>CAJDUN010000003.1_pt1 | contig 36187 bp, 37 predicted proteins | sample 7390741 | NCBI WGS metagenome assembly CAJDUN01 (sample SAMEA7055660, study PRJEB34461) | soil metagenome | biome: terrestrial ecosystem; feature: Peninsula; material: soil | place: Antarctica | collected 2016 | reverse complement strand
CGACGGTTTCGCGATCAAGAACGTCGGTAGCGCGAACCCGATCATCGTCCGCGACCAGTCTCTCGCGCTCGGCGAGTCGGCGCCGCTTCGTCACGATGATCAGGTGCGCATCGGTGGCTATCTGCTCGAAGTCACTCGCCCGCAAGACACCGGCGACGATCGAACCTCGGTCGACGCTCCGCGCTCCGCGGCCGACCCATTTGCGCCGATCGCGGTCGCTGTTCCGCCGGCCGGCGCGCCAAAGGCCGCGTCACGCAGCGCTCCCGCGTTCCCGCCTTCCTCTCCGTTCGCCGATCTCGGCGGCCCGATCTCTTCCGGCAATCCATTCGCCCAGTTGCTGGGAGATCCCGCGCCGCCGCCGCCCTCGAGTCCGTCTGGCGCGGGTGCTGGCTCGCCCGCGACGGCTCGCCTTCCCGACGATTTCGATCCCTTTGCGCCGCCCCCGACGCCGGCGGCGCAGCCTTCGCGGCCGCTTCAGTCGGGCGTCGGCACCGGTTTCGAAGACTTGATCCCAAGCGTGACCCCAGGGTCGATCGATTCGCTGTTCGGCCTGGGCACTGCAGGTGCGCGGGACCCGCTCGCCGCGTTCCTCGCCGGTGCATCGCCGACACGAGATCAAGTACTCGCGGCGAACAGCTCGGCGGTGTCCATCGACCCCCTCGACCTGTTCGGCAGCGCTGGCGATCGCAAGCCGCCAACGTCATCCGCACCAACCCTGCCGGATCAGACGCCGGAGCTGCGCGCGGCATTCGCGCCACCCAAGCCGCAAGTCGTGTCGAAGCCTGCCGTCAAGCCATTGCCGCCTACTCCGCCCGTGCCCGTCGCCGCAGCGGCCGGCACCGCGACAGCGGCGGTCGCGAGCGCGTCTGTCTCGGCCGAAGAATCCACGGTCCCCTCCGCAACCGGCTGGACCCCCGACGCCCTCGCCGTCTGGAGCGCCCTCTGCGAAGGCGCCGGCGTCCGCCTCGACCCGCCTCCCAACACCGGCCCCACGTTCATGCGCGTCGTCGGCATGATGCTGCGCGCCTCGGTCGAAGGCACGGTGCAGCTGATGGCCATGCGCCAGGCCACGCGCCAGGAGTTGCAGGCCCAGGTCACCGTCATCCGGCCGAAGAACAACAACCCACTCAAGTTCGCCCCCGACGGCCAGTCGGCGATGGAGCAGATCCTGCAGCCTGCAGTGCGCGGCTTTCTTCCCGGGCCGGCGGCCATGACCGACGCGATGAACGACCTCCTTGGCCATGCCATCGGCACGATGGCCGGCACGCGCGCTGCGCTCGAAGGCGTGCTGAAGCGCTTCGGCCCGCAGGAGCTCGAGGCCAAGCTTGCCGACAACTCGATGCTCGACAGCGTCCTGCCGATGAACCGCAAGGCCAAGCTCTGGGAGCTTTATCTGCAGCACTACGAGTCGATCCGCGACGAAGCGCAGGAAGACTTCCACGCCCTCTTCGGGCGCGCCTTCCTGGCCGCCTACGAGCAGCAGCTCGAACGGCTGCGCCGCGAGAAATCCGCGGCGCCGAAGTGAGTGATTCGCTCGATATCGCCGCAGCATCGCGCAGCGAGCTCGGCCAACGCTCGGCCAATGAAGACAGGGTCCGGGTCTGCCGCGAAGGCTCGCGCTGGGTCGCCGTGCTCGCCGACGGTGCCGGTGGCCACCGCGGCGGCGCCGAGGCTTCGCGGCGTGCCGTCGATGTGCTCGAGGCCGCGCTCTGTGGCGAAGGCGCAGAGTTCAGCGCCGCCACGCTCACCGCCGCCGTCGTGGCCGCGCACGAGGACGTCCAGGCGGCGCAGGATGAATCGCATGGGCTCGCGCGGATGCACTCGACCGTCGTCGTCCTCTGGATCGATCTCGACCGGCAAAGCGCGCTCTGGTCGCACGTCGGCGACTCGCGTCTGTACCGCGTGCGCCACGGCGTCGCTGCTGCCCTGACCTCGGACGACAGCGTCGTCCAGCGCATGGTCGACGCGGGCCTGACCACCGTGGCGCAGGCCGAATCGCATCCGCTGAAGAACCAGCTGATCGCTGCGCTCGGCATCGAGGACGGCGTCGAGCCGCACACCGTCTCTTCGCCAAACAGTCTGCTCGAGGGCGACGCGTTCCTGCTCTGCAGCGACGGCTGGTGGGATGCGCTCGACGACGACGGCATCACTGCCGCGCTCGTTCGCGCCACCGGCCCGGACGACTGGCTGGCGACGATGCAGCAGGCGATCGAGGCGAAGGCCGCACCGCGCCAAGACAACTTCAGCGCCGTCGCGGTCTGGGTGCGCGACCCGATCGAGTCGACCCGGCCGATGGCGATGGGTTAGCGGCGGCTGCGTCGCTGCATTGCCGCAGCGCGTTTCAGTCGCCGCGCAGAAGCGCCGCAAAGTCGGCTCCGTCGGGCAGGCCGTGCAGGATGTCGACCGAATCGCCGACCCGATCTTCGGTCACCCGCCACCACACCGTGCAGTTGGCGAGCCGGCGATTGAGGTCGCGCAATGCCAGGCCGTGCAGCCACTGGTTTAGGGTTGCCGCGGGCGCGAGGCCCAGGTGGTCACCGTGCAACGTCTCGCTCGACGTGATGGCCGCCTGCCGTCCGGGTGTCGGCCAGGGCGGCGCGTCGTGCAGCGCCGCCTCGAGCGCGTCGAGCGAACCGCCTTCGTCGCTCAGCGTGTGCATCGCCGCGCGCGCGAGGTGCTCGTACCACAGCTCGAGATGGTCGAGGGCGATCCGGTCCTCGGGCGCGCGCACGCGCGGCTGGACGAGGACGAGCGGGAAGTAGCGGCCGACGCTGTCGCAACTCGGCATCAGCAGGCCGAACCACCAGCGCGAATCGATGATGCCGGGCGCCCAGGCGAAGCGCAGCACCGGCGCCGTCAGGTAGACGTCGAGCCAGCGTTCGCCGAGCTGCTCGCGACCGTCGCGCATCGCCGTCGACAGCCAGCCGTCGAACGCGGAGAGCGAATCCGCCGGCATGCGGCGTTGCGCGAAATCGCCGAGCGACGAGAGCTTGCCGTACCAGGCGGCGACCTCGCTGATGTCGGCGGCGGCAACGGCCTGGTGCATCGGTGACTCGGCGACGGGCGGCGCGTCAGAGGCCCATCGGGCACTGGAAGTCGTGCAGCTCCGGCAGCTTGAACGGATTGCGCACGCTGCTGGCGGTGACCTCGAAGATGGCCTTGCGGCCGCCGACGTCGAGGACGGCGCGAAACGCCGTCTGCGAGTTGGCGATGGGCTCGAAGCTGACCCGGTCGAACAGCCTGAGCAAGGCCCACGGGCCTTCGTACAAGGAGCCGAAGGTGGTCCCCGATCCCGGCGGATCGACCTGCACGCGCACCTGCATCGTGCCGCGCGGCCCGGGCCAGACCACCGGCGTCGGGATCTGTGGCCCGTGGTCGTAGCGGACGATCTGGCCGTCGATGTCGATGATGATGGTCTTCAGCGAATTGTCCATGTCGATCGGCTTGATCGTCATGGCGAGCTTGGGCACGTTGCCGCCCTGGAAGAAGGTCTCGCGGATCGCCTGCGCGCGCTGGAACTGCATTAGGCTGCCGATGTCGGTGCCGAGCGGTGCGCCGCCATCGACCGGGCGGAAATGCCAGGGCCGCTTGGTGGTGTCGACATAGGCGGCCAGGCGCTGCTGGAAGAGCTGATCGATCTTGCCGCCCGGCGCGAACACGGTCGCGAAGTCGGCCGGTGTCGCGTCGCGGGTCGAGTTGCGGTCGATCGGATACTTGCCGCCGATCGCCTGCTGGCAGAACTCGCCGACCTGCGAGCGCACCTCGCCGCTCAGGTTCTGGCGCACCATGAGCTGCGAGATGCGCGAGCTGCTTTCGCCGATGGTGTCCATCATCGAGCGGGCCGGCTCGGGCAGCCGCTGCGCTTCCGTCTTGACCTTCACGGGCACGGCGGAAGGCGGTGCCGGTGCGCCGCTCTTGATCGCCGCATCGGCGGCGTTGAGCATGACCTGCACTTCGGCCAGGAGCGCCATGGTGTCGTCGAGAGGCGCCTTGCCGCCGCCCTCGGGAACGAGCACGTACTGGCGCAAGCCGCGAAAGCGATCGTCGACGATGAGCTCGATCGGTTGGCCGGCGTCGGCTGGGCGCGGCGCGACCTTGCCGGCGATCGCCTCGCGAACATCCTTGAGAACGCCGGTCCCCTTGTCGAGGCCCTTGTCGAGAATGTTCTTGTTGGTCGCTGACAGCAGCGTGGTCTCGCGCGACAGTCCCTTCATCAGCGGCGGCAGCGGGCTGTCGGCCGACGACAGCAGGCGCGCCGTCTGGATCAGCTGCGTGATGCCGCCGCTCATCGGCACGAGGCGGATGTCGGCGATGAACTCATCCCAGCGGCGCGCATAGTCGTTCAAGTAGAGGCGGCGTACCTGGTCGAGCAGCGGCTCGCTGCCGCGGATCGCCGCCACCGCGTCCTTGGGCTGCGCCTTGACGCCGAGCACCCACTCCTGCTCGTCGGCGAGCTGGTCGGCGACCGACTTCACCGCTTTCTGGAAGCCCTTGTGGTAGCCGTCGTAGGTGAAGAGGCCCGGCACGCCCTTGGTAAGCGGTTGCCCGCTCGCTCGCGCGAATGCCAGCGGCGCGTTGTTGCCGGCAGCGCGAATGATCGTGAACTCGGGAAAGTCCTTGCCGAGGCCCTGCTGCCGCATGCGGTCGTAGATGCGCTGCGGCAAGGTCACGGCGGCCAGGCGCTGGCGATGAAACTCGACCAGCGCCTTGTCCTCCGCGAGCGGCGACACCGCCGCGCCCTGGGCGAGCAGCGCCGACAAGTGAGCATCGAGCTCGCTGCGTTCATCGGCAGTGAGCGAGCGGCCGAACAGCGTGTCCCAATCGTTTTCGAGGTAGCTCTTGAGCGCGTCGGGATCGAAGTGCTGCACGTCGTGCAGCATCAGGTAGGTCTTCAGCGCTTCGTATTGGGTTTCGGTCGCGTTGCTCGCCTGGCGCAGCTGCTCTTCGACGCGCAGGCCGATTCGCGGCAGCATCGCGTCGACGAGCATGCGTTGGTAGCTGCTGCGCGCCGCGCTGTCGAGCTTGGGGCCCTGGTAGAGGCGAAAGCCGAGCTTCCACGGCACCTCGTCGTTCGTGCCGGCGAGGCTGCGCGTCGCCGCCAGCGCGGGCAGGATCGGCAGCAGGTCGGGCGACGCGCGATTGGGCGTGCTCTGCACGAGCTGGCGCACGCTGCCGACGCGCTGCGCCACCTCGTCGACGTAGCGGCGATTGTTGGCGTAGCTGACCAGCCAGGCGGCGATGGCGCCGACGGTCAGCGCGCCGATCGCCGCATAGCCGGCGACGACGGCGCCAGTGCGGCGCCGCTCCCACTTGTGGTCGGTGTTGGCGAGTCCGCTTTCGGCGAACACGACCTCGCCGAGCAGGCGCGGCAGGAAGTAGCTGCGCCCGCTCGCCTGGTTGGGCGCGATGATCGCGCGCTCGAGCCGGTAGCTGCGCGCGATCGAGCCGAGGACGCGATCGATCGGGGTCCCTTCCTGCGTGCCGCTGACGAAGTAGACGCCGCGCAACAGCGCGTCGGCCTCGTAGGGCGACGACGAGAACGTGACTTCGAGGAACTCGTTCAGGACGCCGCGCAGGCCGGCGAACTGGCCGGCAAAGCCGTAGATGCGGGCGCGTTTCTGCGTGTCGCGCTCCATCTGCAGCCGCTCGACGAGGCCGTCTTCGAGACGCTGCACGAGGGCGTCGAACTCGTGCCCGAAGCGCTGCAGGTTCTGCGCCGAGGTGGCCTTGATCGGGAACGTCGCGCCCCACGGCGTCGCGCGCTGGTCCTTGTCGAGCGTCGCGAAGTAGTCGGTGAAGCCGGCGAGCAGGTCGGCCTTGGTGACGAGCAGATAGATCGGGAAGCGGATGCCGAGCCCCTCGTGCAGTTCCTGCAGGCGCTGGCGCACGGTGGCGGCGTACTGGCGCCGCTCGGCGAGCGTGCGCGTCAGCAGGTCGGACACCGACACCGTAACCAGAACGCCGTTGACCGGCTGGCGCGGCCGCGATCGCTTCAGCATCGCCAGGAAGCCGCTCCACGTCGAGCGGTCGTTCTCGCGGTCGCTGTCCTGGGTGGTGAAGCGACCGGCGGTGTCGATGAGGACCGCCTGGTCGGTGAACCACCAGTCGCAGTTGCGCGTGCCGCCGACGCCGCGGATTGCATCCTCGCCGGCGACGTCGGCGAGCGGAAACTTGAGCCCCGAGTGGCGCAGCGCCGTCGTCTTGCCGGAGCCGGGCGCGCCGATGATCAGATACCACGGCAGCTCGTAGAGGTAGCGGCCGTTGAGCTTGGCCTTCCAGCCGGCCAGCACGCCGCCGCCGGCGCCGAAGCGGGCGCGCCGCAGGGTGAAGAGCGCCTTCTCGAAGCGCTGCCGCACGGCGAGCATGTCGGCGCTCTCGGCTTCCTTGCGCTCGCCCGCGGGCGCGGCCATGAGCTGATTGACGACCGCCGTGTTGCCACGCCTGGCGCGCCACGCGCGCCAGGCGACGACCAGCACCATCAACGCCGCGATCGCCGCGATCGTGATCCAGCGCGCCGACTCGGGCTCGAGCGGGAACCACGACCTTCCGGTGCGGTCGGTCAGGCCGATGAGCGGCCCGGCGATCCAGACCACGAGCGAGACCGCCAGCAGCAGGATCGCCAGCAGCACCCAGCGGTTGAAGATCAGGCCGAGCAGCGTCTTGATCATTTGCCCTGGGGCCGGCTGGCGCTGGCGTCGTAGGGCCGGCCGACGAACAGCGTCACTTCGACGCGACGGTTGAGCGCGCGGTTGGTCGGGGTGTCGTTCGGCACCACCGGCTCGGAATCGGCGCGGCCCTCGGCGCGGATCCGGTCGGCCGCGACCTTGTGCGCGACCAGCAGCTCGCGGACGTTCTTTGCGCGCTCGTCGGAGAGATGCCAGTTCGACGGGAAGCGGGCGCTGCGCGTGATCGGCTGATTGTCGGTGTGGCCGGTGACGAGCACGTTGCCCGGCACCAGCGCCAGCGCATCGGCGATGCGGCCCATCAGCGCCTCGCGCTCGGGCAGCAGCGTCGCGCTGCCGGTCGCGAACGTGCCGTCGCCACGGATCGTGACGACGCTGCGGTCGATCTCGTCGCTGACGCGAACGAGGTTGGCCTTGATGTCATCCTGCAGGTATTGAGCGAGGCGCGGCTTCGGCGCGGGCTGCGGCGTCGCGACCACCGGCGGTGTGAGGCGCAGCCCCTGGATGTCGCCGAAGACCGGATCCGAGCGCGACTCGAGCGACGAGGACAGCGCCCAGTACGTGCTGGCGAGGAGCAACGCGGCCAGGCCGGCCGTGACCGCGAGCGGCAGCCAGCTGAGCGTCGCCGCACGCTTGACCGGCTGGCCGTGCCAATGCTCGGCGAGCGCGTGCGAGTAGTCGCCGCGCTCTTTCTTCAGGATCTGGGCGAGCCGGTCGCGCACCGCATCGAGCTGGGCGCGGCCGTTCTCGATCACCCGGTAGCGGCCCTCGAAGCCGAGCGTGATCGCGGCGTAGATCAGCTCGAGCAGGTCGCGGTTCTCGGCCGGCTTTTCGGCCAGGCGCGCCATCAGCTGGAAGACCTTTTCGCCGCCCTCGGTCTCGTTGTGGAACATGGCCAGCAGGCTGTGCCGGCCCCAGATGCCCGAGCCGCCCCAGGGCGTGTCGGAGGCGGCCTCGTCGATCATCGTGCACAGCACGTAGCGCGATGCCATGACGCGCTCCGGCGCGATCCCTTGCACCGCCGCGCGCGCGGCGAAATCGCGGATGCCCTGGGCGAGCGAGGTGCGCAGCGCCGCCGGATCGGCGACCTGGCGCGTCGCCCGCAGTTGCGGCACGAGCAGGAGCAGCCGGTTGGCGAGCGCGACGAGCGGATTCAGGCCGACATCGGGGATCGCGGCATCGCCGGCGCCGGCGTCGATGCCGGTGGCCTCGGTGCCGCGCGTCGTCGGGCCCCGCCCGCGCGGATCGGGCTTGATGAAGGTGCGGGTCTGATCGTCGCGATCGGCGAACGGATCATTGATGGCCGAAGGGTCCATGCGCCGTCCCGCCGATCATTGGCGGATCGCCCACAGCTCGAGCTCGAGCGCGGGAAAGTCGCCGGAGACGTGGAGCGCGAGGCTGCCGCTCTTTTCAAGCTGCTTCCACAGCTCGCCGCCGCGGTCGAGCTCGAAATAGTGAAAACCCGCGTGGAACGGCAGCTGGCGCGGCGCCGTCGGCAGCGAGCGCAGGACGACGCCGGGCAGCTGCAGGTTGACGAGATCGCGCAGCTTGTCGGAAGGGCCCAGCTTGGACTGCGCAGGAAAGCGCGTGCGCAACTGCTCGGCGGGCATCTGTGCGTTGACCGCGAGCACGAAGCTCGCCGTGCGTGCCAGCTCGGCGTCGGGGAAGACGGCGGTGCGAACGCCATGGCTGCGATCGACGAGCTCGATCTGGAGGGCGTTTCTCTCGAGCACGGTCGAGAGCATGCGGCGCAGGTCGGCGATCACCGGAACGAAGGTGGCGTGGAGATCGTCGTGGCGGTACGGCGGGTATTCGCCCGGGAAGCGCGCGTCGCTGGTAAATGTCGACAGGTCGCCGGCGAGTTGCAGGCAGGCGAGGTAGAGCTCCTTCGGATGCGTGTTCGGCGCCAGCGCGTGCTGGCGAAAGACCGGCTCGGCGCGATTGAGCGCCTGCAGCATCAGGAAGTCGGCCATCTCCGAGATGCCGTGGCTCAGCTGGCCCATGCGCGCCGCGAAGGCACGCGCGCGCTGGTGGATGAGGCCGTGCAGGAGCGTCGCGTGCGCCGACAGCTGCTGGGTCGCGTCGATCCGCGTCTGCGGCGCGATGTAGAGCGGATCGAGCAGCACCTGGTTGTCGCTGCGCCGTTCCATGACCCGGGCGACGCCGAGGAGCGCATAGCCGTCGCCCGCCTCCTTGGCGCGCACCAGGCGCAGGTCGAGGGCGCCGGTCTGCACCGTCTCCGGCTCGTCTGCGGCATTGGTGTGGTCGCGCAGCTCCTCGCTGTCGACTCGCCAGCGGCGCAGCTCGTGCGCTTGCGTCTCGTCGAAGCCGACCTGGGTGACGCCTTCGCGCGCCAGCGGCACGGCGAGGCAGACGAGCTCGCTCTTCATGTCGGCCGGGACGTCGAGCGCCATCGGCTGGGCATCGTGCAGCGGCATCGAGAACGGTGAGCCGTCGGGCAGGAGGCCGCTCGCTCGGGCGATACCGACGCGGCCGATCGCGAGCATGCCGGCGTCGAGCGCGAGCTCAAAGAAGCCCCAGCCGTGCGGCCCGACGCCGCGCATGCGCATGTCGATCGTGTAGTCGACGTGGCGCGCCTCTTGCTGAAAGTGATGCGGCAGCAGGAACATCCCCTGCGACCAGACGACCTTGCTGTGCAGGCTCATGAGGCTCGCGCGGTCACTTGCTGATCGTTGCCTCGACGGCGAGCTCGCCGGCTTTCACCGTGACCTTCTGCGGCTGGCTCGGCGTGATCGGCACGACACTGCGCCACTTGGCGTGCTCGACGTCGCGATAGGCCGCCACGACGCCGAGGAATCGCGTGTCGGGGGCGAGCGTCTTGGCGAAGGTCTTCGTCTCGCCGGGGGACAGCACGAACTCCTCCTTGGCGAGAAGATCGGCGGCGAGCTCTGCCTGGTCGCGCTGATAGAGCGACATGAAATCGGCGCCGTTGAAGGTCGCCGCCGACTTCAGCTCGTAGATGCGGATGAGGAGCGGCGACGGCCGCTTGCTCGCGCTCGGGTTGGCTTGCGCCGAGACCTGGATGGTGCCGGTGACCGAGGCCGGCTTGGGCGGCGCGGCACAGGACGTCAGGAGCAACGCGACGCCCAGCGCCGCCACCGGGTGCAAGCCAAAGGTTCTCACGCGTGCATCTCCCACTGTTCGGCCAGCGAGCATAGCGAGAGGCCGCGTCGCGGCCTCGTGACTTAGGTAATTGCGTCGGCGTCGGGGTCGTCGTCCTCGGACGGCTTGGCCTCGACGCCGTACGCCTCGCTCGCCCAGGCGCCGAAGTCGTTGTTCTTGCAGCGCGTGCTGCAGAAAGGCCGCGCCGGATTGCTGGCGGCATAGAGCGCGTCGCCGCCGCACGTCGGGCAGCGCACGATGCGCGCGGTGAACGGCGGGTCGACGCTCATGAGCACAGCGTGAGCTCGAACGGCGTGTCCTCGCTGCTCGGGCGCAGGCGCCCGTCGGCTTCCTGGCGCATCAGCCGCACCAGCACCATCAGGCGATGGCCGCTGATCTCGGGAACGAGGTTCAGGGCCTGGTCGATGCGAACCCGCATCAGCGAATAGACGCGACCGGACTGCAGGCTCTGCGAGTACTGGCCGCCCTTGGCGACCACGTCGAGCGGCGAGCCCGAGTCGCGCAGCAGGCCGAGCAGGACTTGCAGGGCTTCGGCCAGGGGCATCAGCGACGAGACCCATTGCATCAGGTCGCCGCGGCGTCGCGGCGCGTCGAACTGCTGCCAGGCGTAGTAGGCGGGCAGGTCGAACTCGCAGGTTCCGCCCGGGATGCTGATCCGGCTTCGGATGCTCATCAGCCACTCGTTGCTCGTGAGTGCAGCACCGGCCTTGCCGGCGACCTGGTTGAGGCGCGCGAACGCGCCGTCGATGCGGCCGATCACCTGTTCGAGGGCCGCTTCCGCGATCGCCGGATTGCCGCGAAAGGCGAGCAGCTGCTGGCGATGGCGCTCGAGTTCCTTCAGCAGGTCGGACTTGAGGTCGGCACGCGCGCCGACGTCCATGATCTCGAAGATCGTCGCCAGCGCGTGGTGGTGGTCGACGGCGCTGTCGCGAGCAATCAGCTGACCGAGGCGGTCGAACAGATGCTCGAGGCGCAGCATCGTGCGGATGCCTTCGTTGAACGGGTATTCGTAGCGGATCAAGGCGAGGGCGTCGGCGAGCAACCGCGGGTCGTTCGGGCCGGCCTGGGACCGGCGGTCCGCGGGATTGTTCCATAGCGACCCGCAGCCGCCGAAAGCGGCCGGGTCATGACCGGCCCTGGACCGTGGCCTCCCACAGCCTTCGCACCTCGTCGCCGAGTTCGGCGATGGAGCACGTGCCGTTGTCGATCACGGCGTCGGCCGCGTCGCGCCGCGCGCGCCGCGACGCCTGCTGCGCGATGACGGCCCGCGCCGCTGCCGCCGTCCACCCCGGTCTCGCAGCGACGCGCTCGATCTGCACGGATTCGTCGCAGTCGACGACCCAGACCCGATCGACGCGGGCGCGCCATCGCCCCGACTCCACGAGAAGCGGGACGTCGAAGACGATCGCCGGCGCGGTCGGTGCCGCGGCCTCGGCCTGACGCGCGACCTCGACGCCGATGAGCGGGTGGAGGATCGCCTCGAGTCGCGCGCGTGCATCGGCGTCGGCGAACGCGGCAGCACGCATGCGCGCGCGGTCGAGGCTGCCGTCGGCGGCGATGAAGTCCGGACCGAAGGCGGCGCGGATGGCATCGATGGCGGCTCCGCCGGGCAGCGTGATCTGGCGCGCGATGAGGTCGGTGTCGATCAGCGTGGCGCCGAGCGCGCCGAGCATCGCCCCGACCGTGCTCTTGCCGCTGCCGATGCCGCCGGTGAGGCCGATCCGCAAGGGCGTCGTCACGGTCGAGCGCGTCCGGTCAGGCCCAGCGCAGCCAGCCGAGGATGCGCTCCTGACCGGCGAAGAGCACGACCAGGCCGGCGCCCGCGAGGAACGGGCCGAACGGCACGTAGCGTCCTTCGCGCAGGGCCGACGACATCTTCATCGCAATGCCGACGATCGCGCCGATGATCGACGCTCCGAGGACGATCGGCAGGATCATCTTCCAGCCGAGCCACGCGCCGAGCGCGGCGAGCAACTTGAAGTCGCCGAAGCCCATGCCTTCCTTGCCGGTCGCGAGCTTGAACGCCCAGTAGACGGACCAGAGCGACAGGTAGCCCGCGACGGCGCCCCACACGGCATCGGCGAGGGGAATCGTCCAGCCGAGCACGGCGACGACGATGCCGGCCCAGAGCAGGGGCAAGGTGATGTTGTCGGGCAGGAGCGTCGTGTCCCAGTCGATGCCGGCCAGCGCGACGAGCATCGCGCAGAACGCGCACCAGACGAGCGCGACCGGCTGGGCGCCGAAATGCCAGCCGACGAGCCCGAACAGGGCGGCCGTGGCGAGTTCGACGAACGGATAGCGCACGGAGATCGGCGCCCGGCAGGCCGAGCATCGCGCCCTGAGCCAGAGCCAGCTCGCGACCGGAATGTTCTCGTACCAGCGGATCGCGTGGCCGCACGAGGGGCAGCGCGAGCGCGGCGTCGACAGCGTGATCGCCGGTGTCTCGTCATGGGCGACACCGAGCAGATCGGCGCTCTCCATCTTCCACCCCCGCTCGAGAATGAGCGGCAGGCGATGGATCACGACATTGAGGAAGCTGCCGACGCACAGGCCGAACAGCGCGAGGACGATAGGAGAGAGGAACAGCTCCTGGGCGGGCATCGCCCGTCCTCAGACCACCTGGCCCAGCTTGAAGATCGGCAGGTACATCGAGACGACGATGCCGCCGATGAGCGTGCCCAGGATGACGATGATGAACGGCTCCATCAGGCTCGACAGGCCCTTCACGGCCTCGTCGACCTCGTCCTCGTAGAACTCCGCGGCCTTGGCGAGCATCGCGTCGAGCGAGCCCGACTCCTCGCCGATGGCGCACATCTGCAGCACCATCACCGGGAAGACGCCGGTCGCCTGCATCGAGGTGGTGAGCGCCGAGCCGGTGGAGACGTCCTTCTGGATCTTCTCGGTCGCCTCGGCAAAGACGGCATTGCCAGAAGCGCCGCCGACCGAGTCGAGCGCTTCGACCAGCGGCACGCCGGCGGCGAACATCGTCGAGAGCGTGCGCGTCCAGCGCGCGACGGACGACTTGTTGACGAGCGCGCCGAAGACCGGCACGCGCAGCAGCAGCCGGTCCATGTAGCGCTGCATCTTCACCGAGCGCTTCCACGACTGCATGAAGAAATAGATGCCGCCGCCGAGGATGCCGAAGATCAGGTACCAGTACGACGTGAAGAACTTCGACAAAGCGATGACGACCATCGTCGGTGCCGGCAGGTCGGCGCCGAAGGACTTGAAGACGTCCTCGAAGGCCGGGATCACGAAGATCATGATGACCGTCAGCACCACGAAGGCGACGACCAGCACGGCGACCGGATAGATCAGGGCCGACTTGATCTTGTTCTTGATCGCCATCGTCTTTTCTTGATAGATGGCGAGGCGGTCGAGCAGCGTTTCCAGGATACCGCCCGACTCACCGGCCTCGACGAGGTTGCAGTACAGGGCGTCGAAGTAGAGCGGGTGCTTGCGGAACGCCGCCGACAGGTTCGTGCCGGTCTCGACATCGGAGCGGATGTCGGTGAGCAGGCGCGTCATCTTCGGGTTCGTGCTGCCTCGGGCGACGATGTCGAACGACTGGATCAGCGGCACACCGGCGCGCATCATGGTCGAGAGTTGGCGCGTGAAGACGGCGATGTCCTTCTGCTTGATCGCCTTGCCGCCGCTCATGCGGCGCTTCTTCACCTTGTTGACCATCACGCCCTGGCGGCGCAGGCTCGCGCTCACCATGGCTTCGCCGCCGGCGCGCATCTCGCCACGAACGGGTTTGCCGTTCTTGTCCTTGCCTTCCCACTCGAAGACGATGTCCTTGATTCGCGCCTTCGCAGCCAGTGCCGTTGCCATACTTCTTCGAGGAGCTAACCTCGCCTTTCGCTTCTCGTTTGCTACTCGTTCGTGACCGAGATCAGCTCTTCCAACGTCGTCACGCCGGCACGAACCTTCAGCAGTCCCGACTGGCGCAGGTCGCGCACGCCGTCACGCTGGGCCTGCTCGGCGATGTCCATCGAGCTGCCCGAACCGAGAATGATCTTCTGCATCTCTTCGTTGATCGGCATGACTTGGTAAATCCCGACGCGCCCCTTGTAACCGTTGTTGCACATCGAACATCCGACAGCACGAAACGGCTTCCAGTTGCCGTCGAGATCCTCCGGCTTGAAGCCGGCCTTGAGCATCGCTTCGCGAGGATAGTCGGCCGGCGTCTTGCAGTTCTCGCAGAGCTTTCGCGCGAGCCGCTGCGCCGTGATCAGCAACACGCTCGCCGCGATGTTGAAGGCGGCGACGCCCATGTTCGAGAGCCGCGTCAGCGTCGTCGGCGCGTCGTTGGTGTGCAGCGTCGACATCACCATGTGGCCGGTCTGCGCGGCCTTGAGGGCGATGTCGGCAGTTTCCAGGTCGCGAATCTCGCCGACCATGATGATGTCCGGGTCCTGGCGCAGGAACGACTTCAGCGCGACCGAGAAGGTGAGGCCGGCCTTGTCATTGACGTTGACCTGGTTGACACCGGGCAGGTTGATTTCCGCCGGATCCTCGACCGTGGCGATGTTCACGCCGGGCTGATTCAGGATGTTGAGACAGGTGTAGAGCGACACCGTCTTGCCGGAGCCCGTCGGCCCCGTGACGAGCACCATGCCGTAGGGACGGGCGATCGCCTTCAGCAGCCGCTCCTTCTCGATCTTCTCGTAGCCGAGCGCCTCGATTCCAACCTTTGCGCTCGACGGATCGAGAATCCGGATCACGATCTTCTCGCCGAAGAGCGTCGGCAGCGTCGAGACCCGAAAGTCGATCGCCTTGTTGCCGAACTTGAGCTTCATGCGGCCGTCCTGCGGCACGCGACGCTCGGCGATGTCGAGCCGCGAAATGACCTTGATGCGGGCCGAGAGCTTGTCCTTGATGGCGAGCGGCGGCTGGGTGATCTCGCGCAGCTCGCCATCGACCCGGAAGCGCACGCGGTAGTGGTATTCGTAAGGCTCGAAGTGAAGGTCGGAGGCGCGCAGGTTGATCGCGTCGATCAGCATCTTCTGCAGGAAGCGGACGACAGGCGCGTCCTCGACTTCGCTGGTCGCCTCGGCCGACTCCTGCGGCGCCGTGACGTCGTCGGTGACGTCGAACTCGAAGTCGCCCGAGGTGAGCGACTCCATCGTGTCGCTGGCGCTGGCGCCGGTCGTCTCGAGAAGCTTGGACAGCTTGTCATGCTCGACGATGACCCACTCGGGCGAGAGCTGCGTCGCGAACTTGATCCGCTCGGCGGCCTCCTGGTCGGTCGGATCGGCGCCGCCGATGAAGAGCCGGTTTCCGCGCTTGCCCAGGACCACGACCTGGTATTGCGACGCGAGCTTGGCCTCGATGACGTTCTTCGGCAGCTTGGTCGCGTCGATCGCGCTCAGGTCGAGCAGCGGCAGCGCGAGCGCGACGGAGAGCGTGTGGGCGAGGTCGGCGGAGGAGACCGAGCCTGCGCCGATGACGGATGCGACGAAGCTCGTGCGCTTGTCGCGCGAGGTTCGGACGAGCTCCTCGGCGGCCTTCGAATTCAGCTTGCCGGCGTGTACCAGCACCCTCGCCACGCCGGAGAGGGCCGAGTGTGGGGCGTCGGCAAGTGTGTCCAACCTGGGAGGGTCCGATCAATGTCGCGAAAAGCGGATGATCATCGCCGATTCACCACGGGCTGTAAACGACGGCGGCGATAGCGTGCGCCAACAATTCACGCGTGTCCGCAAGGCAGTCTGAAGGTTCGTGAAGGCTTGCCGCGAAGGGTACTGGTCGGGGTGAGAGGATTCGAACCTCCGGCCTCTACGTCCCGAACGTAGCGCTCTACCAGGCTAAGCTACACCCCGATTTCGTCCGCGGCGACCCTGGCGCGACGGCGGTATGCGCAGGGCGCAACGCCTTGGAGTCGGTCAGGACGATCGGTCGACGGATCGAACCGACAAGTCTAGCAGAGCGTCGCGGTACGGCGAGGCGGGCAGCACCTCGAGCGTCGCGCGGGCCTTGTCGGCCTCGGTCCGGGCAGCTTCGCGCGTGGCGGCCAGCGCCCCTGTCTGGCGAACGATCGTCACGATGTCCGCCAGCCTGGCCACCTCGCCCTGCTCGATCGCGTGACGGACGATGGCGCGCTCGTCCACCGTGCCGCGTTCCATGGCGATCAGCAGCGGCAGGGTGGGCTTGCCTTCGCGCAGGTCGTCGCCGACATTCTTTCCGAGCTGCTCCGTCGCCCCTTCGTAGTCGAGCAGGTCGTCGACGAGCTGGAAGGCCGTGCCGAGCGATCGGCCGTACGAGGCGCAGGCTTCCTCGGTCGCCGAGTCCGCGTCGGCGAGCACGGCGCCGAGGCGGGCGCTGGCCTCGAACAGCTTTGCCGTCTTGAATCGGATCACGCGAAGGTAGTCGTCGACCGAGACGTCCGGGTCGTGCATGTTCATCAGCTGCAGGACTTCGCCCTCGGCGATCACGTTGGTCGCGTCGGCGAGGACCTCGAGCACGCGCATCCGGTTCACCGCGACCATCATCTGGAAGGCGCGCGAGTAGACGAAATCACCGACGAGGACGCTGGCCGCGTTGCCGAAGAGGGCGTTTGCGGTGCGCCGGCCGCGCCGCAGGCCCGACTCGTCCACGACGTCGTCGTGCAGGAGTGTCGCCGTATGAATGAACTCGACCGTCGCCGCCAGCTCGAAGCGCTCGTGGCCGGTGTAGCCGAGCGCGCCGGAGAAGAGCAGGACGAGCCTCGGCCGGATGCGCTTCCCGCCGGCGCTGATGATGTAGTGCGCGATCTGGTCGATCAGCGTGACCTTGGACGCCAGCCGCTGCTGGATCACAGTGTCCACCTGTCGCATTTCCTCGGCCATGGAAACGCCGGAGGCCGGCGGTGGCGAAGAGGGCAGCGAGGAAGAGGTCGTCGGCGGCGTGGACACGACTGTGAGCGTCAAGTGACCGATTATAGAAACCGGCATCGGTTGCGAGCCGGGGATCGTTCGTCGCCGTCGGCGTCCTGGTTTTGCGGCGTCGGGCGGAGCCAAGCCGGCCGGGCGTCATGGTATAGTCACAGGCTTTTCTCGGGACGCCCTCGTGGGGTCGAAGGAACACAGATGTACGCCGTCATCAAGACCGGTGGCAAGCAATACCGGGTCGCCGCCGGTGAAACGCTCAAAGTGGAACGTCTTGTCGCCGACATCGGCGCCGACGTGACGCTCGACCAGATCGTCGCGATCGGCAGCGGCGCGGATCTCGTGCTCGGCGCTCCCCTTGTCGCCGGAGCGACCGTCGTGGCCAATGTCGTCTCGCATGGTCGCCACCCGAAGGTCCGCATCTTCAAGATGCACAAGCGCAAGCACTATCAGAAGCGCCAGGGCCACCGCCAGAATTTCACCGAGATCCGCATCAGCGCGGTCAACGCGGCCTGACGGCGCCGCGCATCCAGGAGCACTCGAATGGCACAGAAAAAGGGCGGCGGCTCAACGCGAAACGGTCGTGACTCGCAGCCGAAGATGCTCGGCGTCAAGGTGTTCGGCGGCCAGGTGATCCCGGCCGGATCGATCATCGTTCGCCAGCGCGGCACCAAGTTCCACGCCGGCCCGAATGTCGGCATCGGTCGCGACCACACGCTCTTCGCTCTGGTCGACGGCGAAGTGAGCTACGCGATCAAGGGCCCGCGCAACCGCCAGACCGTGACGGTCAAGGGCGACTGAGCGAGAGCTGGTCCGCGGGCAAACGAAGCCCCGGCGTGCCGGGGCTTTTTTGTTGGCGCGCGCGGTGCCCTCGCGGCGGCGCGGTGTCTTCGCGCTGAACGGATCACCGAGCCGTCCTGAACTACCATGATCGTCACCAAACCCCGAGCGAGGTTCGCATGAGCTGGAGCGGCATCATCCTGGTGGTCGTCGGCGCCTTGCTGCTGGCCAACAACTTCGGCTTGCTGACCTTCGGTTGGCTGCATCAGTGGTGGCCGGTGCTGCTGATCGCGGTCGGCCTGATGTCGATCCTTCAGCCTCGTCACGGGCGGCGCAGCTCGAGGCGCGACAGCGCCGACGAGCCGTCTCACCGCACTCCGGACGACCGGGCATGAGATTCGTCGACGAAGCCACGATCGACGTCGTCGCCGGCGACGGCGGCAACGGCTGCATGAGCTTTCGGCGCGAGAAGTTCATCCCCTTCGGCGGACCGAACGGTGGCGACGGCGGCCGTGGCGGAAGCGTCTACGCCGTGGCCGATCGCAACCTCAACACCCTGATCGACTTTCGCTACGCCCGTCGCCACGAGGCCAGGAACGGCGAGAGCGGACGCGGCTCCGACCAGTACGGCGCCGCCGCAGCCGACATCGTCATGCGCATGCCGGTCGGCACCATCATCAGCGACGCGGAGACGGGCGAAAAGCTCGCCGAGCTGCTCGAGCCCGACGAGAAGGTCCTGATCGTCAAGGGCGGCGACGGCGGCTTCGGCAACCTGCACTTCAAGACCAGCACCAACCGCGCGCCGCGCCAGAAGACTCCGGGCTGGCCGGGCGAGCACAAGAAGCTCAGGCTCGAGCTTCGGGTCCTCGCCGACGTCGGCCTGCTCGGCATGCCGAACGCCGGCAAGTCGACGCTGATCGCCGCGATCTCCAACGCCCGGCCGAAGATCGCCGACTACCCGTTCACGACGCTGCATCCGAATCTCGGCGTCGTGCGGGTCGCGCCCGAGCAGAGCTTCGTCGTCGCCGACGTGCCCGGCCTCATCGAAGGTGCGGCCGAAGGCGCCGGGCTCGGGCACCTGTTCCTGCGCCATCTTCAGCGCACGCGCCTGCTGCTGCATCTCGTCGACTTCGCGCCCTTCGACGACGCCGTCGATCCGGTCGCGCAAGTCAAGGCCATCGTCAAGGAGCTCGAGAAGTACGACCCGGCGCTCGCCGCGAAGCCGCGCTGGCTGGTCCTCAACAAGCTCGACATGGTTCCTGCCGACGAGCGCGCCGAGCGGGTCAAGGCCTTCCTCAAGCGGCTGCGCTGGAAGGGGCCGGTGTTCCAGATCTCGGCGCTGACGCGCGAAGGCTGCGAGCCGCTGGTGCGTGCGATCTACGAGCACGTCGCGGCGCATGCGAATCCCGCGCCGGTCGAGCCCGATCCGCGCTTCGACACCACGGGGTCCGACGCGGCGCGATGAGCGAGGTCATGCGCGGGGCGCGCCGGATCGTCGTCAAGGTCGGCTCGAGCCTTGTCACCAACGACGGCCGCGGCGTCGACGCCGATGCCGTCGGCGGCTGGTGCCGGCAGATGGCCGAGCTCGTGCGCCAGAAGCGCGAACTCGTCATGGTCTCGAGCGGCGCCATCGCCGAAGGGATGAAGCGGCTCGGATGGTCGTCGCGGCCGCGCGCCGTGCACGAGCTTCAGGCCGCGGCCGCGGTCGGGCAGATGGGCCTGGCGCAGACCTACGAGACGGCGCTCCGCTCGCACGGCATCCACAGCGCCCAGGTGCTGCTCACCCACGCCGACCTGGCCGATCGCGAGCGCTACCTCAACGCGCGCTCGACCCTGGTGACGCTGCTCGGCCTGCGCGTCGTGCCGGTGATCAACGAGAACGACACCGTCGTCAACGACGAGATCAAGTTCGGCGACAACGACACGCTGGGCGCGCTCGTCGCCAACCTGCTCGACGCCGATGCGCTGGTGATCCTCACCGACCAGCCCGGCCTCTTCTCCGCCGATCCGCGCGTCGACGCGAACGCGCGCCTGATCGAGCAGGCCGACGCCGGCAGCCCCGAGCTCGAGCGCATGGCCGGCGGCGCGGGTTCGTCGATCGGCCGCGGCGGCATGCTCACCAAGGTGCTCGCCGCCAAGCGAGCGGCGCGCAGCGGCGCTGGCACCGTCATCGCCTCCGGGCGCGAGCCTGACGTGCTGCTTCGCCTGGCCGCCGGTGAAAGCATCGGCACTGCCCTTCTCGCGACGACACCCAAGGTCGCGGCGCGCAAGCAATGGATGAGCAACCACCTTCAGCTGCGCGGCGCGGTCGTCGTCGATGACGGCGCCGCGATCAAGCTGCGCGACGGCGGCAAGAGTCTGCTGCCGATCGGCGTCGTCAGCGTCGAAGGCGAGTTCCATCGAGGCGATGTCATCGCCGTGCGACGCGCGAGCGGCGAGGAGATCGGCCGGGGCCTCAGCAACTACGGCAGCGCCGAGGCGCGCCTGATCGCGCGCAAGCCTTCGTCGGAGATCGCGCGGCTGCTCGGATTCGTCGGCGAATCCGAGCTCATCCATCGCGACAATCTCGTCCTGGCCTGACGACCGCCGACGGTGGTTCAGCGCAGCGGATTCTTCGGCGGCAGATCGAGCAGCTCGGCCGGGATCGTCGGCTCGAGCAACTCGGCCGGCGCCGTCGGCAGGCCGGGATCGCTTGGCGGCGGACCCGAGTGGCGCTCGCCGTTCGAAAACGGGCTCTCCATCCGGCGATAGTGCTCGGGCGGCTCTTCCCGGTGATGCGGCCGGAGCCCCGAGCGCAGATAGCGGTTGTGCTGGGCCCCGCGCGGCAGGAAACGCGCGAGCTCGGTCAGCGCCATCTGGTAGACGTCGCGCTTGAACTCGATGACGACGTCGAGCGGGATCCAGTAATCGTTCCAGCGCCAGGCGTCGAACTCGGGGTGATCGGTCGCGCGCAGGTTCATGTCGCAGTCGCGACCGGTGAGCTGCAGCAGGAACCAGATCTGCTTCTGGCCGCGGTAGTGGCCGCGCGCATCGCGCCGGATGAAGTGCGTCGGCACCTCGTAGCGCAGCCAGTCGCGCGTGCGCGCGACGATGCGAACATGGTCCACGGTCAGCCCCACTTCTTCGTGGAGCTCTCTGAACATCGCCTGCTCGGGCGTCTCGCCGTAATTGATGCCCCCTTGCGGGAACTGCCAGGAGTGGGTGCGTATCCTCTTGCCCCAGAACACCTGGTTCCTCGGGTTGAGCAGGACGATGCCGACGTTGGGTCTGAACCCATCACGGTCGAGCATAATCAACCTCGATTCTTGCGTTGACCGATTATTGCACCGGCATGACGCGAGTCAAACCCTCGCGCCCTTCGGCCGACCGGCGCATGACGAATTCCGGCGGCCAGCGAACGCTCACCGAGCCCACGCATCGCCGATGAAAGCCAGCCAGTTCTTCGTCTCCACCCTGAAGGAAGCCCCGGCCGACGCCGAGGTCGCGAGCCACCAGCTCATGCTGCGCGCCGGCTTCATCAAACGGCTCTCGGCTGGCATCTACACGTACATGCCGATGGGGCTGCGCGTCATTCGCAAGGTCGAGAACATCGTGCGCGAGGAGATGAATCGCGCCGGCGCCATCGAGCTGCTGATGCCGGTCGTGCAGCCGGCCGAGCTCTGGCAGGAGTCGGGACGTTTCCAGAAATACGGCCCCGAGCTGATGCGCGTGAAGGACCGGCACGACCGCGACTTCGTCATCCAGCCGACCAGTGAAGAGGTCATCACCGACATCGCGCGCCAGGAGCTGCGCAGCTACCGCGCGCTGCCGCGAAATTTCTATCACATCCAGACCAAGTTCCGCGACGAGCGCCGGCCGCGCTTCGGCGTGATGCGCGGGCGCGAGTTCACGATGAAGGACGCGTACTCGTTCGATCGCGATCTCGACGCGGCCCGCCTGAGCTACGACGCGATGTTCGCGGCCTACGTGCGCATCTTCGAGCGCATGGGCCTCGTGTTCCGGCCGGTGGCCGCCGACAACGGCTCGATCGGCGGCATCCGCTCGCACGAGTTCCAGGTGATCGCCGATACCGGAGAGGACGCGATCGTCTACAGCCCCGACTCGGACTATGCGGCCAACATCGAGCTCGCCGAAGCCGTTGCACCCGCAGGCCCGCGCCAGGCGGCGACCGCTGCGCTCGCCAAGACGCCGACGCCGGGCAAGAGCACCTGCGAAGACGTCGCCGCTCTGCTCGGCCTGCCGCTCTCGAAGACCGTGAAGTCGCTCGTCCTCGCGACCGACGCCACCACGACCGACGGCACGCCAGCCGAGCCGACGATCTGGCTCCTCCTCGTTCGCGGCGACCACTCGCTCAACGAGGTCAAGGCGGGCAAGCTGTCGGGGCTCGACAAGGGCTTTCGTTTCGCGACGGCGGTCGAGATCGATTCGACGTTCGGATGCAAGCCCGGCTATCTCGGCCCGATCGGCACACGGCGCAAGCCGAAGCTCGTGGTCGACCGCGCAGTCGCGCCGATGAGTGACTTCGTCTGCGGCGCCAACGAGGCCGACTTCCACTACACCGGCGTCAACTGGGGCCGCGACCTGCCCGAGCCCGACCTCGTCGCCGACATCCGCAACGCCGTCGTCGGCGATCCGTCGCCCGACGGCAAGGGCACGCTGCAGATCCAGCGTGGCATCGAAGTCGGCCACGTCTTCCTGCTCGGCTCGTACTACAGCCAGAGCATGAACGCGACCTTCCTCGACGAGAAGGGCCAGCCGCAGCTGCTGCAGATGGGTTGCTACGGCATTGGCATCACGCGCATCGTCGGCGCCGCGATCGAGCAGAACAACGACGAGCGCGGCATGATCTGGCCGCAGGCGATCGCGCCCTTTCGGGTCGTCGTCTGCCCGATCGGCTACGAACGTTCGCCCGCCGTGCACGAGGCTGCCGACGCGCTCCACGCCGGTCTCGTCGACGCCGGCATCGACGTCATCCTCGACGATCGCGGCGAGCGACCCGGGGCCATGTTCGCCGACTGGGAGCTGATCGGTGTCCCGCATCGCATCGTGCTCTCCGATCGCGGCCTGAAGACCGGCGAGCTCGAGTATCAGGGCCGTCGCGACGCGACCGCCACGCCGGTCCCGGCCGACCAGGCGCTTGCCTTCCTGAAGGGCAAGCTCGCCGCATGAGGGGCTTGCTCTCCCCGAGCGGGAGAGGACGGCGTGAGCTCGTCGCGGCGCTGACGCTCGCGCCGCTCGCCGTGTTCGTGCCGCGAATCGCGCTCGCGGGCGCGCAGGCCGAGGAGCCGCTCGCCGACGCTGTCCGCTCGGCGCTCTCGGCTGCGGTCGCCGACGCCGCTCCACCCAAGCCGAGCTTTGCGACGATCGAGGCCCGTCTCGCCTACCTGCGTTGGCTCGGCGCGATGAGCGATCGTCTGCGCAAGCGCCAGACCGGTTTGGTCATCCGCGTCGAGTTCCTGCAGACGCTCTGGTACGAAGCCAAGCGCTCGGGCCTCGAGCCGGCACTGCTGCTCGGGCTGGTGCAGGTCGAGAGCGGCTTTCGCAAGTACGCGATCAGCGTCGTCGGTGCGCGCGGCTATACCCAGGTGATGCCGTTCTGGGCCCGCCTGATCGGCGACGGCGATGTCGCGCGACTGTTCCACATGCAGACCAACCTGCGCTTCGGCTGCGTCATCCTTCGCCATTATCTCGAGCGCGAGAAGGGCGACATGTTCATGGCGCTCGGCCGCTACAACGGCAGCCGTGGCCGAGCGGAATATCCCAACGCCGTCTTCGGCGCGCAGCGCGCCTGGGAGTTCAGTCCGGGGTGATCGGCGCGGGCCTCAGAGCCCCGTCCACGTCTTCGGAGTCGCCCCTGCGACGCCGAGGAGCACGAGGGCTCGCTCCACCGTCTCGGCGACGAGCTCGTCGATCGTCGTCGGCCGGTGATAGAACGCCGGCAGCGGCGGAAAAACGATCGCGCCCATCTCTGTCGCGCTCGTCATGTTGCGCAGGTGGGCGAGGTTGAACGGCGTCTCGCGCACCATCAGCAGCAGGCGACGGCGCTCCTTCAGAGCCACATCGGCGGCGCGGGTGAGGAGGTTGTCGGACAGGCCGTTGGCGATCGCCGCGAGCGACTTCATCGAGCAGGGCGCGACGACCATCGCGTCGGCCGCGAACGAGCCGCTCGCGATCGCTGCACCGACGTCGCCCGGGCTGTACGACACGTCGGCCAGCGCCTCGAGATCCTTGCGGTCGAGACCGAGCTCGTGATGGACGTTGATCAGGCCGGCCGACGTCGCGACCAGATGCGTTTCGCAGCTGGCAGCGCGCAGCCGCTCGAGAAGGCGAACGGCATAGACGGCGCCGGTGGCGCCGGTGACACCGACGACGACGCGCTGGCCTGCGCCGGCCACGGGGGCCGCTGGGTCAGGCCGCGACGCCGAGCGCCGGTTGCAACTCGCCCGACTGGTACATCTCGGTCATGATGTCCGAGCCACCGACGAATTCGCCGTTGACGTAGAGCTGGGGAATCGTCGGCCAGTCGGAGTAGCCCTTGATGCCCTGGCGGATTTCCTCGTCCTCCAGCACGTTGACCGTCTTCAGGTCGGAGACGTTGCACGCCTTCAGGATCTGGATGGCGCGGCCGGAGAAGCCGCACATCGGGAACTGCGCCGTGCCCTTCATGAACAGCACCACGCGGTGGTTCTTGACGAGGTCGTCGATGCGCTGTTGAACGTCGCTCATGGTGAGCCCGCCTGTTGAAAACTCGATGAGGCGACTTTACCGGGAAACGCCGGGCGAGCGGATCAGAAGGAATACGAGACGCCGAGCTGGACCAGCGGCGCCAGGCGCATGTCGCGGACGACGTCGTCGAGGCTCTGCGAGCCGCCGAAGACGCGGCCGAAGCGGGTCACGTTCGACGGGTTCTGCGAGACGACGCCGAGGTCCGCGCTGAAGCTCCAGCCGCTCTTGGGCCAGAGGCTGGTGTAGCCGATGCCGATGTAGGGCACCGTCGACGAGTCGAGGCTGCCGTCGCCCGAGGAGGCGAGCGGCGGCGCGGTCGAACCGAACAGGCGCCGATCGGTCGCGAGCCATCCGTTGGCGGGAGTCGCTCCGCTGCCGAGCCAGGGGCTGCGCGAGCCGATGATCAGGCCGCTCGTGGCGTGAAAGCCGGTGACCGGCGCATGGGCCGTTTCCCTCGATCCGAACAGGAAGACGTCGCTCATCACGTTGAGGCCGCCGACCTTCAGACCGCTCCGCTCGGCGGGCGCGAGGCTCGCCCGCCATGTCGGCACGCCGGCGCCGTAGCCGATCCGGGCCTGAAACTGCGCCCAGGGCACACGGTCCGCGTTCGTGGAGAGGCCATCGCCGGCCGCCTGGGCGGCCGCGCAAGGCAACAGCAGGGCTGCTGCCGACGCAATCCAGAGCACGACTCGCATGGGACCCTCCGAGAGACGATGGGGGCAGGAACGAGGCCGCGACGCTGACCTCGATTCATCGTACGACGTTGCGTTGCGCGGCGTGTTGGGCCGGCGCCGAACGGCGGCGCGATTCGGCGCGGAACGGGTCTATTTCACGGGGGAAAGTCCCGCTTTGCGTCAACGCGTCAGGGGTGTGACAGGACGTTCGTCGCGGGCCCGGTCCGGCGGCCGGCGGTCACTCGTTCGCGGCCGGCGAGGTCGCGATGCGTCGTCACGAGCCGCAGGCCGGCCGCGACCAGCAGGGCCCGGACCGCCGCGCCCTGATCGAAGCCGTGCTCGAGCAGCAGCCAGCCGTCATGCTCGAGGTGCTGGTCGGCCGAGCGCGCGATCGTCGTCAGCGCGTCGAGGCCATCCGGGCCGGACACGAGCGCCTCGACCGGCTCGTGGCGCAACGCCGCGAGGTGCGGATCTCCGGCCGCGACGTACGGCGGGTTGGCCACGACGAGGTCGAAGCGGCGCGCTGCGACGGCGTCCCACCACGAGCCAGCGAGGAACTCGACGTCGAGACCGAGCCGGGCCGCGTTGGCTCGGGCGACTTCGAGCGCGACCCGGCTCGCGTCCACGGCCGTGACCCGCGCTTGCGCAGAGCGTCGCTTCAGCGCCAGGGCGATCGCTCCGCTGCCGGTGCCCAGGTCGAGCACGGTCGCGCCCGCCGGGCGGGCGTCGAGCAGGCTCGCGGCCCAGTCGACGATGAGCTCCGTCTCGGGCCGCGGCACGAGGACGCCGGCGCGGACCGCAAGGACGAGTCCGCTGAACTCCTTCTCGCCGAGCAGGTAGGCGACCGGCTCGCCCGACGCACGTCGCGCCAGCCAGTCGGACCAGACACGCATTTCCTCGTCGCCGAGGACGCGATCGTCGTTCGCGATCACCCCGGTACGCGTCGTCGCAAGCACGCGCGCCAGCAGCAGCTGCGCGTCGAGCGACGCGACGCCGAGCGCACGGGCGTCGCCGAGCGCCGCGGCGACGCTCGTCACGCCTCGCCGCTCTCGAGCGCGGCGAGCTGCTCGGCCGCCTGTGCCGCCTGCAGCGCCGCGATCAGCTCGGCCAGGTCGCCGTCGAGGATCGCCTGCAGCTTGTAGAGCGTGAGGCCGATGCGGTGGTCGGTCAGGCGTCCCTGCGGGAAGTTGTAGGTGCGGATCCGGTCGCTCCGGTCGCCGCTGCCGATCAGGCCCTTGCGCGTCGCGGCCTCCTTCGCGGCGCGCTCGGAGCGGTCCTTGTCGCGCAGGCGCGCCGTCAGCACCGCGAGCGCCTTGGCCTTGTTGCGGTGCTGCGAGCGGTCGTCCTGGCACTCGGCGACGATGCCCGTCGGCAGGTGCGTGATGCGGATCGCGCTGTCGGTCTTGTTGACGTGCTGGCCGCCGGCGCCGCTGGCGCGGAAGGTGTCGATGCGCAACTCCGACGGATCGAGCGTCACCTCCTCGGCCTCGTCCGCCTCGGGCATCACGGCGACCGTGCAGGCGCTGGTATGGATCCGGCCCTGGGTCTCGGTCTGCGGCACGCGCTGGACTCGGTGGCCCCCCGACTCGAACTTGAGCGCTGCGTAGACGTCGTCGCCCTCGACGCGGACGACGAGTTCCTTGTAGCCGCCGAGGTCGCTGAGGCTCTCCGACATCACCTCGGTCTTCCAGCGGCGACGCTCGGCGAAGCGCAGGTACATGCGCGCCAGGTCGGCGGCGAAGAGCGCCGATTCGTCGCCGCCGGTGCCGGCGCGGATCTCGAGGAAGACGTTGCGCGCGTCGTCGGGATCGCGCGGCAGCAGCGCGGCCTGCACCTCCGCCAGGAGACGCGTCAGGTCGGCGGCCGCCGCTTCCGATTCCTCGCGCGCCATGTCGGCCATCGCGTCGTCGCCGGCCGACTCGACCAGCAGCTCGCGGGCGCTCGCCAGGTCGCGCTCGCGCTCCTCGTAGCGGCGGAACAGGCCGACGAGCGACGCGGCCTCGGCGTGCTCGCGACCGAGCTCGCGATAGCGCTTCATGTCGGCAGCGACGCCGCTGTCGGCGAGCAGCGCGTCGAGCTCGCCCAGCCGCAAGGCGAGGCGTTCGAACTGCAGGCGGAGGGAAGGCTTCATCGGGGCGTTTCGGGTTGGACGTGGGCAGTCGGCGTGCGAGCGGCGACGACGACAACGCAACGCGCTGCCGACGTCGCAAGATCGACGCTAACGCTTGTCGTCGCCCAGGTGGCGGCCGCTGCTGCGCAGGAAGAGGCGCGAGACGGTCTGTGCGAGCCGCTGTCGCTCGTCGCCGTCGGTGGCGTTGAGCTCCGCGAGCGTTCCGTGCAGGAGCTTCTGGGTCAGGCCGCGCGAGAGCGCCTCGAGCACGGCGTCGACATTGGCGCCGCCGGCGAGGAGCTTCCTCGCCCGCGCCATCTCGATCGAGCGCCAGTCGTCGGCCTGCGCGTGCAGCGCCTGGATCAGCGGCACCGAGCCGCGGCGGTCGAGCCATTGCACGAAGCTCTGCACGCCGGTCTCGATGATCGCCTCGGCCTGCGCGACCGCGGCCTCGCGCTTCTCGCCGCCCATCTGCACCAGCGCCGACAGGTCGTCGAGCGTGTAAAGGTAGACGTCCGACAGGCGGGCGACCTCGGGCTCGATGTCGCGCGGGACGGCGAGGTCGACCATGAACATCGGCCGATGCCGTCGGGCCTTCAAGGCGCGCTCGACGGCGCCCAGGCCGATGATCGGCAACATGCTCGCCGTGCACGAGACGACGATGTCGAACTCGGCCAGGCGCGTCGGCAGGTCGGCGAGCGGAAAGGTCGACGCCGAGAAGCGCGCGCCCAGCTCCTCGGCCCGTGCAGCGCCCCGGTTGGCGACGGCGAGGAGCTTCGGATGGCGCGCCGCGAAGTGGGTGGCGGCGAGCTCGATCATCTCGCCGGCGCCGACGAAGAGCACCTGCGTCTGGCGCATGTCCTCGAACAGCTGCGACGCGAGGCGCACCGCCGCCGCGGCCATGCTGATCGAATGCGCGCCGATCTCGGTCGCCGTGCGCACTTCCTTGGCGACGGCGAACGAGCGCTGGAACATCTGCTGCAGCGTCGTGCCGAGCGTTCCGGCGCTGCCCGCCTCGCGCACGGCATCCTTCAGCTGGCCGAGGATCTGCGGCTCGCCGAGGACCATCGAATCGAGGCCGCTGGCGACCCGAAACGCGTGCCGTGCCGCCGACGGCCCTTCGAGCACGTAGGAGTGCGAGCGCAGCGTCGCCGGCGCGACGCCGCCCATGCTGGCGAGCCACTCGACGGCAGGGTCGACCGCGGCCACGTCGGCGCCGACATAGACCTCGGTCCGGTTGCAGGTCGAGACGATCGCGACCTCCTCGATCCGCTCCAGGCGCGACCGGAACGCCTGCAAGGTCGTCGTCAGTTGCTGTGGCGCGAGTGCGAACCGGCCGCGCAGATCCAGCGGTGCGGTCGTGTGGTTGATGCCCAGCGCGAAGACGCTCATCGGCAGATTATAAAATTCAGGCCCCGTTCCGGGCCGGAGGTCGCGTAACGCGACGTTCGACCGGCGCGCGACAGCATCACCGATCCTCTTTCCTGCCGCCCGTGCAAGCCACCGACGCCTTCTGGCATCTCATGAACTTCTGCGCGCCCGCGGTCGGGATCGGCGGCTTTTCGGCAGCATTGGCCCGTCTGGTCTGGCGTGCCGATCTGGGTCGAAGGAGGTTCCTGTCGCTCTGGGCGTGGGCCGGCTCGGCCGCCATGCTGGCGCAGATCGCGGGGCTGGTCATCTTCGAGCGCGACGGCAGGATGGCGACCTATGCAGCGATGGTCCTGGCCTGCGCCGTCGCGATCTGGTGGGCGGGGTTTCGCGCCGCCAAGCGCTAGGCGATCAACTCGCCGCGCAGCGAATGGCCACGGACCTCGGTGATCCGCGCATCGACGAAGCGGCCGACGAGCTCTCCTTCGGCCGCCAGGTTCACGACCCGATTGCATTCGGTGCGGCCCATCCACTCGCCGGCGTCCTTGCGCGAGGCGCCTTCGATCAGCAGGCGCCGGACCGTGCCGACGCGCGAGCGGCTGATCGCATCGCCCTGCGCCTCGATCAGCGCCTGCAGGCGCTGCAGGCGCGCCGACTTCACGTCCGTCGCGGTGTCGTCGGCGAGCGAAGCCGCTGGCGTGCCGGGCCGCGGGCTGTAGAGGAAGCTGAAGCTGTAGTCGAAGCCGACCTCCTCGACCAGCGCCATCGTGCGCACGAAGTCGTCGTCGCTCTCGCCCGGGAAGCCGACGATGAAGTCGCTCGAGATCGCGATCGCCGGACGCACGGCGCGCAGCTTCTTGACCGTGCTCTTGAATTCGAGCGAGGTGTAGCCGCGCTTCATCGCCGCGAGCACCCGGTCGCTGCCGTGCTGCACCGGGAGGTGAACGTGGTCGACGAGCTTGGGCGTGAGCCCGTAGGCGTCGATCAGGCGCTGCGTGAACTCCTTGGGATGGCTTGTCGTGTAGCGGATCCGCTCGATGCCGGGAATCTCGGCGACGTATTCGATCATCGTCGCGAAATCGGCGATCTCGGCCGACGCGCCCATCGCGCCGCGGTACGCGTTGACGTTCTGCCCGAGCAGCGTCACCTCGCGCACGCCCTGGTCGGCCAGGCCCGCGACCTCGACGAGCACGTCCTCGAACGGCCGCGACATTTCCTCGCCGCGGGTGTAGGGAACGACGCAGTACGAGCAGTACTTCGAGCAGCCTTCCATGATCGAGACGAAGGCGGTCGCGCCGTCGACGCGGGCCGGTGGCAGGTGGTCGAACTTCTCGATCTCGGGAAAGCGTATGTCGACCTGCGGGCGGCCTTCGCTGCGGCGCCGCGCGAGCAGGTCGGGCAGGCGATGCAGCGTCTGCGGGCCGAAGACGACGTCGACGTACGGCGCCCGCGCGACGATCGCCGCGCCTTCCTGGCTCGCGACGCAGCCGCCGACACCGATCAGCGCGCCGCGCGCCTTCAGGTGCTTGACGCGGCCGAGGTCGCTGAACACCTTCTCCTGTGCCTTCTCGCGCACCGAGCAGGTGTTGAAGAGGATCAGATCGGCCTCCTCGACGTCGGCGGTCGTCTCGTAGCCGTCGGCGGCGCGGAGGACGTCGACCATCTTGTCGGAGTCGTAGACGTTCATCTGGCAGCCGAAGGTCTTGATGAAGACCTTCGGCTTTGTTCCTGCCGGAACGCTCATGGCTTCGACCAGGTCTGTGCGGCCGGATCGAAGGTCCATGCCGCGGCTTGCTCGCGCGTCGTCGGCCAGGGTCGCACGGCGGCTTCCTCGGGACGCAGGATCCACACGTCCTTGACGAGACCCGACAGGTCGATCGTGTAGTTGACGAGGTAGCGCCCGCCGATGACGGCGCTCGGCACCAGCGTCATGTTGTTCAGGTCGCGGATCCGTGCGCCGGGCGAGAGGCGGCCGACGTTGCCGTTGAGCGTGATCTCGGGCGCCTCGCCGATGACGATCGCACCGCGCAAGGCGTTCTGCGGGAACGTGCGCTGCACCTGCGCCGCTGCGGGAGCGACGAGGCAGGCGGCGGCCGTGAGGGCGATGGCGAGGCGAAGCATGTGGTGTCTGACGAGGGCCGCGAAGGCGGCGGGAGACGTCGCGGCGGGTCTGTCGACGGCAATCTGGTGGCGCTTCAGGGACTCGAACCCCGGACCTGCGGATTATGATTCCGTCGCTCTAACCAACTGAGCTAAAGCGCCTGAGCCCACGAGTATAGCGAGGCGTTTTCCACGGGACGGGCGCTCGGTCTCTTCCGCTTCGCCGGATCCTCACTCCATTTCCCGACCGGTCGCGCCGGCGCCTCATGTTCCGCTTCTTCCGATCCAAGCCACCCACTTCCGCCGAGACGACGGAGTCTCCTGACGAGTCGACCAACGCGAAGCCGCGCACCGCGGTCGAATGGCTCAACGCCGATGTCGGCGAGCTCTTCTTCGGCAAGAAGGCGGTCGCGAAGTCGGCGCCCACCGAGTTGCCGGCAGCCGCCCCCGTCGTTGCCGACCCGAGCGGCCATGTCCCAGGCGCCCCGAGCGACCAGAGCGTCCGCGCCGCGAGTGAAGCGAGCGAGGTCGATCGTTCAGGCTGGCTCGCCAGGCTGACGTCCGGCCTGCAGCGCACCGGATCGACGCTTGCCGGCGCCTTCGTCGGCGCCGAGATCGGCGACGAGCTTTACGAAGATCTGGAGGTCGCGCTGCTCCAGGTCTCGAAGAACATGCCTTCCTTGGCGCGCGTGTAGTCGTCGCGGCTGCTCCTGCCGCTCGAGCGGCCGCTCGAGATCGGCGCGCACACGCCGACGGTGATGATGGTCGTCGGCGTCAACGGCGCCGGCAAGACGACGAGCGTGGGCAAGCTCGCGCGCCATCTCCTCGATTCCGACCAGAAGGTGCTGCTCGCCGCCGCCGACACCTTTCGCGCCGCGGCGCGCGAGCAGCTGATGGCGTGGGCCGAGCGCGCCGGCAAGACCGGCGTCGATGCCGGTCGCGGCCGGATCGAGATCGTCAGCCAGGAAGGCGGCGATCCGGCGGGCGTCACCTTCGATGCGGTCGTCGCCGGCAAGGCGCGCGGCTGCGATGTCGTCATCGTCGACACGGCCGGGCGCCTGGCGACGCAGACGCATCTGATGGAAGAACTGAAGAAGATCCGAAGAGTCATCGGCAAGGCCGAGGCCGGCGCGCCGCACGAGGTGCTGCTCGTCATCGACGGCAACACCGGTCAGAACGCGCTCGCGCAGGTGAAGGCCTTCGACGAGGCCTTGCAGCTGACCGGGCTTGTCATCACCAAGCTCGACGGCACGGCCAAGGGTGGCGTGCTCGCCGCCATCGCGCTCTGGTCGCGCTCGCGCGCGAAGCCGCTGCCGGTCTACTTCATCGGCGTCGGCGAGAAGCTCGCCGATCTCCAGACCTTCCGCGCGCGCGAGTTCGCGGCCGCGCTGGTGGGCTGACGGCCGGCGCGACTCAGCGCTTGTCGGGCGGAGGCAGCTCCGCAGTCACCGATTCGAGCTCGTCGAACCACGACTGCGTGCTCGGCTCGAGCACTTCGATGACCTCGCCCTGGGTCCAGTCGCGATCGGTGTCGGCGAACGGATCGGTCGCCGGGCCGCCTTCGACGACCGCCTCGTGGACCATCGCCTCGTCGACCATCGCCATCGTGGCGGCAGGCGCGACGGCCGCCGCGACCATCGCGGTCTTCCGCGCCATGCTCTTCGGCACCGCGGGCATGTTGGGGAGGATCTTCTCGCGCGCCGCCTCGATGGTCGGCAGCTTCTCCTCGTTCCACACGTGGAGCGGAATCCTGGCGGCCTTGAGCGCGCGGGCGACGCGGTCGAGGCGAACGCGGACCTTCTCGTCGAGGTTGTCCATCGGCGGCCGCACTTCGACGACGGCGACGACCTGCGAGGTCACGTCGCAGACGACGAAGTCGACGCACTGGTTGCCGAGCCGGCGCATCCACTCGGCGTAGGAGTTGCGCTTGGGCACGGTGAGGAAGCGCGCGAGCGGCACCTGGGCCAGGATCAGGTAGCCGGGCAGGGCGAGCTTCAGGGTGCTGAACGCCAGGCGCTCCGAGGAGCGCAGGATCCGCGTCGGCTCGGGCGGCCAGCCCGCCAGGGTGTCGAGCCGCTCGGCCGGCATCTCCGGCCGCACCGTCGGGCCCTGCTTGCGCGCCAGCCACCAGACGAGCGGCAGGGCGCAGAGCAAAGCCGCCACCGAAATCAGTATTGGATCCATCGCTGTTTTCTCGTCCTGGCTTCGTCGCGGCCTGCTCAGCGCATGCCGCCGAGGCCCTTCATGCCGCCCATGCGCTTCATCATCTTCATCATCCCGCCGCCCTTCATCTTCTTCATCACGCCACGCATCTGCTCGAACTGGTTCAGGAGGCGGTTGACCTCCTGCACCTGCACGCCCGCGCCCATCGCCACGCGACGCTTGCGTGTCGCCTTGAGCAGCTCGGGCTTCCTGCGCTCCTTCGGCGTCATCGAGTTGATGATGCCTTCCATGCGGCGCACGTCGCGTTCCGCCCGGTCCATCTCGGCAGGGCCGAGCTGGCCGGCCTTGCCCGTCAATTGCGAGGGTAGCTTGTCGATGAGGCCACCGAGTCCTCCCATCTTCTTCATCTGTGAAATCTGCGACAGGAAGTCGTTCAGATCGAAGCTGTCGCCGGCCTTGACCTTGTCGGCGAGCTTTTGCGCTGCGGCGACGTCGACGCTGCGGCCGACCTCCTCGACCAGGCCGACGATGTCTCCCATGCCGAGGATTCGCCCGGCGTGCCGCTTGGCGTCGAAGACCTCGAGGCCGTCGAGCTTCTCGCTCGTGCCGGCGAACTTGATCGGCGCGCCGGTGATCGCTCGCACCGAGAGCGCCGCCCCGCCGCGCGAGTCGCCGTCCATCTTGGTGAGCACGATGCCGGTGAGCGGCAGCGCGTCCTTGAACGCCTTGGCGGTGTTGACCGCGTCCTGGCCCTGCATCGCGTCGACGACGAAGAGCGTCTCGACCGGCTTCAGCTCCGCGTGCAGCTCGCGGATCTCGGTCATCAGCTTCTCGTCGATCGCCAGGCGGCCGGCGGTGTCGACGAGGAGGACGTCGAAGTAGTGGCGCCTCGCGTGGTCGAGCGCGGCCCGGACGATCGCGACCGGCGCGTCGCTCGCGCTCGAGGGGAACCATTGCGCGCCGGCCTGTTTCGTCACCGTCTTCAGCTGCTCGATCGCGGCGGGCCGGTAGACGTCGGCCGAGACGGTCAGCACCTTCTTCCTGCGCTTTTCGATCAGGTGCTTGGCCAGCTTGGCCGTCGTCGTCGTCTTGCCGGCGCCCTGCAGGCCCGCCATCAGGATCACGGCGGGCGGCTGGGTCGCGAGGTCGAGCTCGGCAACGCTTCCGTCGGCCGGGGCCATCGTGGCCGTGAGCTCGCGGTCGACGACGCCGACGAAGGCCTGGCCAGGCGAAAGCGACGCCGTGACCTCGACGCCGAGCGCGCGCTCCTTGACGCGGGCGATGAAATCGCGAACGACAGGCAGCGCGACGTCGGCCTCGAGCAGCGCCACGCGCACCTCGCGCAGCATGTCCTGGACGTTCTCGTCGGTGATGCGCGCCTGTCCGCGCATCGTCTTGACGACCCGGCTGAGGCGATCGGTGAGTGCTGAGGCCATGAAAGACGACGCGTCCCGAGGCAGAAATGGAACGACGCGGGGTCGTCGTGGCCGCGAAACGACGTCAGTACACTTGGGCCGATGATTCTATCGTTCGGCCCCGAGGCGGGCGCATCCGCGCCGCTGGCGCTCGCGCTGACCGTGCCGAGCATCGTCGCGCTCGCCTGCTACCTCGGCGCGGCCCTGCCGAGCGAGCGCTTCTCGTCCGGCCTCAGGACGGCGCTGATGGTCGGCTGGATCGCCCAAGGCATCTCGATCGCGATCGACGTCGCCGGCATCGGTTCCGGCATACCCGGCGCGCGCTTCGGCTTCGCGCCGGCGCTCTCGATCACGCTCTGGCTGGTGCTCGCCGTCTACGAGCTCGAGCGCCGGGTCGTGCCGCTCGCAGGGGCGCGTCGTGCGCTCGCCACGATCGGCGTCATCGTCGTCGTCGTCGCGTGGTTCTTTCCAGGCCAGGTGCACCCGCAGACCGCGTCCGTGTGGGCGCCGCTGCACTGGCTGCTCGGCATCGCCTCGTATGGCCTCTTCGGCGTCGCCGTGCTGCACGCGCTGATGCTCAACCGCGCCGAGCGGCAGATGCGGCAGACGCCGACCCTGGCCGACGCCACCCGGCGCGGCGGCCTGCCGCTGCTGCAGCTCGAGCGCCTCACCTTTCGCTTCGTCGGCGCCGGCTTCGTCGTGCTGACTGCGGCGATCGTCCTCGGCGTCTGGTTCAGCGACCAATGGCGCTGGGACCACAAGGCGGTGTTCTCGGTCCTCGGCTGGCTGGTCTTCGCGGGCCTGCTCGCCGGCCGGCGAGCCTTCGGCTGGCGCGGCCGGCGCGCGACGCGGGGCGTCTATGCCGGCGCGGCGCTCCTCCTGCTGGCCTACGTCGGCTCCCGCTTCGTGCTCGAAGTCGTCCTGCATCGGCCACCGGTCGCCTGACACGCCATGAAATTCATCCTGTTCCTGGTCGCGGTCTTCGTCCTGCTCTGGCTCCTGCGCGGCGCGCTCGGTCGACGTGGCGGCGGCAACACGCCGCCGGCAGCCCCGCCCGCGGCCCAGACGATCGTCGCCTGCGCCTACTGCGGCCTGCACCTGCCGCGCGACGAAGCGCTGCCGGGACGAGGCGGCGTGTTCTGCGGCGACGCGCACCGCACTGCCTTCGAGAAAGAGCGGACCCCTTCGCCATGAGCGCCCAGCCGCGCTCGGCTGCATCGGCCGACGAGCACGGCAGGAAGCCGCGCCGGCCGACGGGCGCGGACGAGTCCTGGTTCGGCGCGTTCGGGACGACCGGCGACACGGCGACGCTGAGCGACGACTCGCGCTTCGCGATGTCGTGGCAGAACGATGCGGGCTCGCCGCGCGAGCGCAGGACGCGCGGCAACCGGACCATCACGGAGACCACCTTCGAGCGCATCTACGGCGCCTTCATCTCGGCACGGGCCGCGATCGGCGTCGCGCTCGTGGTCACGCTGGCGCTCACCGGCGTCTTCGGCCTGCGGCCGACGCTGCCGGTGACGGCCGTCAGCGTCGCCTACGCGACGCTCGCGATCAGCATGTGGCTGCTGCCGCGATTCCGGCGCGGCGTCGCGCCGCACACCTTCGCGCGCCTGCAGAGCCCGCAATGGCTGGCGACGATCGGCGTCGATCTCGTCCTGTTCACCGCGCTGCATGTCTCGGCGCCCGCTTCGAGCTTCAACTACGTCGCCTTGCTCGTCCTGCCGGTGCTGATGGCGGGCGTGCTCACGCCGCGCGTGCTCGCGCTCGCCACGGCGGCGGTCGCGACGCTGGCGCTTCTCGCCACGGCCTGGCTCGGCCTCGTCACCGGCGGCGACGCGACGCTGCTGATGACACAGGCCGGCCTCGCCGGCAGCGGCTTCTTCGTCATCGCCGTGCTGGCGGGTGAGCTCGCCGGCCGGCTCGCGCGCGAGGAGCTGAGCGCCCGCGGCAGCCTCGAGATGGCGCGCCAGCAGGCGCAGCTCAATCGCCTGGTGATCGAGGAGATGGAGGACGGCGTCCTCGTCGTCGATCGCGCGGGCAAGGTGCGCGCAGCCAATCCCGCGGCGCGCCGACTGCTCGCCCCGGCCGGCACGAGCCGGGCCGCGCCGTTCCAGTTGCGCGGGGTGCCCGCGTGGGGCTCGCTCGTGCGCGCCGT
>CAJDUN010000001.1_pt1 | contig 38120 bp, 21 predicted proteins | sample 7390741 | NCBI WGS metagenome assembly CAJDUN01 (sample SAMEA7055660, study PRJEB34461) | soil metagenome | biome: terrestrial ecosystem; feature: Peninsula; material: soil | place: Antarctica | collected 2016 | reverse complement strand
CGCAGCACCCAGGCGAAGGCCTCGAAGCTGACCAGGCCGATGCGATCGGCCGTGCTCGCGTCGCGCTGCAGCAGGATGGCCATCTGGTCGGCGGCGGCGGCGCCGACGGCGGCGCGCAGCTTGTCGCCGAGCAGGCGGGCGATGCGCTCCTGCACGCCGCTCTGGCCGCCGCCCTGCTGCGACTCGCTCTGCTGCACGAGCGCGAGCGGCGACAGGCCGAGCTCGGCGAGGCCGGCCGTCAGCGTCGTGCCGTTGTCGACCCACGGATCGCCCGGACTCGCCGGCGCGACCAGCACCTTGCCGACGAACTCGTACCGTGCCGGATCGCCGAGCAGCCGCGCCAGCCAGGCGTTGAGTCGCGGCTCGACCTGCGCCGCGAGATCTTCGGCGCTGAGCTCGGCCCACGCACCGGCGTCGCTCGATTGCATCGCGACGACGACGCGCTGCGTGTAGCCGCGGGTCGAGCGCTGCGTCTCGACAACGCGCGGCTCGGGCGGGCGGCTCTGCTTGTCGAGCGTCGACATCGCCGCGCCGGCACCTTCCATGTTGCCGCCGACCATCTGGTGCACGCTCTCGGCGACGAGCAGGTCGGAGACCGAATCCATCTGGTCGAGCAGATCTTCGATGATCGCGGCGATCGCACCGCCCGCCTGCGTCAGCGCGGCCGGAACGCCGGGCACGGCGAAGGTCGTCTTGGCGGTGCGATACGCGTCCATCAGGCGCACACCGTCGACCACGTCGCGCGCCGCGACCGCTTCCTGGGCCTCGTCGGCCGCCGACGTGCCGGCCGCCCGCAGCGGAAACGCGCGCCGGCACTCGAGCATGTATTGCGGAAAGCCGGCGTCGCGCAGCGACCGCTCGAAGCGATAGCCGAGCAGCGCCGCCATCGGCTGGCCGTTGGCGACGCCTTCGAGCAGGCGCTTGGCGCGCTTGACGCGCTTCGAGCGCAGGTCGATGTCGAACGGGCTGCCGGCCGCCTGGCGATTGGCGAGGAACGCGCTGCGCAGGACCGACGCCGTCGTCGCCTGCCGGATCGACGGCGCGTGGATGTAGCCGAGGCTGTCGAGCGCCTGGCTCGGCCGGGCCGACGAATCCGGCAGCAGGTTCTCGACCACGCCGAAAGCGCCGAGGTGCAGGCCTTGCGGCGACGTGTTGCGCATCGCGTCGAGGCGACGCGTCGCGAGCGACGTGATCCAGGCGTCGAGCCGGTTGGCGGCGAGATCGAGCGCGGTGCGGAACGCGATCTGCAGCTCGCCGGCGCTCTTCGTCTCGAGCGCAGCGAGGCTGTCGGCGAAGGTCGCGATGTTGGTCATGTGCTCGGGCCACAGCGCGCGCGGCAAGGCGAGGCGTGCGCCGATGTGCTCCTCGATCGTCTGCGTGCCGGTCGTGCCGGTGAGCTTCAGGCCGAGCAGCGTGCGCGCGTTGTTGACGTCGACCTGGTCGCCGACCAGCGTGCTGCTGTCGACACCGACGTACTCGGCGACACGAAAGCGCTGCGCCGTCTGCTTGAGCGCCGCGCTCACCGTGGCCAGGCCCTTGACATGGTTGTAGAAGAGGTCGTGTCCCGACTGCAGCACCTCCTCGTCGGCGGCGAAGCCGAGCATCGCCTCGAGCAGCGACTCGCCGTTCTGCATCGCCGTGAGCGGGCCGCGCAGGTTGCCGGTCGGCGCGCTCAGCAGCTGGCGCAAGGTGGTGATGAAGTTGCGGACGAGCGGCACGTCGCCGTCGAGCTCGACCGCGGGCTGGTCGGGATCTCGCTGCACCCACGGCACGGCGTCGAGCGCGTGCGGCTTGGGGCGAACGCCGCAGGTGCCGATGAAGGGCACCTTGTTCGCCGGCACCTGGCCGTCGAGCAGATCGTCGAGCAGGCCGGCGAGGACGAGATGCTGGACGTCGATGAAGGTCTCGATGTCCGGGTAGTTGGCGATCGCCGCCGGCCCGGCCACGTCCCACCAGCGCTTGGCCGTCGGCCAGGGCTGCATCGCGAGCACCTGGTGCAGGTTCTCGGCGCTCGGGTCGGAGAGGTTCGGGACCTTGGTGCTCGCCGCGTCCCAGCCCCATCGAAACCAGCCGACGATCTTGACCAGCTCCTGTTCGAGCGGCGCGTTGATCGCGGCCACATGGCCCTTGGCCGTGATCGGCAGGATGCCGTAGGGTTGGTTGGCGACGCGCAGCGCCGACAGCGGACCGCCCGGTCGCACGTAGCGCACGGCCCATGCACGCAGTTCGGCGATCGCAGCGTCGTCGAGCAGGCTCTGCGCGGTCGAGATCGGGTTCCAGAAGTAGCGCAGGGTGTAGCCGAGCGTCGCGTTCCAGATCGCGTTGAGCATGTGACCGGAAGTCGCGCCTTCGGTGAGATCGGAGCCGGGGATGACGCCGGCGTCGAAGACATCGGCCGGCAGGCCGAGGAAGCGCTGCAATCTCGCGCCCGCGCTCGCCAGCTCGACCGCGGCACCCTCGGCGCGCGCATCGGCGGTCTCGGGATGGAGCGCCGTGGCGACGTCGGCGCCGTTGGCGGCGAAGCCGGCGCGCGCGTCGGAGGTGTTGTTCGTCGGCGTGCCCTGCGCGACGAACTTCAGGCCGGCGTCGTTCTGGTGGTTGTCGAGCAGCGACGCGACCAGCGTGGCCGCCGACTGCGGCGTCTGCGTCCAGTCGACGCCGAGGACGATCAGCCGGTCGATCCGGCCGGTGAGCTTCGCGCTGGCCTTGAGGTCGGCCTTCGTGATGCTGATCGCCATGCCGGCCTGGAGCGCGGCGGCGTAGTCGACCATCCACGCGCGGTCCTTGCCGAACGGATCGTGGTTGTCGGGATCGTCGACGAGGAGCGGATCGAAGGCAGGCGACATCGCGAGCAGATCGGCGACCGGCGCGCCCCACTTGCGAAAGATCTCCTTGCCGCCGGCCTGGCCGATCGCGACGAAGCGGGCGGGCAAGGCGGTCGCGTACACCGTCGGATGCGCCGGATCAGCGCGCGGGATCGCCGCGTCGTCGAACAACGGCTGTTGCGGCTCGAGGTTGGGCTCGATGCCGATCTGGTCGACGTTGGTCGGCGTCGTGCTGCGCACGATCCAGGCGGCGCGCGCGGGCGGATAGGCGCGAGCGATCTGCTGCCAGGGCGAATCGGCATCGCTCGCCACCGCGAAGCGCTGCGCCCAGTAGCGCTTGCCGGCCTCGATCTCGGCGTCGCCGAGGCCGGGCTCGTGGGCGAAGGTGTGGATCGCGTCCGGATAGATCCGGATCATCAGCAGCGACGCGTCGTCGTTGTAGCGCGTCTGCACCGCCACCGGCATCAGCATCACCGGGTGCGCGGTGTCGAGCGCGCGCACCATGTCGCCCGGATCTCGACGACCGCGAAGCTGCTCCGACAGCTGGGTCAGGGCGATGAGGCGCGACGCGGTGTCGGCGAGCGCTGCACGGCCTTGCCGCTGCAGGCCCGCGATATTTGCGCGCTGCTGCTCGAGCTGGGCCGGATCGGCGCCCGCGCGCGTCGCGGCGGCGAGCGCGGCCTGCGCATCCTTCACCTGCACGGCAGCGTCGCGTTGGGCCGCGCGCTGCCGCGCGAGGTCGGTGCGCGCCTTCTGGATCGCGCTGAAGTTCAACGACAGCTGGGCCATGGCGGAGGTCCTAGGTCTTCAGGTCGGAGCCGATGAAATACGCGCGGAACGGCTGCTGCAGCAGGATCTTCGCGATCTCGGCCGCGGTCGAGGTCCCGGTCAGCGTCGGGAACGAGGCGAACGGCTTCTTCGGCACGGTGACGAGATTGCCGACGCTCGCGTACGCGCCCGCGGCGACGTCGACGTGGCTCCACGACAGCGCCTTGTAGGCGTTGTAGCTCTGGTAGATCGGCGACGCGTCGTTCGCCTGGATGCGCTCGAGCGCGGTCTCGAGCACGGCCCGCCGCTTCGGCCCGGTGCGCGTCTGGCCGTCGGGCGTCACCGCCACGTCGAAGCCGAAGCGCGGCTCGGTCATCTGCTCCTCGAGCACGAAGCACCACTGATCGATCTGGTCGTGGTCGATGTCGAAGCCGAAGAAGGTGATGTCCTCGCCGATCACACCCGAGAACACCGGCACCTGGATCGCGTCGTCGGGCCGACGGCCCTGCGCGTCCTTCAGCAGCGTGTCGGCGTTCGGCGTCTTCTTCCAGGCGTACACGGCCGTGTTCGGATAGCGACGGAGCAACTGCCCGCGCACCAGCAGCGCGACGCGGTCGGGATCACCTCCGACCGGATCGATCCGGTGGCCGAGCGGCTGCGAGCCCCAGAGATGGATCGGCTGCATGTCGTCGAGCCGCGTGAAGGTGTAGATCGGCGACGGACCGATCGAGACCCGGTCCCAGAAGCGCTGGAACGGCGTGCCGCGCAGGTCGGTGGGGAAGCCGCGCCAGAGCAGCTCGCCGTTCATCGAGACGTTGGCGCCGACCATGAAGCTGTCGATGAAGTGCTGGTTCACGCGCACCAGCATCACGAGGTCTTCGGGGATGCCGTCAACGCCGGGCATGAAGGCGTTCCTGTTGTACGCAGCGAGGCGTTGGTAGAGCGCCTCGGGCAGCTTCGGCCAGGCCATGACACGGTCGAACAGCGCCGGGATCATGAATACGGCACGCGACAGTGCATCGCTCGAGAGATGCGTCGAGACGAACTCGTTGCCGGATTTCGCGGCCAGGTTGGCGACCGAGACCATCGATGCCAGCCGCGCCGGGAGCGTCTGCTCCGGGTGCGTGCGCAGCGCGACGATCGCAGACGCGGACGCGACACCGAAGTCGACCGGCTTCACGACGACGCGGCTCGCCGAATAAGCGTCGCGCCAGAGCGCCTGCGTGCCGCGCGTGGCGACCGCGAACCGGTTCAGGACGTCGCGCTGGCGCAGCGCCGGCGGCAAGGTGATCGAGACCACCGGCGACGCTGCGACGCCCTGCTGGCCGACGAACTCGAAGCCGGTGTCGACGTGAAACGCCGGCAGCGTCGCCGATACGGTCGTCGAGATCGCGTTGACCGGCAGCGCCGCGAACACGCCGGCGCTGTTGAAGGTGCGCGCGTCGCCGATGCGGACGGTGCCCAGGCTGAGGCCGGCGACCGCACGCGACGCCGCCGCGGCCTTGACCGCGCGCCGCCCGGCGTCGAAGACGCGCAGCTGCGGCCGATCGAGGCGCAGGCCACCGGTGCGCGCGTCGAGGCGCATGGCGCCGATCTGGAGCTGCCCCGTCTTGGCGCTGGCCTCGACGAGGAAGCCCTCGACGCCGCGCGCGCCGAGCGATTCGATCGCCTTCGACATCACGCCCCAGTCGCTCGCCTTGACCGTCGCCGTGGCCGCGGCCAGCAGGCCGAAGCGCTCGACGTGCAGATCGGTGAACACGCCGGCGTGCTCGCCGACGCGGATCTTGAGATCGGGCACGCCGCTCCTCGCGAGCAGCGCCTTCGCGCTCTTCCCCGCCGCGATCGCCTGCTGGACCTGGCCGACCGTGAACTTCCTGCCGAGCCCGGCCGAGCTCAGGTCGAGCACGCGGCTGCTCCCGCCGGTCAGCTTCAGGCCGTTGAACGCCGCCGTGCCGAGGATGCCGTCGGGCACGAAGTCGTTGACCCTGAACGCGGCCGACTTGGTGCTCGCCTGCGCCATCGCGCCGACGTAGCGCGCGGTCTGCAGCGGCAACTTCGCAAGCGAGCCCTTGAGACGCGCGGCCATGCGCAGGTTGCGTCGTGCCGGCGTCGTCGCGCGGCGCAGGGCGGTGTCGGTGAGCGCTGCCGGCAGGCTCGAGCGATCGATCTGTCCGCCGAGCGAGCCGACCGCGCCACCGATGCGGTACGCGGCGCCGTTGCCGGCGAGCGCCTCGATCCGCGGCAGCGCCGGGCCCATCACCTGCAGCAGCCGCTCCGAGCCGAGCACGTCGAAGTGCTTGGCCTTGAGCGCGCGCTGCGCCTCGATCGCGAGGCGTGTGAGGTTGAACTTCATCTCGGCGTCGAGGATCGCGCCGATCTGGTCCCACGCTGCGTCGACGAACTCGTCCTGGTCGCGACGCACGATCTCGGCGCCGTAGCCGGCCGCGCCGCGATAGCGCGGGTTGAGGTTCAGGTCGGCGATCCAGTGGTGCGAAAGCTCGCTCTGGGCCACCGAGTGCTGCTTCAGATGCCACCCGCCGTAGAGCGGCGGCTTGACCTCGAGGCGCTGGTGCGCGGCATTCTGGTTGCCGTCGCCGACCGGATTGGCGACGTCGTTGGCGGGCGTGTTGACGATGATCGCGAGGCTGTCGGCCTGGGTGCCATCGGGCGGCGTGCCGGGCTCGTAGCTGAGCGGCACGAAGGCGCCTTCCATCGTCGCCTCGGTGCCGGGATGCGGGCCGTTGAGCAGGTCGTCGACGCCCATCGGCGCCGTGCCGACGTGGGCGAGCGCGTCGCCGACCGGCGTGTTCTTGTACGCGCTCGGCGTGCGCAGGCGTCGCGCCAGCGACTCGAAATCGCCGGCCGGGCCGGTCGAGAACTCCCAGTGGAAGTAGACCGGCAGCTGGACGTCGCCGACGACGCCGGGATCCCAGGCCGCGCCGAGCGAGGCCATCGCCTCCGGCTTCGATTCGGCGAGGCCGAGGCCGCGCAGGCGCCCGGGCTCGAACGCCGGCACGACGCAGGCGACGTAGTCCTTGTTGGGTTCGAGCCGGCGCGGGCAGACCAGGCGCGACGCGTTGCTGGCCGGATCGCCCTGCAGGTCGGTCTGGATGCCGCCGCTGTCGCTCGCCGTCGTCACGACCTGAGCATGCGCCCACGACCAGGAATCGCCGAGGCCCGGCAGCTCGGCCTTCACGTCGGCGCCCTTCACGGTGATCGTCGGCAGGAGGCCCTGCGTCGGCGGCTTCGGCACGCCGACCTTCGACTGGTCGAGGACGACGAGCACCAGCCACGGACGCAGGCGGTCGTCGCCGTTGGCCTTGGCCGGCGTGAGCATCCACGGGAAGTCGGGCGGATCGAAGTCGACGATCGCCAGGTAGTTCGGCTCGAAGTTGCGCGCGTTCGGCTTCGGGTCGGTGCGCAGGACCAGGCGCGTATCGATTGCCGTGACGTCGCCCGGGCCGTGCAGGTTCATCTGCAGCGGATCGATGAGCGTGCCCGCATTCGCGCCGGCGAGCGTGACGCCGATCGGCACGCTCGCACGCGATGGCAGCGGCGCGCCGGTGCCGAGCGTGTCGGGCGCCGTCAGCGCGACCGTGAGGCCGCGCCGCGTCCACGGCATGAACTGGTAGGCGACGGCGGTGCTGCTGGCCATGGTGTGTGCTTTCGCGCGGCTCGTGTCGTCGCTCAGAACGCCTGGATCGTCTCGAACGCTTCGACGACCTGCAGCTTGGCGCCGCTCGCGTTCACGTGATCGACGGCTGTCCAGTACGAATGCCCCGCGTTGCCGCCGAGGGCGGCGCCGGTCATCGCGCCGGCGGCCAGGTCGAGCGTCTGCAGAGGCGGCGGGTTGACGGCGATCTTGCGTTCGACCGCGGGCCTGAGCTTGCTGGGCCGGCGCAGGTCGGAGCGGCCGGCCGCGCCGTGCGCCATTGCCCACGACGCGTGGCCCGCGCTCGTGAGCGCCGCGAACGACAGCACCGACTTCGCCGACGGCGTCGACAGGTTGACCTCTTCGTAGTCGTACAGGTCGGAGGCCGTGACACCGAAGAGGTAGTCGCGCTGGCCGACCTCGAAGCCGGCCTCGAAGCGGTCGAACGACGGCTTGGCGAAGGCATCGTCCTCGCTCAGCTTCAGGAACTGTCCCGCCGAGAAGCTGTCGTCGAGCTTCCTGTCGGCGGTCTTCGAGACCTGGCCGAACGAGATCAGGTCGATCTCGATCTCGGTCTCGCCATCGATTCCGTCGGTGCCGAGCTTGGCCAGCTGCTTGGCGAGCGGCATCCGCTTCTGCACGAACTGCAGCACCGCGTTCGGATGGGCGAGGAGACCGGCGTCGTCGGGCAGCTTGGCGAACGTGGCGAACGCGTCGCCGGCCTGCGGCAGCTGCGCCGACCAGTTGCCGACCTTCTCGAGCTCGAGCTTGAGCTCGGCCGCGAGCTGGAGCTTCCGGATCGGCGTGGCGACGTCCTCGCCCCATTCCTCGTCGACGTGGAAGCTGAAGTCCGGCAGCGGCCACGGCGTGTGCACCTCGGCCTTGCCGATGATGTGCCAGTGGCCCGGACCCGAGAACAGCCCGTAGATGTCGATGCTCGCGAAGTCGATGCCGAACACGTGGACACCGGCGAAGACGTGGAGGTCGACCTCGAAGTGGAACTTCGGGACGATGTAGATGATCGCGTCGAACTCGAAGCCGCCCTCGAAGCTGGCAATGCCGATGTCGGCCCAGACGCGCATCGACGAGCCGCCCTGCACGGTCGCCGAGGTGACCGCGAAGTAGCCCTTGAACTGCATGCCGACGATGCCGATCGACATGTCGGCGCCGATGCGCTGGAACGGCGACGGGATGCCGGGCGGGATGTCGATGAACTTCGGATGAAAGCCCCCGGCGCTGATGAGGAAGGTCGGCTTGTCGCCGAAGATGGCGCGAAACGCGAACTGGCCGGTGAGCGAGATGAAGACGACGCGCGAATCGCGCAGCAGGCCGTCGAACCAGATCTTGAGCGGATCGAAGACGATGCCGCCGGCGAAGTCGACCTCGAGGCGCAAGAGCGCGAGCGACTTGTCGACCAGCGGCGGCAGCTGCACGATGACCTGGCCGACGAAAACGATCTGGCTCGCCTCGATCAGCACGCCGACGCGCGCGATCACCAGGCTCGGCGTCGACCAGCCAAGCTCGAGCATCGGCCCGATCACGAAGCCGCCGGCCTTGAACGGGAAGATCGTGCGCAGCTGGTTGATGATCTGCGGCGCGTTGGCGATCGGGTCCTGCGGGAACAGGAAGCTGTCGAGCGAGCCGCTCGCCAGGCCCGCCGAGAGCGTGTCGACGCTCACCGTGTGCTGCACGCCGAGCAGGCCGCCGATGCCGGTGAGCGTGAAGCCGAAGCCGAGCTGGATCGGCGGCAGCTGCGCGGTGATGATGAGGAGCAGCGACCATCCGCCCGGGTTCTTGGTCGAGAGCAGGCCGATCGCCTTGACGCCGATCGCCGCGATCTTGATGTCGAGGATGCCGCCGTACTCGCCGCGGTCGGGATCGAAGAGCAGGAAGCCGCCGCCCTTGACGATGCCGGCGTCGATCGCCAGGCCCGCACCCGAGGGCGGCTTGAGGTCGAACTTCGGCGCGGTGACGCCGGCGAGCAGGTCGTCGAGCTTGAGCAGCGTGCCGAGCCGGTCGATCGAGCCCGAGAACGGCCCGATCGAGACCTGGAACGAGCCCGAGATCTCGACCGAGATCTGGTTCAGGTCGCCGGTCTTCGTCACCTCGAAGGTGAGGAACGGGATCTGCACCGGGCTGTTCGGGATCTTCTGCAGCGGGATCGTCGCCTTCAGGCCCGTGCCGTCCTTCAGGCGCAGGCCGCCGGCGGTGTCGGCGATCAGGCCGAAGGTGAGCGCGACGGTGATCTGGTCGCCGATGACGGCGCTCAGGAACGCGTCGTCGCCGACCTTGAGCACGAGCTCGCTGTCGCCGAGATCGAACTCGACCAACGGCTGCGTGTTGGCGAGCGTGAAGCCGCCCGAGAGCGTGCCGACCTTGAGATGGGTCTTCGAGGCGTCGCCGAAGATCAGCGGCTTGGTGCGCTTGAAGAGGATGCCGATCGACGACGTGCCCGAGAGCGTCGGCGCCGTGAGCGGCGGCAACGGCAGCGCGAGCGGCGGCAGGTCGACCTTCAGCTTGATCTGGCCGTCGGCCTTCAACTCGAGGGCGAAGCCGTCGCCGACGCCGTCCTTCGTCTTCAGCGTCGTCAGCAGTTCGGCGTAGAGGGACTGCGGCAGGTCGAGGCCCAGGCGCAGGTCGAGCTTCTTCGAGCCGTCGTCGCTGCGCGCGAGCGAATAGGTCTTCGCGGTGACGAGCGCCGGCAACGCAATGTCGGGCCCCTTCGGCACCAGCCAGCCCTTGGCGTCCGAGAGATTGGGCGCGCTGAACGAGCGGTCGAGGATCGTGCCGACCAGCATGATGCCGAGGCCGATGATCATCTGGCCTTCGGTCACCTGCGCCGCCGGCACCGCGTTGCCCGCCGGGTCCTGGCCCTTCAGCAGGTAGACGAGACGGCGCGCCGGCAGCTGCGCATCGGGCTCGTCGGCGTCGCCGCTCAGGATCAGGAGCAGCTTGGCGATCGAGTACGCGCTCGGCGGCTTGCCCGGATCGGCCGACGTGATGCGGGCGATCTGCTTGATGACCTTCGACAGGTCGCCGATGCCGACGTTGCCGTTGCCCAGGCCTGCGAGGATCTCGCCGATCGTCTTCAGGGCGGCGAGCGTCTCGCCGGTGACCATCGTCGCGACCGCGAGCGACTGCGCCTCGGCATGGCTCGCGGCGAAGTGGTCGGGGTCGATCGTCGCCGCGGTCTTGTCGAGCTCAAGGCCGAGATGGGTGCGCAACAGCGACGAGAGCGGCGCGGCGAGCGCGACCGGGCCCGAGCCCGGACCGTTGATGTCGGTCTCGAGCGCGTCGACCGCGGCCTGCAGCCACTTGAAGGCGCGCAGGAACACCAGGTCCGCCGTGCCGGCCATCGCGTCTCCTTGCTCTTGTGCGGCGCGGGACACGCGGCGTCATGGCGCCGATGGACCGGGTCTGCGTCGAGGGACGAAATCTAGTCCCGTGCGCGCGGCTCGGCAACCCCTAACGCAACGATGACGCTGTCGTCGCGCCTACGCGCTCGGTGGCGCTGGGATCAGAAGACCGCGCTGCACCGCGGGTCTTGCAACGAACGCCTCGAGCACGCGCGTCACTTCCGGGTAGTCGGAAATCGCGACGAGCTCCCCTGCGCCGTAGAAGCCGATCAGGTTGCGGACCCATGGGAAGATCGCGATGTCGGCGATCGTCATCGTCTCGCCCATCATCCAGCGGCGGCCCGCGAGTCGTCGATCGAGCACGCCGAGCAGTCGCTTCGCTTCGCCGACGTAGCGATCGCGCGGCCGCTTGTCCTCGAAGTCCTTGCCCGCGAACTTGTGGAAGAAGCCGACCTGGCCGAACATCGGCCCGATGCCGCCCACCTGGAACATCAGCCACTGGATCGTCTCGTAGCGCGCGGCCGCGTCGGCGGGCACGAAGCGCTTCGCCTTGTCGGCGAGATAGAGCAGGATCGCGCCCGACTCGAACAGCGCGAGCGGCTGGCCGCCCGGGCCGTCGGGGTCGAGGATCGCGGGGATCTTGCCGTAGGGATTGAGCGACAGGAACTCGGGCGTCTTCTGGTCGTCCGTGTCGAACGAGACGCGGTGCGGCTCGTAGGCCAGGCCGGTCTCCTCCAGCAGGATCGACGCCTTCACGCCGTTGGGCGTGGGCAGCGAGTAGAGCTGGATGCGATCGGGATGGCGCGCGGGCCACTTGCGCGTGATGGGAAACGCGGACAGGTCGGTCACGCCTACTGCTTGGTCGGGGCGCCGGGCGCATTGATCGTCACGCCGCGCTTGCGCAGCTCTTCGACGATCACCCGCGCATTGACGTTGCCGTCGCTGGCCAGCTTCGCGGTCGCCGTAGCCACCGACTCGAGCGACACGCGCAGCTTCTTCGCGGCTTCCTCCTGCGGACCGAGGTTCTGCTGAAGCGCGGCCAGCTGCTGATGCTCGATCCATTGCTGCGAGCACTGGAATCCGAGCCAGCCGACCAGCGCGATCGCGAACAGCAGCGCCGGGAGGAAGACACTGTGCCCCGCCGCCGGACGCAAGACCGTGGCGCGCGGCGCGCTGGCCACGAACTCGCCGGGGCCCGTCGACACATCGTCGGCACCCATCATTTGCCCACCTTGCGCGCCGGATCGGCGGACGGCGCCGCCGACGTCGGCGCCGGGCCGTTCACGGTGACGCTGATGCCTTGCGCGCCCAGCATGTCGAGCACCGCGCGATCGTCGCTCTTGATCGCCAGATCGGCGAGCGCCTTGACGATCTCGCGGTAGAGGCCTTCGAGCGGCGCGGTCTGCTGGATGAACTGCTGACGCTGGTTCAGCTCGGCCTGATCACCGCGGTTCTGCTTGAAGAGCACGCCGTTGGCGATCACCAGGGCAATCGCGACGAGCGCGAGCACATTCAGCAGATTGAATTGCCACTTCGACAGCATCTCGGGTCCTGGCAGGAGCCACGCGGCCGCGCAGCGTTCGATCAAAGGCGGCCGGATTCTATTCCGGCCTCATGCGCATCCGACTGGAACCGCGCTCAGCGCGTGGCAGGATCGGCGCGCTTGCGCCTCGCCCGCGCCACTCCGCCGACCATCATCAGGCCGGCCAGCATCAGCGCGTAGGTCTCGGGCTCCGGCACCGCGGCGACGGTGCCGATCACGTCGCCACGCAGCACGATCGTGGTGTCGCCGATGGCTGCGTCGTAGCCGCTGGCGTTGTTGCCGAAGGCGTGCAGGATGATCGTGTCGGTGAACGAGCCGGCGACCGCGCTGTCGAACGTGATCGCGTAGCCGCTCTGGCTGTCGCCAGCCGACAACCCGCTGAACGGACCGAACGCGGAAAGAAGAAAGCCGGTGCCGACGCCGCTGGTGTCGAACGTGCCATGCAGCAGGTCGGCCGGTCCCATCGCGCTGTTCAGGACAGCCAGCGACTCGCTCACATCGGCGACGCCGAGCATCAGGCTGCCGAAGTCGATCGTGTACACGCTGCCGACATGCGTGAGTGCGAACGAGCCGCCCGTCTTGATCAGCGAGGCCTCGGCGTAGTTGTTGACCTGTCCCTTCAGCGTCACTGTGGTCGAACCGAGGCTGACGTCGGCCAGATCGGCATCGTGGCTTTGCAGCGCGACGCTTGCCGAGCCCGTGAAGATGCCGGCGGCGGTGGTGGTGATCCCGGCCACGAAGCTGACTGTGTCCGTGCCTTGCGCCGCCAGGCCGTTCAGAGCGCCTGCGGCCGTGAACGATCCGGTGGCGCTGCCGAAGGTTCCGCTCATCGTGTCGTTCAACGCCGTCGTCGCGGCGGCGTTCGTGACCGACACCGACCGACCGGCGACCGCCTCGCCCGTGTGGACGATGCCGAAGTCGACGACGGTCGTATTCACCTGCGCCACGGCGGGCGTGTAGACCTTGCCGCTGACGCTCACCTGCTGGCTGGCGAGTGCGAGCTGGCAGTTCGGCGCGCAGTTGCCGACGTTGCTCGCGTCGGAGACGAGCGAGAGCGTCGCGCTGCCGGCGTTCGCGCCGGTGAAGTTGCCGGCCGTCGACGTGTCGAGGCCGACCTGCAGCTGGTTGCTGCTGGTCGCCCCCGGCGCGAGCAACGTTACGCTGCCGCCCACCGTGACCGGCATGCCGTTGCTGGCGATCGTCGCACTGAGCGCTGCCTGCGGCGCCGGGGTGGCCTGGTTGGTGAGACTGACATTGGCCGTCGGCGACACCGCGCCGACGCGCACGGCGCCCAGATCGATCGACGGGTTGTTGATCAGCGGGCTCGCCTGGTTGATGACGTTGCCCGTCGTCTGGATCGTGCCGGCGACGCCGTAGCTCTGACTGCCTGCTGCCGCGGTGCCGAGCCCGTTGCTGATGCCGTTGACGGCGCCTGCGGTCTGGTAGTTCACGGCGATGCCACCGTTGACCACGCCGGCCGCCGACGTGTTCACGGTCACCGTCATCGTGCCGTTGGCGTTGGTGCTGTTCGCACCGGCCAGGATGCCGCTCAGCGAGCCGGCGCCCGAGAGGAGCGACGCGCCCGTGCCGGTCGCGCTGCCGAAGCTGGCATTGAGGTCTTCCACGAAACCGGCCGGACCGGTCGCGGTGTTGCGGATGACGAGGCCCTGGTTCACGACCTGGCCGACCTGCACCGTACCGAAGTTCAGGGCGGAGGTCTGGATTGCACCGGTCGCAGCCTGGTAGACGTTGCCGTTGACCGTCACTGCCTGGCTGCCGACTCCCGCCGCCGCCAGTCCGTTGCTGACGCCGTTGACCGTGCCCGCGGTCTGGTAGTTGACCGTCACCGTGCCGGTGCGCGCGCCTGCCGCCGTCGCGTCGACGCCGACGTTGATCGCGCCCGTGCCGGTGTTGTTGGTGCCGGCGACGCGTCCGCTGATCGAGCCGCTGCCGTTCGCCATGCCGGTCGTGGCGCCGACGCTCGCGTTCAGGTCTTCGCTGAAGCTGCCGGCGAGCGCCGTGTTGGCGATCGTGACCCCGGCGGTGTTGATGCCGCCGATGCGCTGGTTGGCGACCTGCACCGGCGTCGTCGCGATACCGATCGCCGCGTTGTAGGCCGAAGCACCGTTGGCGAAGACGATGTTGAGCTTCTGGTCGGCGATGTTCTCGAAGTTGCTGCGCAGGTTGATCGACTGGCCCGACAGCGGCGCCAGCGCGCCCGCGTTCGCGGCCGCGAAGGTGACCGCGAGGCTGCCGGTGCTGCTGCCCGGCGCGCCGGTGACGTAGTTGCCGGCCGTGACGCCCGCGCCGCTCAGTCGCGCGTCGGTGAGGCTCGCGCCGTTGACGTTGGTCTGGATCGCTCCGCGCAGCGTGGGCCCGGTCGTGCCGACGTTGGCGACCTGGTAGTCGTACGTCGTCGTGCCGACGCGCATGTTGCCCAGCGTGAGCGTCGCGTTCGCGGTGGTGCCGTTGCTGACGTTGGCGCCGGTGATCACCTGCGTGGCGTTGCCGCCCGCGAGGATCTTGCCGGCGCCCGACACGCCGGCGCGTCGGTCGAACGCGTTGCCGGTGCCCGACTGCGCATTCGTGTAGTCGTTGGTGAGGATCAGGTTGTTGCTGCCGAGGTTCAGGGTCGAGCCCGCGGCACCGATCAGCAGCTTGCCCTGCGTACTGTCGCTGAGGGTGGCGAGGTTGAGCGCGCCGCCACCGATCTGCAGCGTGCCCGTGCCGGCGAGGACGCCGCTGTTGCCCGGTGCCGCGATCTGCAGCGTGCCGCCGTCGGCGAGGATGAGACCGTTGTTGACCAGCGTGTTGGTGCCGCCGACGTTGATCGCCTGGCCGATCGTGCCTTGCCCGCGCACGGTCAGCGTCGACGACAGCGTTGTCGTGCCGTTGCCGTCGACGGCGAGCCGCGCACCCGCGTCGTTGAGCCTGATGACGCCCGTGCCGAGAATGGTCTGGTTGGCGCCCGTCGTGTTCGCGCTGTCGAACGAAAGGATGCCTCCGTTCGCAACGTTGACGGTGCCATTGACGGTCGCGCCGTTGACGATCCGCTCGCGGCTGTTGGCGAAGGTCGTGAGGTCGAGCGTGCCGGTGATCGCCACGCCGCTCAGGTAGTTGGTGCTGCTGGAGGTCGCCCGGATCACGCCGGTGCCGCTGGTGCCGAGCGCGCCGCCGCCGATGGTGACGCCGCTCAGCACGACGGCGCTTCCCGCGAGAGCGCTGATCAGCCCGGACGTGTTCGTCACGTTGGTCGTCACCACCAGCGCGCCGCCATTGGTCGCCTGAAGGTTGCTGTTGTTGACGACGCTCCCGCTGTTGCCGGGCGGCGCCAGGACGAGCGTGCCGCCGGAGACGTCGGCCGAAATCAGGCCGTTGTTGACCAGCGTGTTGGTGCCGCCGACATTGATCGCCATGCCGATGTTGCCCTGGCCACGCACCGTCACACCCGACGCCAGCGTCGTCGTGCCGTTGCCGTCGATCGCAAAGCGAGCGCCAACGTCGTTCAGGTTGATCGTCGCGTTGCCCGACAGGGTCTGGATCGCCGTCCCGGCGGAGCTGTCCATCGACAGGATCCCGCCGTTGGCGACGTTGACCGCACCGTTGATCGTGCCCCCGTTGACGATGCGCTCGCGCGCATTGGCGATCGAGCCGAGGTCGAGAGAGCCGGTGAAGTTCACCGCGTCGAGGTAGTTGCCCGCGTTGCTGACCGCGTTGAACACGCCGCCGCCGCTGGTCGAGATCACGCCATTGACCCTGACGCCGTTCTGCGTGACGCTGCTGCCCAGGCCAGCGACGATCTGGCTGCCCGCATGGGCGAGGATCTCGGTCGACAGCAGCAGGGTCGCGCCGTTGATCGCTTGCAGCGTGCCGTTGTTGACGAAGCTGCCGCTGTTGCCGGGCGGGAGGATGTTGAGCGTGGCGCCAGCGACATCGGCCGAGATCAGCCCGTTGTTGGTCAGCAGGTTGGCGCCGCCGACATTGATCGCCTGGCCGATGTTGCCCTGGCCGCGCACGGTCACGCCCGAGCCGAGCGTCGTGCTGCCGTTGCCGTCGATCGCGAAGCGCGCGCCGGCATCGTTCAGGTTGATCGTGACGGTGCCGGCGAGCGTCGGGCTCGCACTGCCGCTCGCGCTGTCCATCGACAGGATGCCGCCATTGGCGACGTTGACCGCACCGTTGATCGTCGCCCCGTTGATGATCCGCTCGCGGGCGTTGGCGATCGTGCCGAGATCGAGGACACCGGTGAAGTTGACGCCGTCGAGGAAGTTGCCCGCGCTGCTGACCGCCGTGAAGGCTCCGCCGCCGCTCGAGGCGAACACGCCGTTGATCCTGATCCCGTTCTGCTGCACGGTGCTGCCGGCGCCCGAGACGATCTGGCTGCCCGCATGGGCGAGGATGTCGGCCGACAGCAGCAGAGTCGCGCCGTTGATCGCTTGCAACGTGCCGTTGTTGACGAAGCTGCCGCTGTTGCCGGGCGGGACGATGTTGAGCGTGGCGGCAGCGACATCGGCCGAGATCAGCCCGTTGTTGGTCAGCAGGTTGGCGCCGCCGACGTTGTTCGCCGTGCCGATGTTGCCCTGGCCGCGCACGGTCACGCCCGCGCCGAGCGTCGTGCTGCCGTTGCCTTCGATCGCGAAGCGCGCGCCGGCATCGTTCAGGTTGATCGTGACGGTGCCGGCGAGCGTCTGGCTCGCACTGCCTGAGAAACTGTCCATCGACAGGATGCCGCCGTTGGCGACGTTGACCGCACCGTTGATCGTCGCCCCGTTGATGATCCGCTCGCGGGAATTGGCGATCGTGCTGAGATCGAGGACACCGGTGAGGTTGACGCCATCGAGGAAGTTGACCGCGCTGCTGGCCGCTGCGAAGGCTCCGCTGCCGCTCGTCGTGAGCGAGCCACCCTTGATGCTGACGCCGCTCTGCACCACGGTGCTGCCGTTTTGCGCGTTGATCAGCCCGGACCCGTTCGAGATGTCGGTGACCAGCCGCAGGGTGCCGCCGTTGATCGCGCGCAACGTGCCGTCGTTGGTGAAGCTGCCACTGTTTCCGGGCTGGGCGATGCTCAGCGTGCCCCCATTCACGTCGGCCGAGATCAGGCCCTTGTTGATCAGCAGGTTGTTCCCACCGGCGAAGAGCGCCGTGCCGATGTTGCCCTGGCCGTGCACCGTCACGCCGGAAGCAAGGGTGGTCGTGCCGGTGCCCTCGACGGAGAGGCGCGCTCCCGGATCGTTCAGGTTGATCGACACCGTACCCGAGATCGTCTGATTTCCCCCTGACGTGCCGACGCTGTCGAGCGCCAGGATGCCGCCGTTGCCGATGTTGACCGTGCCGTTGATCGTGGCTCCGTTGGTGATCCGCTCGCGCGCGTTGGCGCTCGTCGACACGTCGAGCAAACCGTTGAGCGTGACGCCGCTCAGGATGTTGGATCCATTGCTGAGCGCGACGACCGCGCCGGTGCCCGCGGTATTGATCGTGCCACCGGAAAGAGTGTTGCTGAACTGGTTCAGGAAGCTGCCGTTGGCGATGTTGATCACGCCGCCCGCGTTGTTGACGTCGTTCGACATCTGGAGCGACGCCGTCGTCGCGCTGCCGATATTGATGGTGCCGGTGTTCGTCGTGCTGCCGCCAGCTTGCAGCGCGAGCAGGAAGGCATCGATGTTGATCGTGCCGGCGTTGTTGAGCGTGAAGATCGACTGCGACGTGTTGACCGTCACGGTCTTGCCCGAGCCGATGTTCGCGATGTCGATGTTCGGACCGGTCGGCACCTGGCCGCACGACCAGTTGCCCGAACCGCCCCAGTTGCCGTTGGCCGGGATCCAGGTGCAGCTCGCACCCAGGGCGCCGTCGACCGGCGCGGCGCCGACGACGAGCAGCGCGGCCGCGCCGAGCAGTGATTTCTTGAAAGGATGGCGGGCGGTGCGCATGGTGGTCGTGTGATCCGGTGTCGGGGCGATGCCGATTCTGGGATGCGGTCTTTCGCGGCCGTACCCCGCGATCGCGGGGCGATGGCGCCACGAAGCGCGTGTATGGCTGCCGCCTAAATGCGATGGACGCAGGGTCGAATCGAGCCCTCCACCGGGGGAAACGAGGCCTCGCTTCACAATCGCTGTCCTGCACCGGCGGCGCGTCCTCGTCGCATCCTTGCAGTACCCTAAAAACTTCTAAACGCCGTCCCGCAGTCGACTTCACGTGAGCGCCGATCCGACCGTCAACGAGATCGAATTCGGCCGCTTCGTCGTCCAGCAGGACACACGCCGCCTGCGGGTCGACGGCAAGGTCGCCAAGCTGAGCAGTCGCGCCTTCGACATCCTGACGGCGCTGATCGCCAACGACGGCCGGATGGTGAGCAAGCGCGAGTTGCTGGAAATCGTCTGGCCGGGCCAGGTGGTCGAGGAGAGCAATATCCACGTCCACGTCTCCGCGCTGCGCAAGCTGCTCGGGCCCGACGTGATCTCGACGGTGCCGGGCCGCGGCTATCGATTCGTCGACCCTTCGCCGATCGACCGTGCGGGCGCGGACCCGCGCGACGCGCCTGTCGCTCGGCCCGACGCCGCAACGACAGCGTTTCATGCGTCCACGGCGGCGTCGGTGCACGCGCCCGGCAACCTCCCGATCGCGCCGCCGATCCTGTTCGGCCGAGACGATGACCTGACGGCGCTGCTCGATCGGCTGCAAAACCATCGCCTGGTGACGCTCGTCGGCACCGGCGGCATCGGCAAGACCAGCCTGGCCCTGGCCGCGGCGCACGCCGAGCGTGAGCGTTGGGAGGATGGCGTCTGGTTCGTCGACCTGGCGCCGGTCCTGGAGCCGGCCGGCGTCTCGTCGGCGGTCGCGCGCGCCGTGGGCCTCGACTTGTCCGCTCACGAGCATCCGTCCGATGCACTGCTGCACGCGCTGCGCCCTCGCTCGATGCTCATCGTGCTCGACAACGCCGAGCACCTGCACGCCGCCACGGCGGCGCTCGCGGCGGCGCTGCTCGCCGGATCGACCGGGCTGGCGCTCCTCGTCACCAGCCGTCAAGCGCTTCATCTGAAACACGAACAGCGCTTCGAGGTGCCCGCCCTGGCGATACCGGACCCCGCGGCGACAGCCGATCTGCGCAGCTTCAGCGCGGTGGCATTGTTCGAAGCGCGCGCGGCGGCCGCCGACAGCCGATTCCGCCTGAGCGAAGACAACGCCGCCGCGGTCGCCGACATCTGCCGTCGCGTCGATGGTGTGCCGCTCGCGATCGAGCTGGCCGCAGCGCGGGTGCGGGTGCTGGGCGCGGCAGGGTTGCTCGCGAAGCTGCGCGAGGGCCTGCGCGTGCTGAGCCCGGGCGATCCCCGATCCGGCCCGCGCCACGAGACGCTGCGCGCCACCTTCGACTGGACCCACGGCCTGTTGGCGCCGGCGGAAAGCAGGCTGCTGCGGCGGCTCGCCGTGTTCGTGGGCGGGTTCACGCTGGCGCTCGCCCAGCAAGTGGCCGGCGACCCGGACGGCGAGGTCCCCGGCGAGCTCGGCGGTCCCTCGCTCGATCCCTGGGGCGTGCTCGATGCGCTCGGTGGCCTGATCGACAAGTCGCTCGTCGTGGCCGACGGCGCCGATCCGCCGCGCTATCGGCTGCTCGAGGTCACGCGCGCGTACGCTCTTGAAAAGCTCGTCGACGCGAACGAGGCCGACCGCGGGTCCGAGCGGCACGCCCACGCGGTACGGCGGCTCTTCACCGAGGCCGAGGTCGCGAAGAACGAGAACGTCCGCGACGTCCTCAGCATGGAAGAGTTCCTGGAGCGTCTCGCCCCCGAGGTCGACAACCTGCGCGCCGCACGAGCCTGGAGCAGCCGCGACCCGAGCCGGCTTTCGCTCGCGGTCGGCCTGGCAGCGAGCTCGAGCGAGGCGCTGCGAATGCTCGGCCATTCGACCGAGGCCATGCACGCGATGCTGCCGCTTCGCGATGCGATCGACAGCCGCGTCGCGCCGGCGACGGCCGAACTGTTCTGGACCGGGCTCTGCGCCCTCGCCACCCACGGTCGACTGCCGTCGTCACAGACGGTCTCGGTGATCGAGAGCGCCGAGCGGATCTACCGACAACTCGGCAACGCGCGCCGCATGCACCTCGGTCTGTATCGCAAGGGATTCGCATTGATGCACCTGGGCCGCTACGCCGAAGCCGAGCAGGCGGCACAGGCCATGGAGTCGCTCGAAGGGTCCGACTGGACGCCGAAGGCCGCCGCCCTGCGGCTCAATCTGCAAGCGAGCGTGAAGGGCGTGCTCGGCCGCTTCGAGGAATCGATCGAGGCGTACGGGCGCGCCGCGCAGCTGGTCGAGTTCGAGCGCGGCGAAGACGATTTCGTCCTCGCCGCGCTGGGCAATCTCTGTCTCCAGCTGCTCTGCACAGGGCGGTACGACGAAGCTCTGACGATCGCCCGCGACGTGATGAGTCGAAACCCGACGCCGGCCGTGGGCAACTCGACACGGCGCGCCATCCTGATCGCGCTGACGTTTCTCGGTCGTCTCGAGGAAGCGACCGCAGCCGGGCGCGAAGCGATGCGCGGCTGGCGCAGCGACGATCTGCTGCCGCACATGCTCGGTGTCTTCGCCTTGCTCGCGCTTCAGCAGGGGCGAACCGCCGACGCCGTCAGGCTCGACGCGGCCTCGCATTCGCTGGTGCTTCGCATGGGACTCGCGAACACGCCCATCTTCGATCGCGCGCGTGAGCTGTTGCTGCAGGCCCTGAACGACGCGGGCTGCAGCGACGATGAACTGGAGCGCTGGCGCCGGGAAGGCGGGCGCATCGACGAAGAGGAGCTGGCAGCGATCTGTCTGGGCGAGCGCGGGAGTCCGGGTAGCAGTGCGAATTTGACTGCCGCGTTGCGATCGACTGCCGGTCGTCGGTGATGAACTGGCGGGCCCTGTTTCGCGACGCGCACTTCCGTCGCGGCGCCCGAGACATGCTGGCCTTCGGGCCGGGGCTCGCCGCGTGGGCATCGTCACCGGCGTGGCGATGGTGCGGAGCGGCCTCGGCGTCTGGCTGCCGGTGCTGATGTCGCTCGTCGTCGTCGTCTTCGCCGGCAGCGCGCAGCTTGCGTCGCTGCCGCTGATCGCGACCGGCGCGCCGATGTGGGTGGTCTGGGCGTCGCCTTCTGCGTGAACCTGCGCTTCGCGATCTTCAGCGCGCAATGGCGCAGGCACATCGACCATCTGCCCCGTGCGCGGCGACTGCTTCTCGGCTATCTCCTCGCCGACCTCAACCTCGTCGTGTTCCAGAAGGCCTGGCCGAGCGGCCGGCACGAGACCGGACAGGCGCGCTACGCGGCCGGTGGTGCAGTCGCCGTGTGGCTGCTGTGGCAAGCGACGTCGCTCGCGGGCATCGTGCTTTCGGCCTTCGTGCCGCTCGAGTGGGGGCTCGGCGTCGCCGGCACGCTCCCGATGCTCGGCATTGCCTACGCGCTGCTCGTCGACCGCACCGCCTGGGTCGCGGCCATCGTCGCTGCGGCAGCCGCGGTCGCGACCTATTCGCTGCCGCTGAAGCTCAACATCATCGTCGCCATCGCTCCCGAGATCTTCCTGTTCCACGGCCACCTCGTCGACACCTGGCGCGATGCGCGCCTGCCCGCCGCGCTCGCGACGACGCTGTTCTACGCGTGGCGACCTGGCGTGCTCGGGCCGATGCTCGCGGGTCTGGCGGTGTACCTGCCGCTGCGGCTCGCGCTCGGCTGGTAGCGCCAGCCGCTCACGCGACCGTCAGGCCGCGAGCCAGCTGGCGAGGTCGCCCTTCAGCTGCGCCAGGTCGGCCTGGCGCGTGTACATCATGTGGCCGGCGTCGTAGTAGCGGTGCGTGACGCGTTCGAGCACGTCGGCCGGCGCGTTGAGCTGGGCGAGCGACCAGTCGCTCGCGCTGTACGGCGTGCCGAGGTCGTAGCGACCGCTGGCGACAAAGACCTTCAGATGCGCGTTGCGGCGCATCGCCCGCGCGAGGTCGGGGCTCGTCGTCGCGTAGCTGTTGCCCTTGTCCTCGCCGCGGTTCCAGTTCCAGGCCTTGTGGGTGTCGAGCGAGAGCACCTCGTAGCGCGTGTCGGTGCTCATGCCGAGCTGCTCGCCGAAGTAGGCCATCGCCGCCATCGTGTACGGCGGCACGATCGCCTCCATGCCGGGATCGAATTCCATCTCGCGGCCGCGGCTCGCCGCCATCGGGCCGGTCGCGCGCGCCTCGAGGCGGCCGACGATGCGCCCCCGCGGCCGGAGCGCCTCCATGAAGTAGCTGTGGTCGTCGACGCGCAGGTTCTTGTCCTCGATGAAGGACTGCGGCAGTCCGGTGAGCTCGGCGAGCCGCCTGGCGATGCGCGCGCGCCGCTTGCCGTCGATTCGCGCGCCGGCGAGCAATGCGGCGGCGTAGTCGTCGTCGACGAAGGCCTCGGCTGCGGCGCGCGCGGCCGCGGGCGACTTCGCGAGGGCACCCTTCAGCAGCCCGTGGTACTGCGAGACGTTGGCGAAGGCTGGCAGAAAGAGCGCGTACGGCAGGTCATTGAGCGGCGCAAAGACGATGCTCTGCAGGTCCATCGCGCACGAGATCAGGATCAGTCCGGAAAGCGCGACGCCCGAGCTCTGCAGCTTGTCGGCCATCGCCGCGCCGCGCGTCGTGCCGTAGCTCTCGCCGGCGAGGTAGACGGGCGAGCCCCAGCGCTGGTGGCGCGTGAGCCAGAGTCGCACGACGTCGGTGAGCACGGCGACGTCGCCGTCGACCGAGAGGATCTTCTTCCTCGCCTCGGCGCTCGCCGTTGTCGACCAGCCGGTGTGCGGCGGATCGACGAAGACGAGGTCGAAGTGCTCGAACCAGGTGAGCGGGTTGTCACTGACCGCGTACGGGGCCGTCGGCATGCTGCCGTCGTCGGGCACGACGACGCGCTTGGGGCCGAGCGCGCCGAGGTGCAGCCAGATCGACGCCGAGCCCGGGCCGCCGTTGAAGGCGAAGCACACCGGCCGTTTGCTGGCGTCGGCGCCTTTCAGCACGTAGCTCGTCGCCATCACGGCGGCGAGCGGCTCGCCGAGCGCGCCGTCGAAGCCTTCGGCGACGACCGGCAGGAACGCGGCCCGGACCGCGTAGTCGAGCGACTTGCCGCCGACCTTCACCGAGCCGGTGCTGTCGTGGGGCGGCTGCGCGACGAGCTTGTCGACGCGCTCGCGCATCTTCTTGTCGGATTCCTTGGCGTCGGCGCCGGGTTCGGGTGCGTCGGGCATGCGGCGGAAATTCGACAAAGGAACTCCCGCGAGGCGCGGGAGCGGTCGATCAGGAGTTCGCGGCCGGGAGGTAGCGCGCTTCGAGGGTCTTGGCGTTGAGGAGGCGCAGCGTCACGAGGACGCGCTCCCAGAACGTCAGCGGCTGGACCCGGCCGCTCGGCAGGACGAGCACCGGCCCGAGGATGGGCTCGTCCTCGATCCGCGATTCCTGGTACTGGGGCTCATGCCGGATTGCGCTCAAGACGGTCTCCTCGGGTCGCTCGTTGCGAGCTGTTTTTCCAATGTAACAGAGTGTTCCCGAACGACCTCGACCTTCCGTCGGGAGCATCGACGCTCCCGCATCGCCGACACTGGCGCCCCTTTCCTGGCCGCGCGGCATGCGCAATGCCGCTGCGCCGCGCCCTCGCTTCCATGGTTCTCGAATGACGCTTCACCAGTTCGAATCGTTCGCGCTCGTGGCCGCGATGCTCGCCCTCTTCATGAGCGGGCGACTGCGCTACGACGTCGTCGCCGCGCTGGTGCTGCTCGCGGCCGTGCTCCTCGGCGTCGTGCCAGCCGCCAAGGCGTTTCTCGGCTTTTCCAACCCGGTGATCATCATCATCGCCTCCGTGCTGGTCGTGAGCCGCGCGATCGCCGCGTCGAGCGTGCTCGAGCTTTCGGTGGGCGCGCTGCTGAAGCGCATCCGCTCGCCGTCGCTGCAGATCGGCGTGATGTCGGCGGCGGTCGGCTACCTCTCGGCGTTCGTCAAGAACGTCGGCACGCTCGGCATCTTCATCCCGATCGCGATCCAGACTGCCCGGCGCAGCAACCAGCCGCGCTCGATCTACCTGATGCCGCTCGCCTTCGCCTCGCTCGTCGGCGGCACGATCACCAAGATCGGCACGTCGCCGAACCTGCTGATCTCGACCGTGCGCGAGGAGCTCGGCCAGCCTCCTTTCGATCTCTTCGACTTCGTCGCCGTCGGCCTGCCCCTGACGACCGTCGCGATCGTCTTCCTCGCCTTCGGCTGGCGGCTGCTGCCGCATCGCGAGGGCAGCCAGACGGCCGAGGAGTCGTTCTCGATCGCCGAGTACTCGACCGAGCTGCGCGTGCCCGAGACCAACGACGGCACGATGACTGTCGCCGCCTTCGAGAAGCTCGGCGACGGCGAGATCTCGGTCGCCGGCATCCTGCGCGAGGGGCGGCGCCGCTACGTGCCTGCCGAGGACTGGCGCCTCTACCCGAACGACATCCTCGTCGTCCTCGGCGACCCGACCGTCGTGCACAAGGTGATCGCGGCGTCGAAGTTCGAGATCGTCGGCTCGAAGAGCCTCGAATCTCCGGCCGAGAAGAGCGAGGAGATGCAGGTCGTCGAGGTCATCGTCACGGCCGACTCGACGCTGGTCGGCCAGACGCCGGCGTCGATGAGCCTGCGTCATCGCTACGGGTTGAATCTGTTCGCGGTGCGCCAGGCCGGCCACACGGCGCCGACGCGGCTGCGCTCGCACCGCTTCGAGGTCGGCGACGTCGTCCTGTTCCAGGGCTGGGAGAAGAACCTCGCCGCGTCGGTGACCGAGCTCGGCCTGCTGCCGCTCGCCGATCGCCAGCTCACGCTCGGCCAGGCGAAGAACGGTCTGGTGCCGATCGGGCTGCTCGTCGTCGCGCTGGTGCTCGTCGGCCTGCACGTGATCGACGTCGAGGTCGCCTTCTTCGGCGCCGCCGTGCTCACGGTGCTCACAAAGCAGATCAGCTTGAAGGACACCTACGCCGCGATCGAGTGGCCGGTGATCGTGATGCTCGGCTGCCTCATCCCGGTGGGCGAGGCGCTGAAGAACACCGGCGCGACGACGATCGTGGCCGACCTGCTGAGCATCGGTGCGCAGCACCTGCCGGGCTATGCGACGCTGGGCCTGATGCTGCTGGTCTCGATGCTGCTCACGCCCTTCCTGCACCACGCCGCCGCCGTGCTCGTGCTCGGGCCGGTGGCCGCCAGCGTCGCGGTGCACCTCGGCTATCGCGTCGAGCCCTTCCTGATGGCGGTCGCGTTCGGCTGCGCCTGCGACTTCCTGACGCCGATCGGGCACCAGAACAACACCCTCGTGATGGGTCCGGGCGGCTATCGCTTCGGCGACTACTGGCGTCTCGGCGCGCCGCTGTCGCTGATGGTGCTGCTGCTGGGCACGCCGCTGATCATGCGCGCGTGGCCGCTGCATTGACGGTGCTCGCCGCGACGCCGAATCGACATCGACCGGCCCGTCGCTTCGGCCTCGTCGTCGTCTTCCTCTGGTTCCTGGTCGGCGGCATCGCCCACTTCGTCGCGACCGATGTCGAGACGAGCATCGTTCCGCCCTGGGTTCCGTGGCCGCGCTCCATGGTGCTCGCGAGCGGCGTGTTCGAGCTGCTCGGCGCGACCGGGCTCGGGTGGCCGCGCACGCGCCGTGCCGCGGGCTGGAGTCTCTTCGCGCTGACGATCGCGGTGACGCCGGTGCATGTCTGGATGCTGCAGCGGCCGGATCTCTTCCCGGCGATTCCGTACTGGGCGCTGGTGCTGCGGCTGCCGTTGCAGGCGGCGCTGCTGGCGCTGATCGCCTGGAGCACGAACGCTCCCGCGCCTCGTCGCGAGGCCGGCGCCTAAACTGGCCGGTCCCGTCGCGAGCGATTCCATGAAACCGTCCAAGACCCTCCGCTTCGAAACGCTCGCCGTCCACGCGGGCCACGGCGTCGACGCCGCCACCGGCGCGGTCACCGAGCCGATCCATCTCTCGACGACCTTCGAGCGCGGCGCCGACGGCGGCTATCCGCACGGCTACATCTACGCGCGCAACCACAACCCGAACCGCAACGGCCTCGAGGCCGCGCTCGCCGCACTCGAAGGCGGCGCCGCCTGCGCGGCCTTCGGCTCGGGCCTGGCGGCGGTCGCCGCGATCTTCCAGGGCCTGCAGCCGGGCGACCACGTCGTCGCGCCGAAGGACATCTACCACGGCACCGCCAACGTGCTGAAGCACCTGTTCGCGAAGTGGCAGGTGAGCGCGAGCTTCGTCGACATGACCCGACTGGCCGACATCGGCGGTGCGATCCGCAAGGAGACGCGCATCGTCTGGATCGAGACGCCGTCGAATCCGCTCCTGCAATGCGTCGACATCGCCGCCGTTGCCGACATTGCCCATCGCGCCGGCGCGCGCGCGGTCGCCGACAACACCTTCGCCTCGCCGGCGCTGCAGCGCCCGCTCGACCTCGGCTGCGACCTGGCGATGCACGCCACGACGAAGTACCTCGGCGGGCGCAGCGACGTGCTCGGCGGCGCCGTCGTCTCGCGCCTCGACGACGAGGCCTTCGCGCAAGTCCGCACGGCGCAACTCTACGGCGGCGCGGTGCCCTCGCCCTTCGACTGCTGGCTCGTCATGAGAAGCCTGCCGACCCTGCCCTGGCGGATGCAGGCGCATTGCGCCAACGCGACGAAGGTCGCGACCTTTCTCGCCGCGCACCCGAAGGTCTCGGCCGTGCACTACCCGGGTCTGGAAGGCAACGCCTTCCACGCGATCGCGAAGAAGCAGATGTCGGGCTTCGGCGGCATGCTCTCGTTCGAGGCGAAAGGCGGCAAGGACGCGGCGATGGGCGTCGCCGCGAACGTCGAGATCTTCACGCGCGCCACCAGCCTGGGCGGCGTCGAGAGCCTGATCGAGCACCGCGCCTCGATCGAGGGGCCGGAGAGCCAAACGCCGCAAGGTTTGCTGCGCGTCTCGGTCGGCCTCGAGCACGCCGACGACCTCATCGAAGACCTGGCGCAGGCGCTCGACCGCTCCGCCTGACGCGGCGACGCGGCGGCCGCGCCGGTCTCAGCTCGTCCCGGCCCTGAGCAACGCGACCGAGCGCGTCTCGTCGATGAGATGGCGGCGACCGTCGCCGCTCGTCGTCGCGCCGCGACGGATCAGGTCGATGACCTTGGCCGGCGTCAGCGACGGATCGAGCGCGAACAGCTTGGCCGCGAGGTTGACGACGTTGGGCGACGCCATCGACGTACCCGAGAGCTTGAGCCGCGCGCCGCCGGGCACGAAGCTGTCGACCTGGTAGCCGCTCGCGTGGACGATGACGGCGTCGCCGTGGCTCGTGAACGAGGTCTCGTCGCCGGCCTGGTTGACGGCGCCGACGCTGATCAGGTTGGGCAGGCGCAGCGACGCCGGCACGTCCTCGATGAAGCCGACGTTGCTGTCGCTGTTGCCGGCGGCGCTGACGAAGAGCGTGTCGGGCGCCGACTTGATCGCGTTCTCGATCGAGCTCTTCCAGATCGCGAAGATCGCCGCCGCCCGGCGCTTGCGCTCGACGGGATCGGAGCCCGCGCCGGTGCGCGTGAGCCAGGTCTCGAACTCGCCGGCGTCGTCGCCCCAGCTCATGTTGACGACGCGGACCTTGCGGGTGCGGAAGTAGTCGGCCATCGACTGGAACGCGGCGCCCATCTGGCGCGCCCACTGCTCGGTCGGCGCGAACGGCAGCTCGGGCAGCTGGTCGTTGAAGCGCGCCACGACGATCCGCGCCGCAGGGTTGCCGCGCACCGCGATGCCGGCGACGTGGGTGCCGTGGATGTAGTGGCCGATGACCTTGTTGAGCTCGATCATGTCGTGCATCTGATCGGGCGAGAGCGTCTGGAACTTCTTCTGCGCCGAGGTCGCTTCCGCCGAGTCGACGCTGTTCTGCAGGTCGAGGAAGCCCTTGATCAGCTCGCGGTATTCCGGGTAGGCCTTCTTCTGCTCGGGCGTGATCGGATAGAGCCAGTCGGCCGACGGGTTGCCGACGTCGTCGACGGCAATGCCGTGCGCGCCGCTCTTCGTCGGCACCGGGTCGGTGAAGACCTGCGCCGGGAACACGGCGACGTCGACGCCCGAATCCCAGATGCCGACGTTGACCGGCGTCAGCCCGTCCCGGTCCGTCAGCGTCACCTCGCGCGCGGCCCAGATGTCGGGCTTGACGACGTCGTGCACGGCGATGTACTCGCGCAGCACCTCGGTGCGGGCCAGGCCGAGCGGCTGCACCGACTTCAGGTTGTTGCGCGCCGCCACCAGCGACCACGCCTGCGAAGCCTCGAGCGCGCCCGACTTGGCCAGCGCCGGGTCGAGGTTGCTCTGGACGCTGCCGAGCGTCGCCGCGCGGCTGCTCAGGCGCGAGTAGCCGTAGCCGGCCTTGATCCCGTCCTGCGTCACGTCCCACGGCAGCGGCGCGACGAGCGCCTGGTAGCGCTTGCGAAACGCCTGCTCGTAGGCCGGTCCCGAGGCGCTGCCCGCGTCGAGCGCCGCCTGCAGTCGCGCTCGCGGCGCCAGCCCGCTCAGGAGGCGGCTCGCGGGCTTGTCCTCGAGATCGCGCAGCGCAGCGGCCGTCGCGAGGCCACCGCGCCAGTCGCCGGCGAGCTCCTGCAGGTCGAGCTTGGCGGCGAGGATGCGGCGCAGCGTCGAGCGGTCCTCGATCTCGTAGTGGGCGAGGACGCTGTCGATGTCGGCGCGCACCTTGGCCGCAAAGGACGCGAAGGTCGCGCTGTCGCTCTCGACGAAGTGGCTCGCCGTGCCGGGTACCGGGTAGCTGAAACGGGGGAGTTCGGACTGCTTGGTGACCTTGGTCTTGACCCCCTCTGCCTGAGCGGCCAGACCGCACGCGAGCGCACAGGAAGCGAGCCAGGCAGCCCAGGAAGGCGAGCGTTGCAACATGTCGTGCACCCCTGAGGGCAGCGTTGTCGTGTCCGTCTCGGTCTTATACCGCGCGCAACGGGTCGTCGCGGCGTCCGTTCCCGGCCGGTCGCGCCATCGGGTCATGGCTCGACCCGCTGCTGCAGGGCGAACAGCTGCCGCGAACCGCTCAGTCCCTTCAGCGCGTGCCAATCCCGGTCGCAGAACTCCAGGCCGGAGCCAGCGACCAGATCGCGAACGGTGCCGGAGACCAGCACCTCTCCCGGGTGCGCCGCTTCGACGATCCGCGCGGCGACATGGACCGCGACGCCGCTGACACGGCCGGCGGCCGCGGCGCACTCGCCGGCATGAATGCCCGCTCGAATCGACACGCCGATCGCCGACAGCGCCGAGTCGATCGCGGCCGCGCACCGGACCGCCCTCGCCGGAGAGTCGAACGTCGCGAAGAACCCGTCGCCCGCGTTGTCGATCTCGACGCCTCGGTAGGCGGCCAGCCGTTCGCGGACGACCTCGCGATAGCGGTCGAGCAGGTGGCGCCACGCCTGGTCGCCGAGCCGCTCGGCGGTTTCGGTCGAGGCGACGATGTCGATGAACAGCAGCGTCAGCAACGAGCGGTCGGCGTCGTCCGCGTCGTCCCCAGGGGGAGCCGCGACAGAAGAGCCGAACGCGATGCCCGGGCTGGCCCCGGCATCTCCGACAGCCCGGCGGCGGCCGAGCACCAGGAGCGCCGGGACCTTCTCCGTCGCATTGCAGACCACCACGCCGCAGTCCATCCCGCGCAGCGCCGTGGCGAGCAACAGGGCCAGTTGCTCGCCGTCGACCACGATGTCCTGGCGACGACGCCTCTCGGGCCCGTGCTGCGCAGCGGACTCGATTGGCGCAAGCAGATCGCTCGACACAGGCGAGCCCGGCGTGCCGGGCGCAGGGGGATCCAGCGCGGGCGGCCGACCGCTTGCGCCGTTCGACCCGTAGGGAAGCTCGAAAGCAAACATGGTGAGATCCGTCGATTCCTTGGAACAGTGTCCTGTCGCGTCGCCCGGTGACGGCGAGCGACAGGTGCGAGCCGCCACTGTCGTCTTGACCCGGCTCCGGCGTCCTTCAGCGGTACTAAGCTTTTGCAACGCCGCCCCAAACGTTGCTAAGCCGTCTTCATCCAATCGAGTGATCGCGATGCTGGACGGTGGTCCGCGGCGCCGTTACAGTGCAAATCGCTCGATGCTCAAGCATTGGGTCACCGCTGCGATCGCTCGCAGCTTCTCGACGCGGAGAAGACCATGGCCACGGCAAAGTCGACGAAAGAGACGGTGAAGAAGACGGCAAAAAAGACGACGAAGAAGGCGCCGGCAAGAAAGCCCGCGAAGACGACACACGCCAAAAACGCCACCAAGAAGGTGCCGGCGAAGACGGCAGCCAAGAAGCATCCGCCGGCCAAGAAGAAACCCGGACACGGCAAGCCTCCGAGCCGACCTTCGAAGCCGCCCGGCCGCGGAACTCCGTACATCATCACCCTCGACGCCAACCTGCTGACTCTGAAACAGAGCGGCAGCGATGACGCGGTCGCCTATGAAGTCCTGCTGTTCATCGACGAAAGCAAGTTCAGCGAGACCCAACGGACTGCGATCGCCGCATGCCTGGGTGCCCGCGGACTGAGGGAACTCCGGTTCGCCATCGGAAAGGCGTGGGGGGCGCCCTGACGGCGGTTAAGCGGCAAGCGAAGAAGCCCCTCACGGCCGAGTCCCGCACCACGCTTCGCAAGCTCGGGTCCAGCTACCGAGCCAGGCCGGCAGCGGACACGCTGGCGGCGGCAGAAGCGTTGCGACCTGCTCTCGGCATTTCCCGAGTCACGGACATCACTCGCCTGGACCGTCTGGGCTTGCCGGTATTCGCCAGCGTGCGACCGCGAGGTCGATCCCTCCGGGTCCACGCCGGAAAGGGCCTGATGGCGATCGATGCACGCGTCGGAGCCTTGATGGAGGCCGTCGAGTACGGCGCCGCCGAACCCCAGGCCAGCGCTTGGCACCGCATCACGATGTCGATGGGCGTTCTCGCCGATCAACTTCCGCGAGGCATCCGCCTGATCGATTTCGCGCCCCGCTTCGGCGTCCGGACCAGCGCGGAGCGGCCAGTGTGTGCTGTGGAGTGCGAGGACATCACGCGCGGCACGTCGGTCCTGCTTCCCGAAGCGCTGGTGTTCGTGCCGGCCGACGCCGTCGAAGCCGGGCCGCCCTTCGGGGCCAACACGAATGGCCTGGCTTCGGGCAACTCGGTCGAAGAGGCGACGCTTCACGGCCTGCTGGAGGTGATGGAACGCGACGCCCTGTCGATGAACCAGCCACGCGACGCGACGCGCTGGATCGCGCGGACCCAGCTTCCCGAGCCGTTTCGCACCCTCGAATCGGCATGGCGCGAGATCGGCATTCGGCTGGCCGTCCGCTTCGTGCCCAACGCCTTCGCGCTGCCGTGCTTCGAGGCCTGGGTCCACGAGCCCGGGAGCACGAGCGTCGATATCGCCAGCGGGTCCGGCCTTCACCTCGACCGCGACATCGCGCTGGCCCGCGCCGTGTGCGAGGCGGCGCAGTCGAGACTCAGCCACATCCACGGCGGGCGCGACGACATCACGCGCTTCTTCGGCCGGTACGACGGGCGAGCGCCCTCCGGCCTCGAGGAAAGCAGCCGGTTGATCGACCAAGCGTTCGATCCGGCGCGCAAGATCCGGTTCGATGCGGTGCCCCACGAGCCATCGCGGCGCCGTTCGCTCGGCAAGGTGCTCGACGATGTCCTGGAGCGGCTGTCGCGCGCCGGCTTCGATACCGTCCTGCGGCATCGCTTTCGCCTCGAACTCGGCGGCCTGAGCGTCGTGAAGGTGGTCGTCCCCCGCTGCGAGGTCGGGGAAACCGACAGTCGACGGCTGGGCCCTCGACTGCTGACGCAGATCGTCGGCCATGTCTAGGGTCACGCTCTTCGTCGGCCCCTCCGCACACGGCGTCGCGCCCGCAGCCCTCGGGCCGCGGGGAACGACCATCCTCCCGCCCGCCCGACGCGGCGACATCGGGCGCCTCGTCGGCTCGACCGCCCGTCCCGGGGTCGTCGTTCTCTGCGACGGCATCTTTCATGCCCAACCCGCGGTCTCCCATGCCGAGATCTGCCTCGCCCTCGATGCGGGTTGGAGCGTGTGGGGCGTCTCCAGCATGGGCGCGATCCGGGCCTTCGAGATGCGCAACGAAGGCATGCACGGCTTCGGCTTCGTCTATTCGCAATTCGCACGCTTCACCGATTTCACGGACGACGAGATGAGCCTGCTGCACTTTCCCGAGCCGCCGCACTTCCCGGTCTCAGAACCGCTCGTCAACCTGCGCTACGCCTTCGACGCGCACGGCGCAGCCCTCGGCATCTCACGGGCGTCGGCGGACGCCGTCCTCGGGTCCCTGCGCGAGCTCTGGTTCGGCGAACGCACTCTCGAGACGATGCGCGAAACGATGCGAAAGCGCACCGGCATCGGCGCAGGTCGTGCCGACGCCCTGCTGGCATGGTTGCAAAGCCATCGCATCAAGACGCTGGATCTTCTCAGACTGATGGCTGCACGGCCCTGGCGCGAGACGATCAGCCGGCGAGCGCCATCGTGAGGACTTCATCGGCGTTCATCGCGGCGCCGACGCGCGCGAGTTCGTCGAATCTCGCAGACGACAGGGCCGCGCGCAGCAGCGACGCGGTTTCTTCGATCGCGGCCGCCTCGGCCGGATCAGGCAGCTCGTCGCGATCGCGCCGGACCTTGGCGCCGAAGGCGGCCATCAGCGCGGCGTCCGAGATGCGGCCTTGGCGCGCCGCGGCGAGCGCGAAGGTGTCGATCAGCACATAGGCCGCGCTCGGCAGCGCGCGCAGCGCCAGGCGCGCCGACTCCCGGGCCTCCGGCACGCGGCCGAGCTGCACCAGCGCCAGCACCTGGTTGGTGAGGATGAATCCTCTCGCGCGCGGACGCAGGTCGCCTTCGACGAGCGCCCGTTGGGCGACCTCCACGACGTCGACGAAGCGGCGTTCGATCAGCAGGCGATCGGTCATCTGCACCCTGCACACCGCCGCGAGCGCATCGAACCCCGCGCGCAACGCCATGTCCTCGAGCTCTTCGAGGCGATCGACGGTGAACGCGCCCTCGTAGCGGAACCCGGCGGAGATCGAGCAGGACAACCGCGATCGCAGGGGCACGGTCCGGTCGTCGATCTGCTGGAGCGTCCGCCAGGCTTCCTGCGCTTCCGTCACCCTGTCGGGCCGCGATTCGTAGAGGCGGATGAGCTGGGCCAGCGAGCGATAGACGCCCGCGACGTCGCCGACCGACTGGAAGTCGGCGAGCGCGCGCCGGGCCAGCTCGGTGCCGGTCTCCCGGCTTCCATCCATGTAGTGCGCCCAGCTGAACTCCAGGCAGGCGTTCGCGCGCAGCACGGGCGAGGCCCGGTCGAGCACGGCCATCGGGATGTCGCAGCGGACGACCTCCGCCTGCGATTGGGCGAAGGTGTCGATCAACGCGAGCGCCGTGACGAAGCAGGCGAGGGCATCGGCCTCGCGCGTTTCGCACGCCCAATCCAGGGCCGCGCGGACGTTGTGGCGATCCGGCTCGTAGCGCACGATCCATTCGTGATCGCGCAGTCGAACGCCGTCGTCGGCCGCCGATCGGACCGAGCGCGCGACGACCTCCGCGTGGAGCCGCCTGGCAGCCGCCATCTCGCCGCGCTCCCCCAGCCGTTCGCGCGCGTAGTCCCTCGCGCTCTCGAACAGGAAGAAGCGGCCGGGCGTCTCGGCATCGCGATGCACGAGCGACTTGTCGACCAGCGCATTGAGCAGGTTGGCCGCGGCCCACTCGTCGATCGGCTCTTTCGAAGCCTCGCTGAACACCTGCTGTGCCATATCGCCACGAACTCCGCCCAAGAAGGGCTGCAGGCGCAGGAAGGCTGTCTGCTCATCGTTCGAGAGCAAGCCGAAGCTCCAGTCGAAGGTGCTGCGCAGCGTGTGATGCCGGACCGACGCTCCGTGCATCGCGCCGGGCAGATGCAGCCACGTGCCGAGCTGTCGATGGACCCGCTCCAGGCCCAGGTTCGCGATGCGCGATGCGGCCAGCTCGATCGCCAGGGGCAGGCCGTCGAGCTGTCGGCACAGGTCGATGGCCGTGCCGAGGTTGCCGGCGTCCAGCGAGAAATGCCGGTCTCCGGCGGTGGCGCGCTGGGTGAGCAGCTCGAGGGCGCCGAATCGCATGGCCTCGCCGAGCTCGCAGTCACGCCCGGGGATGGGCAGCGGCCCGAGGCGATACACGACCTCGCCTGGAAGATGCAGCGGGATCTGCGACGTGATCAGCCAGCGCACGTCGGGCGCCCGCTGCCTCGCTTCGCCGATCACGTCGGCCACCTCCGAGCGCAGGTGCTCGCAGTTGTCGACCGCGATCAGGGCGCGGACGCGGGAAAGCGCCGACAGCAGCTCCTCGCGTCCCTGCTCGAACCCGTCCAGGTCGATGCCGAGCGCCTTCGACAACAGCGGCACGAGCTGCGCGCCGTCGTGCATGGGCGCCAGGTCGACCCAGTGGGCACTCTGGCTCGACCCCGCCGCAGCCCATCGCGCGAGCACCGCGCGCGCGAGCGTCGTCTTGCCGACGCCTCCGGTGCCGATGATGCTGACCAAGGGCACGACGCCCACCTGCGCCAAGAGCGAGGCCACGTCGTCATCCCGGCCGATCAGGTCGAGGGTCGCGAGGCGCTCTTCGGGCGCGGCGACCTTCGCGTTCGCGCCCGATCGGTCCTCCAAGGTCCCGTCCGGATCGAGATCGAGCGAGGCACTCAGTCGGTAACCGATGCCGGGCACCGTCGCGATCGCGCCTGCGCCCAGGAGCTTGCGCAGGGTCGCGATCTGCACCGAGACGTTGTTTTCCTCGACGACCAGTCCGGGCCACGCCGCGGCGAGCAAGGTGTCCTTGGTGACGACCTGGCCGTTCGCATCGATCAAGGCCATCAGAACGTCGAACGCGCGACTGCCAAGCTGGACCGCAACGCCCTCGACCCGCAGAATCCGCTCGACCGGCCGCACTTCCCAGCCCTGGAAGCGAATCTGCGTGGCATGGAGGCTCGACGGCGCCATCAGATCATCGAAGCGGTGGGAGGTGGCACTGTACTGGCTTAGCATCGACCGACAAAGCGGCCGGCCGCGATCCGCGCGTCCAAGGCTCGCGATTTCCGGGAGATCCGAATGACCGTCTTGGCCTTGAGGGTCTCGTACCTGGCCGCTCGCGGCCTGGGCGCTTGCGCCGCGGCGGCAGCCTTCGCCGCTCCCGCCCAAGGCGCCGACTTCCCGATCGGCCTGCGAAACGCCGATCGCGGTGCGATCGAGCTCTCCCGGCAACCGTCGGGAGAAACTGCCTTCACGGCCGCCGCAGGGCGGGCTCCCCAGATCTCGAAGGCGATCACCGTCGGCCTGGCCCACGAGAACGACGAGGACGGCAGCCACGCCCTGACCACGCCCTTCCTGTTCGACTACCGCAACAACCGATGGGAGTTCCTGCTCTCGGGCGACGGTTTCACCCGGGCGGTGTCGGACGGAAAGACCGCCAGCGGGTTGGCCGACCTCGCGGCGGTCGCGCAGTACGCCGTGTCCTTGGCGCCGAACTGGATCGTCCTGCCCGGCCTCGGCCTGGGCGTGCCGGTCGGGGGCCACGTCGGCTCCAGACACCTGTCCGAGGTCGGCCAGTTGCTCACGGTCGTCAGCCCGACCGAGAAGTGGACCCTCGGCGCCGGCGGCATCGTCAGCCGGTCCGGCGGGTCGCCTCCAGGTGTGAACTCGTACGGCACTGCGTTGCTCGCGAAGGCCCAGTACAAGATCGATGACGATCGCGCGGCGATCGTCTCGTTCAAGCGCGGCTACAAGCGCGGCGCCGGTGGCGGCTCCGTCGTCGCGGCCGAATTCGATTTCCCGTTCTTCTTCAAGCGGCCGGCAGCGCTGGTCGCGGCGCAAGGGCTGTCCCGGGGGAAGCGAAACACGGCGATCGAATTCGACATCCAGTTCTAGTCCGGTTCTAGTCCGGTTCCCACGTCGACCCCGAAGTCGAGCAGCGCTACTGCAGCTCCACCCCCGCCTTCTTCACCAGTTGCGCGTACTTCGCCAGCTCGCTGCGAAAGAACGGCATCGCCTTGTCCGCCGCGCCGACCGAGATCACGTTGCCCTGTTTGGCCATCGCTTCCTTGACCTCGGGATCGGCGAAGGCGGTGACGACGGCGTCGTGCACACGCTGCACCTCGGCGGCCGGCAGGCCCTTCGGCCCGATCACCGCGAACCAGGCATCGACGACGTAGCCCGGCACGCCCTGTTCGACGAAGGTCGGGATCTCGGGCGCCGCCGCGGTGCGCTGCGCCGTCGCCATGCCGATGGCGCGCAGCGTGCCCGCCTTCAGGTGAGCCTGCACGCTCGGCAGCGCCGCGGTCGCGAAGTCGACCTGGCCGCCAAGGAGGTCGTTGATCATCGGACCGACGCCCTTGTACGGGATGTGGCGCGCCGTCGTGTGGGTCTCGTCGAGGAACTGCGCGGCCGCGAGGTGCAGGATCGTGCCGTTGCCGCCCGAGGCGTAGGTCATGTCGCCGTTGCGGCTCTTCAGCAGGGCGATGAACTCCTTGGCGTTCTTCGCGGGCACCTTGGCGTTGACGACGAGCACGACCGGCGTGTAGCCGACCACCGCGATCGGCGCGAAGTCGCCCGGCATGTCGAACGGCAGGCTCTTCATCACGCTCGGAAAGATGACGACGTTGTTGGAGACGACGCTGAGCGTCTGGCCGTCGGGCGCCGAGCGCGAGAGCGCCTGCAGGCCGACGATGCCGCCGGCGCCGGGCTGGTTGTCGATGATCACCGGCCGGCCGAGCGCCTTGGCGAGCGCAGCCTGCGAGGCGCGCACGATCGTGTCGACGCCCGAGCCGGTCGCGTTCGGCAGGATGAAGCGCACCGGCTTGTCGGACTGCCCGAAGGCCGGCAGCGCGAGGCCGGCGGCGAGGCCGCCGAGGAGCGTGCGGCGCGTGAGCGAGGAACGTTGAGCCATGTCTTTGTCTCCAGAGTTCTCGTGGGAAGGGAAAGGGCAGAGAAGCGTCAGGCGACGATCGCCTGCGCGCGGAACGACTCGATCTCGTCGCCGCGGTAGCCGAGGCCGGCGAGCAGCTCTTCGGTGTGGGCGCCGAAGCGCGGCGGCTGCAGGCGCACGCCGAGGCGCTCGCCCTGCATCGTGATCGGAAAGAGCGTCGTCTTCACGGTGCGTCCGGCCTGCTCGCCGTCGGGCAACTCGATGTCGGCGAGTCCGCCGGTGCTGAGCAGATGGGGGTCGTCGTAGAGGTCTTCCGGCCGATTGATCGGCGCGTACGGCAGGCCCGAGCGCTCGAACAGGTCGCTGAGCTCGGCGGCGCTGCGATGGGCAAGGCGCTCGCGCAGCGTCGCGAGCAGCTGCGGGCGGACGCGGACGCGGTCGTTGTTGGTCTTCAGCGTCGGGTCGGCCTTCAGGTCGGGCAGCGCGAGCACGTCGCAGAAGACAAGCCACTGCGCGTCGCTCACGGCAGCGAGAAAGATCTGCTCGCCGTCCTTCACCGTGAACACGTCGTAGACCGCCCACGGGTTGTCGCGCGCCGGCATCGGCGCCGGGTGCTTGCCCGTCATCGCGAACTGCAGCATGTGCTGGCCCATCAGGAAGACGTTGTTCTCGTAGAGCGCCGACTGCACCTCCATGCCCTTGCCGGTGATGCCGCGCTGGATCAGCGCGCCGAGCGCGCCGATGGCGCCGAACATGCCGCCCATGATGTCGTTGACGCTCGTGCCGGCGCGCAGCGGGTCGCCGGGCCGTCCGGTCATGTAGGCCAGGCCGCCCATCATCTGCACGACCTCGTCGAGCGCCGGACGGTTCTCGTACGGGCCGGGCAGGAAGCCCTTGTGGCTGACGTAGATGAGGCGCTCGTTGAGGGCCGAGAGGCTCGGGTAGTCGAGGCCGAACTTCTTCAGCACGCCGAGCTTGAAGTTGGGCAGGGTGCCGGAGACCCGTGCGTCGACGCTTGGCAGCACTGTGCCGGCCGGGTGGGGGCCGCAGTCGGGGCCTCGGCGGCTACCGCA
>CAJDUN010000005.1_pt1 | contig 39874 bp, 37 predicted proteins | sample 7390741 | NCBI WGS metagenome assembly CAJDUN01 (sample SAMEA7055660, study PRJEB34461) | soil metagenome | biome: terrestrial ecosystem; feature: Peninsula; material: soil | place: Antarctica | collected 2016 | reverse complement strand
CCGGCGTCGTGGCTGATCGCGCCCATCGTCGTCGCCATGTCGAAGCCGCCCGGGCTGACGAGCGTGCCGGTGTGGTCCTGCATCGCGACGATCTTCGCGCCGGCCTGGACGAAGAGCTCCGCGGCGGCGCTGCCGACGTTGCCCATGCCCTGCACGGCGACGCGCGCGCCGTCGAGCGGCAGGCCGATGCGCCGCGCCGCCTCTCGGCCGGTGACGAAGACGCCGCGGCCGGTGGCCTTGACGCGGCCGAGCGAGCCGCCGAGGTGCAGCGGCTTGCCGGTGACGACGCCGGTGGCGGTGGTGCCGGTGTTCATCGAGTACGTGTCCATCATCCAGGCCATGATCTGGCCGTTGGTGTTCACGTCGGGCGCCGGGATGTCGCGCTGCGGGCCGATGATGATGCCGATCTCGCTCGTGTAGCGGCGCGTCATGCGCTCGAGCTCCTTCATCGAGAGCAGCTTCGGGTCGACGCGGATGCCGCCCTTGGCGCCGCCATACGGCAGATTCACGGCCGCGCACTTCACCGTCATCCAGGCCGAGAGCGCCATCACCTCCTCGAGCGTCACGTCCGGGTGGTAGCGCACGCCCCCCTTGCCCGGGCCGCGCGAGAGGTTGTGCTGGACGCGAAAGCCCTCGAAGTGGGCGACGGTGCCGTTGTCCATCTCGATCGGCACGTCGACGATCAGCGCGCGCTTCGGGCGCTTGAGCGTCTCCGACCAGTGGGCCAGGTGGCCGAGATAGGGCAGGACGCGATCGACCTGCGCGAGATAGGTGTGCCAGGGGCTCGTGGCCGTGGGCGACAGGTAGGAGAGGTAGCTCATGGACTGGGCTCGTTGTGCTGCGAGGGACGCGCCGGTGGACGCGCCCGAGACTGTAGCCCTCGCCGCATGGCGGTCAGCCGGTCGCGCCTGGCCCCTGGCCGAGCTCGTCGCCCAGCTCGATCGCGCGATCGCGGGCGGCGAGGATCGCCTCGACGATCGCCGCCTTCACCCCGCGCGACTCGAAGACGGCGATCGCGGCCTGGGTCGTGCCGCCGGGCGACGTGACGTTGCGGCGCAGGGTCTCCGGCGACTCCGGCGAGGCCGCGACGAGGGCGGCACTGCCGGCGATCGTCTGCACCGCGAGACGCCGCGCCGCGTCGGCGGGCAGGCCCATGCGGCGCGCCGCTTCGAGCATCGCTTCGACGAGGTGAAAGACGTAGGCCGGGCCCGAGCCCGAGAGCGCGGTGACCGCGTCGAGCGCGGCCTCGTCGTCGACCCAGAGCGTCTGGCCGGTGGCCGCGAGCACGGCTTCGACTTGGGCACGGTCGGCGTCGGTGACGGCCGCACGTGCGAAAAGGCCGGCGATGCCCTGGCCGATCAGCGCCGGCGTGTTCGGCATCGCCCTCACGACGCGCTCGCTCGCGACGGCGCGCGCGATCGCGTCGCTGCGGATCCCGGCCATCACGCTCAGGTGCAGCGCCGCGCCGACGTGCCCGCGGCACGGCGCAGCGGCGACCGCGAACATCTGCGGCTTCACCGCCCAGACGACGAGCGTCGCACCGGCGAGCATTGCGTCGGCGGCCGCCGACGCACGCACGCCGAACTTGTCGGTCAGGCCCTGTCGCTGCGCCGCGCCGGGCTCGACGACGACGATGCGCTCGCCCGGATGGCCGGCGCCGACCAGCCCGCCGATGACGGCGCTGGCCATGTTGCCGCCGCCGATGAACGCGATCGTCTCCATCGGCCCAGTTTACGAGCGGGGGACCAGCGCCATCACCTCTCGGATCCCTCGGGGCGTCGACCGAAGATCGCACTGCCGACGCGGACCATCGTCGCGCCCTCGAGGATCGCCGCTTCGAGGTCGTCGCTCATCCCGGCCGAGATCGTGTCGAGGGCGAGTCCTTCGGCGCGCAGCGCCTCGAACAGCTCGCGCAGGGCGCGATGGGGACGGCGCTGTGCGGCGAGGTCGCCGGCAACCTCGGGAATCGCCATCAGGCCGCGCAGACGCAGACGCGGCAGGGCCGCGACGGCCCGCGCGACGGCTGCGACCTCTGTCGGATCCAGCCCGCTCTTGGTCGCCTCGCCGCTGATGTTGACCTGCAGGCACACCGAGAGCGGCGCCAATGCCTCCGGCCGCTGCGCGCTCAGCCGCTCGGCGATCTTGAGGCGGTCGACCGACTGGACCCAGTCGAAGCGCTCGGCGACGACGCGCGTCTTGTTGGTCTGCAGCGGCCCGATCAGATGCCACTCGGGCCGCGGCTCCAGCGCCGACGAGGCCGCGATCTTCTCGACCGCCTCCTGGACGTAGTTCTCGCCGAAGCGGCGTTGCCCCGCGGCGTGCGCCTGGGCGACGGCCGTGGCGTCGAAGGTCTTGCTCACGGCGAGCAACGTGACGCTTTGCACGGGGCGTCCTGCGGCCGCACAAGCGCTTGCAATGCGCGCGTTCACTTGGGCGAGCTTGTCTGCGATCATTGCGCCTTGCCGCCCGGAGCAACCAGTGGCCCAGCGTCCTCGCGGCGCGATCCGGCACTCACTTCCTGAAGACCCATGGACATCACCCAGCTGCTGGCGTTTTCGGTCAAGAACAAGGCCTCCGACCTGCACCTGTCGGCCGGCCTGCCGCCGATGATCCGCGTTCACGGCGACGTTCGCCGCATCAATGTCGACCCGCTCGAGCACAAGCAGGTGCACGACATGGTGTACGACATCATGAACGACTCGCAGAGGAAGAACTACGAGGAGTCGCTCGAATGCGACTTCTCGTTCGAGATCCAGGGCCTGGCGCGCTTTCGCGTCAACGCCTTCAACCAGAACCGCGGCGCCGGCGCCGTGTTCCGCACGATTCCCTCGAAGATCCTCACCCTCGAGCAGCTCAACTGCCCGCCGATCTTCGCCGAGCTGTCGCTCAAGCCGCGCGGCATGGTGCTGTGCACCGGCCCGACCGGCTCGGGCAAGTCGACGACGCTCGCGGCGATGGTCAACCACCTCAACGAGAACGAGTTCGGCCACGTGCTGACGGTCGAGGATCCGATCGAGTTCGTGCACGAGTCGAAGAAGTGCCTGATCAACCAGCGCGAGGTCGGCCCGCACACGCTGTCGTTCGCGAACGCGCTGCGCTCTGCCCTGCGCGAGGACCCGGACTGCATCCTGGTCGGCGAGATGCGCGACCTGGAGACGATCCGCCTGGCGCTCACGGCCGCGGAAACCGGCCACCTCGTGTTCGGCACGCTGCACACCTCGAGCGCGGCGAAGACCGTCGACCGGATCGTCGACGTCTTCCCGGCCGCCGAGAAGGAAATGGTGCGCTCGATGCTGTCGGAGTCGCTGATCGGCGTGATCTCGCAGACCCTGTGCAAGACCAAGGACGGGTCCGGCCGCGTCGCGGCGCACGAGATCATGCTGGGCACGGCCGCGATCCGCAACCTGATCCGCGAGAACAAGGTCGCGCAGATGTATTCGTCGATCCAGACCGGCAACAGCCTGGGCATGCAGACACTCGACCAGAATCTCGCCGATCTCGTCCGGCGCAACATCGTGTCGCCGGCGGAAGCGCGCGGCAAGGCGAAATTCCCCGAGAATTTCCCCGGCTGAGAGATTGAGCCCCCAAGACGCGTACGGCGTCGCCCCCCCAAGGGGGAGCTCGGTCCGCTCGGGGCGGTCCGGCGCTGACCGAGACGAGTGAAGGATTGACATGGAACGCGACCAGGCATCGAAATTCGTCAACGACCTGCTGCGCCTGATGGTGTCGCGCAACGGCTCCGACCTCTTCCTGACCGCCGACTTCCCGCCCGCGATCAAGGTCGACGGCAAGGTCACCAAGGTCTCGCCGCAGCCGCTCAACGGCCAGCACACGCTGGCCCTGACGCGCGCGATCATGAACGACAAGCAGGCGGCGGAATTCGAGCGCACGAAGGAATGCAACTTCGCGGTCGCGCCGCAGGGCATCGGACGCTTTCGCGTCAACGCCTTCGTGCAGCAGGGCAACGTCGGCCTGGTGATGCGGACGATCCCGCAGGTCATCCCGACGATCGACACGATGAACCTGCCGCACATCCTGAAGGACATCGCGCTGGCCAAGCGCGGCCTGGTGATCTTCGTCGGCGCCACGGGCTCCGGCAAGAGCACCTCGCTCGCGGCGATGGTCGACCACCGCAACGAGAACTCGTTCGGCCACATCATCACGATCGAGGACCCGGTCGAGTTCGTGCACGCCCACAAGAACTGCGTCATCACCCAGCGCGAGGTCGGCATCGACACCGACGACTGGGGCATCGCGCTGAAGAACTCGCTGCGCCAGGCGCCCGACGTGATCCTGATGGGCGAGATCCGCGACCGCGAGACAATGGAGCACGCCGTCGCCTTCGCCGAGACCGGCCACCTTTGCCTGGCGACGCTGCACGCCAACAGCGCCAACCAGGCGCTCGACCGGATCATCAACTTCTTCCCGGAAGACCGTCGCGCCCAGCTGCTGATGGATCTCTCGCTCAACCTGCGCGCGCTGGTCTCGCAGCGCCTCCTGCCGCGCCAGGAAGGCAAGGGCCGGGTCGCGGCGGTCGAGATCATGCTCAACACGCCGCTCATCTCCGACCTGATCTTCAAGGGCGAGGTCGCCGAGATCAAGGAGATCATGAAGCGCTCGCGCGAGCTCGGCATGCAGACCTTCGACCAGAGCCTGTTCGACCTCTACGAGAGCCAGGCGGTGACCTTCGAGGATGCCCTCCGCAACGCCGACTCGGTCAACGACCTGCGCCTGCAGATCAAGCTGCACAGCCAGCGCGCGCGCTCGAGCGACCTCAACGCCGGCACCGAGCACCTGCAGATCGTAAAGTAGGGCCTCCGGGAGCCGGGCGCCGCGTCGTCCCGCTCCCGCCGGCTGCCCACCACGACGGCCCTTCGGGGCCGTTCTCGTTTCTCCTCTTCATCCGGACACGCCATGGCTACCAAGAAGACCTACGACAAGATCCCCGCTCGCGACGTCGCCTTTCTCGGCCTGGGCGTCATGGGCGACCCGATGGCCGGCCACCTGGCCGCCGCCGGCCATCGCGTGACGGTCTACAACCGGACCGCGGCGAAGTCGGCCGCCTGGGTCGCCAGGCACGGCGGCAGGAGCGGCGCGACGCCGGCCGAAGCAGCGCGCGGCGCGGAGATCGTGTTCTGCTGCGTCGGCAACGACGACGACCTGCGCTCGGTCGCGCTCGGTGCGGATGGGGCCTTCGCCGGCATGAAGGCAGGCACGATCTTCGTCGACCACACGACGGCGTCTGCCGCGGTCGCGCGCGAGCTCGCCGCCGAGGCGCAGAAGAAGGGCGTGAAGTTCGTCGATGCGCCCGTCTCCGGCGGCAACCTCGGTGCGATCAACGGTGCGCTGACCGTGATGTGCGGCGGCGACGAAGCCGCCTTCAACGAAGCCAGGCCGCTGGCGATGGCCTTCGCCAAGGCGATGACGCTGCTCGGCCCGAGCGGCTCGGGCCAGCTCGCCAAGATGGTCAACCAGATCGCGATCGCCGGGCTCGTCCAGGGCCTGTCGGAAGCGATCGCCTTCGGCCAGAAGGCCGGCCTCGACATGAAGGCGGTGCTCGAGGTCATCGGCAAGGGTGCGGCGCAGAGCTGGCAGATGGACAACCGCGGCCCGACCATGATCGACGGCAAGTTCGACTTCGGCTTTGCCGTCGACTGGATGAGGAAAGACCTCGGCATCGCCCTCGACGAGGCGAGCCGCAACGGCGCGCGCCTTCCGGTGACGGCGCTGGTGGACCAGTTCTATGCCGACATCCAGGTCCAGGGCGGTCGGCGCTACGACACGTCGAGCCTGATCAAGCGCCTGGGGTAGAGGCGACTACGCGCCGCGGCGGCGCATTCGCTCAGGGCGAGCTGGCCGGCTTGGCGAGCGACTTCGGCTGGGTATTGGCCAGGTCGGACTCGGTGATGACGTCGAACACGCGGACGACCTTGGTGACGCCCGCGACGCCGCGCGCCACTTCGCTCGCGCGACGCGCCTCGCGCTCGGTGACGCGTCCCATCAGGTAGACGACGCCGCGATGCGTCACGACCTTGATCGAGTTGGCGAAGAGATCCTTGGCGTCGACGAGGCTGGCCTTCACCTTGGTGGTGATGAAGGCGTCACCGGTCTTCTCCTTGAAGGTGTTCGGAGGCCCGACGCTCAGCTCGTTGACCACCGAGCTGACGTTCTCGATGCGCGCCGCCGTCTGCTCGGCCTTGACCTTGTCGGCGTCGGTCGGCACCTCGCCGGTGAGCAGCACCATGCGGTTGTAGCTGGTGGTGTTGATGCGCGCGACGTCGTCGTTCGGAAAGGCCTCGCTCATCCGGCCCTTGGCCTTCAGCTCGATCACCTCGTCCTCGACCAGCGTGCCCGAGGTGCGACGATCGGTCGCGACCATCGCGCTGCCGACGACGACGCCGCCGAAGATGACGGCGGCACAGCCTGCGAGCATCGAGGCCGCGATTGCGAGAGAGGCGAGCGCGCCGATGCGGGCGCGGGGAGAGAGAAGGCGGATCATGTGTTTTCCTGTTCGCCGAGCAGTTGCAGGTCGACCGCGTCGCACAGGCAATGCAGCACCAGCAGGTGCACCTCCTGGATGCGGGCGGTGCGCTCGTGCGGCACGCAGATGTGGACGTCGGTCTCGGTGAGCCGCTCGCCGATCTTGCCGCCGGTGTTGCCGGTGAGGGCGACGACGGTCATGTCCTTGGCGCGCGCCGCAGCCACTGCGGCGAGCACGTTGGCCGAGTTGCCGCTGGTCGAGATCGCCAGCAGCACGTCGCCCGGCGCGCCAAGCGCCTGCACCTGCTTGGAGAAGACCACCTCGAAGCTGTAGTCGTTGCCGACGGCGGTGAGGATGGACGTGTCGACGGTGAGGGCGATCGCCGCGAGGCCCGGCCGCTCGCGCTCGAAGCGGCCGACGAACTCGGCCGCGAAGTGCTGTGCGTCGCTGGCCGATCCGCCGTTGCCGCAAGCCAGCACCTTGCCGCCGCCGGTGATGCAGCCGACGATGGCGCTGACCGCGTCGGCGATCGGCTTGGAGAGGACTTCGGCGGACGCGTATTTGAGGTCGGCGCTGTCGAAAAACTGCTGCTGGATGCGTTGTTCGAGCATGGTCATGGATGATATGACACGCACTTTTCGCCAAGGTTCGGTCGTTCTTCGCCCGGCTTCGCGTCACGAGGCATCGAAGGCGGCGCGCAGCCACTCGATGCGTTCGCCGTCGACGGCGACGACGTCGAAGCGGCACGGCGGCGGGCGCGGCTCACTGCGCAGGAAGTGCGTCGCCGCGAAGACGATGCGTCGGCGCTTCGTCACGCCGATGCTCGCCGCCGCGCCGCCGAAGCGGTCTTCGCGCCGCGCCCGGACCTCGACGAAGACGAGCGTGCCGTCGCGCTCGCGCATGACCAGGTCGACCTCGCCGCCTTTCGCGCGCGGTCCGCGCGCGACCCGATAATTGCGCTGCAGCAGCACCAGCCCGGCCCGGGTCAGGTGAGCGAGGGCCCTTGCTTCAGCAGCGTCGCCGAGCGCTTTCGTCGTGGCCGGGGTCGTCGCCATGCGTCGTGAGAGAGGGGGCGAAGCCTGTGCTGGATGGATCAAAGCTCGTCGAGGCCGCGGCGCTGGCCGCCGGCGGCCAGCAGTATCCCGCGGCCACACTCTACGTCGTCGCGACGCCGATCGGCAACCTCGCCGACCTGACCCTGCGCGCGCTGCACGTGCTGGCGCTGGTCGACGCCATCGCCTGCGAGGACACACGCCACAGCGCGGCGCTGCTGCGTCACTTCGGCCTGGCCAAGCCGCTCGTCGCCGCCCACGAGCACAACGAGCGCAGCGCGGCCGGGGCGATCGTCGAACGGCTCGCGCGCGGCGAGCGGGTCGCGTACGTGAGCGATGCGGGCACGCCGGCGGTGAGCGACCCGGGCGCCGAGCTGGTCGCGGCGGTACGCGCGGCCGGCCATCGCGTCGTGCCGGTGCCCGGCGCGAGCAGCGCCCTGGCGGTGCTGAGCGTGGCCGGCGACACGGCCTCGACCGGCTTCGCCTTCATCGGCTTTCTCGCCGCGCGGGGTGCGGACCGCTCGCGTCGACTGGACGAGGTCGCCCGCGGCCCATCGACGCAGATCGTGCTCGAAGCTCCGCACCGCATCGAAACGCTCGCCGGCGAGCTCGCGGCAAGCTGCCCGGAGCGGATGGTCACGATCGGCCGCGAGCTGACGAAACAGTTCGAGTCGATCGCGACGATGGCCGCGCGCGACCTGCCTGGCTGGCTCAGCGAGGAAGCCAACCGCTCACGCGGCGAGTTCGCGGTCGTCCTGCATGCCCTGCCCGTGACCGTCGAACAGGCATCGGCCGACGACCACGACGCGCTGCTGGCACCGCTGCTCGCGGCACTTCCGCTGAAGCAGGCCGTCGCGCTGGCCGCCGAGATCGGTGGGGCGCCGCGCAACCTGCTCTACGCGCGCGCGCTCGAGCTCAAGGGCCGCGGGAACGACGACGCCGCCGATTGAGTCGGCGGCGCGTCGCGGGCGAGGGGCTTACGGCTTCGGCGCGACCTGGGCGTCGTGCTTTTGCGCGTGGATGTTCTTGCTCGCACGGTCCTGCATGCGATGCAGGTGGCGGCGCTCCTTGCCGGTGACGACGCCGTCGGCCTTGTCCTTGGCCTCGACAGCGGCGATGTGGCCCTGCTGCTTGTCGAGACGATGGGTCTCGCGGGCATTGAGCTGGCCCGAGGCGACGCCGTTGTCGATGCGCTGCTGCTGATTGGCCTCGCGCTGGTCGACGCGCGGCGTGACCGGAGCCGTCGCCTGCGCGAAGGCTCCGATCGAGGCGATGGCCAGCGTGACGCCGGAGGCGAGGGTGGTGAGCTTGTTCATGGCGAGGTCCTTGGGGTTGTCGTTGGATCGAGGTGGGTTGCGAGTCCCGCCTGTCCACAACGGCACGCCGATATGCCCGCCGACGCCCACGCCGTAAAGATCTGTGAAAGACTGCGGTATGCATTTCCGCACCCGACCGGAGCCTGGCTCATCATGATCTCGCGCGAACCCACGATCGAACGCCTGGCCATCGCACGCGCGCTCCTGCTCGAGCCCTTCGGTCTCGACGAGACCAAGCTCAAGGCCGCGCTGGCGACGATCGCGGCGCACCGCATCGACGACGCCGATCTCTACTTCCAGTACACGCGCAGCGAGGGCTGGAGCCTGGAGGAAGGCATCGTCAAGAGCGGCAGCTTCGGCATCGACCAGGGCGTCGGCGTGCGCGCCGTCGCCGGCGAGAAGACGGCGTTCGCGTACTCCGACGACATCTCCGAGGCCGCGCTGCTCGACGCGGCGCGCACGGTGCGCACGATCGCCGCATCGGGGCAGAGCCGGCGCGTCAAGGTCGGCGGCAAGGTGGGAGGCAAGAAAGGGCTCGCGTCGAGCCGCGTCCTCTACGCGCCGATGGACCCGATCGCGACGCTCGACAGCACGCAGAAGGTCGCGCTGCTGGAGAAGGTCGAGCGACTCGCGCGCAAGAAGGATCCGCGCATCGTCCAGGTGATGGCGGGCCTGGCGGCCGAGTACGACGTCGTCCTCGTCGCCCGCGCCGACGGCACGATCGCCGCCGACGTGCGACCGCTCGTGCGCCTCTCGCTCACCGTCATCGCCGAGCAGACGAAGGACGGCGCCGTGCGCCGCGAGACCGGCAGCGGCGGCGGCGGCGGCCGCTTCGGCCTCGGCTATTTCCAGGACGACGTGATCGAGGAGTACGTGAGCGCCGCGGTCGGCGCCGCGCTCACCAATCTCGAGGCGCGACCGGCGAAGGCCGGCCTCATGAGCGTCGTCCTCGGCCCGGGCTGGCCGGGTGTGCTGCTGCACGAAGCGATCGGCCACGGCCTCGAGGGCGACTTCAATCGCAAAGGCGCGAGCGCCTTCACCGGGCGGATCGGCCAGCGCGTCGCGGCCAAGGGCGTGACGGTGCTCGACGACGGCACGCTGCCCGACCGGCGCGGCTCGCTCAACGTCGACGACGAGGGCAACGCGACGCAGCGAAACGTGCTGATCGAGGACGGAATCCTGAAGGGCTACCTCCAGGACTCGATGAACGCGCGCCTGATGAAGGTCGCGCCCACCGGCAACGGCCGGCGCGAGAGCTATGCCGCCGTGCCGATGCCGCGCATGACCAACACGTACATGCTCTCGGGCGACAAGACGAAAGAAGAGATCATCGCCGGGCTCAAGCGCGGCCTCTACGCGACCAACTTCGGCGGCGGCCAGGTCGACATCACGAGCGGCAAGTTCGTGTTCTCGGCGAGCGAGGCCTTCTGGGTCGAGAACGGCAGGATCCAGTACCCGGTGAAGGGCGCGACCCTGATCGGCAACGGCCCCGACGCGCTCACGCGGGTCAGCGCCATCGGCAACGACATGAAGCTCGACACCGGCGTCGGCGTCTGCGGCAAGGAAGGGCAGAGCGTGCCGGTCGGCGTCGGCCAGCCGACGTTGCGCATCGACCGGCTCACCGTCGGCGGGACCGCCTAGGCGTTCTTCGTCCCGGTCACCTTCACGTCCAGCGTCGGCAGGCCGGCGATCGAGCCCTGCATGACATCACCGGGCACGACCGGGCCGACGTTCTCCGGCGTGCCGCTGTAGATCAGGTCGCCCGGCATCAGCTCGAAGGCCTGCGAGAGCTTGGCGATCTGCTCGGCGACGTTCCAGGTCATCATGTTCAGGTCGGCGCTCTGCTTCTTGACGCCGTTGACCTTGAGCGAAATCGCCCCCTTCGTGAAATGGCCGACGTCGGCGACGCGGTGCAGCGGCCCCATCGGTGCCGAGCGGTCGAAGCTCTTGCCGATCTCCCACGGCTTCTTCTCGTCGCCCATCGCGCGCTGCAGGTCGCGGCGCGTCATGTCGAGACCGATGGTGTAGCCGTAGACGAGCGAAAGCGCGTCCTCGACCGGCACGTTGCGCCCGCCCTTGCCGAGTGCGGCGACGAGCTCGATCTCGTAGTGGTAGTTCCTGGTGAGGGTCGGATACGGATGATCGGCCGTCGTGCCGACGGCCACGAACTGGATCGCGTCGCTCGGCTTCTGGAAGAAGAAGGGCGGCTCGCGGTTCGGATCCGAGCCCATCTCGCGTGCGTGCGCGGCGTAGTTGCGGCCGATGCAGTAGATGCGCCGCACCGGGAACATCTCGCTCGTGCCGACGATCGGCAGCATCGGCTGCGCGACGCTGAAGACGGTGCGCGAGCCTGACGATGCCGCGGGCGTGCCGGCGACTGAAGCACAGCCGGCGAGCGCGGCGACAGCGGCCGCGCTGCCTGTGGACAATACTTTTCTTCGATCCATGACTTCTGTCTCCTGTTGACGTCGACGGGGTCGCGATGCGCCGTGCTACATTGGCGCCAATGATCTCGCGCACTTGGTTCTACGCGTATTTTGCGTTCTCGCACCGCTCGGCGGATGGAGAGGCTGGCGCCTAGACAAGAAAGCGCGAACCGAATCCAAAACCGCCGGGCAGCCCCCGGCGGTTTTTTTTCGTTCCTGGTTTTGCGATCCGAAGGAGAACCCGCGATGGTGAAGAGCAAGTCGATGTCCGCCGCCGAGAGCGGCCATGCGAATGGCGAGCGCACGAGTCGCACCGACGACCTGCGGATCGAGAACGTGGTGCCGCTGCCGCCGCCGGAGCATCTGATCCGCTTTTTCCCGATCGCGGGCACGCCGGTCGAGCAGCTGATCTCGACGACGCGCGATCGGGTGCGCCGGATCATGCGGCGCGAGGACGATCGTCTCCTCGTGATCATGGGGCCCTGCTCGATCCACGACCCGCTCGCCGCCGTCGAGTACGCGAAGAAGCTCAAGGCCGAGCGCGACCGCTTCGCCGGCACGCTCGAGATCGTGATGCGCGTCTATTTCGAAAAGCCGCGCACGACGGTCGGCTGGAAAGGTCTGATCAACGATCCGTACCTCGACGAGAGCTACCGCATCGACGAGGGCCTGCGCATCGGCCGCCAGTTGCTGCTCGAGATCAACAGGGTCGGCATGCCGGCGGGCAGCGAGTTCGCCGGCGGGCAGCGAGTTCCTCGACGTGATCTCGCCGCAGTATCTCGGCGACCTGATCGCCTGGGGCGCGATCGGCGCGCGCACGACCGAGAGCCAGGTCCACCGCGAGCTCGCCTCGGGCCTGTCGGCGCCGATCGGCTTCAAGAACGGCACCGACGGCAACATCCGGATCGCCATCGACGCGATCCAGGCGGCGGCCCGGCCGCATCACTTCCTGTCGGTGCACAAGAACGGCCAGGTGGCGATCGTCGAGACGCGCGGCAATCCCGACTGCCATGTGATCCTGCGCGGCGGCAAGGCGCCGAACTACGACGCCGCATCGATCGCCGCCGCGTGCCGCGAGATCGAGGCAGCGAAGCTGCCCTGCACGCTGATGGTCGACTGCAGCCACGCCAACAGCGGCAAGCTGCATTCGCGCCAGGTCGACGTCGCGCGCGACATCGCAGCGCAGGTCGAGGGCGGCAACCGCTGCGTCTTCGGCGTGATGGTCGAGAGCCATCTGCGGGAAGGCGCGCAGAAGTTCGTCGCCGGCAAGGACGATCCGGCGCGGCTCGCCTACGGGCAGAGCATCACCGATGCCTGCCTGGGCTGGGACGATTCCGTCGCCGTGCTCGAGACGCTCAGTGCCGCCGTCGCGACGCGCAGGGCGAACCAGCCGGCGCTGGTCGCTTGAGCTTCAGTCGGCGTTGCGGGCGAGGCGCTCGCTGCGCCAGTACACGTCGTCGCCGCCGAGGCCGTCGAGGTTGGCGCGATTGAGCACACGCGACAGCACGAAGAGCAGGTCGCTCAGTCGATTGAGGTACTGGCGCGCTTCGTTGCGCACCGTTTCCTTCGCCGCGAGCGAGACGACCGCCCGCTCGGCACGACGCGCGACCGTGCGACTGACATGCGCGAGCGCCGCGCTGCGCGTGCCCGCCGGCAGGATGAATTCCTTCAGGCGGGGCAAGGTCGCGTTGTAGTGCCCGAGCGCCTCGTCGAGGCGGGCGACGGCCTCGACCTTGAGCAGCGCGTAGCCGGGGATCGACAGCTCGCCGCCGAGATTGAAGAGCTCGTGCTGGATGACGACCAGCAGCTCGCGCACGTCGTCGGGCAGCGGCTCGGCGAGGATCACGCCGAGCGTCGAGTTCAGTTCGTCGACGTCGCCGAGCGCATGGATGCGCAGGTCGCTCTTGGGCACGCGCGTGCCGTCGCCGAGGCCGGTCGTGCCGTCGTCGCCGGTGCGGGTCGCGATCTGGGACAGGCGATGGGACATGGTCGCGCCATCGTAGCAGCGGGGACAGGCGGTCGACGCCCCACACGCGCGTTCCTACAATGCCCGCTCGGCCGCCTGGCCGGAGAGGTCCTGCCATGAACGCACCGTTGCCCGCCCACCTGATGCCCCGTCTGGCGCCGCGCGCCGTGCCGGCGGAGATGATCCAGGCGCTCAAGGCGCGCTTCGGCGAGCGCTGCTCGACGGCCCTCGCGGTGCGCGAGCAGCACGGTCGCGACGAGTCACCGATCGATGCCCCGCCGCCCGAGGCGGTCGTCTTCTGCGAAAGCACGGAAGACGTCGCGGAGGTCGTGAGGCTCGCCGACCGCCATGCCGTGCCGGTGATCCCGTTCGGCGTCGGCTCGTCGCTCGAGGGCCACCTCCTCGCGGTCCAGGGCGGCGTCTCGATCGACCTCTCGCGCATGAACAAGGTCGTCGCCGTCAACGCCGAGGACCTGACCGTCACCGTCCAGGCCGGCGTCACGCGCACGCAGGTCAACGAGGAGATCCGCCACACCGGACTCTTCTTTCCCATCGATCCCGGCGCCGACGCCTCGATCGGCGGCATGGCGGCGACACGGGCGAGCGGCACCAATGCCGTGCGCTACGGCACGATGCGCGAGAACGTGCTCGCCCTCACCGTCGTCACCGCCAAGGGCGAGGTCATCCACACCGGCACGCGCGCGCGCAAGTCGTCGGCGGGCTACGACCTGACGCGGCTCTACGTCGGCAGCGAAGGCACGCTCGGCGTGATGACCGAGATCACGCTCAAGGTCTTTCCGCTCCCTGAGGCGATGTCGGCCGCGACCTGCACCTTCCCGTCGATCGACGCGGCCGTGCGCACGACGATCCAGATCATCCAGATGGGCATCCCGATCGCCCGCTGCGAGCTGCTCGACAAGTACGCGGTGCAGGCCGTCAATCGCCACGACAAGCTCACGCTCACCGAAGCGCCGATGCTGCTGATGGAGTTCCACGGCAGCGAGGCGAGCGTCGCCGAGCAGTCGGCGATGGTCCAGGAAATCGCCTCCGAGCACGGCGGCGAAGGCTTCCAGTGGGCGACGACGCCCGAGGAGCGCAAGAAGCTCTGGACCGCACGCCATCGCGCCTACTTCGCCGGCCTGCAAATGAAGGCCGGCTGCCGCACCGTCACCACCGACACCTGCGTGCCGATCTCGCGCCTCGCCGAGTCGGTGGTCAAGGCGTCGGAGGAAGCCGAAGCCGCGGGGATGATGCATTACATCGTCGGCCACGTCGGCGACGGCAACTTCCACATCGCCTACCTCGTCGACCCCAAGAAGCCGGAGGAGCGCGAGGTCGCCGAGCAGCTCAACGAGAAGGTCGTCATGCGCGCACTGGCGGTCGAGGGCACGTGCAGCGGCGAGCACGGCGTCGGCCTGCACAAGATGGGCTTCCTGATCGAGGAAGCCGGCGCCGACGCCATCGACGTCATGCGCACGATCAAGCGTGCGCTCGATCCGAAGAACATCATGAACCCCGGGAAGATCTTCGCGCTGTAGGCGCGAAGATCTTCCCCGGCGGGCCGGGTGTCAGGATTGCTCCCTCTCCAACCCCTCCCTCCAAGAGGGAGGGGCCGACCCCGCTGGGGTCGCTTTCAGGCCGTCACGGGATCGGAGGCGGCGACCGACCAGTGCGAGCTGACGTCGCCGTACTTGTCGACGCTCTCCAGGTTCACGCCGAAGCCCCAGAGACGGGCCACGTGCTTCAGCACTTCCTGCGCGCCGTCGTGGAGCGGCCGGTTGTTGTGCCGCGTGTGACGCAGCGTCAGTGACCGGTCGCCGCGCAGGTTCACGCTCCAGACCTGGATGTCCGGCTCGCGCGAAGCGAGGTCGTACTGGCGCGAGAGCGCTTCGCGCACCTCGCGGTAGCCGGCGGTGTCGTGGATCGCCGAGACCCGCAGGTGATCCTGATGCTCGTCGTCGAGGATCGCGAACAGGCGCAGGTCGCGGATCACCTTGGGTGACAGGTACTGGCCGATGAAGCTCTCGTCCTTGAAGTTCCTCATCGCGTGGTGCAGCGCCGGCAGCCACGGCGTGCCGGCCAGGTTCGGGAACCACTCGCGATCCTCGTCGGTCGGGTGCTCGCAGACGCGCCGGATGTCGGTGTACATCGCGAAGCCGAGCGCGTAGGGATTGAGTCCGCTGTACGCCGGGTGGCCGACCGGCGGCTGGAAGATCACGTTGGTGTGCGACTTCAGCCACTCGATCATCACGCCGTCGGTGAGATGGCCTTCGTCGTAGAGCGTGTTGAGCAACTGGTGGTGCCAGAAGGTGGCCCAGCCCTCGTTCATCACCTGCGTCTGGCGCTGAGGATAGAAGTACTGCGCGATCTTGCGCACGATGCGCACGACCTCGCGCTGCCAGGGCTCGAGCAGCGGCGCGTTCTTTTCGATGAAGTAGAGCAGGTTCTCCTGCGGCTCGACCGGGAATCTCTTCGACTCGTCGACCTCGCCGGGCCGCGCGACCCGTCGCGGCAGCGTGCGCCAGATGTCGTTGACCTGCGTCTGCGCGTAGGCCAGGCCGTCCTTCCTTCGCTGCAGCTCCTCGGCGAGCGAAATCTTGCTCGGCCGGTGATAGCGGTCGACGCCGTAGTTCTGCAGCGCGTGGCAGCTGTCGAGGATGTCCTCGACCGCCTGCATGCCGTGCTTCTCCTCGCACTCGCCGATGTAGTTCCGGGCGTAGACGAGGTAGTCGATGATCGACGAGGCGTCGGTCCAGAGGCGAAAGAGGTAGTTGCCCTTGAAGAAGCTGTTGTGGCCGTAGGCGGCGTGGGCGATGACGAGCGCCTGCATCGCCGTCGTGTTCTCCTCCATCAGGTAGCTGATGCAGGGGTCGGAGTTGATGACGATCTCGTAGGCCAGGCCCATCTGGCCGCGCCGGTAGCTGCGCTCGTTGGCGATGAACTCCTTGCCGTAGCTCCAGTGGCGGTAGTTCACCGGCATGCCGACCGACGCGTAGGCGTCCATCATCTGCTCGGCGGTGATGACCTCGAGCTGGTTCGGATAGGTGTCGAGCGCGAAGCGCTGCGCGGCGGCGCGGATCTTCTCGTGGTACTCCTCGACCAGCTCGAAGGTCCAGTCGCTCGGGTCGTGCAGCGGTCGCTCGGCGCGCGGCCCGGCCGGCAAGGGCGCCTGCGGCAGCGAGCGCTCCGGTCGCAGGCGTCGGCGCGTCGGCGGCGACGCGTGAGGCAGGATCGCGGGGTGCTCGGACGTCAGCGCGACCGCGGCCGCCATCCCTTCGACGATGCCTGTCATGCGGCGGCTCCTTCAGCCTTGAAGAGATCGCGGAACACGGGATAGATCTGCGAAGCCTGCGTGACCTTCCTCATCGCGAAGTGCTTCTGCACTTCCTGCAGGCGGGCGTATTCCTCCCACAGGTTCTGCTCCTCGTCGGCGACCTGCACGTAGGCGAAGTAGCGGCACCTGGGCAGGATGCTTTCGGTCAGCAGCTCGCGGCAGCGGCCCGAGTCGTGGTGCCAGTTGTCGCCGTCGCTGGCCTGGGCGGCGTAGATGTTCCAGTCGGACGGTGGATAGCGCGCGGTGATGATCTCGTCCATCAGCACCAGCGCGCTCGAGACGACGGTGCCGCCCGTCTCGCGGGCGCGAAAGAAGTTCTCCTCGTCGACTTCCTGCGCCTGCGTGTGATGGCGGATGAAGACGATGTCGATCTTCTCGTAGTGCCGGGTGAGGAAGAGGTAGAGCAGGATGAAGAAGCGCTTCGACAGGTCCTTGCGGGCCTCGTCCATCGAACCCGAAACGTCCATCAGGCAGAACATCACCGCCCTGGCCGTGGGCACCGGCACGCGCACACGGTTGCGAAAGCGCAGGTCGATCGGGTCGAGGTAGGGAATGCGGTCGAGGCGTGCCCGCAGCAGCGCGATCCTGGTCTCGAGCTCGGCCCGGGCGAGCTCCTGCGCCGCGTCGACGGGCGCCGGCATCGACTCGAGCCGCTCCAGCAGCTCGGCGAGCTCCGCACGCGACCCGGCGCCGATCGCGACGCGCCGGCTGATTGCGCCGCGCATCGAGCGGATCACCGAGAGGTTGCTCGGCGTGCCCGCGTTCGAGAAGCCGGCGCGGTGCGACTTCATCTCCGGCGTCTCGGCGAACTGCGTTCGCATCATCCGCGGCAGCGCCAGGTCGTCGAAGAAGATCTGCATGAACTCTTCCTTGGTGAGATGGAAGACGAAATCGTCTTCTCCCTCGCCGGAATCGCCCGCCTGGCCCTGGCCGCTGCCTCGCCCCGAGCCGCCCTGCGGCCGTTCGATGTGATCGCCGCGCACGTACTCCTGGTTGCCCGGGTGCACGATCTCGCGGGCGCCGCCCGGGCCATGCCCGAACGACGGCTCGCTGATGTCGCGTTTGGGCAGGTGGATGTCCTCGCCCTTCTCGATGTCGCGGATGCCGCGGTTGTCGACGGCCTTTCGCACCGCTTCGCGCAACTGCCCCTGATAGCGGCGCAGGAATCGCTCGCGGTTGCCGATCGACTTGTTCTTGCCGGCGAGCCGGCGATCGATGATCTGCTGCAGCATGCGCTGATCAGTCGCCGGCGTTCGCCGGGCCGTTCCCTAGGATGCCGGCCACCCCCTCGGGGGGCAGCGAACGAAGTGAGCGTGGGGGCTTCATCTGTTCAGCTGCTCTTTCTGACGCGCAGATACCACTCGCAGAGCAGCCGTACCTGCTTGGACGTATAGCCCTTCTGCACCATGCGGTTGACGAAGTTCTCGTGCTTCTTCGCCTCGTCGGCGCTCGCCTTGGCGTTGAAGCTGATCACCGGCAGCAGTTCCTCCGTGTTCGAGAACATCTTCTTCTCGATTACCGTGCGCAGCTTCTCGTAGCTCGTCCACGCCGGGTTCTTGCCGGCGTTGTTGGCGCGCGCGCGCAGGACGAAGTTGACGATCTCGTTGCGGAAGTCCTTCGGGTTCGAGATGCCGGCGGGCTTTTCGATCTTCTCGAGCTCGGAGTTCAGCTGGGCGCGGTCGAACACCTCGCCGGTGTCGGTGTCGCGGTACTCCTGATCCTGGATCCAGTAGTCGGCGTAGGTGACGTAGCGGTCGAAGATGTTCTGGCCGTACTCGCTGTAGCTCTCGAGGTAGGCGGTCTGGATCTCCTTGCCGATGAACTCGGCGTAGCGCGCCGAGAGGTGCTCCTTGATGAAGCCGAGGTACTTCTGCTCGGTCTCGGCGGGGAATTGCTCGCGCTCGATCTGCTGCTCGAGCACGTACATCAGGTGCACCGGATTGGCGGCGACCTCGGCCGGGTCGAAGTTGAAGACCTTCGACAGGATCTTGAACGCGAACCGCGTCGAGATCCCGCTCATGCCCTCGTCGACGCCGGCGTAGTCGCGGTACTCCTGGTAACTCTTGGCGCGCGGGTCGGTGTCCTTCAGGTTCTCGCCGTCGTAGATCAGCATCTTCGAATAGAGCGACGAGTTCTCCGGCTCCTTCAGGCGCGTGAGCATCGCGAACTGGCTCATCATCTTGAGCGTGCCGGGGGCGCACGCCGCCTCGGCCAGCGACGAGTTGCGCAGCAGCTTCTCGTAGATCTTGATCTCCTCCGAGGTGCGCAGGCAGTACGGCACCTTGACGATGTAGATCCGGTCGAGGAAGGCCTCGTTGTTCCTGTTGTTGCGGAAGGTCTTCCACTCGCTCTCGTTGCTGTGGGCGAGCACGATGCCGTCGAACGGGATCGCGCCGAAGCCTTCGGTGCCCTTGTAGTTGCCTTCCTGGGTCGCGGTGAGCAGCGGATGCAGCACCTTGATCGGCGCCTTGAACATCTCGACGAACTCGAGCAGTCCCTGGTTGGCGAGGCACAGGCCGCCAGAAAAGCTGTAGGCGTCCGGGTCGTCCTGCGAGAAGGTCTCGAGCTTTCGGATGTCGACCTTGCCGACCAGCGCGGAGATGTCCTGGTTGTTCTCGTCACCCGGCTCGGTCTTAGAGACGCCGACCTGTTTCAGCACGCTCGGATGGCGCTTGACGATCTTGAACTTGCGGATGTCGCCGCCGAACTCGTCGAGGCGCTTGACGGCCCACGGGCTCAGGATGCGATTGAGGTAGCGGCGCGGAATGCCGTATTCGTTCTCGAGGAGCGGGCCGTCTTCGGCCGGATCGAAGAGACCCAGCGGCGACTCGTTCACCGGCGAGCCCTTGATGGCGTAGAAGGGCACGTGCTCCATGAGCTGCTTGAGCCGCTCGGCGATCGAACTCTTGCCGCCGCCGACCGGGCCGAGCAGGTAGAGGATCTGCTTCTTCTCTTCCAGGCCCTGGGAGGCGTGGCGGAAGTAGCTCACCACCTGCTCGATCGCGTCCTCCATGCCGTAGAACTCGGCGAACGCGGGATAGATCTTGATGACCTTGTTCGCGAACAGCCGCGACATGCGCGTGTCGTTGCGCGTGTCGACCATCTGGGGCTCGCCGATGGCCTTGAGCATCCGCTCCGCAGCGGTGGCGTACGCGAGCGGATTGCGCTTGCACTCCGCCAGGTACTCTTCGATCGACAGCTCTTCTTCGCGACTGCGCTCGAAGCGCGCGGCAAAGTTGCTGATGACATCCATGCTGATCTCCTAGGGCGAAGGAGGCGCCGAAGGCTTGTGGCCTTCGTGCGACCGGGGAAGTTCTGATGGAGCCCGGCGGGGCGCCATCAGAGCTTTCCTTGGCAATCAGCGGCTGTCGTTCAAGCGGTCAAGCTTCGTTCATCGTGCCACAAGGCAAGCCTCGATATGCGAGGTGTTCCAGCACTTGCTTCAGTACGGGCCCGGTTAGCAAGCAACGTGCCGAAATCGTCCCCGGTTGACGCAATCCCCCTGAAGCGAGTCGGTCGCGTGCGAAGTTGCTCGCCGCGTTCTCGACAAGGCTCATTGCAAGCCATGACCCAGGCGAGCGAGCAGTCCGTTGAGCTCGTCGAGGGATGCGAACGCGATGGCCACTTCGCCGACCTCGCCCTTGCCCGTGCGCTTCTTCACGCGGATCTGCACGCTCGCGGACAGCAAGTCTGACAGTTGTTGTTCGATGCGGACGATATCGCGCCCTTTCTGACCATTCGCGCGCACCGTGGCGGGCCGCGACGGCGCAGCCTGCCGCGCGACCCGCCGTTCGGCGTCGCGAACGCTCAGCTTTCGCGCCACGATCTCGTTCGCTTCGATGATCTGCTGCGCGCCTTCCAGCCCGAGCAGCGCGCGGGCATGGCCCATCTCGAGATCGCCGACCAGCAGCATCTGCTGGACCGGCTCGCACAGGTTGAGCAGGCGCAGCAGGTTGCTCGCCGTGCTGCGCGAGCGGCCGACCGCGCGCGCGGCGGCTTCGTGCGTCATGCCGAACTCGTCGGTCAGACGCTTGAGCCCGCGCGCTTCTTCGAGCGGGTTGAGGTCCTCGCGCTGGATGTTCTCGATCAGCGCCATCGCCGCCGCCGCCTCGTCGGAGACGTCGCGGACCAGCACCGGCACCTGATCGAGGCCGGCCAGCCTGGCGGCCCGGAAGCGGCGCTCGCCGGCAATGATCTCGAACTGCTCCTTGCCGTCGCGGCGATCGGCCAGCGGCCGCACGAGGACCGGCTGCATCACCCCTTGCGCCTTGATGCTCTCGGCGAGCTCGTAGAGCGCGCCTTCGTCGATGCGGGTGCGCGGCTGGTACCTGCCAACGCGCAGTTGATCCAGCGACAGGGAACGCGGCTCGCCGTCGGAGACGGCCGTTGCCGGACCGTCGACGACACGCGGTCCGAGCAGCACTTCGAGACCGAGGCCGAGGCCCCTGGGTTTCTTTGTCGCCATGTCGCGGATTGTCGGGGATGGCCGCAGCGCGCAGTCGCTCGTGGCGAGGTCGGCAATGCGCGGCGGTCTGCCGTATGCTGTCGTTCCACCTGTCGGAGCAGAGATGACGATCCGCGTTTTCGTCGACGGCCAGGAAGGCACCACCGGCCTTCGCATCCACGAGTACCTCGCGCAGCGCGCCGACGTCGAGGTGTTGCGCGCGGCACCCGAGTTGCGCAAGGACGCCGGCGAGCGTGCGCGGCTCCTGAACGCGTCGGACGTGTCGTTCCTCTGCCTTCCCGATGCGGCGGCCCGCGAGGCTGCGAGCCTGGTCACGAACGCGCGCACCTGCCTGATTGACGCGAGCACGGCGCACCGCACCGACGCTTCATGGGCCTACGGTCTGCCGGAGCTTGCGCCCGACCAGCGCGAGCGGATCCGTGCCTCGAAGCGGATCGCCAATCCCGGCTGCCATGCCACGGGCTTCATCCTGCTCGTGCGTCCGCTCGTCGACGCCGGCCTGCTGTCGTCGACGGCGGCGCTGAGCGCCACATCGATCACCGGCTACTCGGGCGGCGGCAAGAAGATGATCGAGCAGTACGAGGCGGGCGGCGAGGCGCGCCTCGCCGCGCCTCGCCCGTACGGCCTGAGCCTCTCGCACAAGCATCTGCCCGAAATGATGGCGCACGGCCGGCTCGAGAGCCGACCGGTGTTCCTGCCGGTGGTCGCCAACTTCCTGAAGGGCTTGTCGGTCGCGATTCCGCTCCACCTGAGCGAGCTGAAGCGCGGCGCGACGGCCGAGCACGTGCAGGCCACGCTTGCCGAGCGCTACGCAGGAGAGCGGTTTGTTCGCGTCATGCCGTTGCGCGATCCGGCCGCGCTGGCGGATGGCTTCTTCGACATCCAGGCCTGCAACGACACGAACAACGTCGACCTCTTCGTCTTCGCCAGCGACTCGCAGGTCCTGCTGATGTCGCGTCTCGACAACCTGGGCAAGGGCGCGAGCGGTGCGGCGGTGCAGTCGATGAACGTCCATCTCGGCAGCGACGAGGGGAAGGGCCTGTAGCTCGCTCGCCCTGCCCGGCTGTTGCGCGAATCAGGCCGACGGGTCCGGCGGCGTTCGATAGTGGTACGAGTAGCCGTCGACGAAGCCCAGGCGCCTGTAGATGCTGCGTGCCGCGTCGTTGGCTGCGTCGACCTGGAGATAGGCGACGGTCGCGCCGGCCATCGTGGCCATCTCCAACAGGTGACGACAGACGGCTTCGGCGACCCCGCGGCCGCGATGCCTTTCTGTCGTGAAGACGTCGTAGAGGCCGGCGAGTTCGCCTTCGACCACGACCTGTCCGGCGCCGACCGTCTCGCCTTCGTCGTCGAATGCCAGCACGCCGCGATGCGGCACCGGCGACAAGGCGATGCGATCGGCGTGGGCTTGCCGCTCCTCGGCCGTCGAGCCTCGCTCCTTGCCGACCCAGGCGGCGAAATCGGCGGCACCGACCGTCGCCACGCGCAGGGCATACGTCGACCGCAGGGGAGCAGCCATCGACTCGATCCTCCGGAGGACCATCACCCGGGTCTCGTCGATGCACGCCATGCCGAGCGCGGCGAGGCTCGCGTCGAGCCCGTCGGGCTGGGAGAACGGCGTGATCCGGACGTAGAGATGCAATCCCGCGGCTTCATACAGCGGCAGGCTGAGCGCGAGCTTCTCGTCGACCGACAGTCGACCGGCCGCAACGGCCTGGATGCATCGCGCCCGTTTCGCCTTCGCGGGCGAGTATCGAACCAGCCAGCCATCGATCCAGCGCTGCTCGCGCGGCGCGCTGGCGTTGATCCCCGCATCTTCGATTCGCGCGAGCAGCGCGACTGGGAAAATCGTGCTCGGCGGGCGAGAACCTGCGTTCATCGGTCGTTATCAGATCCCAAGACATCGGAACGCGCCGCCAATTCCTTGGCGAATTCGAGGAACGCGATGGCTCCCTTGGCTGTCGGGTCGAAGACCAGGCCGGGCATGCCGTAGCTGGGCGCTTCGGCCAGCCTGACGTTTCGGGGAATCACGGTGTCGAAGACCTTGTCGCCGAAGTGAGTCTTGAGCTGCTCGCTCACCTGCGCCTGCAGCGTGATCCGCGGGTCGAACATGACACGAAGGATGCCGATGACCTGGAGCCTGGGATTGAGGTTGGCGTGGACCTGCTTGATCGTGTTCACCAGATCGGACAGGCCCTCGAGGGCGAAGTACTCGCACTGCATCGGCACGATCACGCCGTGGGCGCTTGCCAGTCCGTTGAGGGTGAGCAGGCTCAAGCTGGGGGGGCAGTCGATCAGGACGAACTCTTGGTCGCTCTCGCAGGCGGCCAGCGCGGATCGCAGACGCCGCTCACGACGCTCGAGTCCGACCAGCTCGATCTCGGCCCCGGCGAGCTCGCGGTTCGCACCGACCACGTCGAAGCCCCCTTTCGGGCTCGACTGCCGAGCCTCGGCGATCGTCGCGTTTTCGAGCAGGACGTCGTAGACACTGAGCTCGAGCGCCCGTTTGTCGATCCCTGCCCCCATCGTCGCGTTGCCTTGGGGATCGAGATCAACGACCAGGACCCGCCGCCCGAGCTTCGCGAGTCCGGCGGCGAGATTGAGCGTCGTCGTGGTCTTTCCGACGCCTCCCTTTTGATTGGCGATACAGAAGATCCTCATGACGCCGACGATTTCTCCATAGCTTGCGCTCGCTTCTTCATTTTGGGCGACCCAGTACCAGACATCGTTCGGCGTCCAGTCCGGGGACATGGAGCGGCTCGACTTCGAGGGTGACACTCAAGCGTTCAGCCGCCGAGAGCTCCTGATGCGGCACCTTGCCCTTCATCGCCATCCACCAACCTCCGGGGCTCAGCAGGTGCGACGCCGAGGCGATGAAGTCGGAGACCGAGGCGAAGGCGCGGCTGACGACGACGTCGTAAGCCGGCGGCGGGCGCATCGCCTCGACCCTCGCGTGGACGGCCGAGAGGTTGCGAAGCCCGAGGGTCCCCGACGCCTGGGTGATGAAGGCGGCCTTCTTGCCGACGCTGTCGACGCAGGTCACGTCGATGCCCGGCTCGACGATCGCCATCACCACGCCTGGAAGGCCCGCGCCGCTGCCCACATCCAGGACCCGGCCTCGGCCTGGCCCGCGGAACAGCCGTCGGAGGGTGGGTATGGCGGACAGAGAGTCGACGATGTGCTGCGTCGCCATGGCGTTCAGTCCGCGGACGGCGGTGAGGTTGTACGTCGCGTTCCAGCGCTCGATGAGATGAAGGTAGGCCACGAGTCGGTCTACTCGCCCGGGCTCGAGTTCGACCTTCAGCTGCGCCGCACCGGTCGCGATGATTGCAGCGAGTTCGGCGTCGATCCCGGCCGCGGAGGAAAGCAATTCGGTCAAGAGTCCGAAGTCAAGGCCGCGCCATCTCGATCGGCCGCGACAGCCTGACGGTGACGCTTCAGATGCACCATCAGCAACGACACCGCGGCCGGCGTCACGCCGGGCAGTCGTGCGGCCGCTCCCAGGCTCGCTGGCCGAGACCGTTCGAGCACCTGCCTGACCTCGTACGACAGGGCCCGGACCGACGCGAAATCGAAATCGTCGGGCAAGGGCGTCGCTTCGGCGCGGGCGCCTTTGGCCACATCGGCATCCTGCCTGGTCACGTAGCCGGCGTATCTTGCCGAGATCTCGATCTGTTCGATCGCCTGGTCGGCCAGGGTCCGTCCGTTGTCGCGGCGAAGGGTTTCACGTGAAACATGGTCGGTCGGTCGTTCAGGGAACGGAAGATCGTCGAATCCCACGCCGGGCCTGCGCAGCATTTCGAGCAGGGTCGCGTTTCCGGACCGATACTCGACCGTGGACACCCGGGAACCGGCGAGCCGCTGTGTTTCACGTGAAACCAGATCCCGCTTGCGGCAAAAGGCAGCCCAGCGCGCATCGTCGACCACGCCCAGTTTTCTGCCGGACTCGGTCAGCCGCACGTCCGCGTTGTCCTCTCTGAGGCGAAGCCGGTACTCGGCCCGACTCGTGAACATCCGATACGGCTCGGTCACGCCCTTGGACACGAGATCGTCGATAAGCACGCCGAGGTAGGCCTGGTCGCGGCCCGGCGTCCACGCCGCCTCGCCACGAACGCTCAGCGCAGCATTGATCCCCGCGTGCAGGCCCTGTGCCGCCGCCTCCTCGTACCCGGTGGTGCCGTTGATCTGGCCCGCGAAGAACAGACCGGAAATCGATCGGGTCTCGAAGCTGGGCTTGAGCGCCCGCGGATCGAAATAGTCGTACTCGATGGCGTAGCCCGGGCGGACGATGTGCGCATCTTCCAGCCCGGCGATCGAGCGCACCGCGTCCATCTGCACATGAAACGGCAGCGACGTCGAGATGCCATTCGGGTAGACCTCGTGGGTCGTGAGTCCTTCGGGTTCGAGGAAGATCTGGTGCGAATCCTTGCCAGTGAAGCGATTGACCTTGTCCTCGATGCTCGGGCAGTAGCGAGGACCGACACCATCGATGCGGCCCGTGAACATCGGACTCTCCGCGAAGCCGGAGCGAATGATGTCGTGCGTCCTGGCATTGGTCTGCGTGATCCAGCACGACACTTGGCGCGGGTGCTGCTCCGGCGACCCAAGAAAACTGAAGACGGGCACCTCGAGCGGGTGGCCATCGCCGTCCCCCGGCTGCTCGACGAGCCTGCCGTAGTCGATCGTTCGGCCGTCGAGACGGGGCGGCGTGCCGGTCTTGAGCCGCCCCTGAGGCAGCTTCAGCTCCTTCAGTCGCCGCGACAAGGTGATGGCAGGGCCCTCGCCTGCTCGACCTCCGGCATGGCTGTCCAGGCCAACGTGGATCCGGCCATCGAGAAACGTACCCGCCGTCAAGATGACGCAAGTCGAATCGAAGCGGACGCCCACTTGCGTGACAACGCCCGTCACTCTGTCACCTTGAACTAGAAGATCGTCACAAGCACCTTGGAACACGCGGAGGTTCGGCTGCAACTCGATGCGCCGCCGAATCGCCGCCTTGTACAGAATCCGGTCTGCTTGGGCCCGTGTCGCCCGGACCGCCGCGCCCTTGGAGCCGTTGAGGATCCTGAAATGGATGCCGGCCTCGTCGGCAGCGGCGGCCATCGCACCGCCGAGCGCATCGATCTCCTTGACCAGATGGCCTTTGCCGATCCCGCCGATCGACGGATTGCAACTCATCTGGCCGAGGGTCTCGATCGAATGCGTCAGAAGCAAGGTCGACGCACCCATGCGCGCCGAGGCGAGCGCAGCCTCGGTGCCGGCGTGACCGCCACCGACGACGATGACGTCGAAATGTCGAGGGAAAAGCATCGGTGACCCAGCAGGAAGACCGTCGATTGTATTTTTTTGGACCCTCCCGCGTGCCGCATCCTTGCGCCGGCTCAGGGAGATCGAAAGATCAGCGCCCGCATCCGCCCCGGAGCATCTCGGTGTGATCGATGCCGTCTTCCAGATAGGGCACGCCCATCGCCACGAAGCCGAAGCTCTCATAGAACGGCACGAGGTGCGTCTGCGCGGAAATGCGCAGCCCCCCGCCAGGCCACGCGTGCTCGGCATGCGCGATCGCCCGGGCGACGAGCTCGCGCCCCACGCCGCGGCCTCGCGCCGCCGACGTCGTGATGACGCGTCCCATCGAAGCTTCCTCGTACTTCAGCCCCGGATCGATCAGTCGTGCATACGCCAGCGGCTGATGCTGGCCGGCCGACCAGGCGGCCAGGTGGAACGACCGCTCGTCGAGCCCGTCCACGTCAAGGTACACGCACTGCTGCTCGATCGCGAAGACCTCCTGCCGCGCCATGTAGATGAATTGCAGCTCGCGCAACGTGAGGTCGTCGAAGCGGCAGAAGCGCCAGGTCAGCTCGCCGCCGGTCCAGCCCGGCTTCCCGTCGCCGACGTCGCTCATCGCACCGCCGCGTCGTGCAGCTGACGCGCGACGTACCAGACGCCCAGCACGGTCAGCACCACGCACACGCCGAGCGAGATCGACACCTGCACCCAGCCGAGCCCTTCGCCCTTGAGCACCCGGGTCATCAGCGTGTTCTGCGCCAGTGCCGGCACCCAAAGATGCCAGGGCGCCTCGCCCCCGAGATCGAACACGCTCACGAGCGGCAGCAGCGACGCCGCGAGCACGACGATCGACGTGCTCGCCTGCGCCTCCTTGAACGAGCGGCACCGGATCGCCACCGCCATCAGCACCGCGGAGAGCGCGGCCGCCAGCGGCAGGAGCACGGCGATGAAGAGCAGCGCCTCGCGCGGCCCGTACTGGAACATCGCCGCGAGCGTATCGCTGCGCAGCACCCACTGTCCCGGCAGGAAGCTGAAGCAGCTGAGAACGGCGATGAGCACGCTCACGCACACGACCGCGCCCCACTTGCCGACGACCAGCGCCCAGCGCTCGGCCGGGTTCATCAGCAAGGGCTCGAGCGAGCCGCGCTCTCGCTCGCCGGCTGTCGTGTCGAGCGCTGCATGCAGCGCGCCATAGAGCACTGCCATCATCACGAAGAAGGGCAGCATGCCGGTGACGCGCGTGGCGCGTGTCTGCGTGCTCGCGAGATCGCGGTCCTCGATCTGCACCGGCTCCAGCAGCCGGACCGACACGCCGCGCAACGCCAGGCTCAGCACGGTGCGCTCGCGACCGAAGCCGGCGAGCAGGCGCTCGATCCGTCCGCTGCTCGCCTCGGACCGCTGATTGGCACTGTCCGACACGATCTCCACCACCGGCGACTCGCCGCGAACGAGCGCGGCCTCGAAGTCATCCGGCACGACGACGACCGGATCGCTGAACTTCGACGTGCGCAGGCGCGCCTCGAAGTCGGCCGGCGCCTCCTTCACGGTGTAGGTCTGGCGCTCGAGGAAGTTGCGCAGGGTCGGCGCGTGCGCCAGTCCCGAGACGTACACCTCGCGCTGCTCGGCGCGCGTCTCGAGCGACGCGACCAGACCCGAGATCGCGAGCAGGACCAGCGGCCCCATGAACACCGACGCGACGATCACGGTGACGAGCGTGCGCCGGTCGCGCAGGGCGTCGACCAGCTCCTTGCGAAAGACGACCAGGACGGTGGCGGCGCCGCGCGTCATGCCGCCTCCGCCGTGCTTGCTGTTCCGGCGACGAAGGCGAGCTTGACGAACGCCTCCTCGAAGTCGCTCTCGCCGGTGCGTTCGAGCAGTTCGGGCACCGTTCCGGACGCGACGGTGCGGCCGTGCGCGACGACGACAACGCTGTCGCACAGGCGCTCGACCTCCTGCATGATGTGGGTCGAGAAGACAATGCACTTCGAGCCGCCGGCCGGCGTGCGCAGCCAGCGCAGGCTCTCGCGCAGGGCGCGCGTCGCGAGCACGTCGAGGCCGTTGGTCGGCTCGTCGAGCACGATGTTGGCCGGATCGTGGACGAGCGCGCGCACCAGCGCCGTCTTCATCCGCTCGCCCTGGCTGAAGCCTGCGCTGCGACGATCGAGCAGCTCGGTCATCTCGAACATCCTGGCGAGATCCTGGGCACGTGCATCGGCGGCGTCGCGCTCCATGCCTTGCAGGGCGCCGTAGTAGACGATGTTCTCGCGCGCGGTCAGGCGCGGGTAGAGGCCGCGCGCATCGGAGAGCACGCCCATCGTGGCCAGCACCTCGCGCGGGCGGGCGACGACATCGATGCCGTCGACCGTCATCGAGCCGGCATCGGGCGCGATCAGTGCGGCGAGCATGCGCAGCGTCGTCGTCTTGCCGGCGCCGTTCGGGCCGAGCAGGCCGGTGATCTGGCCGGTCGGCGCGACGAAGCTCACGTCGCGCACCGCGTGCACCCGGCGCTCGGTGCGGTCGCCGCCGCCACGGCGAAGCCGCCGCGCGGGCACCGCGAAGGACTTGGCGAGACCGCGCACCTCGATCATCGAGGTGGCGCCGAGGCCGGCTTCGTCGACCTGGCGACCGCGGCGATCGGCACGAACGCCGGCGGCCTCGGCACGCTCGCGGCGCATCCGGCATCGACGGTCATCGCGTCAGCGTCGTCGACCGCGTCGATGAAGCGAAAGAGCACGTCGCGCATGCAGCCGAGGCCGAGGACGCCGTGACCGGCGTTGGCCACGACGACGTGACGCGCCAGCGGCCCGAGCGCGCGGACGACGCGCTCGCCGTGGCGCGGCGGCGTCGCCGGGTCGATGCCCCCGCTCAGGATGAGGACCGGCGATGCGCTCCTGGCGATCCCGTAGAACGCCGCGGGCACGTCGCCGCGCGGCCAGCCGGAGCACAGGCGCTCGTAGTAGCGCGCGAACGCATCGCCGAAGTCGGCGCCCGGCCGGTCGGCGGAGCGCGCGATCAGGGGAGCGTCCTCGGCGCACACGACCGAGAGATGCATGCCGGTCGCGATCCGGGTCGACTTGCCCGACGAGAACGCCGCATTGAGCCCCGCGAGGCCGGCGAAGTCGCCCAGCGCCGCGGCGTCGATCGCCGCCGGCAGCGCCGCGGCGAACGCCGGCACGTAGAGCGCGCTGCGCACGGCGCCGAGGACCATGTCGCGACTGACGACGAGCTCGTCCTCGCGGCCGGAGAGCGGGTCCGGCAACCGGACCGGCCGCGGCAGCGAGCGCAGCAGCTCGACGAAGTGGCCGCGCAGATCGGGATGGTCTCTCGCGCACCTGACTTGCGCCGCGCACGCGGCGAGGAGCGCGTCGAGCGCGGCCTGGTTGTCGGGCGAGGCGCTCGCGGGCAGGGCCATGTCGGGCGGTGCGACGCCATCGAGCACGCTGCGCCGGACGCGCGCCGGGAACTGGCGCTGGTACTCGAGCGCCACGCGCGTGCCGTACGACGCGCCGACCAGATCGACGCGCTCGGCGCCGAGCGCGGCGCGCACGGCGTCGAGGTCCTGCACGGCCAGCGTCGTCGTGAAAAGACCGAGGTCGCTCGCGCCGGCAATGTAGGGCAGCTTCAGCAGCGCGTCCTTGCACTGCATCGCGAGGCGGAACTGGTGCTCGGGGTCGGACTGCACGGCGAGCGTCTCCTCGCCCGCATCGGGGCACTGCAGCGGCGCCGAGCGGCCGGTGCCGCGCTGGTCGACGAAGACGATGTCGCGCCGGTTGTTGAGCCGCGCGAAGATCGGCATCGTCGAGCCGGCGACCGAGATCGCGCTCTGGCCCGGGCCGCCGGCGAGCAGGAAGACCGGGTCGGCGTACTTGCGCCGGGCCATCGCGGGGACCACGACATAGTGGATGTCGATCTGCGTGCGCGCCGGCTGGCGCGGGTCGAGCGCACGCCGCACCGATCCGCACAGCACGCTGTTGCGCAGGCCCGCGACATGACATTCGGCGAGCGGCGCGTCGGCGCCCGGCGCAGCGGCGTTCGGTTCGGCGGCGTGGACGCGGCAGGCGCCGATCGCCGCCAGGGCCAGGGCGACGGCCCCGGCGACGCGCGCCAGCGGCGTCATTCGCCCAGCGTGCGCCTCAGCTCGCCGCTGCTCACCAGCTTGTCGAGCTCCTCGGCACCGCCGATCAGGATGCCCTTGACGAAGACCATCGGAAAAGTCGGCCAGCCGGTCCACATCTTCAGCGCGTTGCGCCGTCGCCATTCGCTGAAGTAGCTGCCGTACTCGAGATATTGGTAAGCGATGCCCGCGTCCTTCAGCAGCTTGCGCGCCTTCCTGACCACCGGGTTGCCGGCCATGCCGACGACCAGCACCGGGTTCGACGCCGCCGCCGCCTGGACGTTGTGGACGATGTCGGCGTTCGAGGTCGCGACCTTGTCGCGGATCGCCGGATGGATGCGGGCTTCTTCGAGCGTGGTGCGTGGCATGGCGGCGCGAGCGAGGTCAAAGAGCGCGCACCATACCATCGCGCCCCTTGTGTGCGGGCGCAGCCGGGATGGCGCGCGACCGGGGCGAGCGCCCGGCTCCGGCGACGCGGCCGTGCCCTGCAAGCCAGGCCGCTTGCAACGCTGGCTTCAATCGCTGCGAACGACGCGCGAGAGCCGGACGGGGTGTAATACCTGTCCTCCTCATTCCGACGGACCTCCCATGAAGCTCTACTACAGCCCCGGCGCCTGTTCGCTCTCCCCGCACATCACCTTGATCGAGTCGGGCCTGAAGTTCGAGCCGGTCCTGGCCAGCACCAAGACCCACAAGCTCAAGGACGGCACCGACTACTACACGATCAACCCGAAGGGCTACGTGCCGCTGCTCGAGCTCGACAACGGCGAGCGCCTGAGCGAAGGGCCGGCGATCGTCCAGTACATCGCCGACCAGGTTCCGGCCAAGAAGCTCGCCCCCGCCAACGGCACGATGGCCCGCGCGCGCCTGCAGGAGTGGCTCAATTTCATCGGCACCGAGCTGCACAAGGGCTACAGCCCGCTGTTCAACCCGGCGACGCCGGAAGACTACAAGACGATGGTCAAGGCCAAGCTGACCGAGCGCTACAAGTGGGTCGACGCCCAGCTCGAAGGCAAGGACTATCTCCTGGGCAGCGACTTCAGCGTCGCCGACCCGTATCTGTTCACCGTGACGAACTGGGCCAAGCACGTCGGCCTCGACTTCTCGCCATTCAAGAACGTCGCCGCATTCATGGCACGGATGGCGGCGCGTCCGGCCGTCCAGGAAGCGCTCAAGGCCGAAGGTCTCGTGAAGTAGGACCCGATGCGACCCGGCGCCCTCTCGGTCGCGCTCGTCGCGACGCTGCTTGCCGATGTTGCGTCGGCGCAGCCGGCATCGCCCGGCCGCTACGACGGGCAGCTCTGCGTCGCCACCCGTCCCGACGTCGAGCCGACCTGCGGCGCTGCCGAGGTCGACCTGCCGAACGCGCGCCGCCTCTCGGTCCGCGTCTCCGACATCGTCTATCGCCTCGCCTTGTACAAGGGCCGGCTCGACGTGAAGACGATGCACGGCAGCATGGAGATCGACGAGTTCAGCGCAGCCTACAAGTGGAGCGGCGACACGCTTCTCTTCGGCGATCCGGAGAAGGACACGCGCTACGAGATCCGCGTCGGCGCGCACAAGCGGGTCGCGCGCCACTGAGCGCGCCGGCCGCAGCTCACGCGAGCTCGGCGGCCGCGAGCAGCTCGCGCGTATAGGCTTCGCGCGGGGCGCCGAACACCTCCTCGGCCGGCCCTTCCTCGACGATCCGGCCGTCCTTCATCACCAGCACGCGATGCGACATCGCCCGCACGACGGCGAGGTCGTGGCTGATGAAGACATAGCTCATGCCGTAGCGGCGCTGCAGCTGCGCCAGCAGCGTCAGCACCTGGTGCTGGACCGAGACGTCGAGCGCCGAGGTCGGCTCGTCGAGGACGAGCACTTCGGGCCGCAGGATCACGGCGCGCGCGATCGCGATGCGCTGGCGCTGGCCGCCCGAGAACTCGTGCGGATAGCGGCGCAGCAGCTCGTCGGGGTCCGACGCGGCGCCGGCCAGACCGACTTCCTCCAGCATCCGCGCCACGAGCGCCTTGCGCTCGACGGCGCCGAGCTCGGGACGATGCAGCTCGAGCCCTTCGCCGACGATGCGGCCGATCGTCATGCGCGGGCTGAGCGAGCCGAACGGATCCTGGAAGACGACCTGCATGCGCCGGCGCATGGCGCGCAGGCCGTCGCGATCGGCGCGATCGATGCGCTCGCCGCCGATCGCCACCGAGCCGTCGGCGAGGGGCACCAGCGCGAGCAGCGCCATCGCCAGCGTCGTCTTGCCCGACCCTGATTCGCCGACGACGCCGAGCGTCTCGCCGCGGCGGAGCTGGAGCGTCGCGGAGCGCACGGCGTCGATGCTGCGCCGCTTGAACCAGGTGCCCGCGACGTCGAAGCTGACGCGCAGGGCCGTCGCCGCGAGCAGCGTCGGCGCGTCCGCGGCGATCGGCTCGACCGCGCGCCGCGGCCGGCTTGCGAGCAGCGACTGCGTGTAGCGGTGCTGCGGCGAGGCGAAGACCGTCGAGGTCGGCCCGACCTCGACGAGCCTGCCCTGCTCCATCACGCCGACGCGGTCGGTGAAGCGACGAACGAGACTGAGGTCGTGGGTGATGAAGAGCAGCGCCATGCCGGTCTCGGCCTGCAGCTCGTCGAGCAGGCGCAGGATCTGCGCCTGGATGGTCACGTCGAGCGCAGTCGTCGGCTCGTCGGCGATGAGGAGCTTCGGCCGGCCGGCCAGCGCCATCGCGATCATCGCGCGCTGTCGCTGGCCGCCCGAGAGCTGGTGCGGATAGGCGTCGATCCGGTGCGCCGCCTCGGCGATGCCGGTGCGCTCGAGCAGCGCGATCGCCCGCTGGCGCGACGCGCGGCGATCCGATCCCTGGTGCAGCGCGAGCGCCTCGCCGATCTGATCGCCGACGGTGTGGAGCGGATTGAGCGCCGTCATCGGCTCCTGGAAGATCATGGCGATCTCGCCGCCGCGCACGACGCGCATCTCCGGCTCGCTTTTCGCGCGCAGGTCGCTGCCGTTCCAGACGATGCGCCCGCTCGTGGTCGCGTTGTCGACGAGGCCGAGCACCGACAGCGCGGTGATCGACTTGCCCGAGCCGGACTCGCCGACGAGCGCGAACTTCTCGCCCGCGCCGATCGTGAACGAGACGTCGTCGACCGCCGCCGTCCGGCCGAAGCGGACGACGAGGTGCTCGACGGCGAGGATCGGAGTCAGGCGCTCGGCTTCGCGGGGCCGGTGAGCAGGGCTTCGCAGGTCGCGCGCTCGCTGCTGCTGCGCGCCGGCGCGGCGCAGAGCGGATCGAGCCGGGCCTGCAGGCGTTTCATGGCCGCACGGTGCGCGCCGCCCTTGTTCCAGGCCTGCAGCTTGGTGCCGACGTTGCCGAGCGCACGGCCGCTGCGCTGGTAGAACGCATCGGGCTGCTTCTCCGCCTCGCTCCAGAACTGCCCGGCGGCGGCCTCGATCGCCGACTCGTCGTTCGGCGCGAGATCGACAAGCGCGGCGATGTAGCTCGATCCCCACTGCAGCCGCGTCGCCGGGCCTTCGCTCTTCTCGAAGGCCTCGCGGTACCAGCGCAGCGCCTCGGCGCTGTCGCCGCGCTTCTTCGCGTTGCCGGCGAGCTCCGACATCAGGTAGTACGGCGAATGGCTCTTGGCGAGATTGGCCTTCAGCAGGGCGTCGGAATCGGCGTCGAGGCCGGCGCGCTCGAGCAGGTAGGCGGCTGCGGTGATGACGGCCTGGCGCTCGTAGCCGTCGGTGATCTCGCGGTCGGCGCGCGAAGTCTGCTCGCGCACGTCGGCGAGGAGCGCAGCGGGCAACGGGGCGCGCGGCACCGGCTTGACGCCGGGCCTGGCCGGCGCCTCTTCGGGATCGTCGATGCGCGCCAGGTCGACCTGCGCGATCACCGCCTGCATGCGGTCGGCGCGCGACAGCGTCGTGTCGGCCTCGAGGCGCTTGAGCGCGGTATCGAATGCGCCGAGCAGCTTCGTGCGCTCGGACGAGGACTTCGCGCTTGCGGCGCGCACGATCTCGGCCGCGTAGTTGGTGAGCATGTCGGTCTGTTCGCGCGAGCGCCCCGGGTCGCCGAGCAGCGCGACGAGCGCAGCGCGCGTCGCCGTGTCGACCTTCGGCGGCGCTTTCGCGTTGGCGGCGGCGAGCGCCTTCAGGCGCAGCCGCATCGCCGTGTCGGGCGCGTCGGCCGGGCAGGCGTCGGCGAGCGCGAGCAGGGTCGCCGGCAGGCGTTTCTTGTCGATCACCTGCTGCTGGTCGGTGTCCCACGAATAGAAGGCGAGCAGGCGCCAGTCGTTGGTGCCGAGCGAAGCCGGCCTGGCGAGCGCGTCGGCGAGCACGGCGGCGACCGGCCGCGAAGCGTTCATGCCGAGCGTGAGCACCTGCGTGTAGCGCACCGGATCGACCTCGCCCGGCAGGCGCGTGACCTCCTGACCCTGCGGCGTGAAGAGCACCATCGTCGGATAGCCGCTGACGTGGAAGCGTGCGCCGATCTTCTGCGCGCCCGGGCTGTCGCCGTCGACATAGACCGGCACGAAGCCGCGCGAGCGCTCGATGAAGTCCTGCCGGTTGAAGAGCGTCGCCTTCACCTGGTTGCACGGCGGGCACCACTTCGCACCCCAGTAGACGAAGACCGGCTTGTTCGCCTCGCGCGCGGCGGCGAAGGCGGCGTCGATCTGGCTGTCGTTCGACGCTTCCTTCCAGTCGATGCCGCCTTCGGTGTGGGCGGCGGCGGTCGTGGCCGGCGCGGGCGTCGCCGGCGTCGGCGCAGCGGACTTCGGCGCGTCGGCCGGCTTGCCGCAGGCCGCGACCAGCAGCGCCGCCGCCGCGACCGCGGCCAGCGCGAAGCTGCCCGCTCTTCCCATCCTTCGACGATCGGTGTTCATGGCATCGCTCCTGTCCACCCGCCATCATGCGGCAATCAGTCCACCGGCGCCGGCGCCTCCCGGACCGGATCGCGCGGCGACGAGGTGAACTGCGCCAGGGCGACGCCGCCGAGCGTGATCGCCGCGCCGAGCAGCTTCATCGCCGAGTAGCGCTCGCCGGTGACCGCCCAGGCGACGAGCCCGGCCACCGGCGGCATCAGGTACATCAGCGGCGCGGTCCGGGCGACGCCGCGCACGCCGTTGATCCAGCCCCAGACGATCCAGCCGATGAAGGCCGAGACGATGACGGCGTAGAAGGTGCCGGCCCAGATCGCCGGCGAGACCTCGCGCCAGTCGACGGCCAGTCCCGCCGAGAGACTGAGCAGCACGACCGGCAGGCTGCCGAAGAGCGCCGCGTAGGTCATCACGACGACGCCGCCGAGGCGCTCGATCAGCGGCTTGGCGGCCACTGTGTAGTACGAGAAGAACGAGGCCGCGACGAGGAGGACGAGATCGCCGCCGCCGGCCTGCCAATGACCGCCGAAGAGCTTGTCGGAGAGAAAGGCGACGACGCCCAGGCAGGCGACGGCGACGCCGGCGACCTGGCCGCGCGTGAGCTCCTCGAGTCCGTGCCAGTGCAGGATCAGCAGCGTGAAGACCGGGCCGCAGGCGAGGATGAGCGAGCTCGAGAACGCCGTCGACCAGTGGATGCCGTAGGTGACCAGGCCGACGTGCAGCACGTGGCCGATCAGGCCCAGGCGCAGCAGCGCCCAGGCGTCGGCGCGCGAGACGCGCGGCCAGCGCGTGCGAAAGCGCAGGCACAGCAGCAGTGCCGCCGCGACCGGCATGATGAGATAGCGCACGAACAGGAAGCCGCCGGGCGAAAGCGCCTGGAAGATCGCCTTCTGGACCGTGAAGTTCGCGCCCCAGATCAGGATCAGGACGAGCGCTGCCGCGAGCGCCTGGCGCTCGGTCCTCAAGGCGAAGGCGCCGCCGGGTCGCCGCGACCGTCGGCGCCGAGCGCCATCTGCGCGTCGTCGAACCGCCAGCCCTCGACCGGCGTGGCGCGCGCGAGCGCCATCCAGAGAGAAAAGCCGATCCGGGTCGGCCGCTTCGGCGCCGCACGCTCGACGACCAGGCCGGTGTCGCTCGCGACGAGGACGCCGCACTCGTCGGGGATCTCGGCGGCGCGGGCGATGCCGTCCCTGATCACGTACCAGCACTCGCCGCCGAGTTCGAGGTACGCCTGGCGCTTGCCGGCGCGGCGCAGGTCGGCGAGCAGGTCGGAGCGCTGCACCTTCACCTCGTGGACGATCGGCTCGGCGTAGGCCTCGATCGTCGTGTGGCGGATCGAGAACACGTCGGGCATCGCGACGACCCAGCCTTCGGCGACGCGCGTCCGCGCGGCAAGGCCGCGCCAGGCGAGCCGTCCGGCGCGCGTCATCTCGCGGGCGACGCGACCCACGAGCGACTCGTGGGCGTCGCGACGCGAACGGTTCTTCGCCAGCGTCTCGGCGAGGGCGGCGATGCCGGCCTCGGTGAGGCGCAGCGTCTCGTGGCCGAGCGGCCCGCGCTCGCGCTGCACGAGGCCGGCGGCGATGAGCTCGACCTCGATGCCGTCCTGGCACGGCCAGCCGGCCGAGCGGTAGACGTCACGCAGGCGCCGTCGATGGGCGAGGCCGAGGGCGGCGAGGCGGCTGGGCTGGAAGGAACCGTCGAGCATGTCGGGAGCGAGGCGCGCGGTGTCGGCCGCGGACGAGCGTCGAACGTTACCGCGATTCCCGGCGGGAACCATTCGCGCGGCTACGATTCGAGCGACAACTGCCACGAACGAAGAAGGACCTCCTGCGATGACGACCCGCCTTGTCCTGCGCCTGCTGCGCCGACTCGCCGCCCTGGCCGGCCTGACCGGCGTGGCGCTGGCCGCGGCCTCGGCCGCTCTCGCCGCCGACACGAAGGTGCTCAACATCTACAACTGGTCCGACTACATCGCCGAAGACACGATCAGGAACTTCGAGAAAGAGACCGGCATCAAGGTCAACTATGACAACTACGACAGCAACGAGGTGCTGCTCGCCAAGCTCGTCGCCGGCAACACCGGCTACGACATCGTCGTGCCGGGCGCGCACTTCGCGAAGACGCAGATCGAAGGCGGCCTGCTGCAAAAGCTCGACCGCTCGAAGCTCACGAACTGGGGCAACCTCGACCCGGCGCTCCTGAAGCAGCTCGCCGCCGTCGACCCCGGCAACCAGTACCTCGTCGACTGGCTCTGGGGCTACGTCACGGTCGGCATCAACGTGCCCAAGGTCAAGGCCGCGCTCGGCGGCATGCCGATGCCCGACAACGCCTGGAGCCTGATCTTCGATCCGAAGTACGCGAGCAAGCTGAAAAGCTGCGGCGTGAACTTCCTCGACTCCGCATCGGAGGTGCTTCCGGTGGCGCTGCTCTATGTCGGCAAGCCGCCGTACAGCACCAACGCGGCCGACTACGACGCCGCCGGCAAGATGCTCGCGGCGGTGCGGCCCTTCGTCACGCGCTTCTCGTCGTCGGGCTACATCAACGATCTCGCCGGCGGGTCGCTGTGCGCGGTGATGGGCTACTCGGGCGACATCAACATCGCCCGGGCGCGCGCGCTCGAGGCGAATCCGAAGCAGCCGGCGGCGATCGAGGCGCTGGTGCCCAAGGGCGGCGCGACGCTCTTCTTCGACACCATGGCGATTCCGAAGGATGCGAAGAACGTCGCCAACGCGCACCTCTTCATCAACTACATCCTGCGCCCGGAAGTCGCGGCGGCGCTGACCAACAAGGTCTTCTACGCCAACCCGAACGCGGCCTCGCTGAAGTTCGTGAAGAAAGACGTCGCCGAGAATAGGACGATCTTCCTGTCGGCCGAGGACAAGGCGCGGATGACGCCGCCCGATGCCGTGCCGCAGGCGATCCGCCGCGTGCAGACGCGCATCTTCACGAACTTCAAGGCGGGCCGCTAGCGGCCCGCCGCGCGCCCGGCTGAAAGAATCGGCCGGCCGTTCGACGCATCCGGATGCCCGGGCTACGAGACCTTCACGCCCTTCCAGAAGGCGACCCGGCCCTTGATCTCCTGGGCGGCTTCGCTCGGCTCGGGGTAGAACCAGACGGCGTTCTCGTTCATCTCGCCGTCGACCATCAGGCTGTAGTAGTGCGCCTGGCCCTTCCACGGGCAGGAGGAACGGTGATTGCTGAAGCTCACGTAGTCGCGCTTCAGGCTCGACTCCGGGAAATAGTGATTGCCCTCGACGACGACGGTGTCGTCGCTCTCGGCGATGGTCGCGCCGTTCCAGGTGGCTTTCATCGATCGGTTCCCCGCTGTGAGTTCAGCGCATGCTAGGCCAACCCGAAAGGCAGACATGACCACCAGGTTCGCAAGGGGCAGGCCCCCGACCCCCTGAGCCGCGACGCGCTCGGCCAGCGCTTCCGCGAATCGTTCGTCGACCCGGCGCCGCGCGGCGCCGAGCTCGCCGATCTCCCACGTCCCAGGCCGAAGTAGGCCTACAAGCGGGGGATCGGCCCGCGGAGTACGCTTCGTATGTTGCACTGCAGCATCGTGCGTACGGAAGTCCCCTGATGAGTCAATTCCTGAAGAAGATCCTGGCGGCCGGCCGTCTGGTAAAAAGCGGCCATCTCGCCGAGGCGACCGCGGCCATCCAGCGCGCGCTGGGCTCCGGCCCGGTGGATCCGCCCCGGAGCGGACCGGTGCCGATCCGACCCGACGCGGCCACGTCCGCCGAGGCGGGGACGATCGATCACGAGTCGCGCGCCGAACCCACGTGGATCGACGTCGACGACGTGATCGACGTCGAGCCCGCGGTCGTCGTCCATCCGCATCCCGCTCGATTCGAAGAGAGCAGCTTCACCTGCGCGGCGGGCACCCGCTCCTTCAAGCTCTACGAGCCGCCGAATGCCGGTGCCGCTCCACGGCCGCTCGTCGTGATGCTCCACGGCTGCACCCAGAGCCCTGACGACTTCGCCGCCGGCACGCGCATGAACGAGTTGGCCGCGGCGCACGGCGTCTACGTCCTCTATCCGGCACAGGCACCGCGGTCGAACGCGCACAAATGCTGGAATTGGTTTGTCCCTGCCGACCAGCGGCGCGGTGAAGGCGAGCCCGCACTTCTGGCCGGCATGACCCGTCACGTGATGCAGATCCGCGCCATCGACGCCGGCCGCGTCTTCGTCGCCGGCCTGTCTGCCGGCGGTGCGATGGCGGCGATCCTGGCGCGAGAGTATCCAGATCTCTTCGCCGCAGCGGGCATTCACTCCGGCATTACGCCCGGGGTCGCGCACGATGTCGCTTCGGCGTTCACGGTGATGAAGGGCGGTCCGGGCGCCGCCGCAGCCGGGCGCACGCCGATGTCGGCGTCGATGCCGCTCCGGACGGCCGCGCCCGCCGCGACCGCGCCGGCGGATTCGGCCTCCCGCGCCCTGCCGGCCGTTCCGGTGATCGTCTTCCATGGCGGTGCCGATTCGACCGTCACCCCCGCCAATGGCGATGCGGTCATCGCCGCCGCGCTCGACGGCGAAGGCCCGACCCGGCGCAGCGACAGCGACAGCGA
>CAJDUN010000004.1_pt1 | contig 41289 bp, 37 predicted proteins | sample 7390741 | NCBI WGS metagenome assembly CAJDUN01 (sample SAMEA7055660, study PRJEB34461) | soil metagenome | biome: terrestrial ecosystem; feature: Peninsula; material: soil | place: Antarctica | collected 2016 | reverse complement strand
CGTAGATGCCACCCAGGATGATGACGATCAGCATCAGCCCCCAGAGCGAATCCCTTCCCGAAGTGACGATGTCCTTCGCGGTGGCACGCTGCTGCTTGGGCAGGTCGAGCATGCGGGCGCGCACGTAGATCGCCACCATCAGCATGAGCCCGAGGACGATGCCCGGAACCACGCCGGCGAGGAACAGCTTGCCGACCGAAGTCTCGGTCGCTGCGCCATAGACGACCATCACGATCGATGGCGGGATGAGGATGCCGAGCGTCCCGGCATTGCAGATCACTCCGGCGGCGAAGTTGCGCGAGTAGCCGGCCTTGACCATGCCGGCGATGACGATCGAGCCGACCGCGACAACCGTCGCCGGCGACGAGCCCGACACCGCCGCAAACAGCATGCAGGCAAGCACCGAGGCCATCGCCAGGCCACCGCGCAGATGGCCGATGCAGGCGTTGGCGAAGCGGATCATCCGCTTGGCGACGCCGCCCGTCGTCATGAAGGTTCCGCCGAGGATGAAGAACGGGATGGCGAGCAGCGTGAACTGCTCCGACGTGTCGTAGAGCTTGAGCGTCAGCGACGCGAGCGAATCCTGGGCGAAGAAGAGGATCGTCAGCAGCGACGACAGGCCGAGGGCCACGGCGACGGGCATGCCGAGCACCATGAACACGAACAGCATCGCGAAAAGGACGGCGGTGGTCATTCGCGGATCTCTCCGAGGCCATCTGCCTCGCGCAGCTTGAGGGCCTCCGCGGCCTCGTCGTGCAGCAGGGTCTTCTTCTCGCCGCGCGCCAGAGCCAGGAAGGCCTGCAGGAAGCGAAACGCCAGCAGGGCGAAGCCGAGCGGCAGGACGAGCCGCGGAACCCACTGCGGCACCGGGAGGTCCTGCATCACGATGCCCACGTCGTACATCTTCTTCACGTACAGCCAGCCGCCCACCGTGACGATGAGGGCGTAGACGATGCACAGGAGCGCGGCCACCATGCCGACCGCCCGCGCCGAGCGCGCGCCGAGCTTGCGCACGACGGCGTCGATGCCGATGTGCGCGCCGACCCGCACGCCGTACGACATGCCGATGAAGATGAGCCAGGCGAACAGGACGCCGTTGAGTTCGAGGGCCCAGACGAAGCTGTAGTTGAAGACGTAGCGCGCCACGACCTGCATGAAGGTCACGAGCGTCATCGCCGCCATCAAGACGGCGACCAGCCCCTCTTCGAGGTGTTCCAACCAGCGCATGCGAAGCGAAGAGCCTGGCGAGCGGGCCCTTTCCTGTGCCAGCCTACTTGTTGGACTTCAGCGCGGCGTCGATCAGGTCGCGGCCGATATCGCCTTCGAACTTCTTCCAGACCGGCTCCATCGCCTTGCGCCAGGCGGCGATGTCTTCCTTGCTGAGCTTCTGGATCTTCGCCTTGCCGGCTTCGGCAATCTTCTTCTTGTCGCTCTCGTTGATGTCGTTCGCAAGCTTGTTGCCGTAGGCGGTGGCTTCGGCCATCGCCTCCGAGAGGCCCTTCTTGATGTCCGGCGGCAGGCCGTCCCACCATTTGGCGTTGGTGACGACCATGTAGTCGATGATGCCGTGATTGGTCTCGGCGATCGTCTTCTGCACCTCGAAGAACTTCTGCGAGTAGATGTTCGACCAGGTGTTCTCCTGACCGTCGACGACGCCGGTCTGCAGCGCCTGATAGACCTCGCTGAAGGCCATCTTCTGCGGGTTGGCGCCGAGGGCGCGGAACTGCGCCTCGAGCACGTCGGAGGCCTGGATGCGGAACTTGAGGCCCTTGACGTCCTCGGGGCGCTTGAGCTGGTCCTTGTTGTCGGAAAGCTGCTTCATGCCGTTGTGCCAGTAGGCCAGACCGAGAAGCCCTCGGCTCTTCATCGACTCGAGCAGGGCGTGGCCCTGCGGCCCCGACTGGAACTGGTCGACGGCCTGAATGTCGTCGAACAGGAAGGGCAGGTCGAAGAGCTGGATCTTCTTCGTGTAGCGGTCGAACTTCGACAGCGACGGCGCGATGAACTGGACGTCGCCGAGCAGCACCGCCTCGAGCTCCTTGGCGTCGCCGAAGAGCTGTGAGCTCGGAAACACCTCGACCTTCACCTTGCCGGGCAACTTGGCCTCGGCGAGTTCCTTGAACTTGAGCGCGGCCTGCCCCTTGGGTGTCTTGTCGGCGACGACGTGGCTGAACTTGATGACCATCTGGGCCTGGGCGCTGCCGGCGCCCAGCGCCAGGGCGACCGTTGCCGCTGCGATCGTTGCGAATATCTTCATGGATGCGACTCCTGCGCTGATGAGAGCGGGCGCGCCCGCGACCCGCGGACAACCCTCGATGGGCGACCATACCGAGTGCGTGAAGTCGATGCAATCGAGGGCAACCCGGAGCGCCGCCACCGACGCTTTTTCGCATCGGCATCGAACGCGGCGATGAACGAGGCGGTCGTCAGGCGGGCTTGATTGCCGAAAAGCGCCAGCCGAGCACGCCCCAGAGCAGGATCGGGCCGCTCATCTCGACCGGGCTCGCGCCGAGCGCACGCAGCTGCGCCGCGTAGGCACGCGCATGGCGGATGTCGTAGACCAGGATCTGGCCGCCCGGCCGCGTCACCCGCCACGCTTCCGCGATCGCCCGGGTGCGGCCCGCGGCGTCTGGAATGTTGTGGATCGCGGTCATCGAGGCGACGACGTCGAAGCTCGCGTCGGCGTAGGGCAGCGTGCGGGCGTCGCCGGTCTCGATCGCAAGGCGTCCGGCGACGCCAACGGCTTCGGCGTTGGCGCGCGTCGCGTCGGGGCTGTTGCCGGCGAGATCCTGCTCCTGCCACAGATCGATCCCCGTGACGTGGCCGTTCGGCACGCGTCTGGCCGCGGCAACGGCGACGAGTCCGCGGCCGCAGCCGATGTCGAGCACCTTCTCGTCGCCGCGCCACCTTCGCGCATCGAGCAGGTGCCCGAGCACCACGAACTTGAGCCAGCGGCTCGACACCACCATCCACACCGCCATCGCGATCAGCAGCCAGCCGGTGAAGCGCATCGTCGGCTGCAGCGCTTGAAGAGCGGCGATGCCGGCGATGCCGAGCGCGAGGTCGAGCGCCACCAGCGCGACGCCGATCACCGCCAGGTTGCGCAAGACGGTCGGAGCGTCCTGACCATAGTTCTCGTTGACTTTTTCCATCGCTTCACCTTGCACGCATCACGATAGCGCGCCGGCGGTGACACGCGCAGTGAAGAGCGCGGTTCGACGGCGTTCAGCGGCCGAGCAGTGCGCCCACGCGCTCCGTCGACCGCAGGGCGCGGATGCGAGCCATGGCACGAGTCATCTCAGCCGCGCTCGCGCCGTCGCGATAGGCGGCCAGGCGTTGCGCCTTGTCCTCGAGCTCGGTGCGGCTGAGGGTGTTGCCCGGATCGCCCTTCGGCTCGTCGATGCGCGCGTCGAAGCGACGGCCGTCGTGCGTGCGCACGCTCACCTTGCCGATCCAGCGCTTCGGATAGGCGGCGTCGACCTCGGGATCGAGCACCATCGCGACGCGATCGCGGAACGCCGTCACGTCCGGGTCGCGCCAGTGCGCATCGAAGGCGGCGAGCCCGGCGTCGCCGTGCACGGCGACCATGCCGAGGACGGTGCCGATCGAGAACTTCGACTGGTGCACGGTCTGCGGATCGACAACCGGCCCCAAGACGTCGATCGCGCCCTGGTGTACGTGCGCCGTGACGGCCGCGATGTCGCCGGCGCGCAGGTCGTTCGCGCGCATCGCGGCCTGCAGCGCATCGGCGGCCGGGTGCGTATGACGGCACGAGGCGTGGAACTTGAACGACGTCTCCGGCAGCGCCCAGCGCGTGCCGAGGCGGTCGGCCAGGCGCGACGGATCGGCGTCGCGCGACAGGCCCGCGGCCATGCCCTGCGCGCCGTCGAAGATGCGGCGCGCGCCCGTGAACCCGTCGGCCGCGAGGTAGGCGGCGGTCAGGCCGGCCGATGCGGCGTGCGCGGTGTGCAGCTGCTTCGAGTCGGCGGCGTCGCGCAGGAACTCCCAGAGGCCCGCGGCCTGCGTGCCGGCCGAGCCGAAGGCGTTCGCCATCTGTGTCGCGTCGAGGCGCAGCAGGCTTGCCGTCGCGGCGGCGGCCGCGAGCGTTCCCGCCGTCCCCGTGGTGTGGAAGACGGTGTAGTGCGAACGTCCCAGGAACTCGCCGACGCGGATGCCGACCTCGTAGCCGGCCACGACCGCGGTGAGCAGCTCTGCGCCCGAGCGGCCGAGTGCCTGTGCGACGGCGAGCGCGGGCGGGAACACGACGGTCGCCGGATGCAGCACCGAGCTGTTGTGCAGGTCGTCCTGCTCGGCGACGTGCGAGGCGGCGGCGTTGGCCATCGCGGCGACGAGCGGGCTCGTGCCGCGCCGATGGATCAGCAGCTCGCTCGGCCCGTCGGCCGGCCCCATGCTTTGCGCAAAGCGGGCGATGGTCTCGACCGGCCGCGAGCCCTTGCCGGCGAGCGCCGAGCCGAGCCAGTCGATCATCAGGTCCTCGGCGCGATCGAGGACGGCATCCGGGATGGCTTCGGCGGCGAGGGTGGCGGCGAACTCGGCGAGTTGCCGACCGGGATCGGGTGCGGTGGTCATGGCGTGATCCTCGAGGGACGGCCCGGCAAGACTAGACCGCGCCCTCGGCGTGGAGACGGGCGATCGCCGCCGCGTCGAGACCGAGCTCGGCGAGCAGCGCGTCGGTGTGCGCGCCGAGCGCCGGCACGGCGTCCATGCGGACCTCGGCGGCATCGCGCGCGCCCGGTGGAAGCAGCGCGGGCACCGTCCCGGACGGCGTCTCGACCTCGGTCCAGCGGCCGCGCGCGGCGAGCTGCGCGTGGGCCCAGACCTCGCTCATCGTGTTGACGCGGGCGTTGGCGATCTGCGCCGCATCGAGGCGGGCGACGACCTGCGCGCTGCTCATCGCGGCAAAGGCAGCGATGATCAGCTCGCGCAACTCGGCGCGCGCCGCCGTGCGCGCCGCGTTCGACGCGAAGCGAGGATCCGAAGCGAGCGCCGGTTGCTGGAGCACGCGCTCGCAGAAGACGCGCCATTCGCGCTCGTTCTGCAGGCCGAGCATGACGACGCCGCCGTCGCCCGCGGGAAACGGCCCGTACGGATAGATCGTCGCGTGCGAGGCGCCGGTGCGCGCGGGGGCCGGCGCGCCGTCGAAGGCGTAGTAGAGCGGATAGCTCATCCACTCCACCATGCTCTCGAGCATCGAGATGTCGATGCGCCGGCCGATCCCGGTGCGGCCGCGCTCGATCAGCGCGGCGAGGATGCTGCTGTACGCGTACATGCCGGCGGCGATGTCGGCGATCGAGCAGCCCGCCTTCGACGGCTCGTCGGGCGTGCCGGTGATCGAGAGGAAGCCCGACTCGCTCTGGATCAGCAGGTCGTAGGCCTTCTTGTCGCGGTACGGGCCAGGATGCTCCGGATCGTCGCCGTAGCCGGAGATGTCGCACACGATCAGGCGGGGATGGGCTTCGTGCAGCGCCTCGAACGACAGGCCCATGCGCGCCGCAGCGCCCGGCGCCAGGTTCTGCACGAGCACGTCGGCACTTTCGAGCAGGCTGGCCAGGAGCGCGGGGGCCGCAGCGTGCTTGAGGTCGAGCGAGAGGCTCTCCTTGCTGCGGTTGGTCCAGACGAAATGCGAGGCGAGGCCCTTGACCCGGCTGTCGTAGCCGCGCGCGAAGTCGCCGGTGCCGGGCCGCTCGATCTTGATGACTCGCGCGCCGAGATCGGCGAGCTGGCGCGTGCAGAACGGCGCCGCGATCGCGTGCTCGAGCGTGACGACCGTGATGCCTTCGAGAGGCTTCATGACTAGAACGACCTCGGCAGGCCGAGCAGGTGCTCGCCGACGTAGCTCAGGATGAGGTTGGTCGAGATCGGCGCGACCTGATACAGGCGGGTCTCGCGGAACTTGCGCTCGACGTCGTACTCGTGCGCGAAGCCGAAGCCGCCGTGGAACTGGATGCAGGCGTTGGCGGCCTCCCAGCTCGCCTTCGCGGCGAGGTACTTGGCCATGTTGGCCTCGGCGCCGCACGGCTCCTTGGCGTCGAACAGCGTGCAGGCCCTGAAGCGCATCAGGTTCGCGGCCTCGACCTCGATGTAGGCCTCGGCGATCGGGAACTGCACGCCCTGGTTCTGGCCGATCGGCCGGCCGAAGACGACGCGCTCGCCGGCGTACTTCGTGACCCGGTCGATGAACCAGTAGCCGTCGCCGATGCACTCGGCGGCGATGGGATCTCGAGGTTCTCGAAGAAGAGCTCGTTGGTCTCGTGGTTGACCATGTTGGCGATCGGCCGCACGGTCATGCCGCTCTTCTCGGCCTGGCGCAGGTCGACCATGAAGATCGACATGCCCTCGGTCTTCTTCTTCACCTCGGCGAGCGGCGACGTGCGCGCCAGCAGGATCATCCAGTCGCTGTGCTGGATGCGCGAGATCCACACCTTCTGACCGTTGACGACGTAGCGGTCGCCGCGCTTGACGGCCGTCGTCCGGATCTTCGTCGTGTCGGTCCCGCTCGTCGGCTCGGTGACGCCCATCGACTGCAGCCGCCACTCGCCGCTCGCGATCTTCGGCAGGTAGAGCTGCTTCTGCGCGTCGCTGCCGTGGCGCAGCAGCGTGCCCATGTTGTACATCTGGCCGTGGCAGGCGCCGGCGTTGCCGCCCGAGCGGTTGATCTCTTCCATGATCACGCTCGCCTCGGCCAGGCCGAGGCCGGAGCCGCCGTAGTCTGCGGGGATCAGCGCGGCGAGCCAGCCCGCTTTCGTGAGCGCGTCGACGAACGCTTCGGGATAGGCGCGGCGCGTGTCGATGTCGCGGTGATACGCGTCGGGAAACTCGGCGCAGAGTGCGCGCACCGCGTCACGGATGTCCTGGAAGCGGTCGGGTGGAGTCTTGAGCATGGCGGTATTGTCGGACGCTGTATCAGGCGAGTTCGGCGCGGGCCTGCATCGCCAGCCCGCCTGCAGCGTTGCGCGCCCAGAGCGAGTAGGTGCGCTCGCCCTCGGGCCGGCCGCAGACGGTGAACGGGTGCAGGTCGAAGAGCGGGCTGACGGCCTTGAACTCGAAGCGGGCGACGACCGCGTCGGGACGCTCGCGGCGCAGCAGGTCGAGCAGCAACGTGGCGATCAGCGGGCCGTGCACGATCAGCCCGGGGTAACCCTCCACCTCGGTGACGTAGCGCCGGTCGTAGTGGATGCGGTGGCCGTTGAAGGTGATCGCCGAATAGCGAAAGAGCAGCACCTCGTCGGGCACGATCTCGCGCGCGAAGCTCTCGTCGCGCGGCGCCTCGGGCGCTGTGGCGGGCGCGCCCGGTGCGGGCAGGTCGCGGTAGACGATGTCGTGCGCCTCGCGGATCGCGACGCCGGTCTCGTTCGCGATCTCGTGCTCGACGGTGACGAAGACGAGCGGCCCGGAGCGCGCGCTCTTGCTCGTCACGGCGGCGATACGCGACGTGCGCCGGACCGCGTCGCCGACGCGCAGGGGATGGACGAATTCGAGCCGGCTGCCGGCCCACATCCGGCGCGGCAGGGGCACCGGCGGCAGGAAGCCGCCGCGCCTGGCATGGCCGTCGGGACCGAGTTCGCTCTGCCGGGCCATCGGCAGGAAGTAGAGCCAGTGCCAGAGCGGCGGCAACGGCGTGCCGGTAACGGGCGCGGGATCGTCGCGGTCGAGCGTGGCGGAAAGCGCCGCCGGCGGCGCCGCCGTGATGGTGTCGCGGCGCTCCTCGGTCCGGCCGATCCAGGCCTCGAAGATTCCCGGCGACGTCATGTGCGAGTCGCGGTCACGGCCGGATCGGTGATGTCCATGTGCAGGGCGGATGCCGTCGAAACGGTCCTGGAGGTGGCGTCGATGATAGTCGTCGGCGTCAACGTATTCGGCCTTTGGCCGCGGTGACTGCCGGGGCTACTTCGGCACGCGCGCTTCCGAATGGAACAGCCGGTCCCGTGCCGACTGGGTGATCGCCTCCACGCACGGATGCGTGATCCGCCGCTCGACCGAGATGGCGAAGAACTCCTCGAGCAGGTCGTCGGTGCGGCCGATCACGACCACGCCGTTCTGGACGCAGATGTCGCGCTCGAGAACGGTCGGCGCCATGAAGACGCCGCGCCCTTCGCGACCGAAGGCGGTGATCAGCGCGCTGTCGTCGAGCTCGGCCACGACGTTGACGTGGATGCCTTCGACCGAGCACCAGCGCTCGAAGCGGCCGCGGATGCCGGCATACGTGGGCACGAGCATCGGCGCGCCCTGCAGGTTCTTCGGAAAGCCGCGAGGAAGGGACGCCTTCAACGCGGGCGTCGCGAAGAAGGTGAGCGCGCTGATGCCCAGCGTGTGATTGAACGCGCGCACGCTCATCTCGCGCCGCATCGGCTCGTCGGCCAGCACGAGATCGAGCTTGTGCACGGCGAGACGGCCGAGCAGGTCGTCGAACTGGCCCTCGTGGCAGATCAGCCGCACCGGCCGCTGCACGTCGAGCGCGGGCTCGAGCAGCCGATAGGCGATCGCCTTGGGCACCGAATCGGACACGCCGACCCGGAAGTCGAGGCGGTCGCCGACGCCCGAGGCCGCTTCCATCGCCGCCTCCAGCTCCTCGCCGAGCGCGAAGATCTGGTCCGCGTAGCGAAGCGCCGTCCGCCCCGCGCTGGTGAGTTCGAGCCGCCGTCCACTCTTGGCGAAGAGCGCGCAGCCCAGGCGCCCTTCGAGCAGCTTGATCTGCCCCGACAGCGTCTGCGGCGTCACGTGCAACTGCTCGCCCGCGCGCATGACGCCGCCCGCCTTGGCAGTGGCCCAGAAGTAGTAGAGGTGCTTGAAGTTCATCGACGGCCGCCGTGGCGAAACTCTGCGGGATTCTCGAAGCAATCCCTTCGAAGATTCGAATTTACGCGAAGGATCGAGATTTCTAGACTTCTCGCCTGCGTCCGTCCCTCAAGGAGTCATGGTCATGGCAACAACTCATCCCTACGTCGACCAAGTCGACGGGTCCTCCCGTGCTTCAGCCGGCGTCGCCGACAGCCAGCGGGTGCTTCGCAACACCTACTGGCTGCTCGCGCTCTCGATGGTGCCGACCGTCCTCGGCGCGTGGATCGGCGTCGTCACCGGCATGGCGCAGGCACTCTCGCCCGGCGTCGGCATCGTCGTCTTCCTGGGCGGCGCGTTCGCCTTCATGTTCGCGATCGAGAAGACCAAGGAATCCGCGGCCGGCGTGCCGGTCCTGCTCGCGTTCACGTTCTTCATGGGCCTCATGCTGGCCAGACTGGTCGGAACCGTCCTCGGCATGGCCAACGGCGCGGGGCTGGTGATGACCGCGTTCGCCGGCACCGGCGTGGTCTTCCTCGGCATGGCGACGCTGTCGTCGATGATCCGCCGCGATCTGAGCGCCATGGGCAAGTGGCTGTTCATCGGCGCCGTGATGATTCTCGTGGCCGGCATCGCCAACTTCTTCCTGCAGTCGAGCGCGCTGATGGTGACGATCGCCGTGCTGGCGATCGGCATCTTCTCGGCGTTCATCCTGGTCGACCTGAAGCGGGTGCGCGACGGGCAGGAGACGAACTACATCACCGCCACGCTGGGCGTCTACCTGAGCATCTACAACGTCTTCCAGTCGCTGCTGCTGCTGCTCGGCGTGGGCGGCGGTCGCGACGAGTGAGCGAGGCGCGCTGACCCGGGATGTTCGAACTGCTGCTCGATCCCAACGCCTGGGTCGCCTTCGCCACGTTGACGGCGCTCGAGATCGTTCTCGGCATCGACAACATCATCTTCATCTCGATCCTGGTCGGCCGCCTGCCGCAGGCCGAGCGAGAGAGGGGGCGGCGCCTCGGCCTGGCCTTCGCGATGCTGTCGCGCCTGGCGCTGCTGTTCTCGCTGACCTGGGTGATGGGGCTCACGCGCGACCTGTTCACGGTGCTCGGCAACGGCATCAGCGGGCGCGACATCGTCCTGCTCGCCGGCGGAGCCTTCCTGCTCTACAAGGCCTCGCACGAGATCTTCCTGCAGGTCGAGGCACGCGAGGAGGCCGATGCGCCCGCGGTCAAGGCGGTGGCCGCCGGCGCGAGCATCTTCTGGGCGACGATCGCGCAGATCGCGGTGGTCGACATCGTGTTCTCGCTCGACTCGGTGATCACCGCCGTCGGCATGGTCGACCAGCTCGCGGTCATGGTGGCTGCGGTGATCGCGGCCGTCGGCGTCATGATGTTCGCCGCCGGACCGATCGGCAACTTCGTCGATCGGCACCCGTCGGTCAAGGTGCTCGCGCTGGCGTTCCTGGTGATGGTTGGCATGGCCTTGACGGCCGAGGCCTTCGACGTGCACATCCCGAAGGGCTACCTGTACGCCGCGATGGCGTTCTCGCTCGGCGTCGAGATGCTGAACATCCGCTCGAGAGCCCGTCGCCTGCGCGCGGCGTGATCCCCGGGCTTCGGCCGCTTGCTGGAGATGAAGCGGCACAGCCAGTCGAGTTCCCGGGCGGGGACGTCGGTCCTTCGCCCCGGACGCGCTCCAACCCACATCTCTAGTAAGTCAGCCACGTCCCTTTGACGGTCGACTGCGCGACCCCCGGCTTCGCATAGTCGCAGACGCCGTCGGCGAAGACGTTGGCCAGACGCACCTTCTCCGTCGCGGTGAAGACCGCCGGCTGGTAGTCGTGCTCGTCGACCGGCTTCAGCTGGCACTTGACGACGTCGTCGGTGATCGGACCGCCGGCGACCATGCGCGGCGGCACGGTCTTCGGGTACAGGGTGTTGCAGACGCCCGGGCCCGACAGGGTGGCCGGTTCCTTGTGCTGGACGGCGTCGGCCACGCCCCAGCAGGCATCGACCGCCTCGGCGGGCTTGAGACGCGCGACCTTGTCGACCGTCGACGGCGCCGGATCGGCAGCGATCGCATCGAGCCAGTTCGTCATCAGCGTCAGCCGCGTCAGGAAGGTGTCGTTGGCGAGAGTGGTGAGCACGGCCTGCTGGGCCGCGCCGAGCCCGAGCAAGGGCGCCAGCGCCGGGTTGGGCAGCACCCAGATGACCTGGTTGTCGGCGCGGCCGTTTGCTTTCAGCAATTGCTCGCGGATCTTGATGTCGTTGTAGATCGTGTGGATGTCGCCGGCCGGCTCGGAGTAGTAGCGCAGGTGCAGGATCGGCACCGTCGCCAATCCACCGCTGCCCGAGCCGAGGCGACCCTTCTCGTACGAGAGCTTCAGCGCCAACGGGTCGGCCGACGTGCGGCGCGCCACGATGTTGCCGTCGACGTCGAAGCCGCCGACACCGGCGTTCACGTCGAGGAACTGCGTCGTCGTGATCGTGCCGGCCTTGAGCGCCGCCAGCCCGTACTGGATGCCGACGTTGTCGAGCGGTCGCCGCGCCGCCCCCGTCAGCGGGTCGCGGCCCAGGGTGTTGACATTGATGTCGTAGACCGTGCAGCGCGCGCCGGTGGCATTGGTGACCGGGTCGTAGACCTTCGACGCGTCGAGCAGCCCGCAAGGCGGACTGACCGATCCGTTGGTGGCGAGCACGGCGTCGCCGTTGCCGGCGTCCCAGGTCGCGCAGGTCCCCTTCAGGTGGCCCTCGAAGCCCTTGCGCACGGCGTCGCTCGCCGGGTGGGCGATGAAATAGCGGTTGAGCAGACGGCAGTCGGAGACCGCGAGCGCGGTGCTGAAGACGTCGGGGAAGGCGGCGTCGGGCATGATGCCGTCGAGCACGCCGGGATAGTTCTGCGCGATCAGCATCTGCTGGATCGCGCCACCCGAGCCGCCCATGCCGACCATCCAGCGGGGCACGCCATAGGCCTTGGCGATGTGCTCGCGGATCATCATCGCCGTCTCGGCGGCGAGCACGTCGTTGACGTTGACCTTGTTGATGTTGAGCGTCGACATCACATAGACGAAGCCGCGCTTGAGCGCCTCGACGTTCTGCACGTCGCTGGTCTTGACGACGTCGGTGACGCTGTTGGATCCCTGGTTGTACTGGGCCGCCGTCGATTCGCCGAAGCGCAAGACGACACGACCGTTCCAGCCCGTGGCGTTGAGGACTCCGGCCGCCATCGGATCGTCGAGCACGGCGATCCGGTAGATCGAACGATTGATGGTCCCCGATTCGACGCGAACGATGAAGGGCACCGTCTTGCCGTCGAGGGTGGTCACGGTCGCCAGGTCGGCGGGCCGCGGCGCCAGCGGGTCGGCGAGCGGCATGCGCGTTCCGGCGGCGTTGAAATAGAACCAGTCGTAGCGTGTGGTCGCCGAGCAATCGGCGTCGACCGGCGCGCCCAGTCCCGACTGGGTCGTGCGGCATTCGAATGGCGTCAGGTGCGGACCCGAGAACACCGGGCCGGTCAGCGCGTGGTTGGTCACCTTCACCTCGGCGCGGCGCATGCCGCCCGTCGAGTCGGCGACGAGGGTCGTGTCGCCGACGACGAGCCCGCCGACGAGGCCGCGCAGGTGCGTGCCGTCCGCGCTCCGCGCGAGCGACGCCGTCACATCCGTTCCGTTCGCGCTCAGCGTGACGGCCGACGCGGCCAACCCGGCCGGGAGGGCGACGTCGACGAGGGTGCTGCCGCCGGTGACGGTGTCGGGTCGGCTCGACAACACGCTGACCGTCAGCGCGGCCGGCGGCGCCTCGGGCGGCACGCCGCTGGAGTCGCTGCCGCCGCAAGCGGCCAGCAGGAAGCTCAGTGTCACCGCGGCGACCTGACCCGTGGCCTTGACGAGGTTTCTGCTTGATTCCGCGACGTTCATGTGACTTCCAGGCTTGAGTGAAGAGGTGTGCTGACCAGGACGACGACACCGAGACATCGAGGCGAGGAGCACTCCGAAGCGTCCTTCGACAGACGATCCGAACGAGGGTTATAGCAACGGAACGGCGTCGCATCGACCTCCTTGGGCCCCCGAAAAACCCGTACGGGAGGCGGGGGCGCGCTGCTGCGCGGTCGCATGAGCCACGACTGCGCGACGATCGCCATCGCCCGCTGCGCGAGGGCGCCGGCTGCTTCCGATTGCAACCATCCGCAGTCGCTCCGGATACTGGGCAACGCCTATATGTGGGACGGCAGGTTCGACGAATCCGAGGCACTGTTCCGCAAGGCGATGGAGCTCGCGGCGGATACGCCCGTCGCGCAGCGCGACATGGCGACGCTGCTGTTGTTCACCGGCCGATTCTCGGAGTTGAGACGCCCACAGGGCGCAGTGGAATCCGGTCGCCGTCTCAGGCGCGCCGGAACACGACCCGCCTCGAACTACGCATGGCCGCACCCAGCAGTCCCAGGCCGGCGACCATCATCGCCCAGCTTCCAGGCTCCGGCACGCTGCTGACCGTGAACGTCTCGGTCCCCGGCCCGATCGGCGCGTTCGGATCGTCGGACTGCCAGCACTCGCCCGTCTGCGGATCGCAGATCGGCGGCACCTTCGGCGCGTGGCCGAGGTCCGGATCGAAACCGCCGGTCGACGTGCCGCGATAGTCGTGCGTCGTGTCCTGCGGCAGCAGCGTCTGCGACACGAAGGTGGGTTGACTCTCGACGGTGTAGGTGGCGCAGGAATCGCTGGGGTGAATCTGGCAGTCCAGGTTGCCCTGGTGCAGCTTGAGGGAGTAGAAGAGTCCGTTGTTCCACTCGACGTTGTCGTCCCACGTGCTGTAAGTCTGCTTGTTGCTGTAGAGGTTGCCGAGCGGCAGGCTGGCATCGACCAGTGTGTCGCCGAACGCCTCGACCTTTAACGTCCCGTCCAGCGGAACAGTCACCGTGGAAGACCCGTCGATGGACAGGTTCATTCGCACCGCGGGCATGAAGTTCAGATAGAAATTGCTGGAGCCGGCGACACCGGAGAGGTTGCTGGGAAACAGATAGCCCAGATTGCCGCTGCTCACCCCGGTCCAGGTCAGATCGTCGGCGCCTGACAGGCCGCCGCCGGTGTTGATCCAGCTGTAGTAGCCGTACGACATCGTCGGCGTGTAGCTGATGTCGTTTCTCAGGTCCAACCCGACGTTCAGGCCAATGGACGCCGAGGCCACATAGGCGCTGAGCCCGTAGCTGGCGCCGTATTTGTCGCCCACCGCCACGCTGTTCGCGGCGCCTCCGGTCAGGGTCGCGCCCGTGCCGAGATTGCCGTTGGACGTGGCGTTGAGCGCCTGGTCGTAGATCGACTTCGAGCCGCTGAACGGACCGATGTCGTAGTTGAAGCTGGCGCTGGCCGACAGGCCCGAGTGGGAACCGATGGTCGCGTGGGTCCAGTCGGCCGAGTAGCCGTAGTCGATCTGCGAGGTGCTGGCGTGGAAGATGTCGCCGGCCTGGATCGTCGGGAACGTGAACTGCGTCGCCCCCTGCACGCCGGCGGCGACGTCGGTCGCCAGGTTGGTGCTGGCCTGGACCCCGAAGTTGCTGTAAGGCCAGGGCCCCAGACCGCCGGTCGCCGAGCCGAACTGCCCGTAGGCGAGGGAATTGGTGCTGATCGACTGCACCACACCATCCGCGAAAGCGGATGAAGCGCTGGCCAGAAGCACGGCGAGGGCGAGGCCGGCGCGAGGGCTTGGAATCATCATGTTCGGGTCCTTCCGTCTCTTCCAGGAGTTGATCCCCACGGAGACAAGAACCGGAACCGGGATCGAAACCCGCCACGTCGCACGAAAAAAGTCGCTGGTGGCTTCGCAGACGACCCGTTTTCGCGGACGCCCCGATCTGACAGAACGGGGCAAGTCCGAGTTCAGCCTTAGGGCGCAGCGCCCTCTTCGCCTCCGTGGATGGCCGCGATCACATGATCGCGTTCTCTCGGCGAGGCTTCTGGCGTGCCTCCGACCGAGGCGCGCAGCGACCTTGCCAGCTCCGAAGGTCGCTTTGCCGCACATTGCTGCAGTTGTTCCCGCTGCACCCGCAAATGATCGGCGCGTGCCAGGAGAGACTGAACCAGCGCATCACCGCCCGATTCCGCCAGCGCCTGATCCTCGAGTGCGTAAGCCACACGGTCGAGCTCCTCTTCCCACCGCACCGCGATCGCCTCGATCGACTCCCGCATCGAGTCGACCACGACGGAAGCATCGGTCGTGCTCCCCGCGGCCTGCGCATGCGGAAGACCGACCAGGCTCAACGCGATACCGACGCAGGACATGGTCAACAAGAACGTTTTCATGAGACTTCCTTGGGTAACAGGCGTTCTGCCTGGAGGGAAGTACGGCGTCCCGCGACGCAAGAGGACAGGCCTATGTCCTCAATCCGACGGTCGGCGTGACGACAGTCGAAGCCAGAGCGCGGCGTTTCGCAATTCGATGCGGTGTCCAACTTCTTGTGGACGGGTGACGTCCGGTTGCTCTGCGCTTCGCCGTACTCCCATGTGACGCGACAAGCGTCGCTCAGACAGGGAGCAGGACATGCGCTTCGCATCGGGTCGGCCGCACTCCATCGACGGCGCGCCAGGCACAGAGCTTCGCCTTCGTACCGTCGGCGAGCAAGAACGTCGCGAGCTGCTAGCCCACTACCTGCGCCTCTCGGCGGACGATCGGCGCCTCCGCTTCCTGCGCGTCGTGCCCGATGAAGGTCTGCGAGCCCACGTCGCTGCGCTCGATCTGAATTGCGGCGTTCGTCTCGCCCTGTTCGACTCCGCAGGTTCGCTCGTAGCCCTGGCCGAAGGGTTCTGCTATGCGTGCGGCGCGCGCCACGAGATGGAAGTGGCGTTCTCGACCGACGCGCCGTGGCGACGTCTGGGTCTGGCGAAATCCCTGGGGTCGGTGATGGCAGCGCACGCACGCGCGTCCGGAGCGCAACGCATGGTTCTCCATTGCGACGCCCGCAACGCAGCCATGCGCAGCCTGCTCAGCTCAGTCGGCGCCACCAGCGAGATCGAAGAAGCAGAGATCAACGCCGTCTGGTCGGTGGCGGCCTCGTCCACGTCCACCTCCGACAGATCGGTCAGGCCGTCGGCGGCACCGGTGTGTCGCTGAGCGCGACATAGAGCCAGGCACGCGCCTTTTCCCATCGCCGTCGCACGGTTCTTTCGGTCACGCCATGGAGCTCGGCAATCTCGCTTTCCAGATAGCCGCCGAAGTAACGCATGTCGACCAGCTCGGCCAGTTCTGGATCGACCGCCTCGAGGCCGAGCAGCGCCTCGCTGACGCGAAGGAGATCCGCGCTGGTGCCCGCGTCGGCCAACTGCAGCGCGGCATCACCGCCAAGCGTTTCATGGACAGCTCCGCCGCCGCGTCGTTCCGCAAGGCGCTCGCGCACATCGTCGATGATGATGTTGCGCATCGTCTGTGCCGCATAGGCGAAGAAATGGCGGCGGTCGACGAGCCTCAGTTGATCCGCATTGACGAGACGGATGAAGCTCTCGTGCAGCAGCGTGGTCGTCCCCATGCCATGGTCGCGGCCTTGTCGACGCAGGCGGGCCCGGGCGACGCGCTTGAGATCCGGATACAGGGACGCGTAGACCTCGCCGAGGACGGTCCGATCGCCGCCCGCGGCGCGCTGCAACAACGCGGTGATCGGTGGAAGTTCTCCGGTGGCGCGAGGGACCGCAGGATTGGGCGCCGCTCGATCTGCCATGCCCGCGAGCCTACCGCCGAAATTCGGACGCGTCCACGCCAGCTCATCAGCGACAGACCTCGCAATCACCTTGTCGCCACACCCCGTACGCCGTAAGCTGGTGATCCACCGCAGCCATGAATCCTGACGCCGTCGCCGACTGGCAGGAGCTCTCCGAACTGTATGAGCAGGCGGATGACGTGACGTCCGCCGCCTTGCCGAAGTGGCTCGACGCACTGCCGGCGCCATTGCAGCGCTTGCGGCCTCAACTCGAGAAAATGCTCGGCGCGCGCGATGTCATCGCCAGCGAAGGATTTCTCGAAGAGCTGCCATCGATGTGCGCCGACAGCGACGGCGCCGAGGAGGAATCCGACTGGCGCGAAGGCCATGCCATCGGACCGTACCGCCTCATCCGCCATATCGGCTCCGGCGGTATGGCTCAGGTCTGGCTGGCGGAGCGCGTCGACGGGGCATTTCGTCGTCAGGTCGCACTGAAGATCCCCTTCACTCAGGTCTCGCCGACACAGCGCGGGGCCTTTGTCGAGCGGTTCAAGCGCGAGCGCGACATTCTGGCCTCGCTGAGCCACCCGAACATCGCTTCGCTGCTCGACGCGGGCATCGCCGCCGGCGACCAGCAGTGGCTGGCTCTCGAATACGTCGTCGGCGAACCGATCACGACCTGGTGCAGCGCCCGATCGCTGAGCGTCGAAGGTCGGGTTCGGGTGTTCTGCCAGGTGCTGCGGGCCGTCCAGTATGCCCACTCGAACCTGATCGTCCATCGCGACCTGAAGCCCGCCAACATCCTGGTGACGTCGCAAGGGCAGGTGCAGCTGCTCGACTTCGGCATCGCCAAGCTTCTCGGTCCCGCAGGCGGACCGATCGAAGACACCGAGCTGACGCGCCGCGCCGGCCGTGCGATGACGCTTCGCTACGCGAGCCCGGAGCAACTGCTCGGGCGTCCGCTGACGACGTCGTGCGACATCTATGCCTTGGGCGTGATCCTCTACGAGATCCTGTGCGGCGAACACCCCTACGAGCTCAAGTTTCCGACTCCAGCCCAGATGGAGCAGGCGGTCCTCGACTGCGAGCCGCGCGCGCCGAGCAAGCGCGCCGAAGCGACGCGCAAGGCCATCGCGGGCGATCTCGATGCGATCACTCTGAAGGCCATGCAAAAGCAGCCGGCCGGCAGATACGCGTCGGTGGATTCGCTGCTCGCGGACCTCGAGCATTGGCTGGCCGGCGAGCCGGTTTCAGCAACGACGCCGACCACGGCCTATCGCCTCGGCAAGTTCCTGAATCGGCATCGCCTGGCCGCCGGCCTGACCGCGACCGCGTTGCTCTGCATCACCGGTGCCGCGATCGTCGCTGTCGTGATGGGCTTGACTGCACGCCAGGAGGCGGCGCGTTCGCTCGCGTCGAAGAACTTCCTGCTCGACATGTTCCGGGACGCCGACCCGGACGGATCGAAAGGCCCCGACATCACCGCGCGCGAGTTGCTCGAAGCCGGCCGGGAGCGGGTGCACACGGCGTTCGAAAAGCAGCCTGCCCTTCGCGCGGAGCTGCTGATGAGCATCGGCGATGCCCAGGCGTCGCTCGGCGATTCCTCCCGGGCCGACGCCGCGCTGGCCGAAGCCGCATCCGTCTATCGCTCCAGCGGCATGCCCGGCCAGGCCGCGATGGCGGTGCTCGCGCAGGCTGAGAACATGGTGACCATGGGCGATCTCGATCGGGGGCATGCGCTGCTCGGTGAAGCAGAGCGCCTCGCGGGCTCGGCGCCACAGGATGCCGAGTTGAAGGCCCGGCTCAGCAGCACGCGTGGCCTGCTCGCCGGGGAGCTTGGAGATCTCGACGCTGCGGCGAATCACTATGCGCAGGCGGTTTCCCGGTTCGAGCAGGCCGACGGAAAGCGCCACCCGGCAACCATCGAGGCGCTCGCGCGGCTTGCGGAGATCGAATCGAGACGTCAAAACCCGACGGCAGCCCGGGCGCGGGTCGAAGACGCCGAGCAGCGGGCTCACGACAACCCGAACGTCAAGCCGACTTATGTCTTGACGATTTCCGCCGAGCGCGCGCGGCTCGAATCTGAAGCGGGACGGTTCGGGCGCGCGGCGACGATCCTGGAGGAGCTCGGACCCGCATGCGACAAGACGCTCAGCCCCTTTGTCGAGCCGTGCCTGCTGCTGCAGCAGATGCGGACGGTCACCTTGCTGCGACTCGGACGAAACGACGAGGCAGCTGCGTTGGTGCCGATGATGATGGAGGAGCACGGCATCACGCCCCAGCGCAAGGAAGAGAACCAGGTCATCGCCGTGCGCGCCCTGTGTGCCGCCGGGATGTTTCCGGGCGCCGCCCCGCTGCGCGCTCGCGTGCGCACCTTCGGGCAATCGGGCCCGGAGGTCAGGCAAAGAGAATCGCTCAAACAGTCTGCCCTGCTCGCTGAAGCGGAGGCGCAACTCCGAGAGGGTCGGCCGGCCGATGCGCTCGAGTGGGTCGACAAGGCGCAACGGCGTCGGGTCGCGCAAGCCGGGGCGACGGGCAACGCGCAAGTCGTCGCCAAGGAATGGCTCATGCGCGGCGTCGCGCTCCAGGCCCAAGGGCGGCATGTCGAGGCCCTGGACGCCTTGCGGCGGTCGTTTTCGACCATCGCCGGCGACCTCGGCCCAGACCACCCGTTGACGCTTCTGTTCGGACTCAACCGCGTGCGCTCGCTCGAGGCTCTGGGTCGGCACGACGAGGCGGTCGGTCTCGTCGCCGCAGCCCTGCCCGCACTCGAGAGTGGTCTGGGTACCGGCGCGCCGGCCTTTCGACGGATCACGACGTTTCAGACGGAACTGGAATCGGGCGCGCTGAAACGCGAGTCCGGAGGTCGGCAGATCCTTTTTTTCATCTGACAGGAGAACTCGAATGCGTGGAACGTTCCTACCGGCAGCCCTGGCCCTGGGCTTGCTCGCCTTCTCTTCGGCCCAGGCCGCTGACCCGAAGCCGCCGACGATGGCGAAGTTCATCTGCCGACCCGGCAGCAACTCGTCGCTGGTGAATTGCAGCTTCGCCTTGAAACCCGATTCGTGCAAGGAGCCAACCGGAGGCAATACCGGGGACGGCGCACCCTGCTTGAAGAGCGTCACGTGTCAGACGCAGAAGGGCGGCAGCAGCTCGAACTGCATGGCGACGTATACGGTCCGCAAAACGCGCTAGTCGACGCGGCGCGGCAGCGATGCGAATGGGCAAGCCACGCCGCATCGCTCAGCAAGGCACGTCGTATGCCGGCATTCATCCGCTCGCCTCGCTCCTCGAGAGCGGCAGGGCGACCTGCAGAAAACCGTCTGATGAAAATTACGCTCGAGAGAGCTGCTTCCTGAGGCACGGACCGGACTCGATGCTCGCGCGATTGCCATCCACTCATCGCCTCGCGGCCTGGCTGATGACCTGCTGCTTGTTGTTGCTCGCCGGCGGCGGACGGGCGGCGGTGTCGGCCGATTCGGCGGCCGTCTCGGCGCCGGTCGTCCTGCTGAAGCTGCAGGACGCCATCGGCCCGGCAAGCGCCGATCACTTCGTGCGCGCCCTCGACAAGGCGCAGAAGGCAGGCAAGGTGCTGGTGGTGCTCGAGCTCGACACGCCCGGCGGCCTCGACGGCTCGATGCGCGAGATGATCCAGGCCATCCTCGCCTCGTCGGTGCCGGTCGTGACCTGGGTCGCGCCATCGGGAGCGCGCGCCGCGAGCGCGGGAACCTACATCCTCTACGCCAGCCATGTCGCAGCGATGGCGCCTTCGACCACGCTCGGCGCGGCGACACCCGTCGCCATCGGCCTGCCGGGCATCGGCGCCGGCGCGCAGCCGGCATCCGGCAGTGCAGGAACGGGCGCCTCCGGAGCAGCGGGCGGCGCCGAAGCGCCGCACGACGTCATGGCGGCCAAGCGGGTGCACGACGCCGCGGCCTACATTCGAGGTCTCGCGCAACTGCGCGGCCGCAACGCGGAGTGGGCCGAGCGGGCGGTGCGCGAAGCCGTCAGCCTGACGGCGCAGGAGGCTCTGCAGCAAGACGTGATCGATGTGGTCGCGGCCGATGTGCCCGAACTGCTCGCGAAGATCGACGGCCGCCGGGTCCGCCTGCCCGCGGGCGAGGTGACGCTCGCCACACGCGGGCTCGCCTGGGAGCAGGTTGTTCCCGACTGGCGCCATCGACTGCTCTCGGTGATCGCCAACCCGAGCTTCGCGCTGATCCTGATGATGATCGGCGTCTACGGGCTGCTCTTCGAGTTCTCCTCGCCGAGCTTCGGTGTCGCCGGCGTCGTCGGCGCGATCTGCCTCTTCCTCGGCCTGTTTGCACTGCAGCTTTTGCCGATCAACTACGCAGGCCTGGGTCTTCTCCTGGTCGGCATCGCGCTGATGGCGGCCGAAGTCGTCACACCGACGTTCGGTGCCCTCGGCATCGGCGGCGTGGTGGCGTTCGTCGCCGGCGGCATCATGCTCTTCGACGACGACATGCCCGGCTTCGGGGTCCCGCTCGGCCTGCTGATCGGCTTGGCGGGTTTCTCGCTGCTGCTCATCGTGGCCGGCGGCGGCATGGCGCTCAAAGCGCGCCGGCGTCCGGTCTCGACCGGACGCGAGCAGATGACCGGAGCGAGCGGCGTGATCCTGTCTGCCGGCGCCGAGGGCGAGACATGGGCCCACGTTCGCGGCGAGCGCTGGCGCGTACGCTCCACGGCACCGTTGACAGCCGGCCAGACCGTGCGCGTTGTCTCCATGCACGGGCTCACGCTCGACGTGATCCCGGCCCCCGAAACTCCCCAACCCCAAGGAGCGACCTCATGACGTTCTACTTCGGACTCGGCGTCATCCTCATCCTGATCCTGATGATCGCCATCGGCTCGTTTCGCATCCTGCGCGAGTACGAGCGCGGCGTCGTGTTCCAGCTCGGCCGCTTCTGGAAGGTCAAGGGACCCGGTCTGGTCATCGTCGTTCCCGGAATCCAGCAGATGGTGCGCGTCGACTTGCGCGTGATCACCTTCGACGTGCCGCCGCAAGACGTGATCTCGCGCGACAACGTCTCGGTCAAGGTCAACGCGGTGCTGTTCTTTCGCGTCGTCGATCCCGAGAAGGCGGTGATCCAGGTCGAGCAGTTCATGGTGGCGACCAGTCAGCTCGCGCAGACGACGCTGCGCGTCGTTCTGGGCAAGCACGAACTCGACGAGATGCTCGCCGAGCGCGAGCGCCTCAATACCGACGTCCAGCGCATTCTCGACGAGCAGACCGACGCCTGGGGCATCAAGGTCGTCAACGTCGAGATCAAGCACATCGATCTCGACGAGTCGATGGTCCGGGCGATCGCGCGCCAGGCCGAGGCCGAGCGCGAGAGGCGTGCCAAGGTGATTCACGCGGAGGGCGAGAAGCAGGCCGCCGCTTCGCTGCTCGAGGCCGCTCAGATGCTGGCCAAACAACCCGAGGCGCTGCAGCTGCGCTATCTGCAGACGATGACGCAAGTGGCCGGCGACCGCGCTTCGACCGTGATCCTGCCGCTGCCGCTCGAGCTCCTGGCGTCGTTCGCGGCCGGCAGGCGCGGCGGCGATCCACCGCGCTGACCACGGGTTCGCCGCGTCGTGGCGGCGACAATCGAGACGAAGGGCGAGCCGAGTCGACGAAGACGCGGCCGAAGCACTCATGGATTTCGTCAACCTGCCGATCCTCGCCGCCGCTCTCCTCGTCTTCGTGAGCGTTCTTGCCGGGCTGTTCTCGGCACGCATCGGCTTTTCGTTCCTGCTCGTCTTCCTCGCGGCAGGAATGCTCGCCGGCGAAGACGGCCCCGGCGGCTACCGCTTCGACGACTTCCGACTGAGCTTCTGGATCGGCAACCTGGCGCTGGCGGTGATCCTGCTCGACGGCGGATTGCGCACCGCGCCGGCGCGCTTTCGCACCGGCCTCAGGCCCGCCCTTGGCCTGGCGACGGTCGGCGTGCTCGTCTGCGCCGGCATCACGGCGCTCGCCGGCATCTGGTTCGTCGGCCTCGACTGGCGCATCGCCCTGCTCCTCGGCTCCATCATCGGCTCGACGGACGCCGCCGCCGTGTTCGCGCTGCTGACGCGCTCTGGCGTGACGCTCAACGAACGCGTTGCGTCGACCCTGGAGATCGAGTCCGGGATGAACGACCCGATGGCGATCTACCTGACGCTTGCCTTCATCGCCCTGCTCGGCCCCGACGCCTCGAACGATTCGGCATGGACGACAGTGGTCCTGTCGTTCGCCCGGCAGTTCGGCTGGGGCGCTGCCACCGGCGTGGCGGGTGGCCTGGCGATGGCCACCCTGCTTCGCCGGGTCGCTTCGCGGCAGGTCGAAAGCGGCGTCCTGGCCCTCCTGATCGTTGCCGCCGGGCTGTCGGTGTTTGCCGCCACCGGCATGGTCGGCGGGTCGGGCTTTCTCGCCGTCTATCTGTTCGGCCTCGTCGTCGCCAATCGCGCCGCCGGTGCGGTGGCGCCGACGCTGGCAGCCATGGACGGATATGCCTGGCTCGCCCAGGCCGGCATGTTCCTGTTGCTCGGCCTGCTCGTCACGCCGAGCAGCCTGCTTGCCTCGGCGGGCCCGGCGCTTGCCGTGGTCCTGACCCTCATCTTCGTGGCCAGGCCAGTGGCGGTTTGGCTGTGCCTGCTTCCGTTTCGTTTCACGGCACGACAGAAATGGTTCATCTCGTGGGTGGGACTGCGCGGCGCCGTCCCGATCGTGCTGGCGCTCTTTCCGCTGCTCGCGGGCACGCCGCAAGCCCGCTTGCTGTTCGACATCGCCTTCATGGTCGTGCTGGCGTCTTTGCTGACGCAGGGCAGCACGATCGCGGTGATGGCGAGAATGCTCGGCGTGGTTCTGCCCGATGCGATCGACGAGCAGCGGGTGCGCGCCGTCTTTCGCGACTTCCCGCTCGACCCCGCCACCACCGTGCGCGACTTGTGCGGGTTCTACGGCCTGTCCGAGCCGGCAGGCGGCGATGCCGCGCTTGCCGAATGGATGTCCGGCCAGCTGCGCCTGCCGCCGGTGGCTGGCGACTCGGTCCGTCTCGGGCCCATCACGCTCGCTGTCCGCGAGGTCGAAGGCGGCAGGATCTCGCGCATTGGACTCGGCTTCGAAGGCTGAGCAAGGAAGGCATGTCCGGATGAAACGCTTCAAGAACATCCTGGCCGCCACCGACCTTTCGAGCCCGGCGCGGCAGGCGGCCGATCGCGCAGCCCGCCTGGCCCGCCCCTGCGGAGCGAATCTGCGTCTGGTGCATGCCATCGGCGCCGGCACGCTGGCGCAATGGCGGCTGCTGCTGGACCCAGACGGCAGTCTCCAGCAACAGCTCGTCGAGCAGACGAGTCGCGAGCTGCAGGCACTGGCGGAGGAACTCGCGGCCGAGCGCGGCGTCAGTGTCGATGCAACCCTGCTGCAGGGTGCGGTGACAGAGGAGATCGCCAGGGCGGCCGATGCGATGCCAGCGGATCTGGTGGTGCTCGGGGCGCGCGGCGGCAGCTTTCTGCGCCGCTTCGTGCTCGGCTCGACCGCCGAGCGGCTGCTGCGCAAGGCCACGCAGCCGATGCTGGTCGTCAAGCAGCGCGCCCACGAGCCCTATCGACGCGTCCTCGTGGCGGTGGATTTCTCACCCTGGTCGGCGCCTCTCGTCGGGCTCGCGCGCCGCATCGCGCCACGCGCGCATCTGGTGCTGCTGAGTGCGTACGAAGTGCCTTTCGAGGGAAAGCTCAGGTATGCCGGCGTTTCGAGCGCGAAGATCGAAAGCTATCGCGAGCAGGCGCGCCTCGACGCGGCCCGGCAGCTGCACGCGCTGGCGGCGCGCACCGGCCTCGGCCCGGGCGACTGGTCGCCGTGCCTGCCACGCGCCGACCCCTCGCTCGCCATCGTCGAGCACGAGCAGATCGACGCCTGCGACCTGATCGTCATCGGCAAGCACGGCCGCCACATGGTCGAGGAGCTGCTTCTCGGCAGCGTGACGTCGCACGTGCTCGCCGAGTCGGCGGGCGACGTCCTGGTGTCGACCTCGACCGTCGCCTGAGGACTTCAACGCTCGAAAACCGTGGATCGCGCTCGGCGCGCGCGATCCGTTTGTTGGACTGGCTACGGGACGATCAGGCGCAGCTCGCGCGCCGGCACGCACAGACGCACTGCCGTGCCATCAGCCAGACGGTCCAGGCCGCGGCGATGCAGCCCGTCGGCGAGGACCACGGCCTCGCCGACGCTCACCTCGTAGCGCACCATCTCGCCCAGGAACTCGCTGCCGGCAATCCGGCCTGACAGGATGAGGCCGTCAGCGGCGATCGCTGCGCTGGCGCCCCGCGACGGCGGTGACGATGCATCGGCATCGGCCTGCAGGGCCACGGCATGCGGACGAAAGGCGAGTAGCGACGCCCTCGGGGTGCCTCCCCGCAGCGCTTGCGGCAGGGCGACGGTGCCGAGCGTCGGCGACGAGAAGGACGCGCCGTCGACATGTCCCTCGAACAGGTTCACCGAGCCGACGAAGCCAGCGACGAATCGATTCGCGGGGTCGTCGAAGAGCTCGCGCGGCGTGCCGATCTGCTGGATCACGCCCTGGTCCATGACGGCGATGCGGTCGCTGATTGTCATCGCCTCTTCCTGGTCGTGGGTGACGAAGATCGTCGTGACGCCCAGACGCCGGTGCAGGCGCAGGAGTTCCTGGCGCATCTGCAGGCGCAGCCGGGCGTCGAGGTTCGAGAGGGGCTCGTCGAGCAGGAGCACCTGCGGCTCGACCGCCAGCGTTCGGGCGAGTGCCACTCGCTGCTGCTGCCCGCCCGAAAGCTGCGCAGGCCGCCGCTCGCCATAGCCGGCGAGCCCCACGAGTTCGAGCGCGGCCGCGGCCCGTCGCTCCACCTCGGCATGTGGCATGCGCCGCTCCTCGAGGCCGAACGCGACGTTGCGGCGCACCGTCATGTGCGGCCAGAGGGCGTAGTTCTGGAACACCATGCCGACGTTGCGCTTCCACGGCGCCACGCCGGTCATGTCGGCGCCGTCGACGAGGAGCCGGCCAGCCTGCTGGCGGGCGAAGCCGGCGATCAGGCGCAGCAGCGTCGATTTGCCTGAGCCCGACGGCCCGAGCAAGGCGAAGAACTCGCCCGGCTCGACGGTCAATGTGATGTCGCGCAGCACCGGCGTCGCGCCGTATGACAGCTCGACGTGCTGGGCCTCGACGCGAACGGGCTTCATGCTGGAGCTTCTCAGAGTGCGGCCGCAGGCAAGGCGTGCGGCGTGCGCCTTTCCAGCAACCAGTACGACGCGTAGCTGCCGATGCCGACGATGACGACGGCGATGACGCCGAGCGCCGCCCCCGGGCCGCGGCCGGCGATGCTCTGCATGTAGAGGTAGATGCCGTACGACATCGGCGCCTGGCTGGCGGACGATGAAAGGACGATCGTGGCCGAGAGCTCGACGGCAGCGGTGATGAAGCTGGTGACGAAGCCGGCGAGGATGCCGCCGGCCATCAGCGGCACGACGATGCGGCGCACGGTGCCGAGCCGGGAGGCGCCGAGATTTTCCGCCGCCTCCTCGAGAGAGACATGCATCTGCGACAGCGCCGCCATGCAGGCGCGCAGCGCATACGGCAGGCGCCGCACCGCGTAGGCGACCACCAGCGCCAGCCACGTCGCCGTGAAGGCGCCACCGCCCCAAGGCAGCTCGACACCGCGGAAGGTGCGCAGGTAGCCGATGGCCAGCACGACGCCGGGGATGGCGAGCGAGGCCGATGCGGCGACGTCGAGCAGCTGGCGGCCGGGCAGGCGCGTGCGCAGGATCACGTAGGCGATGGCCGTTCCGAGAACGACGTCGATGCCCGCGGCCAGGCCGCAATAGAGCATCGTGTTGGCGATCATTCCGGGCGAGTCGGTGAACACCGTCGCGTAGTGGGCGAGCGTGAATCCCTCGGGCAGGACGCTGAAGCTCCAGACGCGCGAGAACGACAGGAGCAGGATGCCGATGTGCGGCGACAGGACGAGCAGCAGCACGACGCCGATCCAGGCATAGGCGGCGAGCTGCTGCCACGAGGAGAGCTCGCGCTGGCGCAGGCCGCCGCCGCCGCGCTGCAAAGTGGCGTAGTCACGCCCCTTCAGGATGCGTGCCGACAGCCACAGCGCCAGCGCCGAGAAGGCGATCATGATGACGCTGATGACATAGCCGATCGGGTCCTCGATGCCGACCGAGGTGATGCGCAGGAACGCCTGCGGCGCCAGCATGTTGGTGGTGCCCAGGACGAGCGGCGTGCCGAGATCGTCGAACACCTTGACGAAGACCAGCGACGCACCGGCGACGTAGCCGGGCATCGCCAGCGGGAAGACGATGCGCCGGAAGAGCCGAAAGCCGGAGGCGCCCAGGTTTTGCGCCGACTCTTCCATCGCGCCGTCGATGTTGCGCATCGAGACCGCGAGATTGAGAAGGATGAACGGAAAGTAGTGCAGGCTCTCGACGAAGACGACGCCGTTGAGCCCGTTCATCACCGGCACCGTGAAGCCGAAGGCGTCGTTCAGCAGGAGGTTGACGCTGCCGGAGCGGCCGAAGAGAAGCTGCAGCGCCACCGCGCCCACGAAGGGCGGCATGACGAGCGGCAGCACGCCCAGCGTCTGCACGAGCAGCGCGCCGCGAAAGCGATAGCGCACCGTGAAGTAGGCCAGCGGCACGGCGATCAGCGAGGCGAACGCCACCGACAGGCCGGCGACGTAGAGGCTGTTCCAGAACGACTCGCGCATCAGCGAGATCTGGAAGAAGGTCTGGACGTGCTCGAAGGTGAAGCGGCCGGCGCCCGTCGTGAACGCGGTGTAGACGACGCTGGCGACCGGCGCGGCGAGAAAGACCGCCAGGAAGGCCGCGATCGCCAGCGCGATCGCGACGATCATTTCACGGCGTTGGCGAGTGCGACCGCGCGCGCGTAGTTGGCCTTGGCCTTGCTGCTCCACTCCTCCTCGATCTGCGTCTTGCGACGCACCGCGGCGTCGTCACCCTTCTTTGCCGCGAACGTGGCGAGCAGCGCCGGGTCCTTCGCCTGCGCCGCATCCACGGGCGCCGTCCAGGCGAGCTTCCTGGCCTCGTCGAGTTGCGCGCTGCTGCGCCCGCCGAGACGCTTCTCGGCGTCCTGGATCGCCTTCGTCGCTTCCTGCAGCTCCTTGTGCCGGAAGGTGATGATCTGGTCGAAGAGCGACGAGACGACGTAGTAGTGCGACTGCGACAGATGACTGTCGAAGTTCACCTTCGCCTGGATCGTGCCGCCGAATGGATTCGGATAGTTCGGCGGGGCCTTCGCGTAGATTGAGGGCAGCACCGGCAGGCGTGAGATCTGCGGCGAGAGCAACAGCATCTGGCCCTCTTCGGACAGCGTGAACTGCATGAAGCGCTTGCCGGCTTCCGGATTCTTCGCGCCGGCGATCACGGCGATGTTGGCCGGAACGATCGCGGTCATGCTCGGGTAGACGAACTCGACCGGGAATCCCGATGCCATGGCGGCGAGGCCGAAGAAGTCGACCACCAGGCCGATGCCGAACTGGCCGTTCTGCACGCCGTCGGGGACGCCGAAGCTGCGTTCGGTGATCGCTGCGCAGTTGCCGGCGATCTGCAGGATCTGGTTCCAGCCTCGGTCCCAGCCCTCGCCTTGCAGGATGGTCTCGTAGGTGAGGTGCGTCGTCCCCGAGCGCGAAGGCGACGAGCTGGCGAGATGGCCGAAATACACCGGCTTGATCAGGTCGACCCACTCCTTGGGCGCCGGCAGCTTGTGCGCCTGCAGGTAGCGCGTGTTCCACATCAGGCCGTAGCCTGCGAGCGCCTGGCCGCGGTAGAAGCCTTCGGGGTCGTTGATCGGATAGCTGCCGATCTTGTCGGGAATGCCGGTGGTCTTGATGTCGACCTTCTCCAGCAGCTTTCCGCCGGCGAGCACCTCGAAGGCGTCGGGCGCCGAGGCCCAGAAGATCTCGGCCCGGCTGCCGGCGGGCTGCTCGCGCACGTAGGCGATGCCCGAGGACGTCCCCTTGTTCAGGATCTCGACCTTGTCGCCGGGGTACTTCTTCTCGTACGCCGCCTTGTAGGCGCTCGTCAGCTCCTTCGGGAACGAGGTGACGACGGTGAGGGTGTCGGCGATGGCTGCAGACGATACGATCGCCGCGGCAGCGCCGACGGTGACCCACTTCGCGGTTTGCATGAAGTCTCCTTCGAGGACGCAACTAACAAACAAGGAATGCATTCTTGAACGCGATTCTCGTACAACCGATTCGGGCCGTTCTCTTCGATCTCGACGGTACGCTTGCCGACACCTCGGGCGAGATTTGCGAAGCGCTCGGCCTCGCCTTCGCGGAGCTCGGCCTGGCGCCTCTTCGTCTCGAAGACGTCGAGCGGCTGATCGGGCGAGGCATCGCGTCGATGGTCGAGCGGGCGCTGCAGCAGGCCGGCGGAGCCGACGTCGCACAGGCGATCGAACGGTTCCAGGTGCACTACGCGAAGACCGTCGCGACCTCGGCACAGCTCTTCCCATCGACGCTCGACGGCATCGGCCGGTTGCATGCGCACGGATTCGCCATGGCGGTGGTCACCAACAAGACGCGTGCCTTCAGCGAACGGCTGCTCGACCGGCTGCAGGTTCGCGCGATCGTCCCGCTGCTCGTCGCCGGCGACGACGGCTTCGCGAAGAAGCCCGAGGGCGACATGCTTCTTGCCGCCTGCGCACAGCTCGGGCGACTGCCCCGGGAGACGCTGATGATCGGCGACTCCGCCAACGACGTGGCTGCCGCGCGCGCCGCCGGCTGCCTCGCATGGTGCGTGCCCTTCGGCTACAACGAGGGCCGCTCCGTGGCCACGCTGGGTTGCGATCGGCTCGTCGAAACGATCGACGAGGCCGCGCGCCTCCTGACCGATCGGCCGTAGGGGCTTCATCCCGGATTTGCGTGGCGGGCCGTGTCGGGGTCGAACACGCGACAAAAGGAATCGGTCACACCGCCGACAGAGACGAGGGAGGCGATCGGCGCACAATTCCCGAGATGCGATGCCGACTCGGAACAAGGGTCCTGTTGACGGTTTCCTGCGCTGCATTCGTGGCGACTTGCCCGCGACTTGTCGCAGCCCAGCCGCCGCGAATTGCCCTCGTCATTCCGGGGCCACCGAACTGCGTGATCGACTCTCTGACGTTGCCTGCCATGCGGGAAAGCGATATCGATCCCGCGACGGTGACACAGTACTGCTATTCGAACCCTCGCGACGTGCCGCGCCAGATGCGCGAGATCGCCGCCTCGAAGCCCGATGTTCTGGTGATCTTTGCTTCAGCCCTTGGGGCTCGCGCGGCGCACGAGGCCAATCCAGCACTTCCAATCGTCTTCGCGGATGTCCTGGATCCCGTCAAGAGTGGACTCGCCAGGTCGCTCGCTCACCCGGGCTTGAACATGACAGGAATTACAAACAACTCCGACGAGCTGCTGGCCAAGCGTATCGAGGTGCTCAAGGAAGCTCTCCCGTCGGTCACCCGCATCGCGGTACTGGGAAACCTTGCCAATGAGGATCAGGCCGCCTATTGGAGAGTTGCGCGAGATGCTGCTCGATCGGTGCGAGTTGAGGCCAAGCTCTATGTCGTCGAAGCTCAACCTCAAATCGCCGATGCTTTCGAGGCGATGAAGCGGGATGGCATGGATGCGCTCGTTCTGTTGCCTGATTCCTGGTTCTTTCCTTACCGCGTCGAAATCTTCGCCCTCGCTGCGAATCATCGTGTCCCAGTGGTCTCCGGCAACTCGATATATGCCGAGCTAGGCAGCCTATTGACCTACGGAGCGAACCTCAGCGCTATGGCCCGTCAGGCATACGCCTACGTCCATAAGATCCTGAATGGAGCGAGCCCGAGCGAGCTTCCCGCTGTGCAGCCCACCCGGCTCGACTTCATCGTCAATGAAAGGACCGCGCGCGAGGAAGGCCTCCGCATCTCTCAGGCATCTCTCCTCCGCGCGACCCGCGTGATCGAATGAACCTGCACAGGGCCAAGAGCGAACGTGCCGAGCTGGGCGTCGGGGCCATTGGACCTTTCGCGCAACCGACTTTGCCGCCGCGCTGACGATGGGATCGAAAGCATTTGCTCAGGCCGGCTCACCCACTGTCGTGCTGGTGCACGGCGCCTACGCTGAACCCGGAATACTTCGGCCAGACGGGTACTTCGATGCTCTGACGCCTGTTCCAACGGATCAGAGTTCAAACACCGAAGCGACAACGACCATGCCCGTGACGCCATCGACGATGGAATTGACGTCACCCTCGACCCGCAACGCATGCCCGGCAGGCAACACGCGCGGCTCGCCGTCGCAGCGCAACGTGCAAGCCCCCGCTGCCGCGTAGAGCACGTGGATGCCGGGCGCCAGCGCTTTCGGCGCCTCACGCACGAGTCGCGCGAGCTCGATCGTCGCGTACGCGCGGTCGGCGATCAGGTTGACGACCGCCACCGGGCCGGCCTCGAGCCCACTGACGATCTTGGTCTCGCCGGCGAAGCGCACCGGCACGAACGGCTCGCGGACGTCGATCTCCTCGGTCGGTGTGCGCAGCACCAGGCCGCGGCCCTCGACGACCATCAGCAGGCGGTCGAAGCCCGCGAGGTCGGAGAACGGCGCGCCGACCGGGATCGTCGTCCGGCCGAAGCGCCAGCGCGTCGCATCCCAGCCGGTCGGCGAAGCCGCGCCCTGTCGCGTCTCGCCGGCGATGTCGAGCACGACACCGCCACCGTTCTTCCACGGCGTTCGCCCGTACATCGAGGGATCGAGCGCGATGATCCGCATGCGGGTCACGAACCGATCTTGACGTCGAGCGACTTGCCGATCGTGGCGTTCCAGTTCGCCACGCATTCGGCGCCGCAGCGCTGCGCGAACTGGGGCAGGATCGCCTTGACGAGGATTTCCTTTCGAAGCGCGGAGTCGGCGGCCGTCACGGGCACGAGCTTCATCGACGCCGGTGCACCTTCGATGCAGGGGCCGGTGCCGGTGTTGCAGTTGATGCCGACCTGGGTCTCGGTCTTGGCTTGCTCGAAGATCGAGTCCTCGAGCGTGCGCAGGTGGCTTTCCAGGAACTTCTGCACCTTGGGATCGAGCGAGTTCCACCACTTCAGGTTCGCGAGGTAGGCCATCAAGCCGAAGTTGATCGGCATCGGCGAGATGAACTTCGCCGCCTCGTACCATTTGGCGCGATAGCCCGACAGTGCGCCGGTGATGGCGCAGTCGACGACGCCGCTCGACAGCGCACCCTGGACCTCGGGGAACGCCAGGCTCACCGGCGAGCCGCCGAGATACGACACGAAGGCCTGCTGCGAAGCCCCCGAAGCCCGGACCTTGCGGCCCTTCAGGTCGGCGATGCTGGTGAAGGCGTCGCGGCAGTAGATCACCTGCGCCTGATAAGTGCCGAAGCTGAGCAGCTTCAGGCCGTACTTTTCCTCGACGAATTTCGCGTAGCCCGGGCGCAGCACATTGACGGTCTTTTGCAGCTCCTCGACCGAGCCGACGAGGCCGACGAGATCGGCGGCCTCGTTCATCGGCACTTCACCGGAGTTGTAGTTCAGCACCACGCCGGCGATCTGCAAGGTTCCGGACGAGACCAGGCGAAACACCTCCGGCCCCTTCAAGCCAAGCTCGGTGAACGACTTGACGCGCGGCGTGATCGCGCCGCCCGACTCCTTGGGCACCGTCTCGCTCCAGAAGGGCAGCTCGCGCTTCGTGTACATCGACAGGCCGCCGATGCTGCCGACGACGTTGAAGCTGGTCGGCGGCAGCGTCTGCGCCGATGCGGGCGCAGCGCTGCCGATTGCGGCGAATGCGACAAGCGCGGCGGCAAGGAAAACGGGCTTCAGGGACATGGCGATCCTTCGGGCGAGGGGTGGGTCGGAAAACGGGGTCGCAAGCGTCAGTGCGCCTTGGGATTGAGCACGGAAGGCAGCCAGAGCGCGAGCTGGGGGAAGGCGATCAGCAACGCGATCATCGCGATCATCATGACGACGAACGGCATCGCTCCGATGCAGAGGTCCGAGAACTTGCCGGCGCCGCGCACCGCCTGAACCACGTACAGGTTGAGCCCGACCGGCGGCGTGATGAGCGCGGCCTCCATCAGGATCACGAAGACGATGCCCCACCAGACCGGGCTGTAGCCCATCGCCACGATCACCGGCACGACGACGGGCGTGGTCGCGATCATCATCGACAGCGTCTCCATGAAGCAGCCGAGGATCAGGTAGAAGACGATGATCGCGACCAGCATGCCGCTCGGCGACCAGCCCTGGCTCAGGACGAGATCGGTGATGGCCTTGACGAGGCCGATCGAGACCATCACGAAGTTCAGGAAGAACGCGGCGATGACGATCAGCATCACCATGCACGTGGTGCGCACGGTGCCCTCGAACGCCCGCACCAGCACCGCCAGGCTCAACTGGCCGTTGACGGCGACCAGCGCGAGTGTCGCCATCAGGCCGAGCGCCGCCGCCTCGGTCGGCGTTGCGATGCCGGCGTAGATCGAGCCGACAACGATGAGGAAGAGTCCGAGCGGCGGAACCAGATGGCGCAGGCCGCCGATGCGCTCGGCCCAGAGGTGGGTGGTGTCGACTGTCGGTCCGGCCCACGCCGGCCGCCAGAGCGCGAGCGCGAACACCACGAGCGAGAACAGCGCCGCGAGCATGAAGCCCGGGATGAAGCCGGCGGCGTAGAGGTCGGCCACCGACGTGTCGGTGAGGACCGCGTAGAAGATCATGTTGATCGACGGCGGAATCAGGATGCCGAGCGTGCCGCCGGCGGCGATCGAGCCGAGGAAGAGCGGCCGGTTGTAGCCGCCCTTGTCCATGTTGGGAATCGCGACGGTGCCGATCGTCGCCGCGGTCGCGACCGACGAGCCCGAGGTGGCGGCGAAGATCGCGCTGGCGGCGATGTTGGTGTGGATGAGCCGGCCCGGCACCCGCGCGAACCAGGGAGAGAGGGCCGAGAACAGGCGCTCGCTGAGCCCCGAGCGGTGCATCAGCTCGCCCATCATGATGAACATCGGCGCGGCGATCAGGATGAAGTCGTTCGACGTGTTCCAGGCCAGCTCGCCGAGCGTGCCCGTCATCGGAAAGAACGCGTACTTCGCCGACAGCACGTAGCCCATCAGGCCGAGCGCCGCGGCGACGGGCAGGCTCAGCGCCACGAAGACGACCAGCATCAGCAGCGCCGAGCCGATCATGGCCGAGGCGCTTCCGGCGTCTTCGCCTCCAGGCCGGCCTGCGAGATTTCCTCGGTCACGCGCAGGCTGCCGATCAACGCATCGAAGCCGGCCCCGTCGTGGCGGAACAGGCGGACCATCGCCTGCACCGGAATCAGCACGGCGACGCATGCGAACCAGAAGATGCCGATCCACCAGATCGCCTGCGGAATCGCCATCGGCACCTGCAGCGTCGAGTTGGAGCGCGCATGCATCGACAGCGACTGGTCGACCGTCTTCCAGCAGAACCAGGCGAGCGCCAGCGCGATGACCGAGAGCGCCAGCGCTGCAATCAGATCGCAAGGAGCCCTGAAGCGGCGGGGCAACGCGTCGAGCAGGATGTCGACCCGAACGTTCGCCTTCGAGGTGACGGTGAAGGCGAGGCCGAGGCCGACGGCGGCGGCGAGTGCGTAGCCCGAGAGCTCGAAGCTCTCGACGACGCCGCGCCGGAAGATCAGACGGGTGACGACGTCGATCGAGATGAGGCCGCTGCAGCCGAACAGGATCAGCGCGCCTGCCGCCCAGGCGAGGATGCGCGAGACGCGCTGTGGCCACGGCTCCGGCGGCAGCAACGGGCTCGGAGAGGACATCGGGTGGAGGGCAGCGTCGCGGCTTGAGGGCCGTCGGATTGTCTCAGGTCGCCTGTGCCGGGCGATGCCGGCGCTGGTGATCGCCGGGAATGAAGTCTGTCGGGAATTGCGGCGTGGGACGTCTCGCAGCAATTCGGAAGATGCCTGTCGGGCTCAGCAATTTCCGACTCTCTTTCACTGCAACGCAGGAAAAAGGTCGTCGGGCTCGCCAACAATTTTCCCCTTGTATCTTCATTCGCTGACGTTGAGGATGCGCTGAAGTAGCGCCTGCAATTCCAGTCGGGACTCGTCTGAGCGGAGACGACATTCGCTCTGTGCGTTCGCCCACATGCCTGCCCCGAGACCTGTCGCAGCCCTGGAGCGCATGCGAGTCGCGCGCGCCAAGCGCCGCGCTCGATGAAGTATTTGGCCGCGAGCGTCGCCGGGTTGGCGTCCGGCGGCCGAGAATGCCCTCGGAAACCCCGGACCCGAATGAGACCCTCACGCCGCCACATCGAAGGCCATCGCACGGAGCGCATCGGCTGGTTGCGAGCAGCGGTCCTCGGCGCCAACGACGGCATCGTGTCCACCGCCAGTCTGATCGCCGGCGTGGCTGCGGCACACGCGAGTCACAGTGTCGTCCTGACCACGGGCCTGGCCGGACTCGTGGCGGGCGCGATGTCGATGGCGGCGGGCGAGGCGGCATCGAACCCGCATTGGCGCAGCAGGTCGCCGAGCAGCTGATGCGCCACGACGCACTCGGCGCGCATGCGCGCGACGAACTGGGGATGTCGGCGAGCCTGCAGGCCAGGCCGATTCAGGCGGCGCTTGCCTCGGCAGCGAGCTTCGCGGCGGGCGCCGCGCTGCCCCTGGCCGTCGCCTTCCTGGCCCCCGGAGCCTCGCTCCTGCCGTGGCTGACGGCGATGTCCCTGGTGTTCCTGGCACTGCTCGGCGCGACCGCGGCGAGGGCGGGCGGTGCCAGCCTCCTGAAGGGCGCATGGCGCGTCTCGTTCTGGGGTGCGCTGGCGATCGGCATCACCGCCAGCGTCGGCGCCTTGTTCGGCACGACCGTCTGATCCTGCCCCTCTGTGGTCGTCAATTTGCTCTCGACCTGATCGACGCTTCCGCTCGGTACGAGGGCCTGTTGACGCTATTGGAGGGCTCGCGACGGCGAAGATCGGGTCCTCGCGCGACCTGCGAGCTTGCGCAACTCGCTGTACCAGACAACTGCGCTGGCCATCGCCAGGCATGAAAGCCATTCGGCCGGACGCAACGGCACCGTGCCGAATCCGCGATTGAGAAAAGGCAAGTTCACCACCGCCACTTGCAACAACGCCGACAGCCCGACCGCGCCCCACAGCCAGGCGTTGACGAACGGCCGCGAGAAGGCGCTGACGGAGTCGGACCGGGCGTTGAAGCAATTGAACAACTGTGCGAACACGAGGGTCGTGAATCCTGCCGTGCGCGCCGTCGCCAGGTCGCGGTTGCCTTCGATGAGACCGCCCGGGAGGAACATGTCGATCGTCAACAGCGTGGCCACCGCCATGACCACGCCGATCTGGAAGACGCCAGACCACATGCGCGCGTCGATCACCCGCTCGCCGGAGGGGCGCGGCTTGCGCGCCATCACATCGCCCGATGGCGGGTCGACGCCCATCGCCAGCGCGGGCCCGGAATCGGTGATCAGGTTGATCCAGAGGATCTGCGTCGCGAGCAGGGGCAGCACCACCTCGCTGCCGGCCCCTCGCAGCCCGATCAGGCCGGCACCGACCACGCCCAGAAAGACCGTGAGCACCTCGCCCATGTTCGAGGACAGCAGGTAGCGCAGGAACTTTCGGATGCTGTCGAAGATGCCGCGGCCTTCACGCACGGCTTGCACGATGGTCGCGAAGTTGTCGTCGGCGAGGATCATCTTCGCGGCCTCCTTGGTGACCTCGGTGCCGGTCACGCCCATGGCAACGCCGATGTCGGCCGCCTTCAACGCCGGCGCGTCATTGACGCCGTCGCCCGTCATCGCGACCACCTTGCCGTCGGCCTGCAGGGCTGCGACGATGCGTAGCTTGTGTGCCGGAGCGACTCGGGCGTAGACGGATGTCCGGCGCACGGCTTCGCGGAAGCTGGCCTCGTCGAGCGCATCGAGCTGCGTGCCCGTCAGCGCCGTCGATCCGGGTGGGACGATGCCGAGGTCGGCTGCGATGCGCGCGGCGGTGCGCGGATGGTCGCCCGTGATCATGATCACGCGGATGCCGGCGTTGTGCGCCTGCGCGATCGCCGCAGCGGCCTCCGGACGCGGCGGGTCGATCATTCCGACGATGCCGACGAAGGTCAGATCGTGCTCGAGGGCGTCGCCAGCGGCTCGATCTTCCCCGCTCGCCAGCGGCCGGTACGCCACGGCGAGCGTGCGCAGCGCGGCGTCCGACAGGGCGTCGACATCGGCCAGGATCCGGCCGCGCAAGGCGTCGTCCAGAGGGATCGTCGCGGTGCCCGAACGGGCCAGCGTGCAGCGACCGAGCAGCACGTCCGGCGCGCCCTTGGTGACAATCACGACCGCGTCACCCTGCTCGTGGTCGAGCTCGAGGGTCGACATCAGCTTGCGCTCGGAGGTGAAAGGAACCTCGCCGACGCGCGTGAACCGGCGCCGGCGCCGATCGGTCACGCCGAGCTTGTGTTCGGCGACCAGGAACGCCGCTTCGGTCGGGTCGCCCTGGATCTGCCAGGCCCCATCGGGTTCCTGCCGAAGGTGGGCGTTGCCGGCCAGGCTGCCGCCGCTGAGCACCGCGATCTGCTCGGCGCGCAATGCGCCATCCGCCAGCGCACCTCCGTCGTGCAGAACCTGCCCCTCCGGCGCGTAACCGATCCCGGTGACACGCGTCGTGCCCGAGATCGTGACCACGCGTTCGATCGTCATCTCGGAGCGCGTCAGCGTGCCGGTCTTGTCCGAGCAGATGACCGAGGCCGAGCCCAGTGTCTCCACCGCAGACAGCCGCTTGACGATGGCGTGGTGCTTGGCCATGCGCTGCACGCCGAGCGCGAGCACGACCGACAGGATGGCCGGCAGTCCCTCGGGCACCGCCGCGACCGCGAGCGACACGCCGAGCAGCAGCACCTCGATCACGTCCGCCGCGCTGCGCACGTCGGAGATCGACAGGATCGTGGCGACCACCACCACGGCGATCACCACGACCGCGAGCCCGAGGGTCCGGCCGATGCGTGCGACTTCGCGCTCCAGCGGCGTGGGCGACTCGACGGTCGAGGCCAGCATGCCGGCGATCGCCCCGACCTGGGTGTGCATGCCCGTGGCCGTCACGATCGCAAGGCCCGTGCCCTGCGCGATGGCGGTGCCCTTGAAGACCATGCAGAGGCGGTCGCCGAGCGCGGCAGCCGACGGCAGCGTGGCGGCGTCCTTCAGTACCGCGCCGCTCTCGCCGGTCAGCGAGGCTTCCTGGACCATCAGCGACGTGGCCTGCACGAGGCGCGCATCGGCGCCGACGGCGTCGCCTTCGCCGAGCCCGAGCAGATCGCCCCGAACCAGTTGGTCGCTCGGCACCCGCAGCGGCTGGCCGTCACGCACCACGGACGATGTCGCCGCCGTCATCCGCGCCAGCGCGGCGACCGCGTTCTGCGCCTTCGCCTGCTGCGCGAAGCCCAGCAGCGCGTCGAGCACGACGATGGCCGCGATCACGACGGCGTCCACCGGCCAGCCGGTCCGGCCCTCGATGAACCAGGCCAGCAGCGCGATCGCGATCGCCGCGAGCAGCAGGTAGATCAGCGGGTCCTGAAATTGCGCCAGCAGCCGACGCCACGCCGGTACGGCGGCTTTGGCCAAGAGCTCGTTGGGACCGTCCCGGGCGAGACGGCGGGCCGCTTCAGCATGCGTCAGTCCGCGGACGACGTCGGCCTCGAGCGCGCGAACGATGCTTTCGATGCTCCGGGTCGACGGATCGCCGCACGATCCCGCGTCGGGCATGCGCGATCCTCGGAGTTCGATCGCCCCCACCGGCCCCCGCGGCTACCTGACGAGCAGGACGGGAGTTTGCGAGGTGGCAAGGACCCGCTGCGCGACCGAGCCGATCAGGAGGTCCGAAATGGCGCCTCGCCCCTTCGCGCCCAGAACGATCAGTTCGAACTTGCCCTGCGTCGCGCAGGCCACGATTTCCTGGGCGACGTGTCCGGTGCGAATCACCGAGTCGTGCTTGATGCCGCTGTCGTCGAGGAGTTTGCGCCCCGGCTGGAGTTCCGTCTCGCTCAGCTCGCGCAAGTACTCGTCGACGACATTGCGGCCGACAAGCGACCTGGCGTGCCGCAGGCTCGTGTCGTCGTGAACGCTGATGAGGGTGATGACGTTCTGTTCTGCGGGGAGCCGATGGGCGAGATCGGAGGCGTACTTGACCGCGTGAAGAGACGGCTCCGAGCCGTCGATCGCGACGAGCATTTTCATGGCGGGACCGGTTGACGGCGGTTGCGCGACAGCACAGCCAACTGATGGCTGAACGATGAACCATCCTACGCCTGCCGTCTGCGCGCTGGCGAACCTCCGGTTCGTCCGGTGCCACTTGCATACGGCGAGTCTCGCTTGATGTGAGCCGCGATTGCCGCCTTCGTCGGACAGGGCAGCCAGCGTCTGGCCGGACGCACGCACAGGTTTGTCGTCAAGTGCTGGACCGCTGCTTGGAGGTCCTGTGCCCCGTCGACCCCGTGGCGATCACCAGCCCGACGCCGCCGAGTACCACGATGGATGTCAGCGCGAGTCGCAATGTGAGACTTTCGCCGAGAAACGGGACTGCGCCCAGGGCCGCGATCACCGGAACCGTCAGTTGCACCGCGGACGCGTGCGTCGCCCGCAGACGGGGCAATGCTGCATACCAGATGACGTAGCCGATGCCGGACGTCACGGCGCCCGAGGTGATCGCGTATCCGACGCCCCTGGCGTCGAGGTGCACGTCTTGCCACAGTCCCGCGCTCATGATCAGAGCCAGCGCAGCCGCTCGCAGGAAGTTGCCCGCCGTGACCGGCAGCGGTGGCCCCGCGCGGCGGCCATGGAGCGTGTAGGCGCCCCACGCCGCGCCAGCCAGCAGCATCAAGAGCGAGGCCGGCAGGGCAGGCGCCCGTGCACCCGGCATCAGCAACGCCACGAGACCGCCACAGGCCATCGCGAGACCCAACGACTGCAAGGGCCGCAGATGCTCGCCTCGCAGCAAGCCGTAGCCGATCATCGTCACCTGGACCGCGCCGAACAGCAGCAGCGCGCCGACACCTGCGGGCAAGGCGACGTACGCGTACGAAAACGCGGCGGCGTAGACAAACAAGGAAAGCGCCGACAGCCAGTCACCCGCGATGCGGGCACCTCCGTTGCGAAGGTGCACGATTGCGGCAAGGGCCACGGCTCCCGAGACAAGTCGCAGCGTCGCGAACGAGGCGGCATCGATGCTGCCGGACTTCAGAGCGAGCCTGCACAGCAGCGAATTTCCGGCGAAGGCGACCATCGACACGGCCGTCAGAAGCAGTGTCTCCATCGAAGTCTTGCTGCGAATGCGCATGAGGATGTCCATACGTTCGCTCCACCGCGATTCAATGATCCCGCGCACCATCGTACTTACGTAGCGCACCTGGCATTGCGCCATGAAGATCAAGCTGTTGGAGCTCGCAGCCGAGCAACGTTGGCCGTCCGAAACCCGAAACTCGAAACGTCGACGAGTGGACTTCAGCTTTCGGCTGAGCTAACGCTCGACTTCTTCGGATTTGAAGCCGTCCGCCAGAGAGAAGAACTCCTTCCCGTCGCACGGCATTCATGCGCTCTTCAAAGCGCTCCTATCCGAATGTTCGACGCAGAACGCGCGGATGGGCTCGACGCGTCCGCGCAGCGCCAGCGCGCCCAGGTCGTGGGTACGGATTTCGGGCGGCGAACCCAGGGAGGCGAGCGCTTCCGCCGATGCGATGAAGAAGCATCCGACCTCGCGGGTCGCCTGTTCGAGGCGCCCGGTCGTGTTCATGACGTCGCCATGGAAGACGATCGCACGGCGCACCTGGCCGACCTCGCCGGCGATGACCTCGCCCAGATGCAGGGCGGCACGCAGCGCCGGTTGCACGCCGAAGCGCTGGACAAACCGGTTCGCGTCCGCGGTGAGCGCCGCGCCCATCGCGAAGAAGCAGCGCAACGCCCGCGCATCGGCAACGCCGTCGGCCTCGACCCAGGTGATGACGATCTCGTCACCGACGTATTGGTAGATTTCGCCGCGGCACTGCTCGACCGGCTCGGCGACGGCCGAGAACACCGCGGCGAGAAAGCGATGTGCCTCCAGCGCCCCGAGGCGCTCCCCGCGGCGAGAAAGCGATGTGCCTCCAGCGCCCCGAGGCGCTCCGCGATCGCGGTCGAGCCCACCACGTCGACGAACAGGAAGAAGCGTCGCTCGGCGTAGGGACGGCGATACTTTCCAAGCAGAAGAGCCATGAACGTGCGGTAGCCGACGAGGCCCGCGGCCTGAAACATCATCACCACGACGGCAACGGCCACGAGCGAGAGGCAAACCGCAATCAGCCCGGTGCGCGCGTCATAGGCCCTGACGACGCCCAACAAGCGCTCTCCCGGCTGGCCGGCGAGGACCGCCCCTGCGATCGCGCCGTAGACCAGCGTCTTCAGGACGAACACCGCAGCGAACGGCAGCGCGTCGAGCCGTCGCATCGAAGCGCGAGGCAGCAGGAAGATCTCGATGCCGGCGATCCACGAAGCCGTGAGCAGGGCGTCGATGACACCGATCGGTATGGAGATCAGCAGGGAAACGAGCAGCGAGCGTGCGCCCGGTCCGGCAATCGCGCCGCCGTAGACCGCGCCGACGCCGGCACCGATGATCGCGGCCATGCGCACGATGCGCATGAAGCGCCGCAGTCGTGCGCGCGTGACGGCGGAAAGTGTGGCGATCATCTGTCCTCGACTCTAAGGGCAGGGCGGACGCCTGCATTGAGCCGCGCAGGCTCGATCGAGAGATCGCAGGCGGGCCGCCGGTGGCGACTTGCCGGTGGCGCCGGGAAGCCACAGCA
>CAJDUN010000009.1_pt1 | contig 41541 bp, 38 predicted proteins | sample 7390741 | NCBI WGS metagenome assembly CAJDUN01 (sample SAMEA7055660, study PRJEB34461) | soil metagenome | biome: terrestrial ecosystem; feature: Peninsula; material: soil | place: Antarctica | collected 2016 | reverse complement strand
CATCTTTCGCTATGCATCCGGCTCTCCAGGAACCATGGTGAAGTCGGGAGGGATCATCCATCTACGCTTGTAGCGCTGCACCTTCAGCCAGCCCATTTGGTAGTGCTCGAACCGCTCGCCGCGCCAGACCCGCCGCGTAGGGCGACGTCCGCTTGGGCGCCGGTGTCGAAGCAGCCACCTCACAGAGGCCGTAGGGTGCTTCTTCCGCATCCAGCGCCACAGTCGATCCCGCACGTACCAGTCAAGGCCGCCGAGGACGTCTTTCGCGCCGGTGCAATAGCAGTAGAAGTGCGCCCAGCCACGCAGGATGGGGTTGAGTTTCTGGAGCAATTCGTCGAGCGACCAATGCAGGGTCTGTCGCGTCGTCAGTTTCTTGACCTTGTGCCGCAAGTCCGCTGCCTTCGTCTTCGGAACCTCGATACGCGGTGACCAGCCGAAGCGGTCGTCCCAGCGCATGCACACGCGGTGCCCGAGGAATTGGAAGCCTTCAGCCGGATCGGTGATCCGCGTCTTGTCGGGCGACAGGGTCAGCCCCATACCGTCGCGAAGTGCCTCGGCGAGAGCGTCCCGCTCGGCCTCGGCCTGCTGTTGCGTGCCGCGTACCAGGATCACGAAGTCGTCGGCGTACCGGATCGGGAACATCACAACCCGGCCCGCTCTGCGGTCCGAGCTGCGTGCCTCCAAGGCCGCCTTCAAGCCATCGCTCTTCCTGTTCGCGCGCAACTTGGTCCTATGCTCCACCCACCGCTCGTATCGCTCTTCGATCAGACCCAAGGCGATGTTGGCCAGCAGCGGCGAGATGATGCCCCCTTGCGGCGTGCCGGCGTCGGTGCGAAGGAACTGCTCTTCGCTCAGCACACCGGACTTCAGGAACTGCACGAGCAACCGGTTCACCTGCAGGTCAGCACAGTGCTCGCGCACGCGCTGCATCAGCCGGTGATGGTCGATGTTGTCGAAGCAGCCCTTGATGTCGCCTTCGATCACCCACTGGTAGGGTGTCTCATGCCGCAGGCCGTCGATCTTGCTAACGCGCCTGGGCCGCAAGGTCATCCTGATGTGTTCCAGCGCGCCGTGACAGCCTCGCCCCGGCCGGAAGCCGTACGAGACATGCCTGAAGCGCGCTTCCAGGATGGGCTCCAGAAGTTGCTTGACCGCGCTTTGCACGACGCGGTCGGTCACCGTGGGGATACCCAGGGCACGGAACTGCCCCGGCTTGCCCGGCTTGGGGATGAGCTTGCGTCGACACGGGCTCGGCGCATAGGCGCCGCACCGCAATGCACTTCGTAGCTCGTCCAAGTAGGCGTGCTCGCCGATGTCTCGGCGGATGCTGCCCACGGTCTTCCCGTCGATGCCTGCCGTGCGCTTGCCTTGATTGGTAGCTACACGCGCCCAGGCGCACCGCAGGTTGCGCGGATCGATGATCCAGTTCCACAGCTCGCGGTAGCTCTCGTCGGGATGTTGTCGACTCCACTGATACAGCTTGCGCTGCACGCTCAGGAGCCAGGCCTTGGCGGCCCGATGATCCGAGTCCACGGATCGTTCCTGCGGCCTCGCTTGCCGATCGATTCCCTGCTCGCCTTCGCCATGTGGCCGGCTTTCCCGACCTCGGACTACTACGCGAGCTCCGCCCCGTTGACGCCCCATCCCCGTTCGCCGCGGATAGCCCGTGTCCGTCACGGGCGAGACATCACCGGTTCCCATGTTCCGATTCCCGACCTTCAGGTCCTTAGGTGGCGTGCTCTACCCCTGGTGGCTCTGGACGATGGCTGGGGGAGGAACTCCATCGCCGAGTGCGCTCGGCGCGCACCCTCCAGAAGGGAACATCAAGCCCAACCGGATCGCACCACGGTACCCGTCACGAGGACGGGGTGTCGCTGTATACAGAGGCTTCCAACGCACGCTTCGTTGTCTCACCATAGACCTTGCGGTAGCCCGACGCACAGGTCGCAAGCAACCCTGCTCGGTACAGTTCAGGCTGCTCTGCGCATGACACCCCGCCGTCGGCAAACGGCCGAGCTTTGCAGCCCCCTTTCGCCCGGCCTCCACCGGTGCGAGGCAGCATTGCAGCTGCCGGTCGTGAATCAGCCAGCTTCGGTTCGCTGACCGTCGTGTGCTCCTTTCTCCTTGTCGTTGCAAACCGCGCCTGCATGGCGCACTCATGTCCCAGCATCACACCTGGCGCGCGGCCGTGGCGATGTGGGTGGTCGGCGGCCGGCTGGCCTTGGGCGCCTTGGCGCGGCCGCGGCGCTCGTTCTGCCCGTGCGCACGCAGCACGCGGGCGAAGCTGGACTCGCTGGCCAAGTAGGTGCCCTCGTCGGCCAGCATGGGCACGATGCGCGCAGGGGGCACGTCGGCGAAGCGCGGCTCGTTGGCCACGGCCAGGATGCGCAATCGCTCGTCAGGGCTCAAGGCATGGCTGGGCACGGGGCGTACCGCTTGCGGCCTGCCATCGCCAGTTTGGAGCCCCTGCCGGGTCTTCCAGCGCTGCAGGGTGTGCAACTCGATGCCGGCGATCTCGCAGGCCGGGCGCAGCCGCGCGCCGGCGGCGTGCGCCACGTCGATGTCTCGGGCCAGGGCTTGGCGATCTTCGAGGCCGATCATTCGTCCTCGCCCTTGTTGAAGATCGCCGCGACTTTTTTTGACAGCACCAACAAGGCCGCCGTCTCCGCCAGCGCCCGGTCCTTGCGCAGCAGATCGCGCTCGAGTTCCTTGATGCGCTTGCGGTCGGCGCGCGTGGCCTGCGGGCTGGCGCGTGCCTCTTCGAGATCGGCCAGCGCCGCGGTGCAGTTCATGCGCCACTTGTCCAACTCGGCCGGGTACACGCCGTGCTCACGGCACCAGGCACTCTTGCCCGACTCGCTCATCGAAGCCGTCGTGATCACCGCCTCCAGCCGGGCGCCCGCAGTCCAGGCCCGCCCTCGGGCGGGCTTGGACTGCGCATCCTCACGCCAGCGCTCCAGGGTTCCCGCTCCAATTCCAACTTCACGCGCAACGACTTCCAGCGCCGCGCTCTCCGGCGCCAGCAACCTTGCCACCGCCCTGTCCTTGAATGCCTGTCCGTATCGAGCCAAGTCCGTCCTTCATCGCCGCCCCCGGGGTTGTGGTTCTATGGAAGCGACAACTATTCTGGCGCGGGGGGGCCTTTGCCCGACGAGGTCGGCTGCGGCGCTGGTGCCCAGGTCATGAATGAGGAACCTCATGAGATCACCTGGTAGTAGAGGTTCTGCGGGTGTTTGGCCTGCGCGAAGAAAAACCATCGGTCAGCGACGAGTCCCGGCGCTTGCGCGATCACGGCCAGGCACCAAACCCAAGCCGATCCGGTCGCGAGAGCGACGGCGGCCAACAGCGCCGGGCCCACGAATCCGAACAACACCAGCACGAGTCGAACGCGCTTCAACGCGAGCAGCGACGCACGATGAAAGAATTCCCGCGTGTTGAACGAGCCGGCCGACATGCCCATCGACTTCTGCAACAGGTTCGGCGAATGAATGCCCGTTGCCGATTGCAGCGTTGACTTGTGCCGGATGCCGGCATTGCGCCGCAGCGCGAGCATTCGAGTCGTCCAAGCGGCGACGGTCAGCAAAAGGGCTGCCGGTCCCACTGCGCGAACGAACGCGGCCTCACCTTCGGCCGCGCCGAGCGCGGCGGCGAGCATGAACCCGGAGGACAGTCCGATCAGCACGAAGTTGACGATCGTCATCGGGTGAGCCCATTCTTCGATGAAACGAAGGCATGCATAGATCATTGCCGTGCAATACCACAGTGCGGAAGCCACGAGCAGTGCTGCAAGCGGAAACACGACCACTGTCCAGACATCGGGCATCTGCACAGCCAGCGCGAGCCACCAAAGCAAGACCAAGCCTATGAACGCTGGCAGAACGAGGACCTCGCGAGACAGCCACGAGGTTCGCCACATAGCCGCCGCGCGCCAAGCTCGCTCCGGCCGCCCGAGGTGCAGAAAGGAAGCGCCCAGGCCGATCACGAGCATCACAGTAGCGATTGCCAGGACTGTCGGGGCGAATCTCGCCTGGAGGTGTACTTTCCCGAGCAGTGCCAACGACAGCCCGACGACCAGCCCCTGCGCAGCGCCAGCGATCGTCGTGAAGAAGACGACCGAGAAAGCCGGATTCATGATCGGTCACGCACTGAAGGGGTCGGCTTCGTGGAGCCCACGGCCGAAGTCTGTCGGCGTGGCAGGTACTGGTTGGCCGGCTTCGTATCCCACTCCGGCATCAGCGAGTAACCACCCCGTTCCGCAATAGCCCTCGAGACTTCGGACTCGGGATCCTTGACATCGCCGAACAGGCGCGCCCCGGTCGGGCAGGCTGTCACGCAGGCCGGTTGGCGATCTCTCGCGTCGAGAGCGTCGTTATAGATGCGGTCGACGCAGAGCGTGCACTTGGTCATCACTTGGCGCTCTTCGTCAATCTCACGCGCGCCGTACGGACAGGCCCAGGCGCAATACTTGCACCCGATGCACTTGTCGTAGTCGACTAGGACGATGCCGTCCTCAGCGCGCTTGTAGCTGGCGCCGGTCGGGCACACCGGCACGCAAGGTGGCTCCTCGCAGTGCAGGCAGCTCTTCGGGAAATGGATGGTCTCGGTGTTCGGAAAGGTTCCGGCCTCGTAGGTCTGGACGCGGTTGAAGAACGTGCCAGTCGGGTTGGCGCCATAAGCGTTCTCGTCGACCAGCGGCCCGGCCGAGCCCGAGGTGTTCCACTCCTTGCACGACGTCACGCAGGCGTGGCAACCAACACACACGTTGAGGTCGATGACCAATGCAAGTTGCCTCGCCAGCGTCGTCGACGGTCCATGATCGGCGCCAAGGGCTGCCGCATCGACCGGTTTTGCGCGAGCGGCAACAGTGGCGGCACTTCGCGGCTCAGGCGCCGACGCCTCGGCCAGGACGTTCGACTGCAGCAGATGCTTGAGCCAGTCGATCACGATGTCTTCTTCCCGGCAAAGTAGGCGTCGCTGAGTCGCTTGCCGCGCACGCCAGGCGGCGCGACAGTGGCTGCAATCTGCGGCGATGTCATTTCCGGGGCTTGCGGCTCCGCCGGACGGATCCGCACGCGCACGTCGTACCAGCCCGCCTGACCGGTGACCGGGTCGGAGTTGCTGATCATGCGGCCGCCGCCTTGCGGCAACTGCTCGGAGATGAGGTGGTTGAGCAAGAAGCCCTTGCGAGACTCGTCGGCGCCAGGCGCGAGCTGCCAGGCGCCATCGGCCTTGCCTATCGCGTTCCAGGTCCACACGGTCCCGGGCTCGACGGCCTCGCTGTAGCGAATCATGCAGCGCACCTTTCCCCATTGGCTCTCGACCCAGCACCAGCCGCCGTCTGCGATGCCGGCCTTCTGCGCGGTGATGGGGTTGACCTGCAGGTAGTTGTGGCTGTGAATTTGGCGCAGCCAGGCGTTCTGCGAATCCCACGAGTGGTACATCGCCATCGGGCGCTGTGTGATTGCATTGAGCGGGTAGGCAGCGGTATCCGTGACCGCGTCTTCGAGCGGCGGATACCAGAACGGCAGCGGGTCGAAGTAGGTGTCAATGCGCTGGCGCAGATGCTCGGGCGGCTGGCGCCCCTTCGTCTTTCCCTGCGCAGCGAGACGAAAGGTCTGCAGCGTGTCGGAATAGATTGCGAGCTGGATAACGTCGTTCTTCTGTCGCCAGCCGTTGGCCTGTGCGAAATCCAAATACTCGCGATTCCAGTTGCGCATGAAATGCATCGTCTCAGGCAAGTGATACTGGAACACGCAATTGTTCGCCGCATACATCTCCCATTGCTTCGGATTCGGCGTCCCACGCAGGTGCTCGGTGCCGTCCGCACCGCGCCAGCCCATCAGAAAACCGACCCCCGGGGCCGACTCGAAGTTCACGACGAAGTCGGGGTAGTCCGTGAACTTGCGATGTCCGTCGGCGGTGGTGAATGCAGGCAGTTTCAGGCGTGATCCAAGCTCGATGAGAACCTCCTGAAAGGGCTTGCACTGGCCGGTTGGCGGTACGACAGGCACACGCACCGAATCGCACGGTCCCTCGAACTCCGAGATCGGACGGTCGAGCATGCTCATCACGTCGTGGCGCTCGAGATAGGTGGTGTCGGGCAGCACGAGGTCGGCGAAGGCCACCGTTTCGCTCTGGAACGCATCGCAGACGACGAGGAACGGGATCTGGAAGTCGCCATCGGCGTTCTTCGCGTTCAGCATTTCACGCACGCCCATGGTGTTCATGGTCGAGTTCCAGGCCATGTTGGCCATGAAGATCATCAGGGTGTCGAGGCGGTAAGGATCGGCCCGGGTCGCGTTGGTGATCACCGTATGCATCAGGCCATGCGCCGAGAGCGGGTTTTCCCACGAGAACGCGTGATCGATGCGCATCGGCGACCCGTCGGCATGAATCGCGAGCTCGTCGGGATTGGCTGGAAAGCCGAGGGGGGCCGCATTGAGCGGGGTATTCGGTTTCAACATCTCGGGCGAGTTGAAAGCACGGAAGTTGGGAACGATGTGGCGCGGGTAGGGCGCCTTGTGCCGAAAGCCGCCCGGCGCATCGATGGTTCCGAGCACGCTCATCAGCACCGCCAACGCGCGGATTGTCTGGAAACCGTTCGAGTGCGCCGCGAGACCCCGCATGGCGTGGAAGGCGACCGGCCGACCGGGCGTCGTCGCGTGCTTCTTGCCCCAGGCGTCCGTCCAGGGAATCGGCAGGTCGAAGGCCTGGCGCAGGGCGGTTTCGCCCATCTCGCGGGCCAGCTGGGCGATGCGCTCGGCCGAAATGCCGGTGATCGTCTCCGCCCAAGCCGGAGTGCAAAGAGCGACGCGCTCTCGCAGCAGCTGAAAGGACGGCGCGACCTTCGTGCCGTCGGCCAGCACGTAGTGGCCTTCGAGCGCGGGATCGCGGCCTTCGGCGATTCCTTCGGGATAGGCCGCCATAATCGTCTTCGACACGGTATCGAAGACGAGCTTGTTGTGCGGCTCGCGGCCATCGCCGGGCGGGCCCTTGGCGGGATCGGGGTCATGCGCGAACATGCCTTCGCGCTCGCTGCCGCTCTCGAGTACGACGAGCTGCGGCGCGTTGGTGTAGCGCTTCAGAAATGCGTGGTCGATCAGGTCTTCATCAATGAGAACGTGCAGGAGCGCCATGAAGAGTGCGCCGTCGGTGCCGGGCTTGATAGGTATCCACTCGTCGGCGATTGCTGAATAGCCGGTGCGGACCGGATTGATCGAGATGAACCGCCCACCGCCGCGCTTGAACTTTCCGAGCGCCATCTTGAGCGGGTTCGAGTGATGGTCCTCGGCGGTGCCGATCATCACGAACAGCTTGGCTCGCTCGAGGTCGGGGCCGCCGAACTCCCAGAAGCTCCCGCCGATCGTGTAGATCATGCCGGCGGCCATGTTCACGGAGCAGAAGCCACCGTGCGCCGCGTAGTTGGGCGTGCCGAAATTCTTCGCGAACAGCCCGGTCAGCGCCTGCATCTGATCGCGTCCGGTAAAGAACGCAAACTTCTTCGGGTCCGTGGATCGAATCCTCGAGAGCCTCTCTTCGAGGATCTCGAACGTACGTTCCCACGAGATCGGCTCGAATTCGCCAGCGCCGCGCTCGCTGCCAGCCTTCCTGAGCAGTGGCTGGGTCAGTCGCGCAGGCGAGACCTGCTTCATGATCCCCGATGCGCCCTTGGCGCAGATGACGCCCTTGTTCAGCGGGTGGTCGGGATTTCCGTCGATGTAGCGGAGATCGCCGTTGCGGAGATGCACGCGGATGCCGCAACGACACGCGCACATGTAGCAGGTCGTCGTCTTGATCTCGTTCACCGCGCCCGGAATCGGAGGGGCAAGGGGGTCGTGCACCGGTTCGCGACTGAAGAGCTTCCACATGCGAAGGATCGTAGAGGCGCTTTCCTGATCTGAAAAGCGGGTAATCTCGTTCACCATGAGTGAAAAAAGCGATCAAAGACTTCGCCTGTCCCTTGCCCGCATAGAGGTGTTCGTGGCGACGGCTCAAACAGGCTCGACTCGAGCTGCCGCCAGCCGTGTGGCACGCTCCCAGTCGGCGACCAGTGCAGCTCTCGCCGAGCTCGAGCAGGACTTCGGCGTGGCCTTGTTCGACCGTATCGGCCGCCGGCTCGTTCTCAACGAACGAGGCGTTGCCCTGCTGCCCGCGGCGGTTCAGCTGCTCGACGACGCCACGCGACTGCAGGCAACCTTCATGCACGCGCGACAGGCGCCACTGCGCATGGCCGCGAGCTTCACCGTCGGTGAATATTTGCTGCCCGACCTCGTCACGTCGTGGCAGTCGGCCCACGCCGGCCAAGCGGTGCGGCTTCGCATCGGCAACAGCACCGATGTGGTGAGATCCTTGCTCGCGTTCGATGTGGACGTCGGATTCGTCGAAGGAGGGGTCGAACATGCTTCGCTGCGTGTTCGTCGGTGGTGCACGGATGAGCTGATCGTCATTGCCGCACCCACTCACGTCCTTGCGCATGGCCGCGCGACGGTGCGTCAACTTGCCCGTGCAGCGTGGGTGCTGCGGGAGCAAGGCTCTGGCACCCGCGAAGCGTCAGAGCGCTGGCTCGCTACTCGCCTGGGAGCGATGCGGGTGGAGTTCGAATTGGGCAGCAGTGAGGCGATCAAGCGCATCGTTGGTGCCGGGCTTGGGCTCGGATGCCTGTCGCGGTTGGCCGCGGCCGAAGCGATTGCCAGTGGCTGGCTGGTCGAAGTCGCGACCACGCTGCCGCGGGCGGCACGGGTCCTTTCGATCGTTGTTCACCGCGAGCGTCGTCTCGGGCCGGACGCTCAGGGTTTTGTCGATCACTGTTTGGCGATCGACGTCGTATCGCCGCGGGCTGAGGAAACGAGCTTTCTGATTCCGTTTCGGAATCGTATGCACAACGGGTCCCGGGTAACGATCGGGCCTCGGTCCGCGGCGAGCGCGGACAGCACCGCGTGAGCGGCGGCGGCTCAGCCTCCGGCGAGGAAACCGAGGAAGGCCGCAGCCGACGTGAGCGCGATGGCGAGCCAGAGCAGGCGCGCCCATGGCGGCTCGACGCTGTCGCTGTCGATCCGCAAGGCGGCGAACGTGGAGTCCGAGAACTGCATGGCGCGACGATAGGAGAGGTCGGCCCGTCCGCGCATCCCCCTGCTTGTGGACAGGCACCGGAGCGCAACTGCGTCACGCTACAAAGTCACTGTCGGCGCGGTCGCGACGGCCACGACGTCCCGAGCCCGCGATCAGGGTCGGTCGTAGCGGTGAAAGATCGGCGCGTCGAGCGGGTTCGCACCGCTGTGCAAGTCGACGAGCTTGGGTGCGTCGGCATGGAGCCTGGCGATCAGCCTCAGCCTTTCCAGCTCCTTCGCCTTCACCTTCGCGGGATCGACGGTGGTCGGCGTGGGCGGCATGGGCGGACGCAGCGCATCGCCGGCCTGCGCCGAACACGAAAACCCGGCGGCGAGGACGAGACAAAGCAAGGGCTGCACATGCCGACGGACCATGCCGGCGATATCGGCCGGTGCGGCCGATCCTGAAGCGTCCTGCCACGGCCGCCTCAGCCGTCACGACGGCGCGACGACCCGCGGCCTCAGGCGTTCTTCATCACCAGCTTGCCGCGCACCGTGCGGCTGCCCATCAGCGCATACGCCGCCGGCAGCTCGCTCATCGGCAGGCGCCGATCGATGATCGGCTTGACCTTGCCCTCGGCGTACCAGCGGGCGAGCTCGGCCAGCGCTGCGGCGTGTGCCTGCGGCTCGCGCCGCGTGAAGTTGCCCCAGAACACGCCGACGATCGACGCACCCTTCAGCAGCGGGAGATTGAGCGGCAGCGACGGGATCGCTCCCTGGGCGAAGCCGACGACGAGGTAGCGGCCGCGCCAGGCGATCGAGCGGAACACCGGCTCGGCGAGATCGCCGCCGACCGGGTCGTAGACGACGTCCGGCCCCTTGCCGTCGGTGAGTCGCTTCAGCTCGTCGCGGATGTCGGAGGTCGAGTAGTTGATGGTCGCGTCGGCGCCGATCGAGGTGCAGAGGGCGCACTTCTCGTCGCTCGATGCCGCGGCGATGACGCGCGCGCCGACGACCTTGCCGATCTGGATCGCCGCCGTGCCGACGCCGCCAGCCGCACCGAGCACGAGCAGCGTCTCGCCCGGCTTCATCGCGGCGCGGTCGACGATCGCGTGGTGCGTCGTGCCATAGGTGAGAATGAAGGCGGAGGCATCGTCGAGGTCGAAACCCTTCGGCAGCGGCATCACGAGCTGGGCATCGACGACCGCGTGCGTGCCGAAGCCGCCCGTGCCCGCGCACGCGGCGACGGCGTCGCCCACCTTGAGATGCGTGACGCCTGCGCCGACCGCCTCGACGAGGCCCGAGTACTCCGAGCCCGGAACGAAGGGCAGGGGCGGCTTCATCTGGTACTTGTTCTGGACGATCAGCAGGTCGGGGAAGTTGAGGCTCGCCGAACGGATGGCGATGCGCACCTCGCCGGCCTTCGGCTCGGGCGTCGGCAGTTCCTTCCACTGCAGCGCCTCGATGCCGGTGGGGTTCTCGCAAAGCCAGGCATGCATGTCGGATCTTTCAAAGGGAGGCGCGCGCGCCGGGTCGGCGGGCTCCGGAAGATGATACGCAGCGAGTCGCGCCGACCCGGGTCGCACAGACGCCACTGCCTACAATCTTGAACATGCGCATCCTCATCGCCAACGACGACGGCTACCTCGCACCCGGGCTGGCCGCTCTCGTCAAGGCGTGCGAAGGGCTCGGCGACCTCGACATCGTCGCGCCCGAGCAGAACGCGAGCGGCACGTCGAACTCGCTGACCCTCAATCGGGGCCTCTCGGTCTATTCCGCGGCCAACGGCTATCGCTACATCAACGGCACGCCGTCCGACTGCGTGCATCTCGCGCTGTCGGGTCTGCTGGAGCATCGCCCGGACCTCGTCGTCTCCGGCATCAACCAGGGCGCGAACATGGGCGACGACACGCTCTACTCGGGCACCGTGGCGGCGGCGATGGAAGGATTGCTGTTCGGCATCCCGGCGATCGCCTTCTCGCAGGTCCAAAAGGGCTGGGCCGAGCTCGACGCCGCGAGCCGGGTCGCGCGCAGCGTCATCCAGAAGGTGCTGCGCGAGCCGCCGAAGTCGCAGCACTACCTGCTCAACGTCAACATCCCGAACCGCGCCGACGCCGATTTGCTGCCGCGCCGCATCACCCATCTCGGCCGGCGCCACGCGAGCGAGTCCGTGATCCGCCAGGTGAGCCCGCGCGGCGAGACGCTGTTCTGGATCGGCCCCGCGGGCGACGCGCGCGAGGCCGGGCCGGGCACCGACTTCCACGCCACGAGCAACGGCGAGGTCTCGATCACGCCGCTGCACGTCGACCTCACCGACCACGCGACGCTGCCGGGCTGGCGGCTCTGGGCCGAGCGGGCGGCAGGATGACCGCGGCCGACAGGCCGCGCAAGTTCCCGCTCGCGCTCGGCCGGGTCGGTCTCGCCGGCACGCGTTCGCCCGCAGGTGGCGCGAGCGGCGAGGGCCGTGCCGTCCTGCGCCCGCAGCGCCACATCGCCGAGGCCCACGCCGACGTCGCCCGGCACGCGCGGCCGGTTGGCCTCGGCCTCGACTCGGTCGACGTGCGCCGGCGCATGGTCGAGCGGCTGCGTGCCGACGGCGTCGCCGACAAGCGCGTGCTCGCCGCGTTCGCCGCCGTGCCGCGCCACGCTTTCGTCGATGCCGCTCTCGCCACGCAGGCGTACGAAGACACCAGCCTGCCGATCGGCCACGGCCAGACGATCTCGAAGCCGTCGGTGGTGGCGCGCATGCTGGCGCTGCTGTTCGCGGGCGCCAATGCGCAGCGCGCCGGCGACCTCGGCGCCGTGCTCGAGATCGGCACCGGCTGCGGCTACCAGGCCGCGCTGCTGTCGCACGCCGCGCGGCGCGTCGTGTCGGTCGAACGCATGAAGCCCTTGCACGACAAGGCGCGCGATCTGCTCGCGCCGATTCGCACGACGAAGCTGCGTCTGGTCTACGGCGACGGCATGCTCGGTCATGCACCGGGAGCGCCGTACGACAGCATCGTCGCCGCTGCCGTCGGCAGCGAGATCCCGGCCGCCTGGCTCGATCAGCTCGCGGTCGGCGGCCGGATCGTCGCGCCCGTGCTGCGCGGCGCCAGCGCGCAGGTGCTGGTCGTCGTCGACCGGACAGAGGAAGGGTATAGGCACGGCGTCGACGGAACCGTGAGGTTCGTCCCCTTAAAATCGGGGACCGCCCTCTGACGACGAAGATCGAACCGATTCAATGCTCCTGATCGAAGACCCGGCATCGCACGTCCGCCGAGGCGCCTGCCTGCTCGCCGCGATCGCCGTCGTGCTCGTGTCCGCCTGCGCCACGCCGCCCAATCGCGCCCCCGTCGAGGACCGCTCGTCCGCGCCGCGCACCGCCGTCGTCGCGACAGCGCCGTCAGCGCCCGCGACGGCGCCGTCCGAGACGTCGCCTGTCGTGGCACCGGACAGCAACAGCGGCCGTCCCGGCTACTACACGATCAAGCCCGGCGACACGCTCATCCGCGTCGGCCTCGACAGCGGCCAGAACTGGAAGGATCTCGTCCGCTGGAACAACCTGACGAACCCCAATCTCCTCGAGGTCGGGCAGGTCCTGCGCATCGTGGCGCCCGGCGTCGATCCCGGCGCGGCAACGACGCGGCCAGTGACCACGGCCAAGGTCGAGACGCGTCCGCTCGACACCAGGCCTGCCGGTGCGGCCGTGCCATCGGCCTCGGCGGCATCGATTGCGGTGCCCCCCGCCGCTGCCACGACGCCGCCCGCGGCGCGCGAGGGCGACGACGATGTGAACTGGGGCTGGCCATCCGCCTCGCCCGTGGCGGCGCCGTTCGACGAGGCGCGCAACAAGGGCCTCGTGTTCAAGGGCAAGCCTGGCGATCCGGTCCTGGCGGCTGCCGACGGACGGGTCGTCTACGCCGGCTCGGGCCTGCGCGGCTACGGCAACCTCGTCATCCTCAAGCACAACGCGACCTACCTCACCGCCTACGCCCACAACCAGACCTTGCTGGTGAAGGACGATCAGCCCGTCAAGCGCGGCCAGAAGATCGCCGAGATGGGATCGACGGACGCCGACAGCGTCCAGCTGCACTTCGAGATCCGGCGCCAGGGCAAGCCGATCGATCCCGCCAAGCTCCTGCCGCCGCGATAGAAGACTTCGATGGGCTCGGTCCTCGCCTTCGACATCGAGACGATTCCCGACATCGAAGGCCTGCGGGCGCTGCGCGGGGCGCCGTCGACGCTCACCGACGCCCAGGTCTACGCGGCCGAGATCGCCGATCGCAAGGAGCGCGGCAAGAGCGACTTCATGCCGCTGCACCTGCAGCGCGTTCTCGTCGTCTCCTGCGTCTTCCGGAGCACGCGCGGCGGCCTCCAGGTCCGGTCGTTCGTCGATGGCGAGGCCGACGGCCGCAGCCAGGAAGGCGAGGTCATCCAGCAATTCTTCGACCGCATCGAGCAGCACCGGCCGCAGTTGGTCAGCTGGAACGGCGGCGGCTTCGACCTGCCGGTGCTGCAGCAGCGCGGCCTGCGCCAGGGTGTCGTCGCCGGCAAGTACTGGGACATGGGCGACGATGACCGCGAGTACCGCTACAACAGCTACATCAGCCGCTACCACCTGCGCCACATCGACCTGATGGACCTGCTCGCGATGTACCAGCCGCGCGGCAACGCGCCGCTCGACGCGATGGCCAAGCTGTGCGGCTTTCCGGGCAAGCTCGGCATGGACGGCTCGCAGGTCTACGGCGCCTATCTCGAGGGCCGCACCGACGAGATCCGGCGCTACTGCGAGACCGATGCGATGAACACGTATCTGCTCTGGCTTCGCTTCGAGAAGATGCGCGCGCGGCTCGATACGACCGGATATGCGCGCGAGATCGGGCTGGCACGCGAGGCCGTCACCGCGCTCGACCAGCCGCACTGGCGCGAATACCTGGGTGCATGGCCGGTCGAGGCGATGCCCGACATGCCGGCATCGCGGCCCGAGGAGTCCGCCTCCGGCGAGCTCGCCGCGACCGGGACGGAGCCGGTGCCCCAGGGCACGACCACCGTCGTCGAGACGACCGAGATCTACATCGAGTCGTCGAGCATCCGCTCGTAGTCCTGGCGCGTCGCGAGGCGCGGGTTGGTCTTGTGGGTGTGGTCGGCCATGGCGCCGTCGATGATCCGCTCGTACATCGAACGGTCGACGCCCATCTCGGCCAGCCCCGACGGCAAGCCGAGACGCTTGTTCAGATCGACGATCGCCTGCGCGACCGCGTCCGCCGTGTGGCCGTCGTGCTCGGCACCGTGCAGCCCCATCGCATGCGCCATCCGCTCGAGCCGGCGCTCCTTGACGATCGACGGCGTACTCGCGTTGAAGCGCACGACGGCCGGCAGGAACATCGCGTTGAGCGTGCCGTGGTGCAGCTTCGGGTTCGCGCCGCCGAGGCTGTGGCTCAGGCTGTGGACGCAGCCCAGGCCCTTCTGGAACGCCATCGCGCCCTGCATGCTCGCGCTCATCATGTTGAAGCGCGCCTCGCGGTCGCTGCCGTCGCGCGTGGCGCGCTCGATGTGCGACCAGGCGCGCTCGAGGCCGTCGAGCGCGATGCCGTCGGCGGGCGGGTTCACGGCCGGCGCCATGAAGGTCTCCATGCAGTGCGCGATCGCGTCCATGCCGGTGGCCGCGGTGAGGAAGGGCGGCAGGCCGAGCGTGAGTTCGGGATCGCAGAGCGCGGCCTTGGGCACGAGGTGCCAGCTGTGAAAGCCCAGCTTGCGGCCGTCGTCGACGATGACGATCGCGCCGCGCGCGACCTCGCTGCCGGTGCCCGCGGTGGTCGGCACGGCGATCAGCGGCGCGACGCGCTCGCTGATCTTGGCGCTGCCGCCTTCGATCGTCGCGTAGGTCGAGAGCGGACCCGGATGTGTCGCCGCGATCGCGACGCCCTTGGCGAGGTCGATGCTCGAGCCGCCACCGATTGCGACCAGTCCGTCGCAGCCTTCGGCGATGTAGCGCTCGGCGGCCGCGCGCACGGCGCGCTCGGTCGGATTCGAGGGCGTCGCGTCGAAGACAGCGTGCGGTCGCGCGCCGATCGCAGCGATCGCGCGGTCGAGCAGGCCGGCGGCGCGAACGCCCGCGTCGGTGACGAGCAGGGGTTTGACGATGCCGGCGCGGTCGAGCTCCTGCGCGAGCAGCGACAGGGCTCCGAAATCGAGCTGGACCTGGGTGATGTAGTTGATGAGCGCCATGCCCCAGTCTGGCACACTGCCGGCCGCCACGCACCTCGCCCCATGCCACGTTCCGACTTCCGATTCCTCGAGCGCCTGCGCGTGCGCTGGGCCGAGATCGATGCCCAGCAGATCGTCTTCAACGGCCACTACCTCACCTACTTCGACACGGCCATCGCCGGCTACTGGCGCGCCCTCGCGCTGCCGTACGCCGAGACGATGGCGTCTTTCGCCGGCGACCTCTTCGTGCGCAAGGCGACGCTCGAGTACCTCGGCTCGGCGCGCTACGACGAGGTGCTCGACATCGGCATCCGGTGCACCCGCGTCGGCAAATCGTCGATCGCGTTCACGGGGGGCACCTTCCGCCAGGACGAGCTTCTGGTGAGCTGCGAGCTGATCTACGTCTTCGCCGACCCGGTCGCCAAGATCGCAAAACCCGTGCCGCCGGAACTGCGTGCGATGTTCGAGCAATTCGAGGCAGGGCAGGCGATGGTCGAGGTGCGCGTCGGCGCGTGGGACGCGCTCGAAGCCGTCGCCCGGCCGATCCGCGCCGAGGTCTTCGTCGGCGAGCAGCGGATCCCGGCCGCCATGGAGTGGGACGACGCCGATGCCGACGCTGTCCATGCGGTCGCCTTCAACCGGCTCGGCCGCGCCCTGGGCACCGGACGGCTGCTCGAGCACGTTCCCGGCGTCGCCAAGATCGGCCGCATGGCCGTGGCGGCGACGTTTCGCCATGGTGGCGTCGGCCGCGCCGTGCTCGATGCCCTGCTCGACGCGGCCCGCGCGCGCGGCGATCGCGAGGCCGTGCTGCATGCGCAACTCGGCGCTGCACCCTTCTACGAACGGGCCGGCTTCGTCCGCCGCGGCCCGGTCTTCGACGAGGCGGGCATCGCCCACGTCGAGATGCTGCGCGTGCTCTGAGCCGGCGAATCAGGGCCGGTCGGCGAGGTCGAAGATCTCAGCGTGGCGGGGGCCGTCGAGCCAGCGGCCGAGCCGTGCCGCAGCGGCCTCGATGCGCTCCTGCATCGCCTCGTCGATCCCTCCCGCGTCGCCGTCGCGCAAGGCATAGGTCTCCATCCAGGTCTGCAGACCGTTGGCTTCGGTGCGGATCAGGAGGCGCGCACGAAGTCCCGGGCTTGTCGCCTCGAGCTTGCGCTGCATCGTCACCACCTCGTCGCGAACATGCGCGGAACGATCGTCGGCCACCCGGTACCAGACGAACAGCTCGCGGCCGCAGTTCACGTCGTCGGCTCGACCTCGAGCGGCACGCGGTAGCCGAGCTCGGCGCGGTGCAGGCGAGGGCCGTCGGGCGAGCCGAGACGAAGGTCGTCGCCGCCCAGCGCAGCGAGCCGGACCTCGACGAGCGCACTGGCGCCTTGGCCATCCGGACGCGGCGCGGCGTTCGCCACCGTGCCCGCCGCTTCTCCGGGGTGGCCGGCGTCGAAGACGTCCTGCCCCGCCGTCGGCGTGGTCTCGCAATCGAAGAGGAAGGTGCGCCGCCGCGTCGTGCCGCGGTACTGGCTGCGAGCGACCACCTCCTGGCCGGGATAACAGCCCTTCTGGAAATCGACGCCGCCGACGAGCTCGAAGTTCACCATCTGCGGCACGAAGCGGTCGACCGTCGCACTGTCGATCGTGACCACTCCGCTCTGCACTTCGAGCCAGCGCCAGGCGTCGAGCGACAGCGTTGGTGCGCCGGCGACGTCGAGCGATTCGGCCGCGGGCAGGGCGACGAGCGCGCGCCGCACGCCGGCGGCATCGGGCAGGGCGATGACGATCGCCGGCCCGCGCCGCAGCGTGCGCATCGCCGGTGTGTCGTCGAGCCATTCCTGCGCCGTTGCACCGGCCACGCCGAAGAGCTGGACCTCGCCGCTCGCGTCGCCGAGCTTGCACTTCGCGCGCATGACGAACATCGAGAGACGCTTCAAGGTCGGCGCGAGGATGCCGGCGGGGCAGGCGAGCAGGAATTCGTCGCTCGCCGCCTTCCAGACCAGGAAGCTTGCCTGCAAGCGTCCCTTCGCCGAGCAGAAGCCGGCCAGACGCGCGACGCCTTCGCCGAGCGCGAGCACGTCGTTGGTGAGCTGGCCTTGCAGGAAGGTCGCGGCGTCGGGGCCGATCGCGCGAATCACGCCTCGGTCGCCCAGCCGGCACACGCCGCCGATCATCGATTCAGACACCATGGGCCATTATCATCAGCCGCCATGATCGGCGAGAGACACGGGCTTTGACTCGAGCATGAAGGCACTGCGTCTCGTCGTCGTCCTGGCGGTGCTCGTGGCCGCATCCGCAGCCCTCGTGGCGGGCTGGTGGCTGAACCGGCCTCTGCCGCTCGCGGGTGAGGTCGCCGAGCTCTCGATCGAGCCCGGACGGGCGCCGCGCGACATCGCCGACGACTGGGTGCGCGCGGGCGTGCGGACACCGCCCCTGGCGCTCTACGAATGGTTCCGCTGGTCGGGCAAGGCGCGCCTGATCCGGGCCGGCAGCTACGAGATCTCGGCCGGCACGACGCCGATCCGCCTGCTCGAGAAGATGGTGCGCGGCGACGAGACGCTTGCGACGGTGCGGCTCAACGAAGGCTGGACCTTCCGCCAGATCCGCGCCGAGCTGTCGCGCGCCGAGGCGCTCAAGCCCGGCATCGCTGCGATGAGCGACGCCGACGTGATGACGGCGATCGGTGCACCGGGAATTTCGCCCGAAGGCCGCTTCCAGCCCGACACCTACGCCTACAGCAAGGGCTCGACCGACCTCGCTCTCCTGAAGCGCGCCTACCGCGCGATGGGAAAGCACCTCGTCGATGCCTGGAAGGAGCGCGACCCGGCGACGCCGCTGCGCAGCCCCGACGAAGCGCTGACGCTGGCATCGATCGTCGAGAAGGAGACGGGCGTGGTGTCCGACCGGGGCAAGGTCGCGGGCGTGTTCGTCAACCGACTGCGCATCGGCATGCCGCTGCAGACCGATCCGACCGTCATCTTCGGACTCGGCACGGCGTTCGACGGCAACCTGCGCAAGCGCGATCTCGTCGCCGACACGCCCTACAACACCTACACGCACATTGGCCTGCCGCCGACGCCGATCGCCGTGCCGGGCAAGGCGGCGCTGCTCGCGGCCGTCCACCCGGAGGCGACCAAGGCGCTCTACTTCGTCGCCCGCGGCGACGGCAGCAGCGAGTTCAGCGAGACGCTCGCCGAGCACAATCGAGCGGTGAACCGATATCAGCGCAAGACCGTCACGCCGTGACGCGCGCCTTCATCACCTTCGAAGGCATCGACGGGGCCGGCAAGTCGACCCACATCGAGCCACTCGCCGAGAGCCTGCGCGCGAGCGGGCTTCGGGTCGTCTGCACGCGCGAGCCGGGCGGCACGCCGCTCGCCGAGCAGTTGCGCGCTCTGGTGCTGAACCAGGCCATGGACGGCGTCGCCGAGACCCTGCTCGTCTTCGCGGCGCGGCGCGACCACGTCGAGCGCGTCATCGCGCCCGCGCTCGACCGCGGCGACGTCGTGCTGTGCGATCGCTTCACCGACGCGACCTTCGCCTATCAGGGCTTCGGACGCGGCCAGGACATCGCGGTGCTGCGCTCGCTGGAGACCTGGGTCCAGGCCGGCCTGCAGCCGGACCTCACCCTGTGGTTCGACCTCGATCCGATCGTCGCCGCACGCCGGCGCGCCGAGGCCCGCTCGGCCGATCGCTTCGAGGCCGAGGACGTTGCCTTCTTCGAGCGCGTGCGCGACGGCTATCGCGAGCGCATGGCCCAGGCGCCGGCGCGGATCGTCCGCATCGACGCCTCGGCGGACAAGGCGGACGTCCGCCGGCAGGTCGACGTCGCCGTCGCTCGGGTCATGCGCGACCCGTCGATCGCGCGCGAGGATCGAACAGACCACATCCGATGAGCGACACGAACGCGGCGGCCGCGATGCCGTGGCTCGCCGAACCGCTGCGGCGAACGCTCGCCAGTTCACACGCGCACGCGCTGCTGATCCAGGGGCCGAGCGGGGTCGGCCAGTTCGAGCTCGGACTCACGCTCGCTGCGGCCTGGCTGTGCGAGAGCACGGAGATTCCGCTCGTCGAGCGTCCCTGCGGCACGTGCGCCAGCTGCCGGCTCGTCGCTGCGCGATCGCATCCCGACCTGGTTGTCGTCGTGCCCGACGCTTTGCGCGAATCGCTCGGCTGGAACGCCGCCGCCGAAGGCGAGGAGGGCGGCGAGGGCGGAGGAAAGAAGAAGCCGAGCAAGGAGATCCGCGTCGAGGCGGTGCGCGCCGCGATCGGGTTCGCGACGACGACCTCGGCGCGAGGTCGGGGCAAGGTCCTCGTGCTGCATCCTGCCGAACGGATGAATCCCATCGCGGCCAACGCCTTCCTGAAGACGCTCGAAGAGCCCGCAGGGCGTGCCCGGTTCCTGCTCTGCACGTCGGCTCCCGATCGACTGCTGCCCACGATCCGCAGCCGATGCCAGAGCGTGGCGCTGCCGGTGCCGCCGAGCGATCAGGCCGAGGCCTGGCTGGCGAGTCGAGGCATCGACGAGCCGGCGGTGCTGCTCGCGGCGAGCGGCGGCCAGCCCCAGGAAGCCATCGAGCTGGCCGAGCGCGGCGTCGACGCGAAGGCCTGGCAGGGTCTGCCGGCGCAGGTGCTGCGCGGCGACGCGACCGCCTTTCAGCGCTGGCCGCTGCCGGTGGTGGTGCAGACGCTGCAAAAGCTCTGTCACGACGCGCTATCGGTCGCATGCGGCGCGGCGCCGCGCTACTTCCCCGCCAGGAGCCTCGGCGCCGCAGGCGATCCGTCCGCGCTGCTGCGCTGGTCGCGCGAGCTCACGCGACTGGCCGAGGAGGCCGATCATCCGTGGAGCGTCGACCTCGCCGTCGAGAATCTGGTCGAGCAGAGCCGCGAAGCGTTGAAAACGCCGCGCTCGCCGGACCGCGAAGCGAAAGCCTTGTCGGTAAACTCGGTCCGATGAGCACTGCCGCACGCGCCGCCCCCGCAGGCGCCCCCGCTGCCGCGGCGAACCGGCCGAGCGTCATCCAGCTCGTCTTTCGCGAGCGCGGGGCGCTCTATGCAGCCTACATGCCGATGTTCAGCGAGGGCGGCATCTTCGTGCCGACGACGCGCGACTACAAGCTGGGCGAAGACATCTATCTTCTGCTCTCGCTGCCCGACGATCCGCAGCGCTATCCGGTCGCCGGCAAGGTCGGCTGGATCACGCCCGCCAACGCGTCCGGCGGACGGACCCAAGGCGTCGGCGTGCGCTTTCCCGCCGACGAGAAGAGCCGCGCGCTCAGGCAGCGGATCGAGGAAGCGCTCGGCACGTCGATCTCCTCGGTCAAGCCCACGCAGACCATCTGACGGATCGCGCCCGGCGCTCGTCGTCGTATGCGCCGACCGGGCCCGTCCTTCACGCGATCGAAAGCCCGCCGTGTTCGTCGATTCGCATTGCCACCTGAGCTCGCCGGAACTGGCCTCGCGTCTGCCCGAGATCCGCGCTGCCATGGTGGCGGCGAAAGTCGACCGCGCGCTCGTCATCTGCACGACGCTCGACGAGTTCGAGCGGGTCCGCGCGATGGCGCTGGCCCACGACAACTTCTGGTGCAGCGTCGGCGTCCATCCCGACGAGGAAGACAGCCGCGAGCCCAGCGTCGAGATCCTGACGAGGCTCGCCGCCGAGCCCAAGGTCGTGGCCATCGGCGAGACCGGTCTCGACTACTACCGCCTCGCCGGGCGCAGCGTGGCGGAGATGGAGTGGCAGCGCGAGCGGTTCCGGGTCCACATCCGGGCCGCCAGGGCGGCGGGCAAACCGCTCGTCATCCACACCCGCGAAGCGTCGGCCGACACGATCCGGCTGCTGCGCGAGGAGGGCGGGGAGAGCGCCGGCGGCGTTTTCCACTGCTTCACGGAAACGATGGAGGTCGCCCGCGCGGCGCTCGATCTCGGATTCTTCATCTCCTTTTCGGGCATCCTGACCTTCAAGAACGCGACGGACCTGCGCAGCGTCGCCACCTTCGTGCCGCTCGATCGCTGCCTGATCGAGACCGACAGTCCCTACCTCGCCCCGGTGCCCCATCGCGGCAAGGTCAACGAGCCTGCGCACGTGGCGTGGGTGGCTGCCAAGATGGCGGAGATCAAGGGCCTGTCAGTCGAGGAGATCGCCCGGGCCACATCCGATAATTTTGAACGATTGTTCATGTCCTGAGCGTTCCACGAACCTCAAGCAGATCTTGAGGTTTCGAGGATAGCGTCATCGACTACTCGGATTGAGCGACTTCAATGACAGCATGATCTTTGCGCGGTAAGTCACTGTCGCGGCTGCGTTTCAGTCCGGCCTAGGGGATCGCCCGACGCCCTTTGTCAGAGAAACCCTGACATTTCATTTCTCCATGCGCCAGCTTTTCGAAGCCCGACGCATTCCTTAGAGTCGTCTGCATCCCACTGGCCTCCACGAAAGTCCGAGCGATGCAGCCCAACGAAGAAGCCGTCAATCCCTTCGCCCTCATGACGTCGCCCGAGGCCGTGTTCGCGGCGCTCGAGCGCTCCGATCGTCTCGCGCGCCTGAAGAGCACGATCTGCCGTCCGCTCGACAAGCCGCGCCCGGAAAAGCCGCTCGTCGAGCTGCGCGCCTTCGACGAGGCGATCGAGACGGCAGACCCGTTCGAGAGCGCGTTCGGCTGATCGCCTTGGTGCGCAAGCGCGGCAATGTATATTATGTTAACTTGAATGGCGACGTGATCCTGTGCCGGGCACGCCGCCCCGGCACGTCGTCCGCCATCCCCACGACGCGCAAACCCTGCTGACAACGCCCTGAGCGAGGCCTACGATCCGGCACCTCGTTCTCGCGCCAATGCAGTGCACCGTCGCGACAACCGACGGTCAGGAAAGGGAGACTTGCGATCCACCGTCATCGGCGATCCGGACTACTTCCACAAAGTCGTCGATTGCCAATGGGCTTGCCCCGCCCACACCCCGGTCCCCGAATACATCCGCCTGATCGCGGCCGGTCGCTACAGCGACGCCTACCTCGTCAACTGGGAATCGAACGTGTTCCCGGGGATTCTCGGCCGCACGTGCGACCGGCCCTGCGAGCCCGCGTGTCGACGGGGCCGGGTCGAAGAAGCGCAGGCCGACAAGCCCGAGCCGGTGGCGATCTGCCGATTGAAGCGTGTCGCCGCGGACTTCAAGGATGACATCACCGCCCGCCTGCCCAGGCCCGCTTCGCAGCGCCAGGGCAAGCGCATCGTCTGCATCGGCGCCGGGCCCGCGTCCCTGACGGTCGCCCGGGATCTGGCGCCGCTCGGCTACGACGTCGTGCTCTACGACGGCGACGACAAGGCCGGCGGCATGATCCGCTCCCAGATTCCCCGCTTCCGGCTGCCCGAGGAAGTGATCGACGAGGAGACGGGCTACGTGCTGCGCCTCGGCGTCGAGTTCCAGGGCGGCAAGCGCGTCGAATCGATGCGCGCCCTGCTCGCCGAGCCCTGGGACGCCGTCTTCGTCGGATCCGGTGCTCCGCGCGGACGCGACCTCTCCCTTCCCGGACGCACCGAGGCCGCGGCCCGGATCCATATCGGCATCGACTGGCTGTCGTCGGTGTCGTTCGGGCACGTCACGAAGATCGGCAAACGCGTCATCGTCCTCGGCGGCGGCAACACCGCCATGGACTGCTGCCGCAGCTCGAAGAGGCTCGGCGGCAGCGACGTCAAGGTCATCGTCCGCTCGCCGTTCGAGGAGATGAAGGCGTCGCCCTGGGAGAAGGAAGACGCCATCCACGAAGGCATTCCCATCCTCGACTGCTTCGTGCCCAAGGCTTTCCTGCACGAGAACGGGAAGCTCACAGGCATGAGCTTCGACAAGGTCCGCGCGGTGCGCGACGAGAAGGGCCGGCGCCAGCTCGTGTCCACCGGTGAGCCCGAGCAGGTCTTCGAGTGCGACGACGTGCTCGTCGCCGTCGGCCAGGAGAACGCCTTTCCCTGGGTCGAGCGCGACGCCGGCATCGACTTCGACGAATGGGGCATGCCCGTGCTCGACGCCGTCACGCTGCAGTCAAGTCTGCCGCGCGTCTTCTTCGGCGGCGACGCCGCGCTCGGGCCCAAGAACATCATCTGGGCGGTCGCGCAGGGCCACGCGGCTGCCGTCTCGATCGACAAGTTCCTGCACGGCGAAGACGTCACCCAGCGCCCTGCTCCGGGCGTGACGCTCGTCTCTCAGAAGATGGGCATCCACGAGTGGAGCTACGACAACGACATCACCTCGGACCTGCGGCAGAAGGTGCCCTGGAGCGACATCAACAAGTCGCTGCGCAGCATCAAGGTGGAGGTCGAACTCGGTTTCGACCTCGCCACCGCCTTCAAGGAGGCCGAGCGCTGCCTCAACTGCGACGTGCAGACGGTGTTCGCGTCGAGCCAGTGCATCGAGTGCGACGCCTGCGTCGACATCTGCCCGACCGACTGCATCACCTTCACCGCCAACGGCGACGAGGCCGACCTGCGCACGCGCCTGCGCGCCCCGGCGCGCCATTCCGACCAGGCGCTCTACGTCGGCGACGGGCTGAAGACCGGGCGCGTGATGGTGAAGGACGAGGACGTCTGCCTGCACTGCGGCCTGTGCGCCGAGCGCTGCCCGACCGGCGCCTGGGACATGCAGAAGTTCATGATCGCGCAGACCCGCGCCGGCAGCGGCTGCCGGAGCAAAGCAAAGTTGGCGGCCTGAGATGACAAGCAATGTCAGAGCGGGCAACGCCCCGCGGATCGAGGCGGTCAACGACTTCGTCGTCAAGTTCGCCAACGTCAACGGCTCCGGCTCGGCATCGGCCAACGAACTGTTCGCGCGCAGCCTGCTGCGCATGGGCGTGCCGGTGAGCCCGCGCAACATCTTCCCGTCGAACATCCAGGGCCTGCCGACCTGGTACGAGGTGCGCGTCAACGAGCGCGGCTACCTCGCGCGACGCGGCGGCGTCGACCTGATGGTCGCCATGAACCCACAGACCTGGGACAAGGACCTGGCCGAGATCGAGCCCGGCGGCTATCTCTTCTACGACAGCTCGAAGCCGATGCCGGCCTCGCGCTTTCGCGACGACATCCATGTCCTTGGCGTGCCGCTCACCGACCTGTGCGCGACGCGATACACCGATCCACGCGAGCGCCAGTTGCTGAAGAACATCGTCTACGTCGGCGTGCTCGCGGCGATGCTCGGCGTCGAGCCGGAAGTCATCGAAGGCAACGCGGCGGCCGCGCTCGGCTGCGTCTACGGCGGCGCCACGGTCTGTGCCTGGTATCCGATCACGCCGAGTTCGTCGTTGGCCGAAGCCTTCCAGAAGTACTGCTCGAAGCTGCGCGTCGACAAGGACACCGGCCAGAACAAGTTCGCCATCGTCCAGGCCGAGGACGAGATCGCCTCGATCGGCATCGTCGTCGGCGCCGGCTGGAACGGTGCGCGGGCGTTCACGGCGACGTCAGGGCCCGGCGTCTCGCTGATGACGGAGTTCATCGGCCTGGCCTACTTCGCCGAGATCCCGGTGACGATCATCGACGTCCAGCGCGGCGGCCCGTCGACCGGCATGCCGACCCGCACCCAGCAGGCCGACCTGCTGTCGTGCGCCTACGCGTCGCACGGCGACACCAAGCACGTCCTCCTCTTTCCCGAGGATCCGCGCGAATGCTTCGAGTTCTCGGCGGCCGCGCTCGACCTTGCCGACCGGCTGCAGACGCCGGTCTTCGTGATGACCGACCTCGACATCGGCATGAATCACCGCCTCTGCGAGCCGCTCGAATGGGACGACTCGCGTCGCTACGACCGCGGCAAGGTGATGAGCGCCGAGGAGCTCGAGGCGGGCAAGGACTTCGGCCGCTACCTCGACGTCGAGGGCGACGGGATCCCGTATCGCACCCTGCCCGGCACGCATCCGAGCAAGGGCTCGTACTTCACCCGCGGCACGACGCGCGACGCCTACGCGCGCTACTCGGAGGCCGGCCCCGACTATCTCTACAACGTCACCCGTCTGCTGAAGAAGTTCGAAACCGCGAAGGAGCTCGTGCCCCAGCCGGTGCTGCGCAAGGCGAAGCGCAAGACCCGCTTCGGCGCGATCTACTTCGGCTCGACCAGTCCGGCGATGGGCGAGGCCTTTGACTCTCTCCAGGCCGACGGCGTGCACGTAGACACCTTGCGCGTGCGCGCCTTCCCGTTCAGCGCCGCGGTCGACCGCTTCATCGCCGATCACGAGACGGTGTTCGTGATCGAGCAGAACCGCGACGCCCAGTTGCGCATGATGCTGGTCACCGAGCAGGAGCTCGATCCGGCCCGGCTCGAGCCGATCCTCCACTACGACGGCACGCCGATCACCGCACGCTTCATCATCGAGTCGATCGCGAGCCGCATCCGCGCCGACAACGTCGAGCCGATCGCCGCGAAGAAGAAGAGCAAGGGAATCGCCGCATGACCTATCTCGCCAAGCCGAAGCTGCATCACCCCACCCTGCCGGCGAACAAGCTCGGCTTCACCCGGCGCGACTACGAAGGGAAGATCTCGACCTTGTGTGCCGGCTGCGGCCACGACTCCATCTCTGCCGCGCTCGTGCAGGCGTGCTGGGAGCTCGACATCGAGCCGCACCGCGTCGCCAAGCTCTCGGGCATCGGCTGCTCGTCGAAGACGCCTGACTACTTCCTCGGCGCGTCGCACGGTTTCAACACGGTGCACGGCCGGATGCCGTCGGTGCTCACCGGCGCCAACCTCGCCAACCGCGACCTGCTCTACCTCGGCGTGAGCGGCGACGGCGACTCGGCGTCGATCGGCCTGGGCCAGTTCGCCCACGCCATGCGGCGCGGCGTGAACATGACCTACATCGTCGAGAACAACGGCGTCTACGGCCTCACCAAGGGCCAGTTCTCGGCCACCGCCGACCAGGGCAGCAAGAGCAAGAAGGGCGCGATCAACACCGACACCGCGATCGATCTCGTCCAGGTGGCGCTGCAGCTTGGCGCGAGCTACGTCGCGCGCAGCTTTTCCGGCGACAAGGAGCAGCTCGTGCCGCTGATCAAGGGTGCGCTCAGCCATCGCGGCGCGGCGCTGATCGACGTCATCAGCCCGTGCGTGGCCTTCAACAACCATGCCGGCAGCACGAAGAGCTACGACTACGTCCGCGCCCACAACGAGGCGGTGAACCGGCTCGACTTCATGCCGCACCGCGAGGCGATCACGGCAATGTACGCGCCCGGCCAGGTCATCGAGGTGACCCAGCACGACGGCAGCGTCCTGCGCCTCAGGAAGCTGGCCGACGGCTACGACCCCGGCGACCGCCTCGCGGCGATGAGTCACATCGCCGCGCACGACGCACGCGGCGAGATCCTCACCGGATTGCTCTACGTGCGGGCCGGCGCCGAGGACCTGCACGGACACCTGAACACCGTCGCCGTGCCGCTCAACCGCCTCGGCGAGCGCGAGCTCTGCCCGGGCTCCGAAGCGCTCGCCGCGATCAACGCCGAGCTGGTCTGACGGGCGTCGAGCCGCCCGACGCAGGGCTCAGGCCTCGCGCGACGCCTTCTTCCGCTCGTGCTCCTTCAGGTGGCGCTTCCTGATGCGGATCGACTTCGGCGTGATCTCGACCAGCTCGTCGTCGGCGATGAACTCCACCGCGTACTCGAGCGTGAGCTGGATCGGTGGCGTGATCTTGATCGCGTCTTCCTTGCCCGAGACGCGAAAGTTGGTGAGCTGCTTGCCACGCACCGCGTTGACGACGAGGTCGTTGTCGCGCGAATGGATGCCGATCACCATGCCTTCGTAGAGCGGATCGCCCGCCTTCACGAACATGCGGCCGCGGTCGTCGAGCTTGCCGAGCGAATAGGTGACGGCCTCGCCGTCGTCCTGGCTGATGAGGACGCCGTTCTTGCGCCCTTCGATCTCGCCCTTGTAGGCTTCGTAGCTGTCGAAGATGTTGCTGATGAGGCCGGTGCCGCGCGTCAGGTTCAGGAACTCGTTCTGGAAGCCGATCAGGCCGCGCGCCGGGATCTTGTAGTCGAGGCGAACGCGCCCCATGCCGTCCGACTCCATGTTGACGAGATCGGCGCGGCGCTCGCCGAGCGCCTGCATGACGGCGCCCTGGTGCTGGTCTTCGACGTCGGCGGTGACGAACTCGATCGGCTCGGTGCGCTCGCCGTCCTTCTCGTGGAAGACGACGCGCGGCTTCGAGACGGCGAGCTCGTAGCCTTCGCGGCGCATGTTCTCGAGCAGGATCGTCAGGTGCAGCTCGCCGCGGCCCATCACCTCGAAGATGCCGTCCTCGTCGGTGTCGCGCACCCTCAGCGCGACGTTCGATTGCAGTTCGCGGTCGAGGCGATCGCGGATCTGGCGGCTGGTGATGAACTTGCCCTCGCGGCCGGCGAGCGGCGAATTGTTGACGCAGAAGTTCATCGTCAGCGTCGGCTCGTCGACGACGAGCATCGGCAAGGGCCGGGGATCGTCGAGGCTGGTCAGCGTCACACCGACGCCGATGCCCTCGACGCCGTTGATGAGGACGATGTCGCCCGGACCGGCTTCGGTCGCCTGCTGGCGCTCGAGGCCCTCGAACTTCAGCACCTGGTTGACGCGTGCCTTGATCGGCGTCGAGTCCGGGCCGGAGTAGAGAGCGACGTCCTGCATCGGCTTGAGCGTGCCCTGGTTGATGCGGCCGATGCCGATCCGGCCGACATAGGTCGAGTAGTCGAGCGAGCAGATCTGCAGCTGCAGCGGATCGTCGGGCGAGCCGGCGTGGGCGGGCACGTGCTCCAGCACGGCGTCGAACAGCGGTGCCAGGTCAACTCCGGTCGCGCCCTTCTCGAGCGTCGCCCAGCCGTTGAGGCCGGAGGCGTAGATCACGGGGAAGTCGAGCTGCTCTTCGGTCGCACCGAGCTTGTCGAAGAGGTCGAAGGTGGCGTTGACGACGTAGTCCTCGCGCGCGCCCGGCCGGTCGACCTTGTTGACGACGACGATCGGCTTCAGGCCGAGGGCGAGCGCCTTCTTGGTGACGAAGCGCGTCTGCGGCATCGGCCCTTCGACCGCGTCGACGAGGAGCAGCACCGAGTCGACCATCGACAGCACCCGCTCGACCTCGCCGCCGAAGTCGGCGTGGCCCGGCGTGTCGACGATGTTGACGTGGGTGCCCTTCCACTCGACGGCACAGTTCTTCGCCAGGATCGTGATGCCGCGTTCCCTCTCGAGGTCGTTCGAGTCCATGACGCGCTCGGCGACCTTCTCGTTGGCGCGGAAAGTGCCGCTCTGGCGCAGGAGCTGGTCGACGAGCGTGGTCTTGCCGTGGTCGACGTGGGCGATGATGGCGATGTTGCGGATCTGGCGGGTCATGCGGAGACGCTTTCGGGTTCGGTCAGGTGGCTGCGACGCGCGACGAGCGCCTCGACTTCGAGGGGGCTGAGGAGACGGGTGGCGATCAGCTCGCCGCCGGCGACGTGGCCGGTGCCGAGGAACGCGCCCGGGTCGGGACCGTAGACACGGACCGCCGGCGCGTCGCGCAGCGCGAGCCGACGGCGCACGCCCGAGAGAAACCGGCCGGCATCGTCGGCGCAGAGGACGATGCGCGGCCATGCGGCGACGAGCGCATCGGCGGACCGCAGCGTCGCGTCGAGCGCATCGCTGTCGAGCGCCGCGAGGTCGTCGAGCGTGAGGGACGAGTCGAGCGAGAGCGAGCCGCTCTCGGTCCGGCGCAGCGCCGCGAGATAGGCGCCGCAGCCGAGCGCGGCGCCGATGTCGGCCGCGAGCGTGCGGATGTAGGTGCCCTTGGTGCACGAGACGTCGATCGTCCAGCGATCGCCCGCGCCTTCGAGCACGGCGATCGAGTGGATCGTGATCCGTCGCGGCTCGCGCTCGAGCTCGATGCCGGCGCGCGCGTACTCGTAGAGCGGCTTGCCGTCGCGCTTGAGCGCCGAATGCATCGGCGGGATCTGGTCGGTCATGCCGACGAAAGACGCGCACGCGCGCTCGATCATCGAACGATCGACCTTCGCTTCGCCGACGATCGTGATCTCGCCTTCGCCGTCGCCGGTCGTCGACGTGCTGCCGAGCTTCAGCGTCGCCAGATAGCGCTTGTCGGCATCGAGGCTCGCCTGCGCGAACTTCGTCGCTGCGCCGAAACAGAGCGGCAGCAGGCCGCTGGCGAGCGGGTCGAGGGTGCCCGTGTGGCCGACCTTCTCGGCGCGAAAGAGCCGCTTGGCGTGCTGCACGGCGGTGTTGCTCGACATGCCCGCGGCCTTGTCGAGCAGGAGCACGCCATGGACCGCGCGACGTGCGATCCGCGGCCGGGACTGGGGGCTCGTCGCGGGCACGATGTCAGTCGTCCTTCGCCCGCGTCGAGTTCGCCTTGGCGATCAGCGCCGTCAGCTCGGCGGCCCGCTCGGTCGTGCGGTCGAACTTGAAGTGCAGCGTCGGCACGGTGTGGATCTGCAGGCGCTTGAAGAGGCCGTTGCGGATGAAGCCGGCGGCCTCGTTGAGGGCCTGCTCGCATTCGGCCGGATCGCCGATCAAGACCGAGAAGAACACCGTCGCGTGCGCGTAGTCCGGCGTCACCTCGACGGCGTGGATCGTCACCATGCCGATGCGCGGATCCTTCAGGTCGCGGATCAGCTCGGCGACGTCGCGCTGGATCTGGTCGGCGACGCGAAAGCCGCGGTTCGGGATCGATGGTTTGTGTCGCATGGTCTTTCCTTCGCCCAAACGAAAACCCCGCCTCTTTTGGAGGCGGGGGTCGGTCGAAGCCGTGTCCGCCTACAGCGTCCGGGCGACTTCCTTCACCTCGAAGAACTCGAGCAGGTCGCCTTCCTTGATGTCGTTGTAGTTCTTCAGCTTGATGCCGCACTCGAAGCCGGCAGCGACTTCGCGCACGTCGTCCTTGATCCGGCGCACCGACTCGACCTCGCCGGTGTAGATGACGACGTTCTCGCGCAGCAGGCGGAAGCGTGCGCCGCGCCGGACGATGCCCGCCGTGACCATCGAGCCCGCCACCGTGCCGATCTTCGACGCCACGAACACCGTGCGGATCTCGGCCGTGCCGATCGTCTCCTCGCGTTGCTCGGGCGCGAGCATGCCGGTCATCGCCGCCTTGATCTCGTCGACCGCGTCGTAGATGATGTTGTAGTAGCGGATGTCGACGCCGTTGTTCTCGGCGAGCTTCCTCGAGCCCGCGTCGGCGCGCACGTTGAAGCCGATGATCACGGCCTTCGAGGCGATCGCGAGGTTGATGTCGCTCTCGCTGATGCCGCCGACCGCCGCGTGCACGATCTGCACCTTCACCTCGTCGGTCGAGAGCTTGAGCAGAGACTGCGCGAGCGCTTCCTGCGAGCCCTGGACGTCGGACTTGATGATGAGCGGGAGCACCTGCTTGGCGCCCTGCCCCATCTGGTCCATCATGTTCTCGAGGTTCGCGGCCTGGCGCTTGGCCAGCTTCACGTCGCGGTACTTGCCCTGGCGGAAGGTGGCGATCTCGCGGGCGCGGCGCTCGTCGCCGAGCACCATGAACTCGTCGCCCGCCTGTGGCACTTCCGTCAGGCCCTGGATCTCAACCGGGATCGACGGGCCGGCCTCGTGCACCGGCTTGCCGTTCTCGTCGAGCATGGCGCGCACGCGGCCGAAGCTGGAGCCCGCGAGGACGACGTCGCCGCGCTTGAGCGTGCCGCTCTGGACCAGCACGGTCGCGACCGGGCCGCGGCCCTTGTCGAGTTGCGCCTCGATGACGATGCCCTTGGCCATCGCGTCCTTCGGGGCGCTCAGCTCGAGCACTTCGGCCTGCAGCAGCACCTGCTCGAGCAGCGTGTCGATGCCCTGGCCGGTCTTGGCCGACACGCCCACGAACGGCGAGTCGCCGCCGAAGTCTTCCGGCACGACCTGCTCGGCGACGAGCTCGCTCTTCACGCGCTCGATGTTCGCCTCGGGTTTGTCGATCTTGTTCATCGCCACGACGATCGGCACGCCCGCGGCCTTGGCGTGCGAGATCGCTTCCTTGGTCTGCGGCATGACGCCGTCGTCGGCGGCGACGACGAGGATCACGATGTCGGTCGCCTTGGCGCCGCGCGCGCGCATCGCCGTGAAGGCGGCGTGGCCCGGCGTGTCGAGGAAGGTGATCATCCCGCGCGGCGTCTCGACGTGATAGGCGCCGATGTGCTGCGTGATGCCGCCCGCCTCGCCCGCGGCGACGCGGCTGGTGCGGATGTAGTCGAGGAGCGAAGTCTTTCCGTGATCGACGTGGCCCATCACGGTGACGACGGGGGCACGTGGCAGGGACTCGTGCTCCGAGTCGGCCTGGGTTTCCTCCTCGAGGAACGCATCGGGATCGTCGAGCTTGGCGGCCAGCGCCGTGTGGCCCATTTCCTCGACGACGATCATCGCCGTCTCCTGGTCGAGCTGCTGGTTGATGGTGACCATCTGGCCGAGCTTCATCAGCTGCTTGATGACTTCGGAGGCCTTCACGGAGATCTTGTGCGCCAGGTCGGCGACCGAGATCGTCTCGGGGATGTGCACCTCCTGCGCCTGGAACTCCGCCGGAGCGACGAACGAGCTCGGCGCGCCGTCGTTGCGGTCGCCGCGGCGTCCGGCACGGGGCGCACGCCAGCCGGCACGGCCAGCACCGGGCGCACCGCGAGGCGCAGCCTTGAGGGCGCGCTTCTTGGCGGCATCGTCGGCCCAGCTCGACGAGAGCTTCTCCGACTTGATCGACTTCTTGTCGCCCGGCTTGGCGACGGTCGAAGGTGCGCTGCCCGGAGCGCCGACCTTCTTGTGGATCGTGCCCTTGATCGCTTCCTTTCTTCGCGACGAGCACCCTCTTCGGCGCGTTCATCATCGTCCGGATCGCGGCGGCTTCGTCTTCGGCGGCCTTGCGGCGCTTGGCCAGATCGGCGGCGCGCTGCTTCTCCTCGTTCTCGACCGTTCCGGCCTTGACGACGCGAAACGCCGGCTTGGGCGGCTCCACGGGCGCGGCGGCGACCGGCACCGGCGCTTCTTCCTTGGTGTCGGACTTCTTGCTCGCGGGCTTGGCAACCGCCGCAGCGGCAGCCTCGGCGGCTGCGCGCTCGAGTGCGGCCTCGCGCGCGACGGCCTCGGCAGCTTCGGCCGCTTCGCGTTGTGCGCGCTCCTGCTCCTCGCGCTGGCGACGCTGGGTGGCGAGCTCTTCTTCCTGCATGCGCAGGCGCTCGGCTTCGGCGTGGGCCTCCTCCTCGCGGCGGCGCAACTCTTCCTCGCGCGCCTCTTCGGAGACGACTTCCTCGACCGGCGCCGACACCTCGTCGCGCTTGACGAAGGTTCGCTTCTTGCGCACCTCGACCTGGATCGTGCGCGCCTTGCCGCTCGAGTCCGCCTGCTTGATCTCGCTGGTCGACTTGCGCGTCAGCGTGATCTTCTTGCGCTCGCCGCTCGCGACCGTGCCGTGCGCGGTGCGCAGGTGATCGAGGAGGCGGGCCTTGTCGTTCTCGGTCACGGAGTCGTCGGTCGACGCCTTGCTGACGCCGGCCGACTTCAGCTGCTCGAGCAGCGCCGCGGGCGGGCGATTGAGCTCGGCGGCGAGTTGGGCGACGGTTGTCGATGCCATAGGTATGTCTATCCTTGCGTGGTCGTCTCTTGCGTGGCGTCGGCCTCGGCGGCCGCCGTTTGCGCGGCCAGGGCCCGCGCCGCTCTTTCCTGCGCCGCGGCTTCGGCCGCGAACCAGTGCTCTCGTGCTCTCAGGATCATCGCCTTGGCCGCCTCGGCGTCGATGCCGGTGATCTCCTCGAGCTCGTCGACCGCGAGGTCGGCCAGCTCGTCGCGGCTGTGCACGCCGCCGGCCTCGAGCTTGGCGATCAGCTCGGGCGTGAGGCCGTCGAAGTCGCGCAGATCCTGCGAGACCACGCCGCCCTCCTCGCGCGCCAGGTCCATCGTCAGCAGCGCATCCTTCGCGCGGGTGCGCAGCTCGTTGACGGTGTCCTCGTCGAAGCTCGCGATCTCGAGCATCTCCTGCATCGGCACGTAGGCGACTTCCTCGAGGCTCGAGAAGCCCTCGGCGATGAGGATGTCGGCGACCTCGACGTCGACGTCGAGCTTGTCGACGAAGAGCTTCCTGACGCTGTCGGATTCCTCGGCCTGCTTCGACGCCGACTCCTCTGCCGACATGAGGTTGATGCGCCAGCCGGTCATCTCGGAGGCGAGGCGCACGTTCTGGCCGCCGCGCCCGATCGCGATCGCGAGGTTTTCCTCGTCGACGACGACGTCCATCGCGTGGCGCTCCTCGTCGACGACGATCGACTGCACGTTCGCCGGCGCCAGCGCGCCGATGACGAACTGCGCCGGGTCTTCCGACCACAGCACGATGTCGACGCGCTCGCCGGCGAGCTCGTTGGTGACGGCGTTGACGCGCGAGCCGCGCACGCCGACGCAGGTGCCGATCGGGTCGACCCGCTTGTCATGCGACTTGACGGCGATCTTGGCGCGCGATCCCGGGTCACGGGCACATGACTTGATCTCGAGCAGGCCCTGCTCCATCTCGGGCACTTCCTGCTTGAAGAGCTCCATCATGAAGCCGGGCGACGAGCGCGAGAGCAGGATCTGCGGCCCGCGCAGCGTCGGATCGACCTCGGCGATGTAGGCGCGAACGCGGTCGCCGGTGCGCAGGTTTTCCTTCGGGATCATCTCGGAGCGGCGCAGCCGCCCTTCGATTCGGCCCGATTCGACGATCACGTCGCCCTTGTCGAGGCGCTTGACGGTGCCGACGAAGATCTTCTCGCCGCGCGACAGGAAATCGCTCAGCAGCTGCTCGCGCTCGGCGTCGCGGATCTTCTGCAGGATCACCTGCTTGGCGGCCTGCGCACCGATCCGGCCGATCGAGACGGACTCGATCTGCTCCTCGATGTGGTCGTCGACCTCGATGTCCGGAATCTGCTCGAGCGCCTCGAAGTGCAGGATTTCGGAGTCGGGCAGTTGCAGGCCGGCCTCGTTCGGGACGACGTGCCAGCGACGGAAGGTCTCGTACTCGCCGGTCTCGCGGTCGACCGACACGCGGATGTCGACCTCGCCGCCTTGCAGCTTCTTCGACGCCGAGGCGAGCGCGGCTTCGACGGCCTGGAAGACGATCTCGAGGTCGACGCTCTTCTCGCGCGAGATCGCGTCCACCAGCATCAGCAGTTCACGGTTCATGTTGTTCGACCTCCGTTGGCCTCTTCGTGCAGGCGCGCGCCGCTGTCGGCCGCGCCCGTCGGGGCGAACGGGCGCCCCTTGAAATCGATGACGGGGACGAGGTGCGCATCGCGCACTTCGTCGAGGGTGAAGTCGAGCACCTTCTCGGCTCCGGCGGCATCGGCCGGCGCCGCGACGGCCTTGCCGGCGGCGATCGCGCGCGCCTGCGCCGAGCGGCTCGCCGCGTGCTTCTTCGCTGCGGCGACCGGCGCCGAGTCGGCGAGCAGGATGCGCCAGCCGTTGTCCGCAGCCATCAGCTCGCCGCGAAAGCGCTTGCGACCCTTGAACGGCACCTTGAGCGTCACTTCGACCTGCTCGCCGAGGAAACGCCGGAAATCGCCCGCGCTCTTCAGCGGCCGGTCGAGCCCGGGCGACGACACCTCGAGACGCTCGTACGCCAGGCCCTCGACCTCGAGCAGTTTCGATGGCGGTGTGCTGGCTCATGCGTGCGCTTGTTTCGCTGCTTGTCGCGTGACGTGTGATGAATTCGCTGTGCAAAGACGATCAGCCAAAAAAAATGGGCCGGAAGAACCGCCCACTTGACGCTTTCTAGGTGAAGAGCGGAATTGTATCCGCTCCCTCAAATAGCGACAAGTCACCCGACTGTCAAGGGGCCCAGGAGCCTGGAAAGGGCGTGCCAGAATCCGTCGCCTCTTCCCCCGGACCGAACTCGACATGGGCTTTCTCGACGGCAAACGCTTCCTGATCACCGGCGTCCTGTCGAACCGGTCGATCGCCTACGGCATCGCCCGCGCCTGCCGACGCGAAGGCGCCGAGCTCGCCTTCAGCTACCAGGGCGAGCGCTTCAAGGACCGGGTCGGCGAATTCGCCGCCGAGTTCGGCTCGTCGCTGCTCTTCGATTGCGACGTCGGCGAAGACGCCCAGATCGATGCCATGTTCGCGGGCCTCGCCGTGGCCTGGCCGACCTTCCACGGCTTCGTCCACTCGATCGGCTACGCACCGAAGGAAGCGATCACCGGCGACTTCCTCGAGGGAATGTCGCGCGAAGCCTTCCGGATCGCCCACGACATCTCGAGCTACAGCTTTCCGGCGATGGCCAAGGCCGCGGCGCCGCGCCTCACCCCGGACGCTGCGCTCCTCACCCTGACCTATCTGGGGGCGATGCGCAGCGTTCCCAACTACAACACGATGGGCCTCGCCAAGGCCTCGCTGGAGGCGTCGGTGCGCTATCTGGCGTCGAGCCTCGGGCCGAAGGGCGTGCGCGTGAACGGCATCTCGGCCGGGCCGATCAAGACGCTGGCCGCTTCCGGCATCAAGGACTTCGGCAAGATCCTCGACGTCGTCGCGCAGAACGCGCCGCTCAGGCGCAACGTGACGATCGACGACGTCGGCAACACGGCCGCGTTCCTGCTCTCGAACCTGGCGTCCGGCGTCACCTCGGAAATCGTCTACGTCGACGCCGGCTTCAGCCACACCATGTCGGGCGCCGCCTGACGGCATTCGGGGTCAGCGGACGCAGTCGACGAAGTACTTTCCCTCCTCGACACCCACGCCTTCGAGCTCGACCATCGACATGAGGCCGTGCACGTCGGTGTCGAAGCCCGGGAAGGTCTTGTTGAACGAGCGCGTGAACTTCAGGTAGTCGACGATCCGGCGGTTGAACTTCTCGCCCGGGATCAGAAGCGGGATGCCCGGCGGATACGGCGTCAGCAGCGTCGTCGAAATCCGACCTTCGAGCCGATCGATCTCCACGCGCTCGGTCTTGCCGTGGGCGATGCAGGCGAAGGCGTCGCTCGGCTTCATCGCCGGCTCGATCTGGTCGGTGTACATGTCGGTGACGAGCCGCGCGATGTCGTTCCTCGCATAGAACTCGTGGATGCTCTGCGAGAGCTCGCGCAGGCCGATGCGCTCGTACTTCGGATGTGCGGCCGTGAACTCGGGCATCACCTTCCAGCACGGCTGGTTGCGGTCGAAGTCATCCTTGAACTGCTGCAGCGCCGTGAGCAGCGTGTTCCATCGACCCTTGGTGATGCCGATCGTGAACATGATGAAGAACGAATAGAGCCCGGTCTTCTCGACCACCACGCCGTGATCGACGAGGTACTTGGTGACGATCGCCGCCGGGATGCCGGTCTTGGCGAACTTGCCCGACATGTCGAGGCCGGGCGTGATCAGCGTGCACTTGATCGGGTCGAGCAGGTTGAAGCCCTCGGCGAGGTTGCCGAAGCCGTGCCATTTGGCATCGGCCTTGAGCAGCCAGTCGGCGCTCGCGCCGATCCCTTCCGGGGCGAGCTTCTCGGGTCCCCAGACCTTGAACCACCAGTCCTTGCCGAACTCCTTGTCCACCTTCCTCATCGCACGCCGGAAGTCGAGCGATTCCGCGATGCTCATCGCCGCCGAGACGTCGCACGACGCGATGATCGCGTACTGCGGGCTCGTCGAGCTGTGCATCAGGTAGGCCTCGTTGAAGAGGTGCGGGTCGAGCTTTCGCGTCTTCGAGTCCTGCACCAGCACCTGCGACGCCTGGCTGATGCCGGCGAGCAGCTTGTGCGTGGACTGCGTCGCGAACACGATCTGGCTCTTCGGGCGCGGGCGCTTCCTGCCCATCGCGTGGAACTGGCCGTAGAAGTCGTGGAAGGCCGCGTGCGGCAACCAGGCCTCGTCGAAATGCATCGTGTCGATGTAGCCGTCGAGCGCGTGCTTGATCGTCTCGGTGTTGTAGAGCACGCCGTCGTAGGTGCTCTGCGTGAGTGTCAGGATGCGCGGCTTCACCTTCGCGGCATCGACGTCCTTGAGCAGCGGATGCGCGGCGATCTTCTTCTGGATCGCCTCCTTGGTGAATTCGCTCTGGCCGATCGGGCCGATGATCCCGTAGTGGTTGCGCGTCGGCGGCAGGAAGACCGGGATCGAGCCGGTCATGATGATCGCGTGCAGGATCGACTTGTGGCAGTTGCGGTCGACGACGACGACGTCGCCCGGCGCGACGGTGTGGTGCCACACCATCTTGTTCGACGTGCTCGTGCCGTTGGTGACGAAATAGCAGTAGTCGGCGTTGAAGATCCGCGCCGCGTTGCGCTCGCTCGCCGCGATCGGGCCGGTGTGGTCGAGCAGCTGGCCGAGCTCGTCGACCGAGTTGCAGACGTCGGCGCGCAGCATGTTCTCGCCGAAGAACTGGTGGAACATCCGGCCGACCGGGCTCTTCAGGAAGGCGACTCCGCCCGAATGGCCGGGACAGTGCCACGAGTACGAGCCGTCCTGCGCGTAGTTGATGAGTGCCTTGAAGAACGGCGGCGCCACGCCGTCGAGGTAGCTGCGCGCTTCCCTGATGATGTGCCGGGCGACGAACTCCGGCGTGTCCTCGAACATGTGGATGAAGCCGTGCAGCTCGCGCAGGATGTCGTTGGGAAGATGCTGCGACGTTCGCGTCTCGCCGTAGAGGTAGATCGGCACGTCGGCGTTCTTGAGGCGCACCTCGGTGATGAACTTGCGCAGATTGACGACCGCCGGATCGAGCTCCGGGCCGCCCATGAACTCCTCGTCGTCGATCGACAGGATGAAGGCGCTGGCGCGGCTTTGCTGCTGCGCGAACTGAGACAGGTCGCCGTAGCTGGTCGTGCCGAGGACCTCGAAGCCCTCTTTCTCGATCGCCGCCGCGAGCGCGCGGATGCCGAGACCCGAGGCGTTCTCGGAGCGGTAGTCCTCGTCGATGATGACGATGGGAAACTGAAAGCGCAGCATCGGCGGGCCTCGGGCGGGCGACTTCGGAAAGCGCGCAGTGTAGGGCCGAGGGGCGCCGGGCCGAGGGTCGGCGCCGACGATTGACGACCGCGCGCCAGCCTACACTGAGGCCATGTCGATCGCACGGAGACACCGATGAGCCTGAGCGTCGCCAGCCTCTGGTGGATCGCTGCCGGCGCCGCGGTCGCGGCCGAGCTCGGGACCGGCACCTTCTATCTGCTGATGATCGCCCTCGGCCTGGCCGCCGGCGCGATCGCGGCGCACCTCGGGCTGGTCGAGCCGGGGCAGTTCCTGGTCGCGGCGATCGTCGGCGGCGGCGCGACGGCGTTCTGGCACTGGCGCCGGACCTCGCGCAGGTCGCCGCCGCTGCCGACCGCGCGCGACCGCGACGTCAACCTCGACATCGGCGAGCGGGTGCACGTCGCACTCTGGGCGAGCGATCGCACGGCACGCGTGTCCTACCGCGGCTCGACCTGGCAGGCGCGCCTTCAGCCGGGCGCGCCGCCCACGCCGGGCGAGCATGTCGTCGCTGCGGTGGAAGGCAACTGGCTCGTCCTGGCGCCCGCGACCCGCGAGCGCTGACGACAACGAAGGAGACACATGGAGCCGTCCTTTCCGATGGGCGTGGCGATCGTGGTCGCGGTGATCGCCGCGATCTTCATCGTCCAGACCTTCAAGATCGTGCCGCAGCAGCATGCCTGGGTCGTCGAGCGGTTCGGCAAGTACGACCGCACGCTATCGCCCGGGCTCGAGTTCGTCTGGCCGTTCTTCGAACGCGTCGCCTACAAGCACTCGCTCAAGGAAGTGCCGCTCGACGTGCCGAGCCAGGTCTGCATCACGCGCGACAACACACAGCTGCAGGTCGACGGGATCATCTACTTCCAGGTCACCGACCCGATGCGGGCGAGCTACGGCTCGAGCAACTACATCGCCGCGATCACCCAGCTCGCGCAGACGCTCCTGCGCTCGGTGATCGGCAAGATGGAGCTCGACCGCACGTTCGAGGAGCGCGATCACATCAACCTCTCCGTCGTCGCGGCGCTCGACGAGGCGGCGACCAACTGGGGCGTGAAGGTCCTGCGCTACGAGATCAAGGACCTGACGCCGCCGGCCGCGATCCTCCACTCGATGCAGGCGCAGATCACGGCCGAGCGAGAGAAGCGCGCGCTGATCGCGGCCTCCGAAGGCAGGAAGCAGGAGCAGATCAACATCGCCGCCGGCGAGCGCGAGGCATCGATCGCTCGATCCGAGGGCCTGCGCCAGGCCGAGATCAACAAGGCGCAAGGCGAAGCGGCGGCCATCGTCGCCGTCGCCGAAGCCACGGCCGATGCGATCCGCAAGGTGGCCGAGGCGATCCGGCAACCCGGCGGCGAGGAAGCAGTGCAGCTCAAGGTCGCGCAGCAGGCGGTCGAGGCCTTCGCGCAGCTCGCGCAGAAGAACAACACCATGATCGTGCCCGCCAACCTGAGCGAGGTCGCGGGGCTGATCGGCACGGCAATGGCGCTGACGAAGAGCCCGGTCCTGCGGCCGGGCGACATCCGGACGACAGGACTGCGTCCCGGCGAAGCGCCGCGCTGACCCTCCGCTAAGATCGCTCCCCACCGGAGAGGTGGATGAGCGGTTTAAGTCGCACGCCTGGAAAGCGTGTGGGGGCTAAACACCCCCCGCGGGTTCGAATCCCGCCCTCTCCGCCAGAATGCCAATAAAATCAATAAGTTACAATGATGAGGCTAGATTTACCCACCACTGTACCCGCCAGCACGCTTCGGGTGTTCGGAGCGACCGAATGGAGCTCTGCGGAGCGTTGCATGTTCGCCGCACGCGCTCGGGGGTGTCCTTTCGCACTTTCGCAATCAAGGCCCGTAGCTGAACGCGGGCTGTCGCGCACGGTGGCCGCCATCGACTCGTTGTCGCCCTTCGACCTCGCAGCGTTTGCGGCACTCGGTCTGTTGCGTCCTCTACGTGCGTGCCTTGCGCCGCTACGAGGCATGTCTGTCATCAATACTTCGTCTTCACATAGACGCCGGAACTGCCATGGCAGGGGTAGCCTTGCCGGTTCTTGTGCGGGTTGAGCGTGCCATCCATTGTCTTGCGGTCGAAGGTCTTGCCGCACACGGTGCATCGGTAGACATAGGTCGGTCCGCCGCTGGGCACTGGCGCACGGCGCGGGGCCGCGCGCACTCCGAACGGGTTGGAACGCGCCACGCTCGGTCGCGCCGCGGATGCGGCGATTGGCATCGGCCCCTCTGATGAAAGCTCGACGAGGTATCGGGGTGTGAACGACTGAATTGCGACCGACGCGCCCTGCATTCGGTCGACGCGATACGAGCGGTGCTCACCGGTATCGCTGCGGACCGAATGGAGAACGAAGTTCCCTTCGGCGGTTTGCCGGAGTGAATAGGGCTCGATCCTGCGAACACTGCCGTCATACGTCAGGTCGACGCAGAGATGGTTCGCTGCGGCGTAGCGGATGATTTCAAGTGGCGCACGCGAACGATACGGGATTGCCATCGGCAGCACACGGCTGCGGATCGTGACTTCGCCTGCGCCCGGATCGATTCGCACGCGTTCCGGAGCTTCTGCCTCACCCATAAGCCAAGTGAAGAACTCCGGCAGCGCGGCCCAGAAATCTGCGACCGGGGGCAGCACCGGCAACTGGTGTCCCAGCATGCTGTCCCACGTTGCTTCCAGGTGGGCGCGATGCGGTTCGAGCGCTTCCAGCGTCGGCACGCCGATCTCCTTGTATTCGCACTTCTGCTCAAGGACATTCAACAAGATCGGTGCCGAAGGACGTGTATCACCGTGGCGGAACAGATTGACCACGTCGTAGAGATCGCGTGGACGCGTACGTTCGCCGAGCGCACGAATCTTTTCGCCGAAGGCCTCCTCATATGAATAGCTATTGATCCAGAGCCCGGCTTCGGGGCGGTCGGTGTAGGGGTGGAATACCTCGCGCCGTGTTGCGGGAAGCACCAAGCGTTCATCGGCTGTGAGGTCCAGCTTGATCTTCGGCCAACCACCAGCGTTCGACCTCGGAGAAACTGGGCCGCGATAGCCGATCCTTCCCTGACAGGACAGGCGACCGCGAAGGTTTGCGTAGATGTCGAAGCTAAGCTGGTCGGCAGGCATGACGAGGCCGGATTCATCGGCAACCCATGTAGTGACTTCACCGAGAACGCGACGGAGAAATCCGTCTTCGAGATGCGCTTCGTCGCGCAGTGTGAAGTCCAGGTCCTCAGAGAACCGGTACGTTTCGAAGAAGCATTTCTTCAGGCAGGTCCCGCCCTTGAACACCCATGAATCAACAAGTTCGGGATGAGCATAGATCCCGGCCAGAAGCCAGCCGAGAACGTAGTCCTTCTCGACGACCCCCGGCTGCAGAGAGAACGCGGATGCGGACTCGAGGATCTCGCGCCTGTCGATCACGGTGCACCGCCCTTCCAGCGCTTAGGCA
>CAJDUN010000018.1_pt1 | contig 49446 bp, 44 predicted proteins | sample 7390741 | NCBI WGS metagenome assembly CAJDUN01 (sample SAMEA7055660, study PRJEB34461) | soil metagenome | biome: terrestrial ecosystem; feature: Peninsula; material: soil | place: Antarctica | collected 2016 | reverse complement strand
CGCGGATCGACTCGCGCAACGCCGTCGTGTCGACGGCCTCGCCCTCGCCGCCGTGCTGGTGGCGCGCGAGCAGCGCCTTCAGCGCGTCGCCGGCCTGGAGCAGCACGTCGACCATCGGCGGCGCGAGCGCGAGCTCGCTGCGCCGCAGCTTGTCGAGCAGCGTCTCCATGTGGTGGGTGAGCTCGGCCACGTCCTTGAAGCCGAACGTCGCCGCGCCGCCCTTGACCGAGTGGGCGCAGCGGAAGATCGAGTTGAGCGATTCGCCGTCGGGCGCGCCGACGTCGATCGCGAGCAGCTGCTGCTCCATCAGCTCGAGGTTCTCGCCCGCCTCCTCGAAGAAGACCTGATAGAACTGGCTGAGGTCGAAGCTGTCGCCGCCCTGCGCCGTGGAGGTGGATTCGCTCATGTCGCGTCGTCCTGTGGCTGGTGAGTCGGGCGCGCGCTAGCGCACGACCTTGCGGATGACCTCGATCAGCTTGGCGGGGTTGAACGGCTTGACGAGCCAGCCCGTAGCGCCGGCGTCGCGCCCGGCCTGCTTCATCTGATCGCTCGATTCGGTCGTGAGGATCAGGATCGGCGTCGACTTGAAGGCCGCCGTGCCGCGCAGCTTCTTCGTCAGCTGCAGGCCGTCGAGGCGCGGCATGTTCTGGTCGGTGAGGACGAGGTCGAACCCGCGTCCGCTCGCCTTCTCGAACGCGTCCTGGCCGTCGACCGCCTCGACCACGTCGAAGCCGGCGCCTTTCAGCGTGAAGGACACCATCTCGCGCATCGAGGCGGAGTCGTCGACGGTGAGGATCGAATGCATGTTGTTTTCTCCTGCGGGGTCGCGTGGGTTCGGGCGCGGGTCAGAAGAGGGTGATGGAGCCCGCGTCCATCTCGTCCTGGGTGACCGGATTCGGATTCGACGGCAGCGGCTCGACCACGGCCGCGCCGTCGTCATCGCCGAAGGCCTCGAGGGCCAGCCGGTCGGTGCAGTGGCGCAGGCGCCGCTGGGCGTGGGCGATGAGTTGTGCGGCCATGTCCTGGAACTGGAGCGCCACCACGGCCGCGCCGAGATGCTCGATGGCCGCGCCGACCGCCGGCTCGTTTGCCGCCGGCGCATGCAGGGCGCGGTTCGCGCCACTGAAGCCGGCGAGCAGGGTGTCGCAGGCGCCGCTCAGGAGCGTCCGCAGCCGCTCGAGGTCGTTGAAGACCATGAGCAGGTTGTCCTGGACGTCAGCCGCGACCAGCAGGGTCAGGGTACCGACGGGAGCCGGGTTCAGTCGCATCTCGTTCGCTGTCCTCGTTCGCGGGTGTCGTGTCGTGATCTGCGGCGACGACAGGGTCGGCGCCGGCGAGGCGAAAGGCCTCCCAGCGGATTTCGGCCCGGGGCGGGCGAACTGGAGCGGTTTTGCTGCAGCAAGCCCGGTCAGACTTGGTGCAATGCCGCCCCGGCCGTGCTGCGCAGCCGCTCGAGCAGGCGCGGCGCGATCGCCGCGAGCGGGAGTACCTCGTGCACGGCGCCGGCGGCGATCGCCTCCTTCGGCATGCCGAAGACGACCGAGGTCGCCGCGTCCTGGGCGACGTTCCAGCTGCCGGCGTCTTTCAGCTCGCGCATCGCCAGCGCGCCGTCGGCGCCCATGCCGGTGAGCATCACGCCATAGGCGTTCGGGCCGACGACGCGGGCGGCCGACCTGAACAGCACCTCGACCGACGGCTTGTGCCGATTGACCGGGTCGCCGTCCTTGACGCGGCAGACGTAGCTGGCGCCCGAGCGCTCGACCGAGAGATGCAGGCCGCCGGGGGCGATGTAGGCGTGGCCGGGCAGCACCCGCTCACCGTCCTCGGCTTCCTTCACGCCCATCCGGCACAGGCCGTCGAGGCGGGCGGCGTAGTTCTTCGTGAAGCCCGGCGGCATGTGCTGCGCGATCATCACCGCCGGGCAGTCCGCAGGCAGGTGCTGGAGCAGTTCGCGCGTCGCCTCGGTGCCGCCGGTGGAGGCGCCGATGAAGATGATCTTCTCGGTCGAGAGGCGCCCGAGCGCGGCGGCGGCGCGCGGCGGCGCTGCCGCCGGGTCCTCAGCCTCGGTGCGGCGGATCCTGGCCTGCGCGGCGACCCGGATCTTGGCGGTGATGTCGTCGGCGAGCAGCTTCAGGCCGTCGGCGACGCCCAGCCTGGGCTTGGCGACGAAGTCGACCGCGCCGAGTTCGAGCGCGCGCAGCGTCGTCTCGGCACCGCGCTCGGTGAGCGTCGAGACCATCACGACCGGCATCGGCCTGAGGCGCATGAGCTTGCCGAGGAAGTCGATGCCGTCCATGCGCGGCATCTCGACATCGAGGGTGATCACGTCGGGGTTGAGCTCGCGGATCATCTCGCGCGCGACCAGGGGGTCGGGCGCGGCGCCCACGCACTGCATGTCGCTCTGCCGGTTGATGATCTCGGCGAGCATCTGGCGCACCAGGGCCGAGTCGTCCACCACCACCACGCGGGTTCGTGTCATGCTCACTCTCAGAAGAGGTCCACGGAGCCGGCGTCGCTGTCGCCCGCGACCGGGCGTGCGGCGGCGGCGAGATCGCGCGCCGCGAGCTCGCCAGCGTGCGTCGCCGCCAGTCGCTTGACCATCGCCTTGCCGCTCTGCGGCAGGAAGCAGACCTTGCGCGGATAGACGTCGAGCACGTCCTTGCTCACCACCGGGATGCGCTCGGTGTGCAGGTAGTCGAGCACGAACGCGGTGTTGCGCTCGCCGACCCGCAGCGTGTCCATGCCCGAGATCACCTGGCCGCCGCCGAAGACCTTGGCCTCCATCGTCGAGCGGGTGGCACCGAGCTTCATCAGCTCGTTGATGAGCAGCTCCATTGCGTACGAGCCGTAGCGGCCGCTGTCGTCGCCGCCGTCGGCGAGCATGAAGTGGTTGAGGCCGCCGACGCGGGCGTGCCGGTCCCACAGGCATGCCGCGATGCACGAGCCGAGCGTGGTCATGACGAGGAGGTCTTCCGACGCGGCGTAGTACTCGCCGGGCAGGACCTTGACGGCCTCGCTCGCGAAGTGCGCGTCGTACCAGAAGAAGGACGCTTCGCCGGGCTTCTTCGGCCGGGCCTTGAGTGCCGCGAGGCGCGAGCCGGCAACGTCACGCACGTTCGTAGACCGACTTGGCGCGCAGCCGGAACAGGTCGCGCGACTCGTTGAAGTTCTCGGAATGGCCGGCGAAGAGGAGGGCGCCGGGCCGCGCGACGCGGTGCATGCGCTCGAGGACGGCGCGCTGGGTCGGCGCGTCGAAATAGATCATGACGTTGCGGCAGAAGATGATGTCGAACGGCGCGCCGAGCGACAGCTTCGCGTCCATCAGGTTGCAGGTCTGGAACTCGACCAGCCGGCGCAGCTCGGGCCTGACCATGATCGAGCCGGAATTGGCGCCCGAGCCGCGCAGTAAGTGGCGCTTCAGGCGCGCCGCGTCGAGGCCCTTGGCGCCGGCTTCGTAGACGCCGCGCTCGGCGATCGCCAGAACGCGGGTGTCGATGTCGCTGCCGACGATGCGGACGTCGGCCGCCGGCCCGAGCGCCTCGATCACGGTCATCGCGATCGAATAGGGTTCCTCGCCGGTCGACGCCGCGTTGCACCAGATCCGGATCGGCTCGCCGGCGCGGGCGACGAGCTCGGCAGCGAGGATCGGGAAGTGATGGTCCTCACGGAAGAATGCGGTGAGGTTGGTCGTCAGGCAGTTGACGAAGTCCTGCCACTGCGCCTCGGTCCCGGCGCCGCGCATCGCCTCGAGCTCGTCGAGGTACTCGCGCACGGAGCGGTGGCCGAGCTCGCGCAGGCGCCGCGACAGGCGGCTGTAGACCATCGCCTGCTTGCCCGCGTGCAGACTGATGCCGGCCTTGCGATGGATGAGCGAGCGCACGCGCTCGAAGTCGTCGGCGCCGTAGGAGAACTCGGCGTCGCCGCCGATCGCGCGACCGGGATCGCGCTCGGAGGGCTGGACGCTCGCGAGCGCGCGCCGCGCGCTCATTTGCGCCCACTGGCCAGGCCCATCCGCAGCTCGTCGTACCCGGGGACCATCTCGTCGAGGTGGGGGAATTTCCACTTGTCGTTCGATTCGCGGCAGACGATGCGCTCGACGCAGCCGTGGCGGCCGAGGTCGATGACCTCGGGTGCCATCGGCATCAGCGACTTGGTCGAGAAGAAGACCTTCACCTTGGGCTTGAGCGCCGAGGCCGGGTTCTGCTCGGCGACGATCGCGAGTCGCCCCGAATGCAGCCGCACGAGCGAGCCGGTCGGGTAGATGCCGATCGATTCGACGAAGGCCTGAAACACGGCCGGATCGAACTGGCCCTTCTGGCTCCAGTCGCTCATCCGCGCGACCGACTCGGCCGGATCCCAGCCGTCCTTGTAGGGACGGTTCGAGGTGATGGCGTCGTAGACGTCGCATATCGCGCCCATTCGCGCGTGCAGGCTCAGCGCCTCGCCCAAGAGTCCTTCGGGGTAGCCGCGGCCGTCGGGACGCTCGTGGTGATGGAAGCAGACGTCGATCGCGATCTCGCCCACGTCGCCGGCGGCGGCGAGCAGTTCGCGACCGCGCTCGGGGTGGGTCATGATGACCGCGTACTCGTCGTTGTTGAGCGTGCCGGGCTTGTTGAGCACCTCGATCGGCATCATGGCCTTGCCGATGTCGTGCAGCATGCCGGCCATGCCGGCCTCGCGGCATTCGCTTTCCGACATGCCGAGCTTGCGGCCGAGCGCGACCATCAGCGCGCATACCGCGACCGAGTGCATGTACGAGTAGTTGTCGTGCGTCTTGAGGCGCGCCAGGCTGATCAGCGCGCCCGGATTGCGGTGCATCGAGGTCGCGATGTCGTCGACGAGGACAAGGCACTGGTCGGTCGAGATCACCTTGCCGAGGCGGGCGTCGGTGAAGAGCGACTCGATCGCTTTCTTCGAGCGCGAGCAGAGCGCTGCGGCGCGTGCGGCCTCTTCCGCGACCGAAACCTGTGCCGGCAGCGTCGGAGTCTCGTGGTGCGGCGGGTGACCCGAAGACGGCACGGGCGCCGGGGCGGGCGGGCGCGGCGCCTCGAGGTCGAAACCCTTGTCGGTGTCGATCCAGCACTCGACGACACCGCTCGTACGCAGCTTGCGGAGGTCGGACTCGTCCCTCAGGACGAATCGCTTCTTCCAGAACGGGTGGTCGAGCCACGAGCCGCAGAGCTCGTGCAGCTGCATGCCCAGGCGCAGCTGGTCAACGCGGATCTTGCGCAGCATGGGTGGCTTGGCAGAGGCCCGGCGAAGCCCTAGAAGACGAGGCTTGCGAGCAGGTCGTCGACTTCGCGCTGGTTCGCGACGATGTCGTCGCGGCCCGTCGGCTCGAGCACCGGGCCGTGCAGCACGCCGGTGCGGACTTTCGCGACCTCCTGCGGCGCAGCACGGACCAGGAGCTTGACGAGGCCGTCCTCCAGATCGGCCGCGAGCGAGACGACGTTTGCCACGATCGCGACTGCGATCCCGCGCGTCGGGGCGGCGCTGCTGGCGTGCCCGGCCTTGGCCTGCTCGACCGAGCTCGGCAGCTTGTCGGCGGCCTCGCCGGTCTTGGCGGCGATGTACGTGAGGCGGCTGCGCGCATCGGGCAGGCCGTCGGCGTGCAGCTGGCGCGTGATCGCGTCGAGCTGGCGGAACACTTCCGGCGACGCAGCCGGAATGTCGGGGGCCAGATCGGCCGTACGGTCCATCTTCATGGGTCGCTCGCAGCGCTCAGGCCGGCGCGGCCATCTTCTGCAGGATCCTCTGCACCTTCTCTTCCAGAGTCGCTTTGGTGAAGGGCTTGACGATGTAGCCCGCAGCTCCGCTCTTGGCCGCCAGCACGATGTCTTCTTTCCTCGCCTCGGCCGTGACCATCAGCACCGGCAGGTGCTTGAGCGCTTCGTCGGCCTTGATCGCCGCGAGCAGCTCGAAGCCGGTCATGTTGGGCATGTTGATGTCGGAGACGACGAAGTCGAAGGGCTGCTCCTTCAGCTTGGCGAGCGCCTGGACGCCGTCCTCGGCCTCGTCGGCGTTGTTGCAGCCCATGTCCTTCAGCAAGCCCTTGACGATTCGGCGCATCGTCGAGAAGTCGTCGACGACGAGGAATCTCAGTGCTTCGGGGTTGTTCACGGGCGTCCTCTCGTCGTGCCGGTCTCGTTCAGGCTGTTGTCGGCGTGCGGCGCCGGAACTTGACCCCGGACCGGGCTTGCGTCACGGGAGACGCCGCGGATGCACGGCCGGCGAAGAACGATCCTTATCCCGGCCTTTTTGCTCTATCGCCGCCGGCCTCGCCGGCAGACACTGGCGCATGACGAATCAGGTGCTCTCGCAGGACGAGGTCGACGCGCTCCTGCAAGGAATCACCGGCGAGGGCGACGGCGATGTCGCCGAGGCGGAGTCGGAGGGCAGCTCGGGTGCGGCGCGCGACTACAACCTGACCGACCAGGACAGGATCATCCGCGGCCGGATGCCGACGATGGAGCTCGTCAACGAGCGATTCGCCCGCAACATCCGCACGGGCATCTTCAACCTGATCAGGAAGAGCCCCGAGGTCGCACTGAACGCGATCAAGCTGCAGAAATACAGCGATTTCCTGCGCGAGATTGCGGTGCCGACCAACTTCAACATCATGAGCGTGCGGCCGCTGCGCGGCTCCGGCCTTGTGGTCTGCAACCCCGGCCTGATCTTCGCGATCATCGACGGGCTCTTCGGCGGCTCGGGCAAGTACCCGACACGCATGGAAGGGCGCGACTTCTCGGCCACCGAACAGCGCGTCATCGGCCGCCTCGTCGACATCATCGCGTCCGAATACAAGAAGGCCTGGGAGGGCATCCATCCGATCGAGCTCGAGTACCAGCGCTCGGAGATGCTGCCGCAGTTCGCCACCATCGCGACGCCGAGCGAGGTCGTCGTGACGACATCGTTCACGCTCGAGCTCGGCGACACCAGCGGCGAAATCCACTTCTGCATTCCCTACTCGACGCTCGAGCCGATCCGCGACGTCCTTTACTCGACGCTGCGCGGCGACTCGAACCAGCCCGACCAGCGCTGGATCAACCTGCTCAAGGAGCAGATTCAGCCCGCCGAGGTCGAGCTCATCGCCGAGCTGGGGCAGGCGCCGGCGACAGTCGAGCAGCTCCTGTCGTTCAAGCCGGGCGACTTCATCGAGCTCGACCTGAAACAGGTGATCCAGGCGACGGTGTGCGGTGTGCCGCTCTTCGACTGTCACTACGGCACTTCGAATGGCCGCTATTCGCTCAAGGTCGACCATCTGCTCGACCAGTCGGGCACCGGCTGGACGCGCGACGGCCGTTGATCGCGAGCGGTCGGACGGACGCGCCGGCGCTCAGTTCAGCGCCATCAGCTTGCCGCGCTTCTGGGTGAGGTCGATGTAGCGCTGCAGCGTGCGCAGCGTCTCGCCGCCCGGGCGGACGAACTCGAAGCCCAGGCGCGCGCCGCACGCCCCTTCGCTGACGACGGTGCTGTGCTGCAGGCGCATGTCGACCTCGACGCGGGTGTCGCTGTCGAGCTCGATGCGCACGTCGCAGACGACCGTGCCGCGGCTGATCGACGGCTCGTCGGCGGGCAGGAACAGGCCGCAGCCGCCGATGCTGACGTCGACCAGGCGCAGCGACATCTCGGCGTCGGGCATGTCGGGATGGAGGAAGCGCGCGGTCGGTGCCGTCCGCGTCAGCGGCCGCACGCGGAAGGAGTCGCGCCGCTGGAAGCGGTAGAGCTCGCGCGGCGCGGCGCAGCTCAGCACGCTGGCGCGCTGGCCGCTGACGACGTGCAGGCCCTGCACCTCGAACTGGATCTTGACGCTGTCGAGGTAGCCGACGACGGTGACCTCGTCGCCGCGCAGCAGCGCGGCCATCGCCGGGTCGGCCGGATCGGCGTTGAAGCCGACCGTGCTGCGCGTGCCGTCGAGGGTCCAGAGGGCAGTCGTGAAGACGACGCCGTCCTCTCCGTGCAGGCTCAGGAGCACCGAGCCGTCGAGCAGCTGCTTGAGGACCGACTGGATCTCGCGCGGCGCGGATACCCGGAACTCGTCGAGCCCGTCGTCGTGGTTCATGCCGTCGAGCGGCGCCGGGCGAGTTTCCATGGTGTGCCTCGTGGCGGGTGTGGGGGGTGGATCGGAGAGGGAGAAGGGGGGCGGCTCAGTGCAGCGTCTTGGGACGACCGGCGAGGATGTCGTCGAGGTCTTCGAGCCAGGGCTCGGCGAGCTGGCGGATCTCGGCGTCGTTGAGCAGGATGCGCTGCATGAGACGCGATTTCAGCTCCGCCTCGTCGGCAGGCAGGGGCTTCTCGGCAGCGGTGTTCTTGAGCTGCGCGATCAGCACCGCGCAGGCGCCCTCGAGCTTGACGACGTGATCCCAGTTGCCCTCGCGGGCCGCCTCGAGCATGTCCTGGCTGGCCTTCTCGATGGCCTCGTAGTAGTTCATCAAGAGGGAGTTCATGCGGGCTCCGGAGGTTTGCGCCTGGGGCATGTCACTGGACCTTGTGGGAAGCGCTCGGATCGATCGCCGCCCAGGCCGAGCGTAGCGGCGCCATGAGCGACGCGCACTCGTCGAGCGCGGCGGTGTCGTTGTGCAGGTTCGCCTGGGTGAGGCGGATGGCCACGTAGCGGTAGAGGGCGGACAGGTCCTCGGCGAGCTTGCCACCGGCGGCGATGTCGAGGTTGGCCCGCAGGCCCTCGTCGACGATCCGCACGGCACGCGCGATCGCCTTGCCCTTGGTCTCGATCTCGCGCCTGGACATCGCAGCGCGTGCCTGCGCCAGCGCGTCGCCGAAGCCTTCGAACAGCATCGCCACCAGGCGGTGCGGAGAAGCGCAGTCGACCCCGGTCTCGACGCCGACCGTGTGGTAGGCGCCGGCGAGGGCACTGGAGGTGTTACGGGACATGGCGGTCGGCGCGAACATGGTGTCGTTGCGTTCTCGAGGATGGGCTTGATTGGGTATCGGTATCGCCCGTGGCGACTTGAGCCTCTGCTCCATCCTGCGACCGCGCGGGCCGGTCTTTCTTCCCCGCGGTGCGTGGTGTTCGCGCGCGCCTGCCGTCGGCGTCAGTTCTTGTTGCTGTTCCAGGCCGCGATCTGCTGCGTGATGTAGCTGCTCTGCGTGGAGAGCGACGCCATCTGCGTGTCGAGCGCGGTGTACTGCGCGCGCATGCGCTTCTCGATGTCGGCCAGGCGCCGCGTGAGCGTGTCCTGGTCCTTCTGGTTGCGTTGCAGCTGGTTGCCCAGGCCGGTGGTGCGCGTCGAGATCGAGCCGTCGACGCCGAGCATGGCATCGGTCGCGCTGCGAAAGAGCGTGCCGAAGCCGGCCTGCGTCGGGTCGGTCGGACTCGCGTTCGCGAACAGCCTGGTGATCTGGGGGAGGTTGCCGAGGGCGCTGTCGAGCTTGCTGCTGTTGACGGTCATGGAGCCGTCGGACTGGATCTGCAGCCCGGCGTCGGACAGGCGCGCAAAGCTCGTCGACGCACCCGACAGGCTGCCGGCAAGTGCGCGCAGCTGGTTCTGCAGGCCCACCGCGGCGCTGTCGCCCTGCAGGATGCCGCCCTGCTTGGACGTGGCGTCGTACCTGGTGTCGGTGGCGATGAGCTTGTAGACCGCGGTGTACGCGGCAGCGAAGTCGGTGAGCGTCTTCTTGAGCGAGTCGGTATCGGTGACGACGTTGACGGTGGCCGGCGTCGTCGTCGGCGCCGCCAACGGCACCGACGACGACGTCGTCGTTGGCGCCCACAGGGTCAGGGTCAGCCCGTCGACGATGTTGGTCAGGATGTTGCTCGCCGAGGTCACCGCCAGCCCGTTGATCTTCGCGACGGCATTGGCCGCGACCTGCGAGCGCGTCATCTGCGCAGCGCCGGCCGAGGGATCGTAGGCCAGCGCCGACAGGCCCGCGGCGTCGCTGTTGTTGCCGTCGGCGTCGGTGACCGAGGTGCGAAAGCCGTTCGCCGCTCCGGTCGCGTTGGAGCGGATCAGGAGGCGCGAGCCGCTCGCGTCCGTCATGATCATTGCGTTCACGCCGGCGCCGGCGCCGTTGATCTTGTCGCGCACGTCGGCGAGGGTGTCGGTGGCGGCGACGTCGATGTTGACCCCCGGCGGCGTGCCCGAGGCGGTGAAGGTGCGAGCGCCGTTGGGGTCGGTGTTCCAGGTGCCGAGCTCGATGCGCAGCGTCCCCGCGCCGACCGCGGCTGTCGCCGACTGCGCCGCGCTCGCGAGCGTCTGCACGCTCGCGATCGAGGTGACCTCGACCGTGTAGGTGCCGGGGGTCGCGCCGTTGGTCGATGCGCCGACCGCGCTGCTCGACGAGGTCGCGGTCGTCTGGGCCCAGGTCGACTGGCTCGCCAGCTTGGCGGAGAGGTCGCGCAGCGTCGAGACCGCGCTCTTGATCTTGCCGTACTCGGAGACCGTGCTCTGGATCGTCGACGCCTTGGTCTGCAGCGCCGTGAGCGGCCGCTGCTCGAGCGCCATCAGCTGGGTGACGATGGAATTGACGTCCAGGCCGCTGCCGATGCCGGCGGAGCTGATCGTCCCCGTGCCTGAAGTGCTGATCGACGTGGCCACCGCAATTCCTTCTCAACGCACCTCGGCCGGACGGACCGATGTCCCGTTGTCGGCCCGCGGCGCGCCGACTTGAGGCCCGCGGCGGAGCGTTCCGTCTTACTTCAGCAAGGACAGCACGCTTTGCGGCAGGGCGTTGGCCTGGGCGACCATCGCCGTGCCGGCCTGCTGCAGGATCTGGGCCCGCGACAGGTTGGCGGTCTCGGCCGCGAAGTCGGCATCCATGATCCGGCCGCGCGCGGCCGACTGGTTCTCGCCCGTGATCTGCAGGTTCGAGATCGCGAAGCCGAAGCGGCTCATCGCCGCGCCGTAGGCAGCGCGATCGGTCGTGATCGTGTCGAGCTTGCCGTCGATCGCGGCCAGTGCGGTCGAGGCGTTGCCTGCCGTCGTCAGGTCGCCGCCGACGGTCGTGACCTGGTTGGTCGCGATCGAGAGCGTGTCGCCGTTGTTGGCGCCGATCTGGAAGGTCTGCGTTCCCGCGCCAGCGCCGACGATGTTGTTGCCGTTGAACTTGGTCTGCGTCGCGATCCGCGTCACTTCGCCCGACAACTGCTGGTATTCCGCGTCGAGGTTGGCGCGGTCGCCGGTGCCGTTCGAGCCGTTCTGGGCCTGGACTGCCAGCTCGCGCATGCGCTGCAGCGCGTCGGTGATCGTCGCCAGCGCGCCTTCGGCCGTCTGCGCCAGCGAGATGCCGTCGTTGGCATTGCGGACGGCGACGTTGGTGCCGCGGATCTGCGCATTCATCCGGTCGGCGATCGCCAGGCCGGCGGCGTCGTCCTTCGACGAGTTCACGCGCAGGCCCGAGGACAGTCGCTGCATCGAGGTCGCGAGCGAGCTCTGCGAGGTGTTGAGGTTTCGCTGGGCATTCAGCGAATTGATGTTGGTGTTGATCGTTTGCGGCACGAAGGTCACTCCTTGCGGAAAGGTCGCTTCCGGCGGAGAGGCCGGACTCTTCAGCCGACCCGTTGCGGCTTGGGGAGAATTCTTCGACCGCGAGGCTGGCGGCGATCCCCAGAAGACACGTCCTTATCGATGCCAATTCGAACCCACAAATGGAAAAGCCGCCCCGGAGGGCGGCTCGAAGCGATCGACCTGCGTCGGCTTACTTCAGGAGGGCGAGCACCCCTTGCGGCAACGTATTGGCCTGGGCGACCATCGCCGTGCCGGCCTGCTGCAGGATCTGGGCACGCGAGAGGTTGGCCGTCTCCGCCGCGAAGTCGGCGTCGACGATCCGGCCGCGGGCTGCGGACTGGTTCTCGACGCTGATCTGGAGGTTCGAGATCGCGAAGCCGAACCGGCTGATCGCGGCACCGTAGGTTGCCCGGTTGGTCGTGATCGCGTCGAGCTTGCTGTCGAGCGCGGCCAGCGCCGTCGAGGCGTTGCCCGCCGTCGTCAGGTCGCCGCCGACGGTCGAGACTTGGCTGGTCGCGATCGAGAGCGTGTCGCCGTTGTTGGCGCCGACCTGGAAGGTCTGCGTGCCGGCGCCGGCGCCGATGATGTTGTTGCCGTTGAACTTGGTCTGCGTCGCGATACGCGTGATTTCGCTCGACAGCTGCTGGTATTCCGTGTCGAGGTTGGCGCGGTCGCCGGTGCCGTTCGAGCCGTTCTGGGCCTGGACCGCGAGCTCGCGCATCCGTTGCAGCGCGTCGGTCACGGTGGCCAGCGCGCCGTCGGCGGTCTGGGCCAGCGAGATGCCGTCGTTGGCATTGCGGATCGCGACGTTGGTGCCGCGGATCTGCGCATTCATCCGGTCGGCGATCGCCAGGCCGGCAGCGTCGTCTTTCGACGAGTTGATGCGCAGGCCCGAGGACAGGCGCTGCAGGGAAGTGGCCAGCGACGACTGCGACGTGTTCAGGTTGCGCTGAGCGGTCAACGAGTTGACGTTGGTGTTGATCGTCTGTGACATGAAATGGAACTCCTGTGGTTGACTGACACCCGGCCTAGCGCCGGCGTTACACGCGGTCGCATCGGAGGCGGACCTCCGCTGTTCCCGTTTGCATGCGATTGCCGCGGCCCCGCCGTTGGCCTTCGCACCGCCCGCTAGTCAACCGTTGCGTCCGGCAGCGAACTGCCCAACCCGCGGCCGGCTAACCGGACCCCGTCCCCCGTTGTTCGGGAAGCGTTGTCGGGTTATCGAGCCGGGTGCCTTGAACTTGAGTGCAATTCCCGACGGGTGTGGAAAAAGCTGCATTTGTCCGGCCCGCACGGTCGCCGGATCAAAGCGGCGGCCCGGTCCCTGTTGCGGCGATCGCAGCGCAATCGGCGTGCTGTGATGCATCGGTACGCGCTCGCCGCGCTGAAGCCTCGTCGAACCCACCTCCGCTCCCTTCATGGACCGCATCGCCCTCGTGATGATCGTTCGCGACGAAGCCCGCAGCCTCGAGCGCTGCCTGGTGAGCGCCTGCCCTTGGGTCGACGAGATGGTCGTCGTCGACACCGGCTCGGTCGATGCCTCGCCGGAGATCGCGCGCCGTTTGGGCGCGCGCGTCGAGCACGTGAGCTGGAGCGACGATTTCGCAGCCGCGCGCAACGCAGCGCTGGCCCTCAGCGACGCGCGTTGGCGCCTCATCCTCGACGGTGACGAGTGGATCACGCACGGCGGCGCTGCGCTCACCGCGTTGCGCGGTTCGGGCGGCGCAGACTTCATCGGCCAGATCACGGTCGTGAGCCTGTTCGACGGCAGTCGCGCCGGCACCGGCGTGGGCGAAGCACCGAGCTGGCTGCCGCGTGTCCTGCCGCGCGGCGTCGGCTACGGCGGCCGCGTCCACGAGCAGCCCGTGGCAACTCTGCCGCGTCGCCGCCTGCCGCTCGTCGTCGCCCACGACGGCTACCTCGACGCGCAGCGCGCGAAGAAAGCCGGACGCAACGAGCACCTCCTCACGCTCGCCCTCGCCGCCACCCCCGGCGACGCCTACCTGCGCTACCAGCTCGGCAAGGATTTCGAGGTCCGCGGCCGCTTCGACGCCGCGGCGCCGCACTACCTGCGCGCGCTCGAGGGTGTCGACCTCGCCGCAGCGTGGCGCCACGACCTGGTCGTGCGCACGCTCTTCACCCTCAAGAAAGTCGGCTGCCACGACGCCGCGATCGCGCTCGCCGACGCCGAGGCGCCGCGCTGGCCCGGCTCGCCCGACTTCTTCTTCGCGCTCGGCGATCTCCTCCTCGATTGCGCCGCCTGCGTGCCGGCGCGCGCGCCCGAGCTCCTGCCGCGCATCGAGGCGAGCTGGCTGCGCGCGCTCGAGATCGGCGAGCGGCCGGAGCTCGCCGACACCGTGCGCGGTCGCGGCAGCTTCCTCGCCGCCCACAACCTCGCCGTCCTCCACGCCGGCCTCGGGCATGACGGCGAGGCGCGCCGGTGGCGCGAACGCGCGCAGGCGATGCGCTAGCCGGACGCGCAGCGAACTGGTGCCCCGAGCGCCCGCAATTCGACGCTTCACCCGCGCACGCGACCCCTACGCTCGACCTCCGAATCCCCATCGGCCGCGCTCGACTGCGCGCGACCGTCCATCGACATGCCGATCACGCTGCCCCAACCTTCCGCACCTGGCTCATCGGGCGTCCGAGCCCGCGCGCATCGCCGCTGGCAGGCGGGTCAGGCGCTGCTGCGTCGCCAGAAATGGGTCGAGGCGGCGCAGGCGTTCGAGCAGGCGGCCACGATCTGCAACGACAGCGCCTACGCACTGGCCGCGATCCATTCGCTGATCGAGGCTGGCCGGCCGGTCGATGCCGTGCGCCACGCGCGCGCGATACGCGCCGTCGAGCCGCGGCTCGCGCTGGCCTGCACGCTCGAGTCGCACGCCCTGCTCGGGCTTGGACAGGTCGAGGCGGCCGTCGCCAGCCTGCGCGCGCTGCCCGAGGACGTGCCTCGCGATCACGACTACTTCGTGTCGCTGGCGGTGTCGCTGCAGCGCTCGGGCCGGTACGCCGACGCGATCAAGCCCTTCTTCGACGCGCTCGCGCTGAAGATGGACGACGCGCTTTCCCACTACCGGCTCGGCATGTGCTTCAAGGAGCTGGCGATGAAGGCCGAGGCCGCCGAGTGCGTGCGCACGGCGATCGTGCTCGGCCTGGGCAGCAGCGACCTGGCCGCACGCGGGCAGCTCGTCTTCCTCGAGCGCGAGGCGTGCCACTGGGACGCGGCCGACGAAGCGTTGGCCGGCCTGCGCGCCGCCGTTCGCGCCGTACCGGCAGACACGCCGATGGAGACCTCGCCCTTTCCGCACGCCGTCTTCGTCGACGACCCGCACGAGGTCCTGAAGGTCGCGCGCCACTACGCGCTGCACACCGTCGCGCTGTCGCACCCGCTGCCGCGCCGCGTCGCGAAGGAGAGGGAAGGGCGACTGCGCATCGGCTACCTCTCGGCCGACTTCCACCAGCACGCGACCAGTCACCTGATCGCGCAGATGCTCGAGTGCCACGACCGTGGCGCCTTCGAGGTGACGCTGCTCTCGACCGGGCCCGACGACAAGAGCGCACTGCGCCAGCGCATCGTCCAGTCGAGCGAGCACTTCGAGAACCTGCGCGGCCTCGGCGTCGCTGCGATGGCAGCGCGCATCCAGGAGCTCGGCATCGACATCCTCGTCGATCTCAAGGGCGCGACCTACGACACCGTGCTGCCCGTGCTGGCCCACAAGCCGGCAGCGCTCCAGGTGAGCTGGCTCGGTTTTCCCGGCTCGACCGGCGCACCCTATATCGACTACTTCATTGGCGACCGCATCGTCTCGCCGCTGGATCACGCCACCCACTTCTCCGAGAAGATCGCGCAGCTGCCCGGCTGCTACCAGCCGAACGACGGAGCGCGCGCCCTCCCGCTGCCGTCGAAGCGCGCCGACTGGGGCCTGCCCGCTGACGCGCTCGTCCTCTGCGCCTTCCACCAGCCGTTCAAGATTTCGGCCGAGGTCTTCGGGCGCTGGTGCGATCTGCTGCACGAGCTGCCCGGCGCCGTCCTCTGGCTGCTGCAGTGGAACGTCAACGTCGAGGCGACGCTGACCGCGGCCGCACGGGCGCGCGGCATCGGCCCCACGAACACCTCAGCCGGCTCGCCTCGGCCGACATCTTCCTCGACGCCTGGCCTTGCAACGGCCACACCACCGTCGGCGAGGCGCTCTGGGTCGGACTGCCGGTCGTCACGGTCACCGGCCAGACCTTCGCGCAGCGGGTCGGCGGCAGCCTGCTGCACGCGGTCGGCGTCGACGAGCTGATCGCGACCGATGTGGTGGGCTATGTCGAGACGGTCCTCTCCCTCGCCCGCGATCCGGCCCGGCGCGCCGCGCTGCGCGAGCGGCTGGTCGCCGCGCGGCACACCAGCACGCTCTTCGACGGCGCGCGTTTCGCGCGCGACATCGAGCCGCTCTACACGCGCATGTGGGCACGGGCAGTGGCCGGGCAGGTGCCCGGACACCTGCCCGCCATCGACGGCGATCCGAACCGAGAGGCGGACAGGGACGCGGACATCGTTCTGCCCGCCCCCGCAAATGCCGAGATTTCGAGCCGCTGATCGGGCTTTAGCCCGGCGACGCCGAACCTAAGCTTTCTGGACAGGGCCGTGAGAGCCCGCCCCCTTTCGAAAGTCGGCGTCCATGAGCAAGCTTCCCGCGGTCCACCTGTGCATCCAGCAGCCGGTCGGCTACGTCCACTCGCTCGGCCTCCTCGACCAGGCGCGCTACTTTCGATACCAGTTCAGCCGCCTCGGCGCCCAGGTCAGCGTCGCCAAGAACCGGTTCCGCCACGACGCCGTGAACTTCGTCTTCGGCGCCCATCTCGGCTTCGACGCGGCCCAGCGCGAACGCCACGCCTGCATCTTCGTGAACCTCGAGCAGCTGGGCGTCGGCGGCGCCGAGCTGACGGCCGAGCACGTGCGGCTGCTCGGCAGCTCCGCCGTCGTCGACTACGATCCGGAGAACGTCGCCGCCTACGCGAAGCATCCCGACGACGTCAGCATCGTGCCGCTGCTGCACGCGCCCTACCTGAAGCCGGCCCACGCCGTCCGTCTGGAAGACCGGCCGATCGACCTGCTCTTCATCGGAAGCATGAACGATCGCCGCTGCGCCTGGCTCGATCGCATCCGCGCCACCGGCCGCACCGTGACGACGCTCGCCAGCGCCCTCTACGGCGCCGAGCGCGACGCGCTCATCCTCCAGGCGAAGGCCGTCGTCAACGCCCACTTCTACGAGTCGAGCCGATTCGAGCAGGCGCGCGTCGCGCACTGCCTGTCGCTCGGCACGCCGGTGATCTCCGAGCGCACCGCGCGCACCCATCCGCATCCCGCGTTCGAGGACTCCGTCTTCTGGCTCGAAGGCGCGCAACTCGAGCAGTTCTTCGCCGAAGATTTCGCGACCCCGCTCTTCCACGACGTCGCCCGCGCCGCCCTCGAGCGCTTCGAGCAGGCCGACCCGGTGGAGGCCTACGCCGACCTGCTCGCGTTCGCCAGCGGCTTCGGTCGCGGCCACTTCGAGCGCCGGCCCACGACGCCCTGGCAGCCGGGCCGCATCAACCTCGGCTCGGGCAAGGATTACAAGGCCGGCTGGCTCAACCTCGACGTCCTCGACCGCGCCGAGCCCGATCTGGTCCTCGATCTCGCCGGCGATGTCGCGTTGCCGATCGAGGCATGCTCGTCGACCGTCGGCGCCGTGCGGCTCGAAGAACGCAGCGTCTCGGTGATCAACGCCAACAACGTGCTCGAGCACGTCACCGACCTGACGACCCTGATGACGCGCTGCCTCGCGCTCCTGAAGACCGGCGGCGAGATGCACGTCGAGGTGCCGTACGAGCAGGCGGCGACAGCCTGGCAGGACCCGACCCATGTGCGCGCCATGAACGAGAACTCTTGGCTCTACTACACCGACTGGTTCTGGTACCTCGGCTGGTTCGAGCACCGCTTCGCGGTCGACAGCTCGTGCTTCCTCGATCTGCAGCTCAAGGCCTGCGGCCGCGAGCAGGGCGCCTTCATGCGCCTTGTTCTGCGCAAGGTCGAGACGACACCCGACGAGCGGACGATCGCCCGCACGATGCAGTCGGATCTGCGCTTGCCGGCCGATGCGGTCGCGCCGGAGCATCGCTACCCCGGCACGGTCGGCCTTCAGGCGGCGACGACGATCTCGCCGACTTCGAGCGCGCGGCGCACCTCGGCCGGCTCGTTCCACATCAGTGCGTCGAGGATCGAGAGATCCGCGAGTGCGGGGAAAGGGCCCGCGACGTAGTCGAACGCCGGCGTGCGCAGAAAGCCGAGCTCGATACCCCGGGCGCGGAAGCGTGCGGGATCGAACAGCGTGCTGCCGCCGATCGGGTTGAGGTAGGCGTCGGCACCGAGCCGGGTGCAGATCTCGAGTGCCCAGTCGCCGGCGCCGAGACCCGCGGGCAGGTCGAGCGCCAGCTCCGAGGCAATTCGGTGCCGGAAAGGCAGGCCCAGGTACCTGCACACCGCGGCCAGGCCGCGCACGTCGAGATGCACCAGCGAGTCGTCGCCGGCGGGCAGGTCGAAGGCTTCGTGCACCAGCGCTTCCACGGCCGCCGCGAACGGCGCCTTGCGGCGGTAGTGGCTGAGCTTTCCGAGCACCGAATCGCGCGCGGCAGCGACATCGAGAACGCGCGCCTCCGCCGTGCGGATCGAGATCGAGCTGTTCGCGAGTGGCACCGAGATCCAGTTGGGTCCGCTGACCGGGTGGCGTATCCGGTTGCGATTCATCCAGGTCTTCGGCGTGTACTGGGTGATGTCGAAAACCACCCATTCGTCGCAGCGGGCGATCAGCGCGAAGTGCCCCGGGTAGGGGAAGAAGTACGGCTGCATGATGCCCAGCCGCACTTCACACCTCCGTGATCCGCGCCTGGATGGCGACGGCGTGGCGCTGTGCTGCGGCGATGCGCTCGCAGACGGCGGCGACGTGCGTCGGCTGGACCAGCGCTCCGCTCGGCAGCTGGAGCAGGCGGGCGTTCAGTCGGTCGGTCTCCGGCAGCGCCTCGACGTACTGCGGCAGCTCGTCGACATAGGGGATGCTGCGGTGCGCACCCGGGTAGAAGTAGCGGCGGGCGACGATGTTCTCGGCCTTCAGCAGACCGAGGAGCACGTCGCGCGACAGCCCGAAGGTCGGCTCGTCGATCTCGCAGACGATGTACTGATGGTTGGTCTTGCTCGCGTGGCGCGGGGCATGGACCTCGACGCCGGGCACCAACGCAAGGGCGGTGCTGTACTGCGCGAAGGTGGCGCCGTTGCGTGCGAGCACGGTGTCGAGGTCCTCGAGGTTCATCAGGCCGATGGCGGCCTGCGCTTCCGACATGCGGCCGTTGCTGGTCTTGGAGACCTCGACGGTGGAGCCGGCTCCGTAGCTGCTGCGGATGTTGCGCAGGCGTGCCGCGAGGGCGTCGTCGTTGGTGGCGATACAGCCACCCTCGGCGCTGCTGAACACCTTCGTGGCGTGGAAGGAGAACACTTCGCAGTCGCCGAAGTTGCCCACCGGCACGCCGCCGATCTCGCAGCCCATGGCGTGGGCCGAGTCGAAGAACAAGCGGATGCCGTGGCGGTCGGCGAGGGCCTGGAGCGGCGCGGCCGGGCAAGCATCGCCCCACAGGTTGACCGCGAGGATGGCGCTCGTCTCGGCGTCGATGAGCGGCTCGATGAGCTCGGCGGTGATCTGATGCGTGCGCGGGTCGACGTCGCAGAACACCGGCGTGAGTCGTGTCCAGCTGAGCGCCTGCGCGGTCGCGATGAAGGTGAACGAGGGCAGGATCACCTTGCCCGTCAGGCCGAGCGCCTCGCAGGCCATGACCAGGCCGATGGTCGCGTTCGTGACGCAGACGACGTGCCGGACCTTCATCCGCTCGGCCAGGCGCGCCTCGAGCTGCTGGGCAAGCGGGCCATGGTTCGTGTACCAGCCACGCTCGAAGAGATTGCGCATGGCCGCTTCGTAGCGGTCCCAGCCGGGGAAGTAAAGCTGGCCGACCGGCAGCGGCCGGTTCAGGACCGGCGCCGCGCCGAACAGCGCGAAGACGGCGTCCAGCGACTGCGGCGCCTGCGGGTCGCCCAGACTGATCTTGGCCGGCGCCATCGGCCGGGCGCGGGCGGCACGCGCGGGCGGGAGGTGGAGCGGGTTCATGCGGCAAGGCCCTCGCGGATTGCGGCCGCGTGGCGGCGTATGAAGCGCAGCAGCTCTGCGACGGCGACGATGTCGGCCTCTGTGACCAAGTGGCCGCACGGCATGAGCATGAAGCGATTCGCGAGCCGGTCGGTCACCGGCAGCTCGGCGGGCACGTGCTCGTAGCGCATCGGCCGGGCGTGCAGCGGCGGCGAGTAGTAGGCGCGCGACAGGACCTGCTCGCGATTGAGCAGGGCAAGCGTCTCGGCGCGGGAGAGCGGCCAGTCGTCGGTGAGCTCGACGACGATCGTCTTGAAGCTGCAGCGCTCGCTCTCGTCGAATGCGAGCAGACGCACGCCCGCGAGGCCGTGGAGCTCGCGCTGCCAGCAGCGGTATCGCGCGCGGTTGCGAACGACCTGGTCCTCGAGGTCGTCGAGGCCGGCCAGCGCCATGGCGGCGTGGATCTCGTTGAGCTTGGCGTTGATGCCCAGGTTCTCGACATTGTCCTGGCCGAAAAAGCCGAAGGCGCGTGTCTTGGCGAGGCGGTGCGCGAGATCGGGGTCGTCGGTGGTGATGTAGCCGCCTTCGAAGCCGTTGACCAGCTTGCTGGCATGCATCGAGAAGCACTCGGCCCGGCCGAACCCGCCCGTCTTCCTCCCGTTCACGGTCTCGTACACCGACTCCACCGCATCGAGCAGCAGCGGTACGCCGGTGCTGGCGGAGAGCCGTTCGAGGCCTTCGACATCGCAGCAGTTGACGATGGGATGCACGCCGAGCAGGAGTGCGGTATCGGCGCCGATGCAGCTCGCGGCGGCGATCGGGTCGATGGCGAGCGTCGCCTCGTCGACCTCGCAGAAGCGTGGCACGAGGTCGCACCAGGCGACGATATCGGCCAGGCGACGGTAGGTCAGGGAGGGCATCACGACCTCGCGCCGGCCCGGCCGGGCGAGCGCCTGGATCGCGAGCACGAGCGCCCAGAAGCCGTTCGCTGTGGCGATGCAGAAGCGCGTCCCGTGAAACTCGGCGAGGCGTTGCTCGAGCATCTTCACGACCGGGCCGTCGTTGGTGTAACGGTGCGCGTCGTGGAACATGCGCGAGTACATGAGGAAGCGCTCGATGTCGGGCCGGACCAGGTTCGACGTCGAGATCGGCCTGCCGTCGTACATCGCTCCCCCGCCCAGGGCGGCGAGGTCTTGCGGGTTCGTCTTTCGGAGCTGGGGGGTCATGGTGTGGCCTGGTTCGTGCCGGCGGCGTCGGCGCGGTCCAGCACGACGTCGAAGCGGTAGTGGGACGCGTAGAACTCGCGCGGCATGTGGTGGAACCGCGCCTTCCAGCCGTGTCCGGCAGCGAACTCGGTCCATTCCGCGGCAGTGCGCCAGCGACCGATCGCGGCGGCCGGGTCGTCGAGTTCGGCCGGATCGGCTTTGCCCGCCCGATAGAACAGGTGCGCGCGGTCGCGATCGGGCACGTTGCCGATGTAGATGCGGCGCACGTTGAGGAAGCGCCGGCACAACTCTCGCAGCACGGTTGCGCCGTCGGCTTCCTTGAAGAATGGAAAGCTGCCGTAGCAGAGCACCTGGTGGAATCGCTCCGGTTCCGGCTCTTCGCGCACGTAGCTGGCCGCGTCGGCGAGCGCGAAAGTCACCCGCGGGGGCCGCGCGAAGAGACGCGTCGCAACCTCGACGAGGTAGGGCGAGAAGTCGACGCCGTGCAAGGCAGCGCAGTCGTCGGCGAAGTAGCGCGAAAGCGCACCGTTGCCGCAAGCGAGGTCGAGGAGGACGTCGTCGGCGCGCAGGGCGAGACCGGCCCGGATCGCCGAGACGATGTACGCGATCTGGTCGTCCGTCACCGGCTTGCCGTTGACCGTGCGGCGCACCTGGCCCCACAGATCGCCGGCCGCGAGCGTCTTCGGATATTCCTTGTAGTCGGACTTGGCGAAGGTCATGACTAGTGCACGGTGCCCAGCTTGCGCATCTCGATGGTGGCGTCGGCCAGGGTCAGCGCTTCCATGAAGCGCGGCCCGAGGTAGCGGCCGCCGTCGGCGGCGCCGTCGAGCGCGATGAAAGCCTCGAGTTCCGGGAACTGCGGTGCCCACTGGCGGTACAGGGCGGCCTGTCTGGGCTGTCCACGCGCGAAGCGGTCGGCGCTGAGCCGCCCGCCCTCGACCGACCAGCGGCGCAAAAGCTCCCACTCGTAGTACCCGGCGGAGTAGCCCACGTACTGCGAGCCGGAGGTCTGCGCCGTGTGTTGGCGAAAGGCCGAGCCGTGGTAGCCGACGCCGGCGATGAGATGACCCTGCGCGGCCAGGTTGGTGTAGAGCGCCACGTCGGTGAGAAAACGCATGCGCCGGCCATCGAGCGCGAACGGCGCCTTCATGGTGCGCAGCACGGCTGCCTCGACGAGGATGTTGGTCGGCTCTCCGATCGGGTTGGCGCACTCCGCGACGAGGTGCTCGAACACGAACTCGGGCGGCAGCACGACGATGGCGCCCGGCTCGATCAGGCCCGGGGAGGCCAGCATGCGCCCCTGCTCGTCGACGAGATGGCGGGCGTGGAAGGCCAGTGCGGCCCTGCTCTCGCGTGCGGCATGCACGAGCAGCTCGACCGACCTCGGCAGCAGGAAGTCGTCGTCGAAGAGGAATTTGAGCCAGGTGCCCTTCGCCTCGTCGATGAGGAGGTTGCGGTTGGCGCCCGGCTCGCCGCGGCGCGGGTTGCGGAAATAGCGGACGCGAGGATCGTCCCACTTCGACATGACCGAGGCGACTGCGTCGCCCGTCGAGTCGTCGCTCACCAGCAGCTCGAAGTCGCCGTGGGTCTGGGCGAGCGCGCTGGCTATGGCCACGTCGAGCCAGTCCGGCCGGAACGCCGGGATCAGGATCGACACCGAGGGCGCGCTCATCGCGAGAAGCAGAAGAACGGCTCGCGCACGTTGCAGCCGGCGGCTTGCGCGTCGAGCTCGCCGAGCATCTCGGCGTGCGAGCGCAGCGCTCCGCTGAAGCCGGCCGCGTGGATCATGTCGACGATGTCGGCGCCGAACAGGCGCACATGGTCTTCCTGGCCGTAGAAGAGCTTTGCGAACGCGTTCGAGACCGGCCGGTTCAACTCGAGTGTGCGCGCGAGCGACGGCGCGTACGGCGTTTGGGCCACGAGCGTTCCGCCGGGGGAGAGGCAGCGATGGAACTCGGCGAGCGCGCGGGCCGGGCTCGCCACGTGCTCGAGGACATGGTTGCAGACGATCAGGTCGAAGCTCTCGTCGGCGAAGTCGAGCGCCTCGATGTCGAGGCGGGCGTGATGCGGCTGCGTCGGGTGCAGGTCCCCCCGCACATAGGCTCGCGGGCCGATCTGATGGATGAGCGCCTCCAGATGGCGCTCGGGCGCGATGTGCAGCACGTGCATGGTGCCCATCCTCTGCGGCAAGCCCGCGCTGAGCAAGTAGAGCCAAAGGTGGCGGTCGCGATCGGTGCTGTGACACGACGGGCACTGATACCTCGAGAGGTCGGAGCCGACGGCATCGAGCAGCTTCATGAATTCGCTGCGACGGGCGAGGTGCGGGTGCGGCATCCAGCCGTCGACCGGGCGGTCGCAGATGCAGCAGTAGGCGGTCGCGCCATCGGCCGGAGCCGGTGCGGCCACACGCGCCTTCGGTGGCGGCTCGACGGCCGGCCGATGGAGGGCGAGGAAGGCAGCGTCAATCGTGCCGCAGAGTGTCGGGATGGGTCCGAACTCGGGGTAGTCGGCCGCGAGCCGCTCGGCCGAAGCGTGGAACGCGGTGGGCAGCGTGTAGTCGTTGAGCGAGTTGTGAAAGATCGGCAGCCGCACGATGCGTGCGAAGACCTGATGCTGAGTCACCGCGGCCAGGCAGAGCCCGGTCGCCCAAAGGTGCCAGCCCAGGCGAGGGTCGATGCGATGCAGCGAGCGGCGCGAGACGACGACGGCAAGCTCGTCGATCGAGACGGCGGTCGCGGAGTCGGCGTGGTCGAACCGGTGCAGGCGGTCGACCACGAAGCCGGCGCGCGCATAGCCCTGGTGCTGCGCGTCGACAGCCATGCCGGCGAAGCCGATGAGCGTCTTGTCGCGCGCCTCCACCGGGACGGCCGCCAGCACCGCATTCAGGCGCCGTCCGAAGCCGGCGGGAAAGTAGACGTCCTGATGGCAAAGGAGCACCCAATCGGCCGCGACATGCGGCAGGGCCTGCTCGAGCGCGTCGCTCGCGGACGACGCGCCATCGACGGTGACGACCTGGGCCTGCACTTCCTTCAGACCCGGGGAGATGGCGACGTTGAGATCGAACTGGCGGCGGCGGGTGACCGGCACGACCACTGCGAATTCCGCGCACTTGGCGGCTGCGGCCTGGGGTTCTCTGAAGGCGAGGCGACCAGCTTCGACGACCAGGCCGTGCATGTTGAGCCTTCGCACGGCGGTGGCGCCCGGCACGTCCAGCGTTTCGACGAGGGCTGCCGCCGCCGCGGCCACCGCGAGCTCGACACCGCTGAACGGGTTGCCGCAAGGCGCGCCGGCCAGCCGTGGCATCCAGCCGGCGTCCATCATCAGCTTGAAGACCGATGCGGGTGAGCTGGGTCGGCGCGAAACAGCATCGACTCCACCTTGGGTCGTCAGGTCGCCTTCAATCAGGCGGACCAGGCCGTCGGCGCAGGCGTCGTTGTGCATGGCGACGACCAGTCTCACGTCTTCGTCGCAGTGCGCGTGCAGCACGCGCAGTAGCGTGCATGCGTCGGCGACGGCGGCGAAGCCGTCGGCCACGACGACGAGGTCGCACTCGGGTGCTGCCGCGCGGATCGCGGCCGCGTCCCAGGCGGCGCTCCGCCAGGCGGCGCCGGGATGGCGGGCCCGGTATTCGGCGGCGAGACGCTCGCTATGCGCACCGACGGCGAGTACGCGGAGGGCCGCCGGCAGCTCGGTAAGCAGGCGCGCCTGCAGTCCGGCGTCCTCCGCCGGGCCGAAAGCGCCGAGGTAGGGCGGGGCAGCGTCTCGGACGCGGCAGACCACCGCGATGCCGGAGGCGAAGACCGCGTCGTTCGCCATCGATGCCGGTGCCGATTCCTGTCGCCGTGCGGCAACGTTGACCTCGGCAGATGCGGCGAGCGGATCGGTCTGGCCGATCATGGGTTGCTTCTCATCGGATCGATTCTTGCGATCCGTTCCGGTACCGATGCGCAGAAAAGGAGACCCGCAGCGGGCTTGTTCTCCCATTCGCCGCCGCCGGGCAAGGTCGACGGCACGCCGGGCGTCGGCCGCTGGCGGCGCAGCGGGCGTGTAGGAGCTTCCCTTACAGCGAGCACAGAAAAAACTGGACTGAAGCGACCGAGATGACCCGATGGTCGGGTCCATCTCCGGGTTTCAGAATTCTCTTCATCGCAGGCAAAGACCTTGCGCCGGAAACAGCCTCAGAGACCCACGGAGTACGAACGAAATGAACGCAGACCAGATCCTCCTCGAGATTCGCGAAGCCAACCTGTCCTACCTGATGCTGGCGCAAAGCCTCATCCGCACCGACCGCGACCAGGCCCTCTACCGCCTGGGCATCAGCGAGGAGAGCGCGGCGCTGATCGCGCTGCTCACGCCGGCGCAGATGATGAAGATCGCCTCGGGCAACACGCTCCTGTGCCGCTTCCGCATGGACGACGACATGGTCTGGGGACTGCTCACCAGCCACGGCAAGAGCGCGGCCAACGACTCGACGAGCCGCCTGCACGCCTCGATCCTGCTCGCCGGCCGTCACCAGGAAGCCGCGTGATCATGAGGAACAAGAGCATCCTCACCGAAGCCAAGCAGATCGGCCGCGCCGTCGCGCTGATCGGCCTGGGCGCCCGCCTGCAAGTGCTCGAGTCGGAGACCGACCTGTCGTACGAGCGCCTCTTGCGCCTCTACAAGGAAGTCGCCGGCAAGTCGCCGAGCAAGGGCCAGCTGCCGTTCTCGACCGACTGGTTCATGACCTGGCAGCCGAACATCCACGCCTCGCTCTTCCTCAACATCCACGAGTACCTGAACAAGTCGTCCGAGATCGACGAGATCGACGCCGTCATCAAGGCCTACCAGCTCTACCAGGAAGAGACCTCGGCGCAGGGCCTCGAGGCGCTGCTCTCGGTGACGCGCGCCTGGCGGCTGGTGAAGTTCGTCGACAACGGCATGCTGACGATGACCAAGTGCTCCAAGTGCGGTGGCCAGTTCGTCACCCATCCGCACGAGATCGCCCGCCACTACGAATGCGCCCTGTGCAACCCGCCGGCGCGCGCCGGCAAGGGCAAGGCGGCCGGCGCGATCCGCATGCACTAATTCGCGATTGACGCGAACGGAGCCCTCAAGAACACCCCGACCATGCCGAAAGACAGGGTTCTCCGTTCATAGTCCTTGCTTGTCTCCTCCAGCACATCATCTGTGCTTTGAATGCGGGTCCTTCGGGACCCGCTTTTTTATTTCCCCTGTGATTCCGGCGCAGATGCGCCGATCGCCGTCGTCGAGGCCGTCGCAAACTCAAGACACCGAGCCTGCCGCCGATAACCGGAGCGGGGCGACACACGGCCGCGGCCGACACGGAATTCTCGAAGCACCATGCTCGTTCTGATCGGTTACGCCGTCGCCTTGGGCTGCATCTTCGGCGCCTACATCATGCATGGCGGCAACATCGGCGTGATCATCCACGCCTTGCCGACCGAGCTGATGGCGATCCTCGGCGGCGCGCTCGGCGCCTTCGCCGTCAACAACCAGCCCAAGATCCTGAAGGCGACCCTCGCCGCGTTGCCGACCGTCCTGAAGAGCTCCAAGTACTCGAAGGCGCGCTACATGGAGCTGATGGCGCTGCTCTACGACATCCTGCAGAAGGCGCGCAAGGAAGGCCTGATGGCGATCGAGAAGGACGTCGAGGAGCCGCACTCGTCGCCCCTGTTCCAGAAGTACGCCACCGTCGGCTCCGACCACCACGTCGTCGAGTTCATCACCGACTACCTGCGAATGATGGTCTCGGGCAACCTCAACGCCCACGAGATCGAGAGCCTGATGGACAGCGAGATCGAGACCCACCACCACGAGGCGCACGGCCCGGTGGCAGCGCTCGGGCGCCTGGCCGGAGCGCTGCCGGCCTTCGGCATCGTCGCGGCGGTGCTCGGCGTCGTCAACACCATGGGCTCGGTCGGCCAGCCGCCGGCGGTGCTCGGCGGCATGATCGGCTCGGCGCTCGTCGGCACCTTCCTCGGCATCCTGCTCGCCTACGCCGTCGTCGAGCCGCTCGGCGGCCTGATCGAGCAGAAGGTCGACGAGGGATCGAAGGAGCTGCAGTGCATCAAGACGACGCTGCTCGCCTCGATGCAGGGCTATGCGCCGCAGGTCGCGGTCGAGTTCGGCCGCAAGGTGCTCTATTCGCAGGACCGGCCGACCTTCATCGAGCTGGAAGACCATGTGAAGGGGAAGAAGTGAGCCTCGAGCGGAGCTGACATGGCAGGAGACTCGAAGAAGCTCCAGCCGATCATCATCAAGCGTGTCAAGAAGGGCGGCCATGCCGTCCATGGCGGCGCGTGGAAGATCGCCTACGCCGACTTCGTGACGGCGATGATGGCGTTCTTCCTGCTCATGTGGCTGCTCGGCTCGACCACCGACGGCGACAAGAAGGGCATCGCCGACTTCTTCAACGCGCCGCTCAAGGTCTCCTTGATGGGCGGCAGCGGCTCGGGCGATTCGTCGAGCGTCGTGCGCGGAGGCGGCAACGACCTGTCGCGCAGCAACGGCCAGGTCCGCGACGGCGACATTCCGGTCAAGAAGAAACTGCTGAACATGAAGTCGCTCGAGGCCGAGCACAAGCGCGCCGAGATCGCCCGGCTCGAGGAACTGAAGAAGAAGGTCGAGGACGTGCTCGACGCGAGCCCGAAGCTGGCAGCGATGAAGTCGCAGATCCGGCTCGACATGACGCGCGACGGCCTGCGCATCCAGATCGTCGACGAGCAGTCGCGGCCGATGTTCGACAGCGGCAGCGCGGTCGTGAAGCCCTACATGAGGGAGCTCCTGCGCGAGATCGGCCACGTCCTCTCGGAAGTGCCCAACCGCATCACGCTCGAGGGCCACACCGACGCCCAGCCGTTCTCGGGCGGAGACCGCGGCTACAGCAACTGGGAGCTCTCGAGCGATCGCGCCAACGCGTCGCGCCGCGAGCTGGTGAGCGGCGGCCTGCCCGAGGACCACATGCTGATCGTGCAGGGCCTGGCGTCGAGCACCCTGTTCGTCCCTGACCAGCCGCTGAGCGCAATGAACCGGCGCATCAGCATCATCGTGATGAACCGCGAGGCCGAGGATCGGCTGCTGAAGGTCCAGCCCGAGCCGGCCGAGGCCGAGACCGCCGCCGCCATCGGCGCCGGCGAGGCGCAGACGACGAGCGCGCCCGAGGCCGCTGTCGCCGACACGCCGGCCGTGCCCGGCGTCTCGATCGCGCCGGTGTCGATCGTGCCGCCGGTCCGCACTCCGACGTTGCGTTAGCCGCGCACACGCCCTGCGCAAAGAGCGACGCGGCCCGTGGGCCGCGTCGCCATGCCGCGCTCCGGAAGCACCGTCGATACGCTGCTCAAGATCCTTGCCCTTGAGCGTGTCGACGAGGCCGGCGGTCTTGACCGCGGCGACCAGCGTGGTGTGGACCATCTACGTCCTACTCCGTCGCGCCGGATGCACGCGACCGCTCATCGCTTTTTCCGGGGGCGAATTGAGTGAGGTTTCGAGGCCTTATCGCGCTCAAGTTCGCGCCGGCGGTTGAAACAATGCCTTCCACATGGCCGACTCCGCACAGGACAAGACGCTCCCCGCGACGCCGCGCAAGCTGCAGAAGGCGCGCGAGGAAGGGCAGGTCGCGCGCTCGCGCGACCTGGGCCACTTCGCGTCGATCGCCGGCGGCGGCGTGGCGCTCTTCGTTCTCGTGCCGCAGGCCTCGGCCTGGCTGAAGGACGCGCTCGCCCGGTCGCTGCGCTTCGACCGCGCCATGGCGCTCGGCCCGGACGCGATGTCGTCGCAGATGCTCGCCTGGACCCAGACGCTGCTGCTTGCCGTCGTGCCGTTCAGCCTCGTGATGACCGCGCTCGGCGTCGTCAGCGCCGTCGGCATGGGTGGCTGGACGTGGACGCTCAAGCCGCTCGTGCCCAAGTTCGGCGCGCTCAATCCGCTCACCGGCATCGGCCGCGTGTTCTCGAAGCAGCAGGTGATCGATGCCATCAAGCAGAGCGTGCTCGCGCTCGTGCTCGGCACGCTCGCCCTGTTCTGGATGAGCCGCCACCTGAACGAGCTCGTCGGCCTGTTCAGCCAGCCCCTGCCGGCCGCGATCGCTTCGGCCGGAGGCCTCGTGGTCGCGGGCATGCTGCCGCTGCTCTTCGCCCTCGCGGTCTTCGCCGGCATCGACGTGCCGCTGCAGAAGCGCCTCTTCGCCGAACGGCTGAAGATGAGCCACCAGGAGGTCAAGCAGGAGCAGAAGGAGCTCGCCGGCAACGCCGAGGTGAAAGGCAAGGTGCGCGCGCGCATGCGCGAGATGGCCAGCCGGCGAATGATGGCCGCGGTGCCGCTGGCCGACCTCGTCGTCATGAACCCGACCCACTACGCGGTCGCGCTCAAGTACGACGACAAGACCATGGCCGCGCCGCGCGTCGTCGCCAAGGGCTCGGACCTCACCGCGCTGCGCATCCGCGACCTGGCCGAGGGCGCGAGCGTTCCCGTGCTCGAGGCGCCGATGCTCGCGCGCGCGCTCTTCGCCCATGCCGAGCTGGACCAGGAAGTGCCTGCCGCCCTGTTCGCCGCGGTGGCGCAGGTGCTGGCCTACGTGTATCAGCTGCGGGCGGCGCTGAGGGGGCAGGTGCCGATGCCGGGTGCCTTGCCGGCGCTGGACGTTCCGGTCGAGCTTGACCCTCATCGGGCGTGACCGCGCGATGACTCCTGAGCTTGTCCTGCTCGCGACAGCCCGCCCGGTCCCGCCCGGGCATGGCGGGTTACTTTCATTTGCTGGCTCAAATGAAAGTAACCAAAGCAAAGAGCCCGACACGATTTGGGCGTCACGCTGCGGCAAAAGGGTTCGGCCGGCGCTGACAGGTTCGCTTCGTCGCCCCCATCGTCCTGGACGAAGAGCAAATGTTCTGGCTCTTCGTCACGGGCGCGCGTTGATTCAAGTCGGCTCTGCACTTCGCCGGCCGAACCCTGCAGCCGAATCGAGCACGTCAGATCGTGTTCAGGCCCTTTGCTTTGGTGACTTTCATTTGGGCCAGCAAATGAAAGTTACTGGCCATGCCGGGGCCATTCCCGGCGCGGTCGAAGAAGAAAGCAGAGCTCACTTCCGTCAGGACGCATCGACCCCATGAACTCCCTGACGCAACAGATCCAAGCCTGGCTCGACCCCAACGCCAAGGCCATCCGCGCCCTGATCGCGCCCCTCGTCGTCGTCATGATCCTGGCGATGATGGTGCTGCCGCTGCCGCCCTTCGCGCTCGACATCCTCTTCACGTTCAACATCGCGATGGCGTTGATGGTGATGATGGTCGCCGCCTACATGGTGCGGCCGCTCGACTTCGCCGCGTTCCCGGCCGTGATCCTGCTGACGACGCTGCTGCGCCTGTCGCTCAACGTCGCCTCGACCCGCGTCGTGCTGCTCGAGGGCCACACCGGCGCGGCGGCTGCGGGCAAGGTGATCGAGTCGTTCGGCCACTTCCTGATCGGCGGCAACTTCGCGGTCGGCCTGATCGTCTTCGCGATCCTGGTCGTCATCAACTTCGTCGTCGTCACCAAGGGCGCCGAGCGGATCGCCGAGGTCGGCGCTCGATTCACCCTCGACGCGATGCCCGGCAAGCAGATGGCGATCGACGCCGACATGAACGCCGGCCTGATCGACGAGAAGGAAGCCAAGCGGCGCCGCGCCGAGGTCGGCGAGGAGGCCGAGTTCTTCGGCTCGATGGACGGCGCCTCGAAGTACGTGCGCGGCGACGCGATGGCGGGCCTGCTCATCCTCTTCATCAACATCATCGGCGGCTTCGTCATCGGTGTGCTCCAGCACGACCTCTCGCCGGCGCAGGCCGCCGACAGCTACATCCTGCTCGCCGTCGGCGACGCGCTCGTCGCGCAGATCCCGGCGCTGCTGATCTCGGTCGCCGCGGCGATGGTGGTATCGCGCGTCGGCAAGGAGCAGGACGTCGGCAGCCAGATCACGAAGCAGGTGTTCTCGTCGCCGCGCGCTCTCGCGATCGTCGGCGCGGTGCTCGCCGTGCTCGGCGCGATCCCGGGCATGCCTCACGTCGTCTTCCTGCTCATCGCCGCGTTGCTCGGCTGGGGCTCGTGGTCGATGCGCGAGCGCCAGAGGAAGGCCAAGGACGCGCCCAAGCCCGCGCCGCCGCCGCTCGAGGCCAACGCCGAGGCGACCTGGGACGACCTGCAGCCCGTCGACACGCTCGGCCTCGAGGTCGGCTACCGCCTGATCGCGCTCGTCGACAAGGCCAGGCAGGGCGACCTGCTCTCGCGCATCAAGGGCGTGCGGCGCAAGTTCGCGCAGGACGTCGGCTTCCTGCCGCCGCCGGTCCACATCCGCGACAACCTCGAGCTCAAGCCGAGTTCGTACCGGCTGACGCTGCGCGGCGCGATCGTCGGCGAAGGCGAGGCCTTCCCCGGCATGCTGCTGGCGATCAATCCGGGCGGCGCGACGACGCCGCTGATCGGCACGGCGACCACCGACCCCGCATTCGGCCTGCCCGCGACCTGGATCGAGGAGCGCCAGCGCGAGCAGGCGCAGATGGCCGGTTTCACGGTCGTTGATTGCGCGACCGTCGTCGCCACCCACCTCTCACACTTGATGCAGGTTCATGCGGCAAGGTTGCTGGGACGCGTCGAGACGCAGCAGCTGGTCGAGCATGTGACGAAATTGGCCCCCAAGCTCATGGAAGACGTGATCCCCAAGATGGTCGGTATCGCCGCTCTGCAGAAGGTGCTCCAGCTCCTCCTCGAGGAAGGCGTGCACATCCGCGACATGCGCTCGATCGTCGAGTGCCTGGCCGAGTTCGCCGCCACCGTCACCGATCCGGCCGAGCTGGCCCGGCGCATCCGCGTTCACCTCGCGCCCTCGATCGTTCAGCAGATCTACGGCCCGACCAAGGAGCTCGAGGTCATCGCCCTCGAGCCCGAGCTCGAGCGCATGGTCACGCAGGCGCTCGGCTCGCCGCACGGCGCGGCGCTCGACCCCGGCGTGGCCGACGTGCTGTCGCGTCACGCCGCGCAGTCGGCCAAGCAGCAGGAAGACCTCGGCCATCCGGCCTGCCTGCTCGTGCCCGACCTGATCCGCGCGCCGATGGCGCGCTTGCTCAAGCGCGCCGCGCCGCGCCTCAAGGTGCTGTCGCACAGCGAGATTCCTGAGACCCACTCGATTCGTATCGGCTCGATCATCGGAGCAGCATCATGAACGTCAAACGCTTCACGGCCCGCACCTCCCGCGAGGCCCTGCGCCTCGTCCGCGACGCGCTCGGCGAGGACGCCGTCGTGCTCTCGACCCGGCCCTCGGCCGGCGGCGTCGAGGTGCTCGCGCTGGCGACCGAGAGCATCGGCCAGCTCGAGGCGATGTCCCAGTTCGAGTCGACCTCGCCTGCGACGCGAGCCGCCGCGGCCGAGCTGCGTCCGCGCGCCGAGATCATGCCCAAGGCGGCGGCCGAGCTCGCCGCGACGACCGCCGACGAGGACGCCGAGCGCCTCTCGATGAGCACGCTCTCGTTCCAGGACTACGTGAGAAAGCGCATGCTGAAGCGCCGTCACGCGACGCTGCACGGCACCGCGAGTGCCGCAAGCGCATCGACGCCGGTCGCGCCGCCGTCGGCGGCCGTTCCGATCAGCATCGCCGCACCGACCGGCCACCGCCTGGACGTGCGCCTCGACGACGACATGATCTTCCCGGCCGAGCCGCCGGCCCCGCGTCGCGAGCCCGTGCCCGCGCCGGTGTTCGAGCCGGTGCCGACGCGCGCATCCGCGCCGTCGCTGGCCGAGCCTTCGTTCGATGCCGCGGGCGCGCTGCGGCGCGAGGGCGAGATGCTCGCCGAGCTGCGCGCGGTCAAGGGGCTGATCGAGGAGCGCTTCGGTGTCCTCGCGTTCATGGAGAAGCTGCAGCGCTGTCCCGCAGAGGCGCGCCTCTCGCAAAAGCTGCTCGACTGCGGCTTCTCGCCGATCCTGGTGCGCAAGATGGCCGACGGCTTCAAGGCCGAGGCCGGCGACGAGACCGAGTGGGCCTCGCAGATCCTCGCGCAGAACCTGCTCGCGGCCGGCGCCGACCAGGCGATCGAGGACCGCGGCGGCGTGTTCGCCCTCGTCGGCCCGACGGGCGTCGGCAAGACCACGACGACCGCCAAGATCGCCGCCGCCTTCGCGGCGCGCCACGGCGCCGCCAACCTCGGCCTGATCACGCTCGACGCCTACCGCGTCGGCGCCCACGAGCAGCTGCGCGCCTATGGCCGCATCCTCGGCGTGCCGGTGCACACCGCGCACGACCGCGCCTCGCTCGAGGACCTGCTCGAGCTGCTCACGGCCAAGAAGATGGTCCTGATCGACACCGCCGGCATGGCGCAGCGCGACACCCGCACCAAAGAGCTGCTCGACATGCTCGCGCACCGCAGCATCCAGCGCCTGCTCGTCATCAACTCGGCCTCGCAGGGCGAGACGATCGAGGACGTGCTGATCGCCTACCGCGCCAGCTCGTGCGCCGGCATCGTGCTGAGCAAGCTCGACGAGGCCGTCAAGCTCGCGCCGGCGCTCGACGCCGCGATCCGCCACCGCCTCACCGTCGTTGGCGTCGCCAACGGCCAGCGCGTGCCGGAAGACTGGCATCGCCTGTCGGCGCACGCGCTCGTGCAGCGCGCGCTGCGCGGCGGCGGCAGCGCCGCCTGGCGCCTCGACGCGGCCGAGATGAACCTGATCTTCGCCGCACCGCACGCCGTGCCCGCGGGCGTCGCCGTCACCGCCTGATCGATCCCACGCCCTCACTTCGCACCCACGCCATGCCCATCCCCATGCGAAACGACCAGGCCGACGGCCTGCGCCAGATGTTCGCCAGCGCCTGCACGCGCTTCGTGCCGGTCGTCTCCAACCCGCACGTCGCCTTCGGCGGCGTGATGCTCGAGCGCCTCTGCACTTCGTTCGCCGAGCGCGGCGCCCGCGTCCTCGTCGTCGATGCCGCCGAGCGCGCCGGCACGCCCGGCGAGATGGCGATGATCGAGCTCGGCCAGTGCGTCGAGCGGCTCTCGCCGCAGGTCGCCTACCTCGCGGCGCGCGGCCTGCCGATCCGCTTCGTCGATGCGCGCGGCTCGACGCATGGCTTCCTCGAGCGCGCCGCCGAAGCCGCGCCAGGCTGCGACGTCGTCCTCGTCCACGCCGACGCGAAGGAGTTGTGCCGGATGTTCGCGCACGGCGGCCGCGGCCACGGCATCGACGCGCTCGATGCGCCGTGTCCGATCGTCCTCGCCGACGACCGGCCGCAGAGCGTCACCCATGCCTACGCGTCGATGAAGCTGCTCGCCCAGCGCGCCGGCCTCGTCGTCGCCGATCTCCTGCTCGGCGCTGCGGCGCATTCGCCGCGTGCCGAACGCATCGCCGAGAAGCTCGCCGGCTGCGCCGACAACTTCTTCGCCGGCGTGCTGCGCGACTGGGCGCGCATCGACCCGGCCGGCGACGCCGGCGACGCGCCGAGCGAGGGCCTGCGCCGGCTGGTGGCCGCGCGTTTCGAGAACCAGGTCGCGAACCGCCCGTCTTCGAACCCCGTCTCACGCCGCCTGGCGGGATCGGTGGCCCCATGATTCCCGCGTCAACGAGCCCAAGCATGTACACCGCCAAAGGCCAGCTGGACCTGAACACGACGCTGAAGCAGTACAGCGGCCTGGTTCGCCGCCTGGCGCACCAGATGATCGCCAAGCTGCCGGCCAACGTCGAGATCGACGACCTGATCCAGGTCGGCATGATCGGCCTCACCGACGCGCTGTCGCGCTTCGACGCTGGCCAGGGCGTGCAGTTCGAGACCTTCGCGACGCAGCGCATCCGCGGCGCGATGCTCGACGAGCTGCGTGGCAACGACTACCTCTCGCGCGGCACGCGCAAGCACCAGCGCTCGATCGAGTCGGCCGTGGCCAAGCTGGAGCAGAAGTTCGGCCGCGCGCCGCAGGAGAGCGAGATCGCCAAGGAGATGGGCATCTCGCTGGTCGAATACCAGGAGCTCCTCGGCAAGGTGCGCGGCACGCAGCTCGTCTACCTCGAGGACATGTCGGGCGCCGACGGCGACAGCGACTTCCTCGACCGCCATGTCGCCGACGCCGAGGCGAATCCGCTCGCCCAGCTGCAGGACCATCGCATGCGCGCGGCGCTGATCGAGGCGATCAAGGTGCTGCCCGAGCGCGAGCAGTACGTGATGAGCATGTACTACGAGCACGACATGAACCTGAAGGAGATCGCGGCCGTGCTGAAGGTCACCGAGTCGCGCGTCTGCCAGCTGCACAGCCAGTCGATCGCGCGCCTGCGGGTGAAGCTGCGCGAGTACTGATGCGTCTTTGGTGATGAGCAGGCCGGCCTACGCCGGGCCGGAACGGCGCCGCTTCGTCAACCGCAGCTGGCCGCTGCCGGCGCTCATGGCGTGGGCGGCCTGCTGGATCGTCTTCGCGCTCACGAGTCGGCTCGGCGCGCCCGCCGCGGCGGCCTTCATCGGTGCCGGCCTCTTCGGCGCGGCGCTCTCCCTGCTTGGCGCGACGGCGTGGCGACGCGTCTTCATCGGCTGCGGCTTCCCGCTCTCGTTCGCCGCCTCGGGCCCGGCCGGCAGCGTGCCGGCGTGGGCCTGGCTGCTGCCGCTCGCGCTCCTCGCCTTCCTCTATCCCTGGCGCACCTGGCGCGACGCACCGCTCTTCCCGACGCCGCGTCGTGCGCTCGACGGTCTGGCCCGGCTCGTGCCGCTCGGCCGCACGCAGGCGGTGCTCGACGGCGGCTGCGGCCTGGGCGACGGCCTGATCGAGCTGAGGCGCGAGTATCCCGACGCCGTCATCGAAGGCGTCGAATGGAGCTGGCCGCTCGCGGCCGTGTGCGCGTTGCGCTGCCGCTTCGCGGGCGTGCGCCGTGGCGACCTGTGGGCGGCCGACTGGTCGCGCTACGCCCTGGTCTACCTCTTCCAGCGTCCCGAGTCGATGGCGCGAGCGGCGGCCAAGGCCGAGCGCGAACTCACCCCCGGCGCATGGCTCGCCAGCCTGGAGTTCGAGATCGCGACGCTCGTCGCGTCTGGCTCTACCGCGCGCCGTTCCGGCGCGCCGCGGACTGAGCTTCGACGAGCGAGCGCCCGGCGCGGTCTTCAGCCGCCCTTGTGCGGGCGCTTGCCGGGGTTCTTCTTGCGCGTCGACTTGCCGCGCTCGAGGCTTCGCTTCTGGCCGGTGGGCCGGGTTGTCGTCGGCAGCTTCTTGGTCTTGGCGGGGGCGCCGGTGTCGTTGCTCATGCTCTGCTCCTCATAATCGGCGAACGGTACTACACCCATGACGCCCGAACGCCCCGCCGAGCCTCGTGACCTGACGCGGACCCTGCTCGGCATGCTCTGCGTCGGCGCGCTGATCGTCGCCGCGTTCTGGATCGTGCGGCCCTTTTTGGCCGCGGCCATCTGGGCGATGACGATCGTCGTCGTCACCTGGCCGCTCCTGCTGCGCCTGCAGCGCGGGCTCTGGAACAGCCGCGCCCTCGCCATCACGGCGATGATGGTCTTGCTCGTGCTGCTGCTCGCCATGCCCTTGATGCTGGCCGTCGCGACCCTGGTGTCGAACGCCGGCGAGATCGCCGAGCGGGTCCGCCTGCTGCTGGCCTATCGCATCCCGCCGCCGCCCGACTGGCTCGTCGGCCTGCCGATGGTGGGCGAGCGCATCTCCAGTGCGTGGATCGAGTTCGAGGCGGCCGGGCTCGACGGCGTCTGGGCGCGCTTCCTGCCGTACGCCGGCAGCGTCACGACGTGGTTCGTCGCCGAGGCCGGCAGCCTGGGCTTTCTCGCCGTCCAGTTCCTGCTCACGCTCATCCTCGCCGCGTTCATGTACGCGCACGGCGAGAACGGCGCGCGCGCCGCGCTGCGGCTCGGCCGCCGCCTGGGCGGACGGCATGGCGAAGAGCTCGTCCGTCTCGCGAGCCTGGCGATCCGCGGCGTCGCCCTCGGCGTCGGCCTCACGGCGGCGATCCAGGCGATCCTGGGCGGCCTGGGACTCGCCGTCGCCGGCGTGCCGTTCGCGGGCCTGCTCACGGTCGTCTGCTTCCTGCTCTGCATCACCCAGATCGGCATGCTGGTCGTGCTGCTGCCGGCGGTCGGCTGGGTCTACTGGACCGGCCATCCGACCTTGGGCACGGTGCTCCTGATCTGGTCGCTCGTCGCCAGCCTGATGGACACCGTGCTGCGCCCGATGCTGGTGCGTCGCACGGCCGACCTGCCGATGCTGCTGATCTTCGTCGGCGTCATCGGCGGGCTGGTCGCGTTCGGCGCGATCGGCATCTTCGTCGGACCGGTCGTGCTCGCCGTCGCCTATACCTTGTTGCTGACCTGGATGGATCCGAAGCCGATGGCGCCGGAGGCCGCTCCCGTCCGCTTGCGCGAGGACGCGTCCTAGCCGCCGGACGACTGCGCGTGCAGCCAGTCGACAGCGACCTGCGCGAGCGCACGCGCACCGAGGGGCAGTCCGGCCTCGTCGATGTAGAAGAGCGGCGAGTGGTTCGAGGCGACCGTCTGCGGGTCTTTCTCCGGCGGCGTCACGCCGACGAAGAAGAAGAGGCCCGGCACGACGTGCTGGTAGAACGCGAAGTCCTCGGAGCCCGTCACCTTGGGAACGAGCTTGACGCGCGCCTTGCCGGCGACGCGCTCGAGCGTCGGCACCATCTGCGCCGTGAGCTCGGCGTCGTTCACCGTCACCGGATAGTTCTTGGTGATGCACACGTCGCAGCCGGCACGCGAGGCCTTGGCGATGTGCTCGGCGGTGTCGGTGACGCGCACGTGGACGTCGTCGCGCATCGCCTCGTCGAAGGTGCGGATCGTGCCGTTCATCTCGACCGAGTCGGGGATGATGTTGTTGCGCACGCCGCCCTTGATGCGGCCGACCGTCACCACCGCCGGTTCGCTGGCGATGTCGACCTGGCGGCTGACGATGGTCTGCAGGCCGAGCACGACCTGGGCCGAGACGACGATCGGATCGACGCCGCGCCACGGCATCGCGCCGTGCGTCTGCCGGCCGTTGACGAGGATGCGAAAGCTGTCCGAGCTGGCCATCGTCGGCCCCGAGCGGTAGCCGATCACACCGGTCGGCAGCTGCGAGGTGACGTGCAGGCCGAAGATCGCGCCCGGCGCCGGGTTCTCGAGCGCGCCCTCGGCGATCATCATCCGCGCGCCGCCGTCCTCGCCTTCGGGCGGCAACTCCTCGGCGGGCTGGAAGATGAATTTCACGGAGCCGGCGAGCCGGTCACGCAGGCCGGCGAGCACCGAGGCGACGGCCATCAGGATCGACACGTGCGCGTCGTGACCGCAGGCATGCATGACGCCGACCTGCTCGCCGTTCCAGGTCGTCGTCACCTTCGACGCGAACGGCACGTCGGTGCGCTCGGCGACGGGCAGGCCGTCCATGTCGGCGCGCAGCGCGACGACGGGGCCGGGACGCCCGCCCTTCAGCAAGCCGACGACGCCGGTGTGCGCGACCCCGGTCCGCACCTCGTCGAAACCGAGCTGCTTCAGGTGCGCGGCGACGATGCCGGCCGTGCGCACCTCCCGATTGCCGAGCTCGGGATTCGCGTGCAGGTCGCGGCGCCAGGCGATCAGCCGGGGCACGATCTCGGCGACGGCATCGTCGATCTCGTCGGCGAGACGGGTCGGGGCAAGGGCGGTCGCGGTCACGGCATCTCCTTCGTCGTTCGGGCCATTGTGTCGCTCCGGCCGACCGTGCGCCATGTAGTCTTCAGCGAAGATTCGCTCGGGGCTGCCACATGATCATCGTCACCGGTTCCATCCAGGCGCGCGCCGACACGATCGACGAGGTCCGGCGCCTGAGCCTCGAGCACGTCGCCCGCTCGCGCCAGGAGCCGGGCTGCATCGAGCACGGCGTCAGCACCGACGTCAACGACAGTCTGCGCCTGGTCTTCTTCGAGCGCTGGGCCGACGTCGAGGCGCTGCTCGCGCACTTTCAGGTGCCGGCGTCGCGCGAGTTCGGCGCACAGGCGGCGCGACTCGCGGCGCGACCGCCCGAGCTTGCCGTCTACGACGCGAACGATCTGAAGCTGCGCTGATCCTGCGTCGGCGGCGCTGCGCGCGTCTCAACGGCGCGGCGGCGTCAGCGCGATGTAGGTCGCGACGTCGTCGAGCGCCGGCGCCAGACCGCGCAGCGGACGCGCGAACACGCCGGCCAGCATCGCATGGGAGATGCCGTCGTACATCTTCAGCTCGACCGGCACGCCGGCGGCCCTCAGCTTCGCGGCCATCGCCAGCGTGCTGCGCTGCGGGCTCACGACCTTGTCGTCGACGGGTGCGGCGAGGAACGCCCGCAGCGAGGTGGAGATCACGTCGTCGATCGGCTGCGTGTCCGGCGGGTAGTCGGGATGGAAGAACACCGGCCGGGCCGGCGAGCCCGGCTCGAGCGGCAGGAACTCGTAGGGGCCGGCCAGGCCGATCCACGCCGCCAGCTCCTTCGCGCTGTGCCCGGTCGGCGCGAGCCAGCGCGGATCGAGCGCGACCATCGCCGCGTTGTAGCCGCCGGCGCTGTGGCCCATCAAGAAGACGCGCTTCGGGTCGCCGCCGAGGCGCGCGGCGTTGTCGAGCGACCAGGCGACGGCGAGCGCGCTGTCCTTCAGGAATTCGGGGTAGCGCACTTCGGGACAGAGCCGGTAGTCGGCGACGACGGCGAGGATGCCGCGCTCGGCGAGCGCCTCGCCCATGAACCGGTAGTCGCCGCGCTCGCCGGTGGTCCATGTGCCGCCGTAGAAGAAGACGACGACCGGAAAGCCCGCCGGCGGCGTGGGCACGGTCGGCGTGTAGACGTCGAGCTTCTGGCGCGGCAGCGGGCCGTAGGCGAGGTCAGCGCCGAGGCGGTAGGTGTCGGTGCGGGCGATCGCGTTGAGCGCGGTCAGCGGCGAGCAGGCGGCGAGGAAGGCAAGGGCGATCGCCGCCGTGGCGAGCGCGCAGCCGATGCGAACGAGTGATGTCATCGCTCAGCGATACGCGGCCGACCGCGTGCTGGATGCGAGCGCGTTGTCAGGACGCAGCCGCGAGCCGCGCGCGATGGCGTGCGATCTGTGCCCGCACCTGGTCGGGCGCCGTCCCGCCGACGACGTTGCGCGACGCGAGCGAGCCGCGCAGCGACAGTGCAGCGACGGCGTCGGCGCCAACCAGCGGGTGGAAGCGCTGCAGCTCGGCGAGCGGCACGTCGCCCAGGTCGACGCCCGTCGTGATCGCGTGCTTGACGGCATGGGCGACCGCTTCGTGGGCGTCGCGGAACGGCACGCCTTTCTTCACGAGGTAGTCGGCGAGGTCGGTCGCCGTCGCGTAGCCGCGCAGCGCGGCGCGCTCCATCGACTCGGCCTTCACCGTGATGCCCGGCACCATCTCGACGAAGACACGCAGCGTGTCGACAAGGGTGTCGACGCTGTCGAACAGCGGCTCCTTGTCTTCCTGGTTGTCCTTGTTGTAGGCCAGCGGCTGACCCTTCATGAGCATCAGCAGGCCCATCAGGTGGCCGACGACGCGGCCGGTCTTGCCGCGCGCGAGCTCGGGCACGTCGGGATTCTTCTTCTGCGGCATGATCGACGAGCCGGTCGTGAAGCGGTCGGCCAGCTCGATGAAGCCGAAGCTCTGGCTCATCCAGAGGACGAACTCCTCGCTCAGGCGCGAGACGTGCACCATGCACAGCGCTGCGGCCGACGTGAATTCGATCGCGAAGTCGCGGTCGCTCACGGCGTCGATGCTGTTCAGGCACACGCCGTCCATCGCCAGCGTCTTCGCGACCGCCTCGCGGTCGAGCGGAAAGCTGGTGCCCGCGAGCGCCGCGGCGCCGAGCGGCAGGCGATTGGTCCGCGCCCGCACTTCGCTCATCCGCTCGGCGTCGCGCGAGAACATCTCGACGTAGGCGAGCAGGTGATGCGCGAACGACACCGGCTGCGCGACCTGCAGGTGCGTGAAACCGGGCAGGATCGTCTCGGTGTGCGCCGATGCGAGCTCGACCAGCGCGCGCTGCAGCTCGTCGAGCAATTCGCGCACGAGATCGATCTCGTCGCGCAGCCAGAGGCGCACGTCGGTCGCGACCTGGTCGTTGCGTGAGCGGCCGGTGTGCAGACGCTTGCCGGCGTCGCCGGCGAGGGCGACCAGGCGCGCCTCGATGTTGAGATGGACGTCCTCGAGATCGACGCTCCACGTGAATTCGCCACGCTCGATCTCGCCCCGGATCGTGGCCAGGCCGCTCTCGATCGCGGCGAGGTCGCCGGCACCGATGACGCCTTGCCGGGCGAGCATCGCGGCATGGGCGAGGCTGCCCGCGATGTCGGCGCGCCACAGCCTCTGGTCGAAACCGATGCTGGCCGTGTAGCGCTTCACGAGCTCGCTCGTCGGCTCCGTGAAGAGCGCCGACCAGGCCTCGGACTTCTTCTCGAACTGGTTCGCGGACATGGGTGTTCGGGCGGGCTCGGGGTGTGCCAAGCGTGCGCATCGCACGGATTGGTGTCGGCGCCGGCGCAACAGACCCCACGGCGGCGCGTCGGTTGGCGACAATCCCCGGCATGTTCGACGCCAGGACTCGCTCGATTCTATCGGCGCCGCTCGCCGGCGGAGCGCAGCCGTGACGCCGACCGCCGCCGCCGTCGCCGCCAGCAGCGCGGCCTCGAAGTCGACCGATTTCGGCACGACGGTCTTCGACGTCGTCGCGCCGACGGCCAGGCGGCCCGGCCTCGAGTCGGCGTTCGACGTCTGCCATGTCGGCGTCGTGCTGCGCGCGATCCTGTTCGTGCACGGCACGATGGCGATCGGACTGGTCTTCGGCGCGAGCAGCTTCTCGGCCTGGCTCGCGCTCACCGCGGCCGGTGCGAGCGTCGCGCTGCCGGCCGTGCTCCTCTGGCTCCTCGTCGTCTGCGGCCTCAAGGCGCCGCTCGCGCGCTCGCCGCTGCCGCTGCAATGGACCGCCGTGATCGCGCTCGGCGCGGTCGCCGCGTTCTGCGCCTCGCGCCTGATCGCGGCGATGCTGCCCGACGCGAACGCCGTCGGCCTCGGCGCGCTCGTCGGCTGGGGCCCGGTGCTGGCCGGCGCGGCCATCGCCGCATCGATCTTCCAGTGGCTGCGCCTGCTCGCGCAGGCGACGCTGCCGGCCGAGACGACGGCGCGCCTGGCCGAGCTGCAGTCGCGCATCCGGCCGCACTTCCTCTTCAACACCCTCAACACCGCGCTGACGCTGGTGCGCCTCGACCCCGCCAAGGCCGAAGGCGTGCTCGAGGACCTGGCCGAGCTGTTTCGCGTCGCCATCACCGAGAGCTCCGATTCGGTCTCGCTTGGCGAGGAGGTCGACCTCGCCCAGCGCTACCTCGACATCGAGCAGATCCGCTTCGGCAGTCGCCTGCACGTCACGTGGGAGCTCGACCCGCAGGCCGCGACCGCGCGCGTACCGCCGCTCCTTCTGCAGCCGCTGGTCGAGAACGCCGTGCGCCACGGCGTCGAGCCGTCGCCCGAAGGCGGCGTGATTCGCGTGCGCACGAAGGTCAAGCTCGGCCGGGCCGTGCTCTCGATCGCCAACAGCGTGCCGAAGGAGCCGTCCAGGCCCGGCCACGGCATGGCCCTGAAGAACGTTCGAGAACGGCTGCGCCTCATGCACGACGTGGCGGCGCAGTTCGAGATGCGACAGGACAAGGACGTGTTTCGCGTCCAGATCGTGGTGCCGCTATGAGTGCAGAGATGTCCCAGTTTTCGATCCAGGCCGGCGTGGCCGCGCCCTTGCGGGTCCTCGTCGTCGACGACGAGGAGCTCGCGCGCATGCGCCTGAAGGGCCTGGTCGGCGAATGCGGCGAGCCGCTCGCCACGGTCGTCGGTGAAGCCGCCAACGCGGCCCAGGCGCTGGTCTGGCTGGCGACGCGGACCTGCGACGTCGTCCTGCTCGACGTCCAGATGCCGGGCCGCGACGGCACCCAGCTCGCCGCCGAACTGCTCCAGCGCACGCCCGCGCCAGCGGTGGTGTTCGTCACCGCGCACGCCGAGCACGCGCTCAAGGCCTTCGATCTCGAGGCTGTCGACTACCTCACCAAGCCCGTCAAGCGAGAGCGCCTGCAGGCGGCGCTGCGCAAGGTCTCGCAACGCCTCGGCGCGCCGCCGGCGACCGCGCCTGTCGCGGCCGAGCCCGAGGACCATGGCCCCGTGATCGTCGTCAGCGACCGCGGCCGGATCATCCGAGTGCCGGTCGGCGACGTGCTCTACATGAAGGCCGAGCTCAAGTACGTCACCTTGCGCACGGCCGAGCACACCCATGTCCTCGACGACTCCCTCGCCGAGCTCGCCGAGCGCCTCGGCGACCGATTCCTGCGCGTCCATCGCAACGCCCTCGTTGCCAAGCGCGCCGTGCGCGCGCTCGAGCGCCGCGCCATCGCCGGCGAGAGCGCCGACGACGGCCTCGAAGGCTGGGGCGTGTGCATCGCGCCGGTGAACGAGTGGCTCGCGGTCTCGCGCCGTCAGGTCGCCGCGGTGCGCGAGGCGCTGGTCGCGATCCAGCACTGAGCCGGTCCGCCGTCGACGGATAGTCTTTGCGGCGCCGGCGTTCGACAATCGGCCGATGGGCAGGTTCGAGCGTCGCTGGCGCGCCAGGTCCCGCAGACACTGGGCGATCCTGATCGCGTGCCTGGCGCTCGTCGTCGCCGGGATCTGGATCGCCGTCGGCGATCGTGCGATTCCGGGGGTCGTCGTGCTGTCCGCGCCGGCCCGCAAGGCGGTTCCGCCGCCCGCTTCGGCTCCTGTCGACACCGCGGTGGCGACCGCCGCACGGTCCGCGCCGCCGGCGCCGCGCGGCGGCGATCGGGTCGAGGTCTGCGGCCTCGGCCTGGTCGAAGCCGGTCCTGACCGGACCGTCGATCCGGCGATCCTCGCGCGCATGCCGGCCGTCGCCGCGGCGCGGCGCCGTCTCGTCGACTCGCTCGCATCGAGCGGCGACGACTTCGTGCGGGCCTCGTCCTTGTGGCTGAGGATGATCGACCCTTCGGACGCGACCCTGGCCGCCGACTTCCGCGAGCAGCTCGCACAGGCGGCGACGACGACGCGCGATCCGCGCGCGTACGCGCTGGCCTTCAAGGCCTGCCGGGCCGCGCCGGAGGCAGGCGGCTGCGCGCTGCTGAGCGCCCGGCGCTGGGCCCAGATCGACATCGACAACGGCGAGCCCTGGCTCTTCCTCTTCAACGAGGCCACGGCGCGCAAGGACCGTGAGCAGGCCGACGAAGCTCTCTTTCGTCTCGGCTCGGCGGCACGCGTCGAAGACCGGTACTTCGCCATCGCCGGCCTGCTCGCCGGGCGCGCAGGCGAGACCGACATGGGTCTCCTGGCGGCGCACGAGCTCGCCCTGGAGTCGCTCGGCGGCATGGCGGCGCAGGCCACGCCGCCGATCCAGACTGTCCTGGCGGCGTGTCGCGGCCCGTCGCTGGTCGACGCCAACCGGCGTCAGCGTTGCGACGCCGTGGCGTCGGCCCTGGCCGAGCGCTCGGACACCCTGCTCTACGCGTCCATCGGCGCGGCGATGGGCCGCCGCCTCGGCTGGCCGCCGGCGCGCACCGACGCGATCGCGGCGCTCTCGAGCGCGAGCACCGAATCGCTGCTCATGCGCGAGGCTGATCCGCTGCAGTGGTCCTGCGCTCGCGCCGCGAGCATGCTCGAGCGCTTCGCTCGCCAGGGCGCCGTCGGCGAGGTCCGGTTCGTGCGCGAGTGGATCGAGGCGAGCGGCAGCACGGTCGAGAGGTACGCCGCCAGGGAAGCGGAACGGCGCCGGCGCCGGGCCGATGACCTGGCGCGATCGGCGAACACGTCGGTGCTTGCAGCGGCGCTGGCCGCCAGCGAGGCAGGCGCGTCCGAGCGATAGCATGCCGCGTACAGCCGGCGGCGGCTCTGCGAAGATGGCGCCATGCCTTCGCGTCGACTGCTTCGATGGGCGGGTGCGGCCATCGCTTTCGTGGTTCTGGTCGCAGGGCTCGTCGCCTTCTTTTTGTACCGGAGCCTTCCCGTACTGCGCGAGCCTCGTTCGAGTGCGGCGGCCGTGCTGCAGCAGCGCATCCTCGGTCTCGCGGCCGCGCCTGCTGCCTCCGATCCAGCCGTTTCCGTCGCGTCGCGGGCCGGCCATGGCCCCGACGAGCACGAGATCTGCGGTGTCGGCTGGTTCAGGGTCGAAGGCGACAAGCCCAGCGTGCTCGACGTCGTCCGGATCGGCAGGCAGATCGATTTGCCGACCGGTCGACGACAGACGGTCGAGGCCTTGCGCGCCGACAAGAACGATCGAGCGCAGGCCATGGCCGTGCTGCTCGCCGGCCTCGGCAACGAAGATCACGAGTTCTCTTCCGACCTGGTCGGCCGGCTCGCTGACATTGCCTCACGCAGCACGGATCCCGTCCTGTACGGCTTTGTGCTGCGCACGTGTGGTCACGTCAGATCGGAGGATTCGAGCTGCCGACTCTTGAGCTCGGCGCAGTGGGCCCGGCTCGATCCGGGCAACGCCGCCCCCTGGTTCGAGGTGCTCGCCAGTGCGGCCGCCGCGCGCGACTCGGCCGGCCGCAACGAAGCCCTGCATCGCATTGCGAGCTCGGATCGCAACGTCGGCTACGAACGCGTCATGCCGCGTGTGATCCTCGACCATGCGCCGGCGGGCGACCACGGTGCGTTGATCGCTTGGCTTCTCGGCGTCGAAGCTGTCGGCATCGAGGCCGCTTGGGTTCGCTACTACCCTGCAGTCACGTCGAGCTGCAGCAGCATCGCATTGACGGATGCGAATCGGCGACAGATCTGCTCGGCGGTCGCCGAACTCATGGTCGAACGCTCGGACGACAGGCTCGACCAATCGGTTGGAGTCAAGCTGGGCGAGAGTCTCGGCTGGCAGACCGACAGGACCGATCGACTACGAGGCGAGTCTCAGGCGTACTCTGGAGCCCTGGCCCAGACGTTCACAGCCGATGAAGACATGGCTTGCACCACGGTGCGGCGCGATCTCGACTTCTTTGGCGCGCAGGCCGACTTCGGGGATGTCGGCAGGCAGAGGCGCTGGATCGCGGCGTCTGGTCGTACGGCCGAGGAGTTCACTGCCCTCGGGCGGAAGCAGCGCGAAGCGATGGTGGAATCGAGGTCGCGCCAGGAGCGAGAGCGAGCCGCTGCGGCGTCGTCTCCTCCGGCCAGCGCCGCCGCGAGGTGACCGCGGTCAGCCGGTGTTGCGCAACCCCGCCGCCAGCCCGTTGATCGAGATGTGGATTCCGCTCTGCACGCGCCCCAGCCCGGCGTCGTTCTTGCGGCTGGCGCGATAGCGCCGCATCAGCTCGACCTGAAGGTGGTTGAGCGGATCGAGATACGGAAAGCGATGCTCGATCGAGCGCGCCAGCGACGGGTTCGAGGCGAGCCGGTTCTTCTCGCCGGTGATGAGCGTCAGCGCCGCGCTCGTGCGCTCCCACTCGGCCTCGATGCGCGCGAAGATCCTGCGGCCGAGCTTGCGATCCTCGACCAGCGCGGCGTAGCGTGCGGCGATCGCCATGTCGCTCTTGGCGATGACCATGTCGAGGTTCGAGATCAGGGTCGTGAAGAACGGCCACTCGATCGCCATCCGGCGCAGCAGCGCGAGCCGCTTCGCGCGCTCGCCTTCGCCGAGGTACGCCTCGATGCCGAGGCCGAAGCCGTACCAGCCGGGCAGGGCGACGCGGCACTGGCCCCAGCTGAAGCTCCACGGAATCGCGCGCAGGTCCTCGATCGCCCGGGTCGCCTTGCGCGAGGCCGGGCGCGAGCCGATGTTGAGCTCGGCGATCTCGCGGATCGGCGTCGCGCTGAAGAAGTAGTCGGTGAAGCCCGGCGTCTCGTAGACGAGCGCGCGGTAGGCCGCCATGCTCGACGTGCTGATCGCGGCGGCCGCGTCGAGAAAGCTCTTCGGCGCGCTGCGCGTGGGCTTGAGCAGCGTCGCCTCGAGCGTCGCGGCGACGAGCGTCTCGAGATTGCGCCGGCCGATCTCGGGCTGGGCGTACTTCGAGGCGATCACCTCGCCCTGCTCGGTGAGGCGGATCTGTCCGTTCACCGTGCCCGGCGGCTGCGCCAGGATCGCCTGGTAGCTCGGGCCGCCGCCGCGTCCGACCGTGCCGCCGCGGCCGTGGAAGAGGCGCAGCGTGATGGGGTGCGACGGGCGCAGCTCGTCGAACAGCGCGACCAGCGCGATCTCGGCGCAGTACAGCTCCCAGTTGCTCGTGAACGCTCCGCCGTCCTTGTTGCTGTCGCTGTAGCCGATCATCACGTCCTGCTCGGCGCCCGAGCGCTGCATCAGGTCGGCGATGCCGGGCAGCGCGTAGTACTCGCGCATGATCGTCGCCGCGCTGCGCAGGTCGCCGATCGTCTCGAAGAGCGGGGAGACGATCAGGACGGTGGTCGCGCCGTCGTCGAGCGTGCCGCGGAAGAGCCCGGTCTCCTTGAGCAGGACGAGCGCTTCGAGCAGATCGCTGACGCTCTCGGTGTGCGAGATGATGCAGTGGCGCAGCGCCTCGCGGCCGAAGCGGCCGAGCATCTCGGCGGCCCGCTCGAAGACGGCGAGCTCGTGGCGGCTCGCCTCGCTGTAGGCAGCGGCGCGCGCGCTCTCGACCACGCGCAGCGGCCGGGCGTCGTTCAGCACGCCAAGCAGGATCGTTCGTCGCGCGGGCTCGTCGAGCGCCGGATAGTCGCCCTCGATCCGCGCCACCTTCAGCAGTTCGGCGACGACCGCCTCGTGCTTGTCGGAGCTCTGGCGCAGGTCGACCGTGGCGAGGTGGAATCCGAACACCTGCGCCGCGCGGATCAGCGGCGCGAGCCGAGGTCGCACCAGCGCCTCGGCGTGATGCGAGCGCAGCGACGCCTCGATCGTGCGCAGGTCGGCGAGCAGGCCGGCGCTGTCGGCGTAGGGCGCGCTCGGCCTGACGGCATGGCGCAGCGCCTCGGTGCCGGTGAGCGCCAGAAGCGTTGCCGCCAGGCGCGCATAGATGCCGATCAGCGCGCGTCGATAGGGCTCGTCCTCGCGATGCGAGCTGGCATCGCCGGACGCGTCGGCGAGGCGAAGCAGGTCGGCCGACACGGTCTGAAGCGTCGCCGAATTGGAGAGCTCGGCGCCGAGCTCGTGCACCTGCGTCAAATAGTGGCGCAGCACGGTCTCGCTCTGGCGCTCGAACGCGGTCAGCAGCGTCGCCGCGCCGACGAAGGGGTTGCCGTCGCGATCGCCGCCGATCCAGTTGCCCATGCGAAAGAAGCTGGCGATCTCGTGACCGGGCAGCGCTTCCTCGATGTCGCGGTAGAGCAGCGGGATCTGCGTCAGGAACGTCGAGCGGTAGTAGCTGAGCGCGTTCTCGATCTCGTCGTCGACGGTGAGCTTGGAGGTGCGCAGCATGCGCGTCTGCCAGAGCTGCGTGACGCGGGCGCGCAGCATCGCCTCGTTCTCGGCCAGCTCCAGCGGGCTCGACTGCGGCGAGCGCGCCGCGAGCAGCTCGGCGATGGCGCGCTCGGCGTCGAGGATGCTCTTGCGCTGCACCTCGGTCGGATGGGCGGTGAGCACCGGCGAGATGAAGGCGCGGTTGAGCGTCGCCGCGACCTCGTCGGCATGCAGGCCGCGGCGCGCCAGCCGCTCGAACGCCATCTTCAGGGACCCTTCCTGCAGATGGCCCTGGCGCTCGTGGACCCTGCGCCGGCGCAGGTGATGTCGGTCCTCGGCGATGTTGGCGAGGTGGGAGAAGTAGCTGAAGGCGCGGATCACGCTCACCGTGTGATCGCCCGACAGGCCCGTCAGCAGCCGGTCGAGCGCGCGGCCGGCGCCCGCGTCGCGCTTGAGCCGGTAGGCGACGGCGAGCTGGCGGATGCGCTCGACGCGGTCGAAGGCGGCGCTGCCTTCCTGCTCGCGCAGGACGTCGCCGAGGATCCGGCCGAGCAGGCGGATGTCGTCGACCAGGGGCCGGTTCTTGTCGACGCCGCGCTCGGCGTCCGGCTTCTTCGTTCTGGTCGTTCGTGCCATCCGCCCGATGATGCAGGAGATGTGCCTGCTAGCATGAAAGCATGCCCAGTCCGATCGTCATCGCCACCCGCGAGAGCCGCCTCGCGCTCTGGCAGGCCGAGCACGTGCGCGCCCTGCTCGTCGCCGGCGGCGCCGAGGTCACGCTGCTGCCGATGACGACGCGCGGCGACCAGATCCTCGACCGCACGCTCTCCAAGGTCGGCGGCAAGGGCCTCTTCGTCAAGGAGCTCGAGAGCGCGCTCGCCGACGGCCGCGCCGACATCGCCGTGCACTCGCTGAAGGACGTGCCGATGGACCTGCCGGCCGGCTTCGCGCTCGCCGGCGTGCTCGAGCGCGAGGACGCGCGCGACGCCTGGATCTCCAGCCGCCATGCCACGCTTGCCGACCTGCCCGAAGGCGCGGTGGTCGGCACGTCGAGCCTGCGCCGCGTCGTCCAGCTCGCGGCGCTCCGGCCCGACCTGCGCATCGAGCCGCTGCGCGGCAATCTCGACACCCGCCTGAGGAAGCTCGACGAAGGCCACTACGACGGCATCGTCCTCGCCGTGGCCGGGCTCGTGCGCCTCGGCCTCGCGTCGCGCATCCGCGCCCGTTTCGCCGAGACCGACATGCTGCCCTGCGCGGGCCAGGGCGCGCTCGGCAT
>CAJDUN010000044.1_pt1 | contig 50184 bp, 57 predicted proteins | sample 7390741 | NCBI WGS metagenome assembly CAJDUN01 (sample SAMEA7055660, study PRJEB34461) | soil metagenome | biome: terrestrial ecosystem; feature: Peninsula; material: soil | place: Antarctica | collected 2016 | reverse complement strand
AAATCATGCCACGCGACTTGCGCGCAACGTGGCGACCATGAGCGCCCAGCCGTCGTCTTCGCCGGCGACGTCGAGGTCGAGCCACGGACGGTACGCGTCACGCAACTCGTCGGCCTGGCGGGCGAGGATGCCCGACAGCACCAGCTGCCCGCCCGCGGCGAGCCGGCTCGACAGAAGCGGCGCGAGCAGCTTCAGGGGTGCAGCGAGGATGTTGGCGATGACCAGCTCGTACGGTCCGCCCGTGTCGTCGGGCGTCGTGCATCGCACGACGACCTTGTTGGCGAGCGCGTTCGCCGCGGTCGCTTCGACCGCGGCCGGATCGATGTCGACGGCGTCGATCGCGCTCGCACCGGACATCGCCGCGGCGATCGCGAGCACGCCGGAGCCGCAGCCGTAGTCGAGCGCGCGCGGCCAGGTTCGGCCGGCGCGCGCGATCCAGCGCAGGCACATGCGCGTGGTCGGATGGCTGCCGGTGCCGAAGGCGCGACCCGGGTCGAGGCGGATCACGCGCTTCGCGCCGGCGGGGACTTCGGACCAGGTCGGCACGATCCAGAACTCGGGCGTGATCTCGCACGGGCCGAACTGCGCCTGCGTGAGCCGCACCCAGTCCTGATCGGCGACGGCGGCGATCGCGAGCACGCGAACGCCGGTCTCGGCCTCGGCCGCGATCAGCGCCGCGGCCGCGCGGGTTGCGGCGGCCTCGTCGAGGAAAAGCGCGTCGACGTGGGCGCGCCGCCAGGCGCCGGTCGACGCGACGCCGGGTTCGTCGAACACCGGCTGCTCGGCCTCGGTGCCGGCGTCCGCGTCCCCGACCGACGCGGAGAGCGCTCCGAGGTCGTCGGAGAGGAGCTCGCAGACCGCGTCGACCGTCGCGGCCGGCACCAGGAGCGTGAGGGCGTGCAACGCGCGCCCCGGTTCAGCGCTTGTGCTGATCGAGCCAGCCTTCGAGGTAGTGGATGCTGGTTCCGCCCTCGACGAACTTGGCGTCGACCATCAACTCGCGGTGCAGCGCGATGTTGGTCTGGATGCCCTCGACGACGGTCTCCGACAGCGCCGTCCGCATCCGCGCCAGCGCCTGCTCGCGCGTGTCGCCGTGGACGATGATCTTGCCGATCATCGAGTCGTAGTTCGGCGGCACGACGTAGTTCGTATAGGCGTGCGAATCGACCCTTACGCCAGGCCCGCCTGGCGGGTGCCACATCGTCACCTTGCCCGGCGACGGCGTGAACTTGTACGGGTCCTCGGCGTTGATCCGGCATTCAATCGCGTGACCGCGGCAGGCGATGGCGCGTTGCGTGAACGGCAGCTTCTCGCCGGCGGCGATCCGGATCTGCATCTGCACGATGTCGATGCCGGTGACCCACTCGGTGACGGGATGCTCGACCTGGACGCGCGTGTTCATCTCGATGAAGAAGAACTCGTTGTTCTCGTACAGGAACTCGAACGTGCCGGCGCCGCGGTAGCCGATCTTCTTGCAGGCGGCAACGCAGCGCTCGCCCATCTTCTCGATCACGCGGCGCGCGATGCCCGGCGCAGGCGCTTCCTCGATGATCTTCTGGTGCCGGCGCTGCATCGAGCAGTCCCGCTCGCCGAGCCAGACCGCGTTCTTGTGCGTGTCGGCCAGGATCTGGATCTCGATATGGCGCGGGTTCTGGAGGAACTTCTCCATGTAGACGGCCGAGTTGCCGAACGCCGCGCCGGCCTCGGCGCGGGTCGTCTGCACGGCCGAGAGCAGCGCGGCCTCGGTGTGGACGACGCGCATGCCGCGCCCGCCGCCGCCACCCGCCGCCTTGATGATCACCGGGTAGCCGATCGCGCGCGCGGCACGGATCGCCTCCTTGGGATCGTCGGGCAGCGCGCCCTCCGAGCCCGGGACGCAGGGCACGCCTGACTTGATCATCGCCTGCTTGGCGGAGACCTTGTCGCCCATGATCCGGATCGCCTCGGGCGTCGGCCCGATGAAGGTGAAGCCGCTGCGCTCGACCCGCTCGGCGAAGTCGGCGCTCTCGGCCAGGAAGCCGTAGCCGGGGTGGATCGCCTCGGCGTCGGTGACCTCGGCAGTGGCGATGATCGCCGGCATGTTGAGGTAGCTCTGCGCCGAAGGCGCCGGCCCGATGCAGACGGCCTCGTCGGCGAGCTTCACGTATTTCGCGTCCCGGTCGGCCTCGGAATAGACGACCACCGACTTGACACCGAGCTCGTGGCAGGCGCGCTGGATGCGCAGTGCGATCTCGCCGCGGTTGGCGATCAGGATCTTCTTGAACATCGTCAGACGCGGAGAACGGGTCGAGCGGAGAAGCTCAGGTGCAGGAAACTCGCGGCTTTCATTCGATGACGAAGAGCGGTTGTCCGAATTCGACCGCCTGGCCGTTCTCGCACAGGATTTCCCGGATCGTTCCGGCGACGTCGGCCTCGATCTCGTTCATGATCTTCATCGCCTCGATAATGCAGACAGGATCGCCGATCTTGACGACGCTGCCGACCTCGATGAACGCAGGAGACCCGGGGCTGGCCGATCTGTAGAAGGTGCCGACCATCGGCGACTTCACCGTGTCGGCCAGATCCGCGACAGGTTCGGCTTCGGCCGGCGCCGGCGGCGCAGCGACCAGCCCGGGCGAATTGGCGAACATGAGGGGCGCACCCGTCATCGGCGCCGCCGCCTTGACGATACGGACCTTGCCGTCCGCTTCCGCGATCTCGAGCTCCGAGATGTTCGACTCTGACACGAGGTCGATCAGCGTCTTCAGTTTTCTGAGGTCCATCGATTTCGGTGCCAGGAACAATATCGAAGGAGTTTAAGCCGTTTGCATTGCGATTCGCAGATGATGACTCCATGAAAGCAAGGCGTCGTCACCGGGTAAGCCCCACCCAGTGCTCCAGCAATGCGCTGCTCACGGCGCCCAGGTTCCTGGCGACGGCGACCCCCGACGAGTCGAACATCACCGAGAAAGGCAGGGCGCCGAGGGCGTTGCCCAGTGATCGCGACAGATCGATGCCGTCGGCGCCGGCAATCGCCACGGGTAGATGGAGCGAGCGGTCGGCGACGAAGCGACCGACCTTATCAGACTCGTCTATCGCGAGAGCGAGCACTTGCAAACCAGACGAGGCGCGCTCCCTGGCGAACTGGTCCAGCAGCGGCATCTCCTTGACGCACGGTCCGCACCACGTCGCCCAGAAGTTGAGCAGCAACGGTCGGCCGCGCCGGTCGGCCATGCGCAACGGGGCGCCGTCCAGCGTCTGAAAGGTCAGGCTCCAGATGTCTGCAGACGCGGCCGCATCGCCCTGGGCGGAAGATCGCGATCGCCACCACGCTGTGCCGCCCCCCGCGGCGGCCGCCAGCGCGGCCGCGCCGACGATGCCGACAGCGCGGCGCTTCATCCCTGCGCCTCGCGCAGACGCAGCGCTGCGAGGTCGCCGCGATCGCTCCGGCCGCGCGCGTCGCGCTGCAGGGCGCCGCGCAGGTCGTCGTAGTCGCGCACGCTCAGCGCCAGATGCACCCGGCCCCCCAGCGCCGTGCTCGGCACCTCGATGTTGAGGACGTCGAGGATCCGGCCGCGCGGCCCGTCGATGCTGGAGACGTCGTAGTCGACGCGCAGGTCGATGAGAAAGATCTCTGCCGCCTTCGAGTCGTCGCAGAACAGGTCGAGGAAGACGCTGTTGAGGCGGGTCGCCGTGCCGCGCCAGACGGCCCCGGCGAGGTGAGGCCTGAAGGTCGCGAGCCTGTCCATCCATCCGGCCGCAATTGCACGCAACTCGGCCAGCTCGCGCGGCTGGGTGTCGGCGTGGAAAAGGTCGATGTAGGTGCGGACCTCGTCCTCGATCGCGTCGTTGCCCGGGAGGGCGCCCGGACGATGGCCGAGGCCCAGGTCGCGCGCGGCACGGCGCTTGGCAGCGCCGTACTCCATGCCTTCCTCGACGATGAGCCGCGCTGCCGCGGCAGCGATCGCGGCGCTCTGCGTTCCTGCCATCGAACGATTCTAGGCAGCGAACGCCGAAGGCGACGCCGCTCTCTCAGGGCACCTCGACCTGCCCCATGCGCGCGAGCACCGTCGCCGCACGGCCGACGACATAGGCCGAGCCCGGGCGCTTCTCGAAGCGCTTGGGCGCCGGCAGCATCACGGCGAGCTGGGCCGCCTGCTGAGGGCCGAGCCGGGCGGCGTCGACCGCGAAATAGCGGCGCGCCGCGGCCTCGGCGCCGAACACGCCTTCGCCCCACTCGACGCTGTTCAGGTAGATCGCGAGGATGCGCTGCTTGCCGAGGATCGCTTCGAGCTCGTACGAGAGCACGAGCTCCTGCCCCTTGCGGACGAAGTTGCGCTCGCCCGAGAGGAACAGGTTCTTGGCCAGCTGCTGCGTGATGGTCGAGCCGCCGACGACCTTGGGCACCGGCGGCGGCCTGGACGTGCCGCTGGACTTCGAGCGTGCCGCTGCCTGTCGTTGCGCCTGCTTCGCCGCCTGCGCATCGGCGCGCTCGTTGCGGCCCCAGGCCTTTTCGAGCGCGTCCCACTCGACCCCGCTGTGCTCGGTGAAGCCGCTGTCCTCGGAGGCGATGACGGCCCGCTTCAGGCTCAGCGGCAGCACCGCGTAGTCGATCCAGCGCTGCTGCCAGGGGTGGGCGCCGGGCAGCAGCGCAAGGCGCCAGGCCTCGGAGCGCTGGAAGGTCGTCGACTGCGGGTCGACGACGGCCATGAGCGCGATCCGCGCCAGGAAATAGAGCTGGAGTCCGAGGGTGCAGACGACGAGCAGCGCGATGAAGCGCCCGATCGATCGGCCGCGCGAGCGCGTCATGCGGGCCCGAGTCGATGCCGCAACGCCGCGAGTACGGTCGCCGTCTCCGGCTCGACGCCGCGCCAGGACAAGAAGGCCTCGGCGGCCTGCTCGACGAGCATGCCGAGGCCGTCGCGGCCGACGGCGCCGTGCCGGTTCGCCCAGGCCACGAAGCCCTGTGCGAGCGGCCCGTACATCATGTCGAGCGCCAGCGTGCCGGGCCGGAGCACGGCGGCCGACACCGGCACCGGCGCTCCCGTCGCGCTGCTCGCGCTGGCGTTGACGACGATGTCGAAGGCGTTGCCGCAGTCATCGAGCGCGGCCGCGCGCACAAGCGCACGAGGCGCGGCACCGATTGTCTCGCCGAGCCGCGCGACCAGACGCTCGGCGCGATCGACATGCCGGTTCGCGACCACGATTTCTGCGGCGCCGGTCAGCGCGAGCGCCCCCAGCGCCCCGGCCGCGCCTCCGCCCGCACCGACGAGCAGGACGCGCGCGCCAAAGAGGGGAACGCCGGCGTTGCGCTCGACGTCGCGCACGAGCCCGGCGCCGTCGGTGTTGTCGCCGACCCAGCCGTCGTCGGTGAAGGTGAGCGTGTTGCAGGCGCCGGCGAGCCGTGCGCGCGGTGTCTTGCGCGTCGCCAGCGCGAAGGCCTCGAACTTGAACGGCATCGTCACGTTGCAGCCGCTCGCGCCCGCGTCCGCGAAGGCGCGCACTGAGGCTTCGAACCCGTCCATCGGGCAGAGCCGGCGCTCGTATGCCACGGCCTCGCCGGTCTGCGCCGCGAACGCCGCGTGGATGTAGGGCGACTGGCTGTGCTCGACCGGATGGCCGATCACCGCGTAGCGGCCGGCGGCGCGGCTCAAGGCACACCGCCGCTCAAGGTCGTCTCGAGGTTCTCGTCGCGCGTGAAGCGAAAGCGCGACGGGATCGCGATCTGGTCGGCCTGCTTTCGCATGGCCGGCGTGAAGCGGCCGTACGGCGCGGCGGCGCGGACGATCGCGATGGCGCGACGGTCGAGGATCTTCGAGCCCGAGCCGCGCACGATCTCGGTGTCGACGATGCGTCCCTCGGCATCGACGGTGATGATCATCGTCAGCTCGCCGTACAGCTTCTTGCCCTGGTTCTCGGGAAAATTCCGGGTGCCGCGGTCCTCGATCTTGCGGCGCAGCGCGTCGTAGTAGAGCGCGTAGACCTCCTCGCGCGTCGCCGGGCTGATGTAACGCTTCTTCGGCCGCGCGTTCTCGTCGTTGATGCGCTTCTCGATCTCCGCCAGCATCTCGACGAGCTGGCGGCGCCGGTCTTCCTGCTCCTTCTCCTCGGGCGTGCCCTGGTCGCGCAGCGGGTCGCTCGGCGGCAGCAGCGCAAGCTCGTGGCGCAGTTGCGTGAGGAGCTGCTGCTGCACCTGCTGCAGCTGCTCGATCTGCTTTTTCGTCTCCTCGTTGGAGTCGCCCAGCTCGGTCAGCGCCGACGGCGGCAGCGGCGACGTCGCGCGGCCCGCCGCAGCCTCGCCGCCGCCGGCCAGGCTGGCCTGTGCGATCGCCTGCGCCTTGTCGGGCGCTTCGCCCGAGCGGGAGTTGACGAGGACGACCTCGAGTGGCGAGTCCTCGAAGATCCGGTTGAAGGCGATGCGCAGACAGGGTCATCGCCGGATCGCTGTTGGCACCCGCCAACGCCACCTGCAGCGTCGAGAGCCGTCTGGGAAAGCGCAGTCTCACGCCGGCAGGGTGGCGATCGGGTCGGCCTCCATGCCGGCCGCGGTGCCCGAGACGTCGACGCCGATCGAAAGCGGACCGGCGACAGTCTCGGCCTCGTCGTCGTCGGCCGCGATCGTCGCGCTCGCGCCGGCGCCGGCCGGGGGCACGTCGATCCGCCCGACCACCGAGGCCGCGACGTCGAGTGTCAGGAGGTCGATCGCGCCGAGGCGCACGCGCACGCCGCTGCCGCGCGCGAGCTGCTCGGCGCCGACCGCGCGGAACACGAGCGGCAAGGCGTCGGCGCGGACGAGCCCGTCCTTCATCACGGTCGCGTCGAGCTCGTGCAGGTCGCGCTGAGCGAGGTATTGCAGCGACCAGTAGCGCTCGATCGACGCCTGGAACGCGTTGTAGGCCGCGTACGAGGCGTCGAAGTCGGCGATCGTCGCGAGCAGCTGCACGTCCTTCGGCTTGAACGGTGCGACCAGCCCGGCGGTGCGGCCGTGACGGACGCAGGCGACGATCTGCCACTGGTTGACGAGGTCGACGTAGCGGCGCAGCGGCGAAGTCGACCAGGCGTATTGCGCCACGCCCATGCCGGCGTGGGGCAGCGGTTGCGTGCTCATGCGCACCTTCACGCCGGGCGCGAGGCTCGCCTGGCTGCGGTAGATGCCGGGCACGCCGCAGCTCGCCAGCCAGCCGCCCCAGGTGCTGTTGACCAGGATCATCGCCTCGGCGACGATCAGGTCGAGCGGCGAGCCGCGCCGGCGCGTCGTGATCTCGACCCGCTCGTCGCCGACGATCGTGCCGTCGTCGTGCTTCTCGAGGCGAAAGGCATAGTCGGGGCGGTTGAAGTTCTCGGGCTTGCCGCGCACGACCTCGCGCGCCGCCTTCAGATGACGCGCGTAGCCGTAGAGGAAGCCCAGCTCGCGGCCGAACGGCACGGTCGCCGGCAGCCCGGCAGCGAGCGTCTCCTCGTTCACGATGTCGTCGAGCCTGTCGTGGCGCAGGTTGGCGGCGATGCGCACGCGCTCGATCCGGGTTTCGCTCGCGACCGTCGCCAGCGTCGCCTCGTCGAGCGTGAGGTACAGCGAGACGACCGGCGCGTCGCGGCCCTCGGCAAGCGTGTAGGCCTCGACGATGGCGTCGGGCAGCATGGTCAGCTTGTGGCCGGGGATGTAGACGGTCGAGAGGCGATCGCGCGCGATCTGCGCCACCGGCGAACCGGGCGCGACGCCAAGCGCCGGCGCCGCGATGTGGATGCCGACGACGACCTGGCCGCTGCCCAGGCCCTGCAGCGAGAGCGCGTCGTCGATCTCGGTGGTCGACGAGTCGTCGATCGAGAACGCCTGCGCCGGCGAAAGGGGCAGGTCGTCCTTGACCGCCGGCACGGCGACCTCGTCGAAGCCGGTGCCTTTCGGGAACTCCTCGAACAGGAAGCGGCGCCAGTGGAATTGATAGGGCGAGTCGATCGCGCCGGCCGCCTGCAGAAGATCGAGCGGGGCGCGGCCGGTGTGGCGCGTCGCCTCGGCGACCGCCTTGTACTCGGGCGCGTTCTTGTCGGGCTTGAACAGGATGCGGTAGATCTGCTCGCGCACGGTGGGCGGGCAGACTCCGGCCGCGAGCTCGAGCGCCCACGCGTCGACCTGCGCCGCGATCAGGCGCTTTCGCTCGATGCCGAGCAGGGCGGCCTTGACGATCTCCTCGGGCGCCTTGCGAAAACGCCCCTTGCCGAGGCGGCGGAAGTAGTGCGGCGCCGCGAACAGGCGCAGCAGCGCCGCGGCCTCCTGCGTGACCGTCGTCGACGCGCCGAAGTAGTCGCGCGCCAGGTCGGCGAAGCCGAACTCGGCGTCGGGCGCGAACTCCCAGGCGAGGTCGAGGTCGATGTCGGCGGCGATCGTCTCGGCCGCGGCGAGCAGCGCATCGGGCTCGGGCTGGGCGAAGCGCACGAGGACGTTGGCGGCCTTCACCTTGACGCGCTTGCCCGAGGCGAGCTCGATCTGCAGCGAGGCGTCGGTCTCGGACATGACCCGGCCGGCATGGAACCGGCCGCCGTCTTCGAAGAGCGCATTCATGGGGCGCCGATTGTCGCCTGCGCCACGCCGGCCACGCTCTGCAGGGCCGATCGGCAGATGTGCATTCTCAGTAGCTTCTGCCGCTCTTGTAGCGTCCGTGCGTGCGCGGCGAGAGAGTGGCGCTGCGTTCGATCGCCGCGAAGCTGCGGGCGGCGTGGGCGTGGCAGATCGCCAGGCCCAGCGCGTCGGCCGCGTCGGGGCCGGGCAGGCCGGGCAGGGCGAGCAGGCGCATCACCATCTGTTGCACCTGTTCCTTCTTGGCCTGGCCGTGGCCGACGATGGCGCGCTTCATCTGCAGCGCCGTGTACTCGGCGACCGCGAGCTCGTGCGAGACCAGCGCCGAGAGCGCGGCGCCGCGCGCCTGGCCGAGCAGCAGCGTCGCCTGGGGATTGACGTTGACGAAGACGATCTCGACCGAGGCGCAGGTCGGCGCGTAGCGCGCCGCGACCTCGCGCACGCCGTCGAAGATCACCTTCAGCCGGCCGGGCAGGTCGCCGAGCGCGACCGCCGCCGTGCGGATCGTGCCGCTGGCAACGTAGTGCAGGCACGCGCCCTCGCACTCGACGACGCCGAAGCCGGTCGTTCGAAGGCCCGGGTCGATGCCGAGGACACGCATGCGGTCGATTGGAACCGATTGGCGCTCGAGTGGCCGTTCACGCGAGCCAGACCACTCTGTACCGCCTGGTGCAGCAGCACGCCGCCACCTTCTTCGAGCAGGCTGAGGCCGCTGCCGGCGCCGACCTGCCGCAGTTTGTGAGGGACGAGTTCGACGCCTTTTTCGAATGCGGAATCCTGGCCCACAGCTTCCTGGTCGGGAGGGGCGCGGGGTGAATAAAATCGGGACCCTCCCGCTGCTTTGCGATTCCCCTCACCCGCTCCACGCTGCATGTGCAGACGACTCGATGAGTGAGATCAAGGCCCTGCTGCTGACCGACGTGGTCGACAGCACCCGTCTCTCCGAAACGCTCGGCGACAGCGCGATGGCGGAGATCTGGGCTGCTCACGATCGGGTCTCACGCGCCTTGCTCGACCCCTGGCGCGGGCGCGAGATCGACAAGACGGACGGCATGCTGCTGCTGTTCGACAACGCCGCCGACGCTGCCGGCTACGCGCTCGAGTACCACCGCGCCCTGGCGACGCTGCCGATGATCCTGTCGGCGCGCGCCGGCCTGCACGTCGGGTCGGTGATCCTGCGCGAGAACGCGGCCGACGACATCGCCCGGGGCGCGAAACCGCTCGAGGTGGAAGGCCTGACCAAGCCGATCGCGGCGCGCGTCATGGGACTGGCGCGTGGCGGTCAGACGCTGCTTTCGGCTGCCGCCCGCGAAGACCTCGGCAAGACCGCGTACAAGCTGGTCTCGCACGGGCATTGGCAGATGAAGGGCGTGTCCGATCCGGTCGAGCTTTTCGAGGTCGGCGATCCGGAAGCCCGATTCGTGCAACCCGCCGACGGCGAGAAGGCGCATCGGGTCGTCTGGATGGGCGACTGGTGGCTGCCGGTCAACGAGATTCCCAACAACTTGCCGCACCAGCCGACGTCGTTCATCGGCCGCGAGCGCGAACTGGCAGATGTGAAACGCCTGCTCGGCAGCGCGCGTCTGCTGACCCTGCTCGGCATGGGCGGCCTGGGCAAGACCCGCCTGTCGCTGCAGACCGGGGCCGAGCTGATCCACGACTTTCCCGAGGGCGTGTGGTTTCTCGACCTGGCGCCGATCAGCGACCCGGCGCTGATTCTCAGCGAGGCGGCGCAGGTCCTGGGTCTGCGCGAAGAGCCCGACCGGCCGTTGCTGCAGACGCTGTGCGCGCACCTGAAATCGCATCGCGCCTTGCTGATATTCGACAACTGCGAACACGTGATCAAGGCGTCGGCGCAATTGGCAGCCGCGATCCTCAAGGCGGCGCCGCATGTACGCATCCTGGCGTCGAGCCGCGAGCCGCTTCGCGCTCCCGGCGAGCAGAGCTATCCGGTGCTGCCGTTGCCGGTGCCGGCGCACGGCGACGGTCTGGAAGCCCTGACACGGTCAACCGCGGTGCGCCTGTTCGTCGACCGGGCGCAGTTGCACAAGCCCGCCTTCGCCCTCAACGAGCGCGAAGCGCCGGCAGTGGCCGAGCTGGTTGCCCGGCTCGAAGGCATTCCCCTGGCGCTCGAGCTCGCCGCGGCACGGATCCGCTCGCTCTCCGTCGCCGACATCAACGCCCGCCTCAAGGACCGCTACAAGCTGCTGACCGGTGGCTCTCGTGTCCTGCAGGAGCGCCATCAGACCCTGCGCGCCCTTGTCGACTGGTCGTACGAGCTGCTCGATCCCGAGGAGCAGATCGCGTTCGACCGTCTCGGCGTGTTCGTCGGCGGCTTCGACCTCTACGCAGCTGAAGCGGTGTGCGGCGGCGAGCCGCTGACCCGCGAGGACGTGCTGGACCTGCTCGCCTCGCTGGTCGACAAGTCGCTGGTGATGCTCGTCGAGCGCGACGACGGCGCGCGCTACGTCATGCTCGAGACGATTCGCGAGTACGTCCGCGAGAAGCTCGCGAAGCGCGGCGACAACCACGCCGCCTCGCTCGCGGCGCGGCACTGCGATCACTATTTCGCGATGGCAAAGTCGGCGAGAGACGGGCTGAGGGGCCCGGAGCAGGCCGACTGGTTGTGGAGGGTGGAGCTCGATCTCGACAACATCCGCAGCGCCATGTCCCTTGCGCTCGCCGGCGGCGTCGACCCGATCGTCGCCGTCAAGTTCGCGGTGGCGATGCAGGGGTTCTGGATCCTGCGCGGCTACTCGACCGAGGGCCGCAAGCTCGTGCAGTCGGCGCTGGCGCTCCCCGCGATCCAGGCCTCGCCGATCGCCCAGGCGTTCGCGCTCTACGTCGGTGCCGCGCTGGCCGAGAGCCAGAGCGACCATGCCGAGGCGCGATCGATGCTCGAGACCTGCCTGAATCTGCGGCGCGCGGGGAGCAGCGAGGTCGACATCGCCGCCACTCTGTCGACCCTCTCGGTGGCCCGTCTCCAGGCGGGCGACGCCGACGGCGCGGCGGCAGTCGAGGGCGAGGCGCTGGAGATCTTCCGCCGCCTCCAGGACCAGGTCGGCGAGGCGATCGGCCTGCTGCATCTCGGCCAGATCTGCTTGCACCAGGGCAACGACGCAATGGCCCGCTCGCACCTGGAGCAGTGCCTCGTGATCGCCCGCGAGATCCGGCACCAGGAGCTCGAGGGCGAAGGCGAACTGGTGCTCGGCGAAGTCGCCTTCGAGGTCGCCGACGCCGCCCAGGCGAGCCTGCGCTTCAAGCGCTCGTTGACGGTGTGCCGCGAAGCCGGCGCCAAGCCGGGCGAGGCCAACGCCCTGCGCTGGCTGGCGCGAGTGGACCTGCAGGCAGGCGACCTCGCCGCGGCGCGGCTGCGGCTGGCCGATGCGTTGCGCGCGTTCCGTGCCTTTGAGATGCGCGAGGAACTGCTCGGCTGCCTCGAAGACCATGCCGAGCTGGCCGCTGCGGAGGGCAAGGCCGAGACCGCCGTTGCCCTGGCGGCCGCGGTGGCCAAGGGGCGTAAGCGGCTCGCCCTGACCCGCTCGCCGCGCGGCGAGCGGCATTGGCAGGCGCTCCTGAGCGGGCTGCGGCGAACGATGTCGGAAGCGCCGTTCGAGAGCGTATGGGGCGAGGCCGAGCAGTGGCACCTCGACGAGGCCATCCGCCGGGCGCTGTCGTCGCAGGGGGAGCGCGCCACCCTCTAGCCGCGCGATGCAGCCCGGAAGTTCGAGGGGTGCCAGCGACCAGCGTCGCCGGGTGCCCGCTAGTGCAGTGTTCCGTCCTGTTTGGAACTTACTTACAGTAAGTCCCATGGCCGGAAGCGGAAGGTCAAGCAGCACGGTGGACCACGCGACCGCGCCAGTCTCCGACACCACAGGCAACCCTCTAAATTCCGAAATACCACCGCACCGAGTGGAAGAACACCGGCGCCGCGAAGCAGAGCGGCGCGACGCGGTCGAGCAGGCCGAGCGAGCCGGTGACCGACGAGTTGCCGAGCCAGTTGCGCACGCCCGCGTCGCGCTTGAGCGCCTTCATGACGAACTCGCCGAGCGTGCCGGCCGCGCCGGCGAGTGCGCCCATCGCCAGCGCCGGCAGCGGCTTGAATGGCGTGGCCCAGAAGAGGAGCACGCCGACGGCGCCGGCCGCGGCGGCGCCGGCGCCGAACGCGCGCCACGAGAACGAGCGGCTGATCGCGCGCGCGACGGGTCGGCGCCGCATGCGCCGGCTCGCGACCTCCTGGCCCACCTGCGCCGCGACGACGACGAGCACCAGGAAGAGGACGAGGAAGGCGCCGCGCCCCTGGTAGTTCGGCGGATCGAGCAGCAGCAGCGCCGGCGCATGGCTCATGCCGTAGACGCAGACCGTGATGCCCCACTGGATCTTCGCAGTGCGCTCGAGGAAGCGGAACGGATCGTTGGCGAGCGCGCTGATCACCGGCAGCGCGAAGAACACGTAGACCGGGATGAAGACCGTGAAGACGTTGAACTGGCGCGTCGCGACGAGCACGTACTGCATCGGCAGGATCGCGAAGAAGGCGAGCAGCAGGCTGCGGTGGTCGGCGCGGCGCGTGTGGGTGATCGTGACGAACTCGCGCAGGGCGAAGAACGAGACGAAGGCGAACAGGATCGTCGACACCACCGGGCCGGAGGCCCACGCGATCCAGAACAGCACCAGGCCGACCCAGAGCGCTCGCAGCTCGCGCGCGAGCCGCTCCTGCAACGTCGTGCGCTCGGGCGAGGCGTCGCGGATCGTGCGCACGAAGGCGACGATGGTCACCGCGCCGAGCAGGCCGAAGAGGACGACGAAGAGCAGCCCGACCTGCTGCGAGACCGAGAGCGTGCGCAGCTCGCCCATCAGGCGAACGCCCGCAAGGCGATGACCGCGGCGCGGGCGCGGTCAAGGAAGGCGCGTCGCTCCTCGTCCGGCCGGAGCGCGATCGGCGGGCCGAAGACGACGGCGCACAGGATCGGCACCGGCACGACCTCGCCCTTGGGCATGACGCGCTGGACGTTGTCGATCCAGGTCGGGATCAGCTGCACGTCGGGAAACGCCTGGGCCAGCGCGTAGAGGCCCGACTTGAACGATGCCGGCTCGGCCGCGTGGCCGCGCGTGCCTTCGGGAAAGATGACGAGCGAGTCGCCGTGGCGGAGCGCCTCCATCAGCGGCTCGAGCGGGTCTTCGTCCTCGCCGCCCGCAGCCGGGTCGGCGCGATGGCGGCTGACGTAGACGGCGTTGAAGATCTCGCGCGTGATCCAGTGCTTGAGCGAGCTCGACGTCCAGTAGTCGCGCGCCGCGATCGGCCGGGTCACGGCGCGCAGGTCACCGGGAAGCGCCGCCCAGATCAGGACCCAGTCGAAGTGGCTCTGGTGATTGGCGAAATAGATGCGCTGCTCGGCCTTGGGCGCCGAGCCGTGCCAGTGGCCCTGTGCGCCGGTGACGAGACGGGCGATGAAGGCCAGGGCGAGGCCGGCGGCTTCAGGAGCCGTCACGCGGCAGTCTCAGTGGCGGAAATGGCGCACGCCGGTGAAAACCATCGCGATGCCGCGCTCGTTCGCGGCGGCGAATCGCTCGCGACCGCCGAGCCCTTGAGCGAAAGGCCCGCGGCCTGGGCCTTGATCGACGCGATCCGCGCCGAGTCGAGGCGGCTCATCTGGCCGGCGCCGACGCCGAGCGTCATGCCGCCGGCGCAGTAGACGATGGCATTGCTCTTGACGAACTTCGCCACCTTCCACGCGAAGAGGAGGTCGCTGGTCTGCTCGGCGGTGGGCTTCCTCGTCGTCACGACCTTCAGGTCGCCTTCACCGATCTCGCGCGTGTCGGCGCTCTGCACCAGGAGCCCCGAGCCGACCCGCTTCAGGTCGAAGGCATTGCCGCCCTGGCCGGGGGGCGGCAGCGCGATCTGCAGGACCCGCACGTTGGCCTTCGCGGCGAAGACCGCGCGCGCCTCGGCGCTGTAAGACGGCGCGATCAGCACTTCGACGAACTGCTTCGCGACGTGCTCTGCCGATGCCCGGTCGACCTCGCGGTTGAAGGCGATGATGCCGCCGAATGCCGAGGTCGGATCGGTCTTGAACGCCTTCGCGTACGCCGCCGCCGGCGTTTCGGCGATCGCGACGCCGCACGGGTTGGCGTGCTTGACGATGACACACGCCGGGACGTCGAAGCCCTTCACGCATTCCCAGGCGGCGTCGGCGTCGGCGATGTTGTTGTACGAGAGCTCCTTGCCCTGCAGCTGCGTGGCGGTGACGAGCGAGCCCGGCGCGGGCGCGAGGTCGCGATAGAAGGCGGCGCGCTGGTGCGGGTTCTCGCCGTAGCGCAGGTCCTGCAGCTTCACGAAGCGGTCATTGACCTGCTTCGGGAATTCGCTCCGCTCGGGCACGCCGGCGGTCGGGCCCGCGAGCGACGAGAGGTAGTCGCTGATCGCGCCGTCGTACTGCGCGATGCGGTCGAAGGCGGCGACGGCGAGGGCGAAGCGGGTCGCCTCCGAGACCGTGCCCGAGCGCTTCAGCTCGTCGACCACGCCCGCGTACTGCGAGGCATCGGTGAGCACCGCGACGTGGGCCCAGTTCTTCGCCGCCGAGCGCACCATCGCCGGACCGCCGATGTCGATGTTCTCGATCGCGTCGGCAAGGGTGCAGTCGGCACGCGCGACGGTCGCCTCGAACGGATAGAGATTGACGACAAGCAGATCGATCGTCGCGATGCCGTGCCGAGCGAGCGCGGCCATGTGCTCGGCGCTGTCGCGGCGCGCCAGCAGGCCGCCGTGGATCGTCGGGTGCAGCGTCTTGACGCGGCCATCGAGCATTTCCGGAAAGCCGGTGTGGTCGGCGACCTCGGTGACGGCGAGCCCCGCGCCGGCGAGCAGCTTCGCGGTGCCGCCCGTCGAGAGCAGGCCGATGCCCAGCGCCGCGAGCTCGCGCGCGAGCCCGACGACGCCGCTCTTGTCCGACACCGAAATCAGTGCATGCATCTGAGGTTCCCCGGATGGCGGCGCCGCGGCGCGCGCCGTCACTTGATCAGCTTGTGCTCGACGAGCTTTCGGCGCAGCGTGTTGCGGTTGATGCCGAGCCACTCGGCGGCGCGGCTCTGGTTGCCGCCCGCCTCCTTCATCACGACCTCGAGCAAGGGCCGTTCGACGACGCGCAGGATCATCTCGTACATCGCCGTCGGCTCGACGCCGCGCAGGTCCTTGAAGTAGCCCTCGAGGCTCTCGCGGACGCACTCCTCGATGTGCTTCTTGTTCGTCATGGCGGTCATTGCGCGAGCGTGGCGATGCCGCTGCCGGCGCGCGGCATGGTCGGCATGCGCTCGCCGAGCCGCTCGAACCAAGCGCCGACAGCGGCCGCCTGCCCGTCGCAGGTCTCGATCGCGTTCATCTCGGCGCGGAAGTCCTCGCCGCCGGGCAGGCCGCGCAGGGTCCAGCCGATGTGCTTGCGGGCGCTGCGCACGCCGGCGAACTCGCCGTACAGGCTGTAGTGGTCGTCGAGGTGCTCGAGCAGCCAGCCGCGCACGTCGATCACGCTCGGCGGCGGCGCCGCTTCGCCGGTGGCGAGCTCGTGCGCGATCTCGCCGAAGATCCACGGCCGGCCCTGCGCGGCGCGGCCGATCATGATCGCGTCGGCGCCGGTCTCCTCGAACACGCGGCGCGCCTTCGCAGGCGAATCGATGTCGCCGTTGGCGACGACCGGGATCGTCACGGCGCGCTTCACCTCGGCGACAGTGTCGTACTCGGCTTCGCCCTTGTAGCCCTGCTCGCGGGTGCGACCGTGCACCGCGACCATCGCGACGCCGGCCTGCTCGGCGGCGCGCGCCAGGCGCACGGCGTTCCTGCCGTTCTCGCACCAGCCGGTGCGCATCTTGAGGGTGACCGGCACGCGATGCGGTGCGCACGCGGCGACGACGGCTTCGATGATCGCGAGCGCCAGGGGCTCGTCCTTCATCAGCGCCGAGCCGGCCCACTGGTTGCACACCTTCTTCGCCGGGCAGCCCATGTTGATGTCGATGATCTGCGCGCCGCGCTCGACGTTGTAGGCGGCGGCCTCGGCCATCATCGCCGCGTCGGTGCCGGCGATCTGCACGGCGATCGGATCGGTCTCGCCGTCGTGATCGGCGCGACGGCTGGTCTTCAGCGTCGCCCAGAGATCCTTCCTCGACGTCACCATCTCGCTCACCGCGTAGCCGGCGCCGAGGCGCTTGCAGAGCTTCCTGAACGGTCGGTCCGTGACCCCCGCCATCGGCGCGGCGAACAGCCGGTTCGCCAGCGTGATATGGCCGATGCGCATGGGGGACGGAGGGTCGGCTGCTGAAAAACGAGGCAGCAGTATAGCGGCGCGAAAACGCGCATTTTCCTCCGTGCAAACCCCCCGATCACGGGGTTCGATAATGGCCGCGGATGGATGCATGGATCGACTGGCTCATGGCCGCGCTGGCGTTGCCGAACGTAGGCCTGTCGACCGTCTTCTTCATCGCATTCATCGCGTCGACGCTGGTTCCGATGGCTTCGGAGCCGGCGGTCTTCGCGCTGGTCAAGATCAATCCCGCGATGTTCTGGCCGGCCGTGGTCGCCGCGACCGTCGGCGCGACGCTCGGCGGCGCGCTCACCTGGTGGATGGGCTACGGCGCCGAGCAGGCCTACGAGCACGTCACCCACAAGCGCAGCAATGCCAAGGCGCTCGTCTGGCTCGAGCGCTTCGGGCCGAAAGCCTGTCTGCTGTCGTGGCTGCCGGTCGTCGGCGATCCGCTCTGCGCCGTCGCCGGCTGGCTGAAGCTGCCGTTCTGGCCGTGCGTCGTCTACATGCTGATCGGCAAGTTCCTGCGCTACCTCGTCTGGACGGCGGCGCTGATCTGGGTCTTTCCGGGCCAGTACGTCCACTGATCGGAGACGAAAAGCAAACGGGACGCCGCGGCGTCCCGTTTTCTCCTCCGGCGCCGCGCGGCGCGGGTTCGGTCCGGCTCAGACTCAGGCGGCGCGCCTGGCTGCCGACTTGCGCGGTGCGCGCTTGACGGCCTTCTTCGCCGCCGTCGTCGTCTTGGCGGCAGCCTTCTTCGCCGCCGGACGGGCGCGGTTCGCGACCTGGGCCGACAGCGCGTCGATCCGGTCCATCAGCGCCTGGACGTCGCGCGAGGAGGGAACGCCGAGCTTCTTCATCGCCTTGGCGGTGCGCTCCTCGAAGATCGACTCGAGCTTGTCCCACTGCTTGCCGGCCTTGGCCGACACGTCGTCGGCCATGCTCGTCATCTTCGTGGTGACGTCGCCGAACTTCTCCTCGGCCACGTTCTGGGTGCGCTTCTGCAGGGCCGTGCCCTCCTTGACCAGCGCGTCGAACACCTGCTTGCCTTCGGCCTGCGCCTTGGCGAAGGCGCCCATGCCGGCGAGCCAGATCTGCTGCGCCGATTCCTTGACCGAGCCGGCCAGGGCGCTGTCGAACATGCCCTTGCCGGCGGTGTTCTTCTTGTCGGCCATCGCCTTGAGTTTCTTGACCATGATGTGGTTCTCCTGAAAGTGGTGCGGCTGCGCTTTCGCAGCGGCTCAGCACACTGTAGGGAGACGCGCCCGGGAGCGCACCCTAATCGTCGTGCCGATCCCGCGCGACGATTCAGCAGTCGGGTTTGCCCCTCGCGAAGAACGACGGCGGCTGAACAAGAATCCCCGAGCGACGCGGCAGACGCGACGCACACGGGAGTTCATGCATGCGCTACTTCGTCACCGGAGCCACCGGCTTCATCGGCAAGCGACTGGTCAAGACCTTGCTCGCACGCCGCGGCGCGCTCGTCCACTTCCTGCTGCGCAGCGGCAGCGTCGACAAGCTCGAAGCGCTCTACGCCTCTTGGGGCCTCGACGACAAGGCGGCCCGGGCGCGTGCGGTGCCGGTCTACGGCGATCTGACGGCGAAGAAGCTCGGCGTCTCCGCCGAGGACATCAAGAAGCTCAAGGGCCACGTCGACCACGTCTATCACCTGGCCGCGGTCTACGACCTCTCGGCCGATGCCGAGTCGCAGATTGCCGTCAACATCGAAGGGACGCGCGCCGTCGTCGAGTTCTGCAAGGCGATCGACGCCGGGCATCTCCATCACGTCAGCTCGATCGCCGCCGCGGGCCTCTACGAAGGCGTCTTCCGCGAGGACATGTTCGAGGAGGCCGAGGGCCTCGACCATCCGTACTTCATGACCAAGCACGAGAGCGAGAAGATCGTGCGCACGGAGTCGAAGGTGCCGTGGACGGTCTACCGCCCGGCGCTCGTCGTCGGCGATTCGAAGACCGGCGAGATGGACAAGATCGACGGCCCGTACTACTTCTTCAAGCTGATCCAGCGCATGCGCCAGCTGCTGCCGCCCTGGATGCCGTCGATCGGCCTCGAGGGCGGCCGGATCAACATCGTCCCGGTCGACTTCGTCGTCGCCGCGCTCGACCACATCAGCCACCTGAAGACCGATCTCGACAAGCGCTGCTTTCATCTCGTCGATCCGCTCGGCTACCGCGTCGGCGACGTGCTCGACATCATCAGCAAGGCCGCGCACGCGCCGAAGATGAACCTGTTCGTCAACGCGGCGCTGCTCGGCTTCATCCCGAAGAGCGTCAAGAAGGGCCTGATGGCGATCGCGCCGGTTCGTCGCGTGAAGGCGGCGGTGCTGAAGGACCTCGGCCTGCCCGAGGACATGCTCACCTTCGTCAACTTCCCGACCCGCTACGACTGCCGCGAGACGCTCGCTGTGCTGAAGGGCTCGGGCATCGCCTGCCCGCGCCTCGAGGACTACGCCTGGAAGCTGTGGGACTACTGGGAGCGCCATCTCGACCCGGCGCTGTTCATCGACCGCTCGCTGCGCGGCACGGTCGGCGGCAAGGTCGTGCTGGTCACGGGCGGCTCGTCGGGCATCGGCCTGGCGGCGGCGTGCAAGTTCGCCGAGGCGGGCGCGATCACCGTCATCTGCGCGCGCGACGAGGACAAGCTCGCCGAGGCGAAGCAGGCGATCCTCGAGTTCGCCGGCAAGGCGGCGGTGGTCGAGACCTTCTCGGCCGACATCGCCGACGAGGCAAGCTGCAAGTCGCTCGTCGACTGGCTCGTCGACAAGCACGGCGGCGTCGACTTCCTGATCAACAATGCCGGCCGCTCGATCCGCCGCGCGATCGAGGCCAGCTACGAGCGCTTCCACGACTTCGAGCGGACGATGCAGCTCAACTACTTCGGCTGCCTGCGCGTGACGATGGGCTTCCTGCCGGGCATGGTGGCCAAGAAGAAGGGCCACATCGTCAACATCAGCTCGATCGGCGTGCTGACCAACGCACCGCGCTTCTCGGCCTACGTGGCATCGAAGGCCGCGCTCGACGCCTGGACGCGCTGCGCATCGAGTGAATACGCCGACCTCGGCATCACGTTCACGACGATCAACATGCCGCTCGTGCGCACGCCGATGATCGGCCCGACCAAGATCTACGACAACGTGCCGGTGCTGGCGCCGGAGGCGGCGGCCAGCATGATCGCCGAGGCCTGCGTCGACAAGCCCGTGCGGATCGCGACGCGGCTCGGGATCACGGGTGAGCTGATGCACGCGCTGGCACCGCGGGTGGCCCAGATCGTCATGAACTCGACGTTCCGGATGTTCCCGGACAGCGCCGCCGCCAAGGGCGACAAGGACAAGAAGTACCAACCGTCGGCAGAGGCCATCGCGATGGCGCAGATGATGCGCGGCATCCATTTCTGACCCAGCTCGACTGCGCTGCCGCGTGTCGGCCGGGTTGGGCTCGTTCGACCGATCACCGCGCCGTCGGCGCGGCGTCCGTCAACTCGCCCGCGATCGCCTTCCGGCGATCGCTTACTGGGACTTGGCGCGCGCCATGACGAGCGCGGGTTCGGCGCGGAATTGCTGCGGGAACATCGTCTTCAGGTTCGCGACCTTCGGGATGTCGAAGCGCGCGATGTAGCCCTGGTCGGGATGCAGCGTCAGGTAGTCCTGGTGATAAGCCTCGGCCGGGTAGAACGCCGCGAGCGGGGCGACCTGGGTCACGATCTTCTTCGGGTAGACCTTGGCTGCGTCGAGCTGGGCGATGTATTTCTCGGTGGTCTCCTTCTGCGCCGGGTCGGCATAGAAGACCGCCGAGCGGTACTGCGTGCCGCTGTCCGGATACTGACGGTTGAGCTGGGTCGGGTCGTGCGCGACCGAGAAGTAGATCTGCAGCAGCGTGCCGTAGCTCACCTTCTTCGGGTCGTAGGTGATCTTCACCGACTCGGCGTGACCGGTGGTGCCGGTGCTGACCGTCTCGTACTGCGCCGTGTCCTTGCCGCCGCCGGAATAGCCCGACACCGCCTGGATCACGCCGTTGACGCGCTGGAACACGCCCTGAACGCCCCAGAAGCAGCCGCCCGCGAAGACCGCGGTCTGCGTGCCCGTGTCGTTGGCCGTGGCGTCCGCGGCAGGCGCGGGAATCTTCACCGCCGATTCGGCGGCCTGGGCCGCATTGAGCGTCAGTGCGGCGCCCGCGACGAGCGCCGCAGCGCTGCACAGAATGGTCAGCCGACGACGGGCGGGGCTGGAAACGAGGCGAATCGAGTTCATCGGGGGCTCCTTCGGATGCCGCTTGGTCTGCCTGGGTCGGTCGATCATTACAGAGATCGACATGGGTCTGCGGCGCGGCTCCGCAAGCCCCGGCTATTCGCCGGGCGGCTCGCCGAGACCGAGGAACGCGCCGTCCTGGGTCAGCACGGCCTGGACGTCCGTGGGCGCGACCGCGCGCGGCGCCCGACGCGAGCCGGCGGCGAGTGCGGCCAGCGTGCCCGCCGCCTGGCCCATGACGAAGCACCCACCGGACACCCGCGCCGCCGACTGGCCCTCGTGCGTCATCGAGGCGCAGCGACCGGCGACGAGCAGGTTGCCCTCGCGGCTCTCACTGTCCGGGCGCGGCAGCAGCATGCGCAACGGCAGCTGATTGAATCCGCGCGACTCCGGGATCGGCGGCCAGCGCCACTCGACGTCGCCGGCGACGTGCAGCTCGAGCGGCCAGCCGTTGACGCCGATCGTGTCGTCGAAGCTGGCGCAGCCGAGGACGTCGTCGGCGCTCAGGACGTGTTCGCCGACGAGGCGGCGCGTCTCGCGGATGCCGACCTGCGGCGCGATGTCGAGGGCGTAGGCGCGCTCGAAGCCGGGCACGCGGGCGCGCAGGAAGCCGAGGTAGTCGATCGCCTGGCGCCGACCCTCGATCTCGCCGGCGCTGAGCGAGCGGGCATCGGTGCCGTCGACGGCCGAGCCGTCGGCGTTCTTCAGCTGCGTGACGTTGACGCGCCATTCGCTCGCATGCTTTTGCGGCCGCACGATCACGCCCTTTCTCGGGAAGCGGAAGTCGCCGGCGCCTTCGGCCTCGTCCATCAGCGCCGGGATCGTGCGCCACGCCTCGCCGGCACGCCCGGCATCGACGTCGCCGACGCGAAACATCAGTGTCGGAAAGAGCAGCGGGCCGCCGGTCTGCATGGCGACGCCGGCGAAATGGGCGAGGTCGCCGTCACCGGAGCAGTCGATGAAGGTCGCAGCGCGCAGTGCGAGGCGGCCGGACTTCGTCTCGACGAGGAGTGCGTCGATGCGGCCGTCGTCGGCCTTCGCGACGCCGACGGCGACGGCATGGAACAGGATCTCCGCGCCGACTCCGAGCAGCATCGCGTCGGCCGCGCACTTGAACGCCGAGGTGTCGTAAGCCTGCGCCTTGATCCTGCCGAAGATGAGGTGCGGCTCGTTCAGGCCGTCGAGCGCACGCATGCGGTCGAGCAGCTCGTCGGCGACGCCGCGCACGACGCGACGAATCGTGCCGTGGACGTTGGCGTGCAGGCCGCAGAAGTTGGTGACGCCGGCTGCCGTGCCCATGCCGCCGAGAAAGCCGTAGCGCTCGACGAGAAGCGTCTTCGCGCCGTGCCGCGCCGCCGAAGTCGCCGCGGCGATGCCGGCCGGCCCGCCACCGAGAACGACGACGTCGTACTCGCCGAAGACCGGCGTCCTGCGCGCGGGCTCGGCGATCGACGTGTTCACGACCTCAGTCCAGCTTGATGTTGTTCTTCTGGATGATCGGCCGCCAGCGCTCGACGTCGGCGGCGAGCCAGGCGCGCGCCTCGGCCGGCGTGTCGGCGACGACGTCCATGTACTGCAGCTTCAGCTTCTCGCGCACCTCGGGATCGGCGAGGATCGCGACCAGCTCGTCGTGCAGCTTCTTCACGATGCCTTCCGGTGTCTTCGCCGGCACGACGAAGCCCATCCAGGCGTCGGCCTGGATATCCTTGAGGCCGCTCTCGGCCAGCGTGGGCAGCTCGGGCAGCGCGCCCGAGCGCTTCGCGGTCGCGACGGCGAGCGCCTTGATCTTGCCGGCCTTGACCTGCGGCATCACCGCAGCCGCGGGCAGCACGGCGATGTCGGCATTGCCCGAAAGGAGGGCCGTCACCGCCGCGCCCGAGCCGGCGTAGGGCACGTGGACCACGCTCGTCCCGCTCTTCGAGGCCAGCGACTCCATCGCCAAGTGCGAGATGCTGCCGGCGCCCATCGACGCGTAGTTGTACTTGCCGGGGTTCTTCTTCATCAGCGCGATCAGCTCGTCGGTCGTGCTGACGCCGAGCGACGCGGGCACGACGAGCACGCTTGGCTGGGTCGCGGCGATGCTGACGAGCTCGAGGTCCTTCGGGTCGTACGGCATCTTCCTGAAGAGCAGGGCGTTCACGCCGAGCGGGCCGGCGATGCTCACGCCGATGGTCGAGCCGTCGGGCGGCGCCTTGGCGACGGCGTCGGTGCCGAGGTTGCCGCTCGCGCCCGTCTTGTTCTCGACGATCATCGGCTGGCCGGTGCGCTTGGCGAGCTTGTCGGCGACGATGCGGGCGATGATGTCGGGCGTCGAGCCGGGGCCGTAGGGCACGACGATGCGGACCGGGCCCTTCGGCCAGTCGGCGCCGGGCGCGCCCTGAGCGGCAGGCCAGTCGGCACCGGGCGCGCCCTGGGCGGTGTCGAGGCCGCAGGTTGCGGCGAGGACGAGCGACGCGGCGAGGCGCACCGGGAAGAGGAAAGCATTGCGATTCATCGTGCGGACCTTTGATCGAGGGTTAGGATTCTGGACGCATTTGCACGTTCTCCGAGCCCGCCGCCCACATGATCGACCAGCCCCCCGCTGCCGTCTCCCACGCGCCCGACCTGAGCCATATCGCGCCGCGCGACAAGGCCGAGATCCTCGCCCAGGCGCTGCCGTACATCCGCAAGTTCCACGGCAAGACGATCGTCATCAAGTACGGCGGCAACGCGATGACCGATCCGGCGCTGCAGCAGGACTTCGCCGAGGACGTCGTCCTCCTGAAGCTGGTCGGCATGAACCCGGTCGTCGTCCACGGCGGCGGGCCGCAGATCGAGGAGGCGCTCGCCAAGATCGGCAAGAAGGGCACGTTCATCCAGGGCATGCGCGTCACCGACGACGAGACGATGGAAGTCGTCGAATGGGTGCTCGCCGGCCAGGTCCAGCAGGACATCGTCGGCCTGATCAACGTCGCCGGCGGCAAGGCGGTCGGCCTCACCGGCCGCGACGGCGGCCTGATCCGCGCCAAGAAGCTGCGCATGATGGACCTGAAGGATCCGACCAAGGAGCACGACGTCGGCTCGGTCGGCGAGATCGAGTCGATCGACCCGAGCGTCGTCATCGCGCTCCAGGAAGACCGCTTCATCCCCGTCGTCTCTCCGCTCGGCTTTGGCGCCGACAACGAGAACTACAACATCAACGCCGACGTCGTCGCCGGCAAGCTCGCCGAGGTCCTGAAGGCCGAGAAGCTGATGATGCTCACCAACACGCCCGGCGTGCTCGACAAGGCCGGCAAGCTCCTCACCGACCTGTCGGCACGCGAGATCGACGAGCTCTTCGCCGATGGCACGATCTCGGGCGGCATGCTGCCGAAGATCCAGTCGGCGCTCGACGCGGCGAAAAACGGCGTCAACACCGTCCACATCATCGACGGCCGCGTGCCGCACGCGATGCTCCTCGAAGTCCTCACCGAACAGGCCTACGGAACGATGATCCGCTCCCGGTGAAGAAGTCGCCGGTCTGGCTGTTCGATCTCGACAACACGCTGCACGACGCCAGTCATGCCGCGTTCGGCGAGATGCACGTCGCCATCGGCGACTACGTCGCCGATTTCGTCGGCATCACCGGGGAAGAGGCGCAGCGCCTGCGCGAGAGGTACTGGCTGCGCTACGGCGCGACGCTGCTCGGCCTCGTCCGTCATCACGGCGTGCGAGCGGCGCACTTCCTGGCCGAGACGCATCGCATGCCGGGCCTCGAGGATCGGGTCCGCACCAGCGCGCACGACCGTGCCGTGCTCGGGCGCCTGCCGGGTCGCAAGATCATCGTCACCAATGCGCCGCGCGACTACGCGATGCGCGTGCTGAAGACGCTGCGCCTGCTGCGACATTTCGACGGCGTCGTCACGATCGAGGACATGACGATGTTCGGCAACCTCCGCCCCAAGCCCGACGCGCGCATGTTCCGTCGTCTCGTCGCACGTCTTCGCGTCGCGCCGACCCGCTGCGTCCTGGTCGAGGACACTCTGGTGCACCTCAAGGCCGCCCGCTCGATCGGCATGCGCACGTACTGGATGCAGCGTTACGTCGGCGGGCGCTTTCGCGGCACCTTGCGCGACGGCGGCAACGCCGGCGCGCAAGCGTCGACTTCTGCACGCGTCGGCTGCCCGAAGCCGGCATACCTCTATGCCAAAATCGGCGCGCTCCGGCACCTGGCACCTCGTCGATGACACACGCTTCCGATCCGCCCGCCGGCGTCGCCTCCGATGCCGAGGAGAGTGCCGCCGACTCGGATCCGCCGCTGCCCGACGAAGCGATCGTGCCCGGCACCGTCGCGCCGATCGTCGCCAAGGCCGCGACGAGGAAGCGCCCCCGTCCCGGCGAGCGTCGTGTCCAGATCCTCGAGACGCTCGCGACCATGCTCCAGGAGCCCGGCGCCGAGCGCGTGACGACCGCGGGCCTCGCGGCCAAGCTCGAAGTCTCGGAAGCGGCGCTCTATCGCCACTTCGCGAGCAAGGCGCAGATGTTCGAGGGCCTGATCGAGTTCATTGAGCAGAGCGTCTTCACGCTCGTCAACCAGATCGTCGAGCGCGAGACCGACGGCGGCGCACAGGTGCAGCGCGTGCTCGCCGTGCTGCTCCAGTTCGGCGAGAAGAATCCCGGCATGACCCGCGTGATGGTCGGCGACGCGCTGGTGTTCGAGAACGACCGCCTCGTGATCCGCATGAACCAGTTCTTCGAGCGCATCGAGTCGCAGCTCAGGCAAAGCCTGCGTCGCCACGCCGAGAGCGCCGGCTCGTCGACGCCGACGGTCGACGCCAACGCGCAGGCCTCGGTGCTCACCGCCTTCGCCGTCGGCCGGCTGCAGCGCTTCGCGCGATCGGGATTCCGCAAGAGCCCGACCGAGCATCTCGACGTCGCCTTGCGCCTGTTCGCGTCGTAGCGCGAGCCGAGGAGGCGACGTGACGACGATCCTCGCCGGCGGCCAGCCGCTGACGCTGCTGCCCGAGAAGGCTGCCTTCCTCGCCGCGAGCCGCACGCTCCTCGTCGCCGACGCGCACATCGGCAAGGCGGTGACCTTCCGCGCCCTCGGCGTGCCGGTGCCGCACGGAACGACGGGCGAGACGCTGGCCGCGCTGTCGGCGCTGGTCGCGACCTGGCGCGCCCGCCGCATCGTCTTCCTCGGCGATTTCCTCCACTCGGCGCACGCTCACGCGCCGGCGACGATCGGCGCCCTCGCGCGCTGGCGTCGCGCCCATGCCGCGCTGGATCTGGTCCTCGTTCGCGGCAACCACGACGATCGCGCCGGCGATCCGCCGTCGCACCTCGGCATACACGTCGTCGACGAACCGTTCGACTGCGACGGCCTCGCCCTGTGCCATCACCCACGTCCTCGACGCGGCGCCTACGTGCTCGCCGGTCACCTTCATCCGTGCGTGAGCCTCGGCGGCCGCTCGTTCGACCACCTGCGCCTGCCGTGCTTCTGGTTCGGCGACGCGGTCGGGGTCCTGCCGGCGTTCGGCGCTTTCACCGGCATGCATCCGATCCGCGCCGCCGCCGGCGAGCGCGTCTTCCCGGTCGCCGACGGCGCCGTCGCCGCGCTGCCTGCGCGCGCCGCGATGCCGACCGACGATCGCTGCGCCGCCTGACATGGCCTTCGACCCGGCCTTGCTGCAGCATCTCGTCGCCCGCGTCGAGTCGCTGGTCGGCCGGCTCGAGGCGGTGCTGCCGCAGCCTCTCGGCGCTCCCGACTGGAATGCGTCGACCGCGTTTCGCTACCGCAAGCGCGCCGGCGCCGGCCGGCTCGAGCCGGTGCGCCACGTCGCCTCGATCCGTCTCGACGCGCTGGTCGAGGTCGAGCCGCAAAAGGCGAAGCTGCTCCGCAACACCGAGCAGTTCGTCGCCGGCAAGGGCGCGAACAACGTGCTGCTCACGGGCTCGCGCGGCACTGGCAAGAGCTCGCTCATCAAGGCCTGCCTCAACGAATTCGCGCCGCGCGGCCTGCGCCTGATCGAGGTCGACAAGACCGACCTGGTCGACCTGCCCGACATCGTCGACCTCGTCGCCGATCGACCCGAGCGCTTCGTCGTCTTCTGCGACGACCTCAGCTTCGACGAGGGCGAGCCCGGCTACAAGGCGCTGAAGTCGATCCTCGACGGCTCCGTGTCTCAGAGCTCGGACAACGTGCTGATCTACGCCACCAGCAACCGGCGCCATCTCCTGCCCGAGTACATGAAGGAGAACCTCAGCTACACCCACACCGAGGACGGCGAGGTCCATCCGGGCGAGGTGATCGAGGAGAAGATCTCGCTCTCCGAGCGCTTCGGTCTCTGGGTCAGCTTCTATCCGTTCACGCAGGACGAGTACCTCGCGATCGTCGCCGCCTGGCTGGCCGGCTTCGGCGTCGGCGCGGAGCAGATCGCGGCGGCGCGCCAGGAGTCGCTCGTCTGGGCACTCGAGCGCGGCTCGCGCTCGGGCCGCGTCGCCTTCCAGTTCGCCAAGGACTACGCCGGGCGGCACGCTTGAGCGACGGGATCGTCGATGTCGCCGTCGGCGTGCTGATCGATGCGCACGGGCGCTTCCTCCTCACCTCGCGGCCTGCGGGCAAGGTCTACGCCGGCTGGTGGGAGTTCCCGGGCGGCAAGCTGGAGGCTGGCGAGTCGGTGACCGAGGCGCTCGCGCGCGAACTGCACGAGGAGCTCGGCATCGACGTCGGCGAGCTCGAGCCGTGGGACGTCACGCGCATGGACTACGCCCACGCCCGGGTGCGCCTGCACTTTTGCAGGGTGACGTCGTGGCGCGGCGCGTTCGAGATGCGCGAGGGCCAGCAGATGGCGTGGCAGACGCTGCCGGTGACGGTCGGGCCGGTCCTGCCCGGGACGCTGCCGGTGCTCGACTGGTTCGCCGCCGAGCGGGGCTTCGTCGGCGCGACCGTCGCTTCTTCAGAGGGCGCCGGTACACTGAAAGAATGAGCTGGCTCGACGAGGTGAAGTGGGACGCGGACGGGCTCGTTCCGGCGATCGCCCAGGAAGCGGGCACGAACGACGTGCTGATGTTCGCCTTCATGAACCGCGAGTCGCTGGCCCGCACCGCCGAGCTCGGCGAGGCGGTCTACTGGAGCCGCTCGCGCGGCAGGCTCTGGAGGAAGGGCGAAGAGAGCGGCAACGTCCAGAAGGTCAGGGAGCTGCGGCTCGACTGCGACAACGACGTCGTCCTCCTGAAGGTCGAGCAGAGCGGGCACGGCGCGGGCGAGCCGTCGATCGCCTGCCACACCGGCCGCCACTCGTGCTTCTTCCAGCTCTATCGCGACGGCGCCTGGCAGTCCGTCGATCCGGTCTTGAAAGATCCCGAACGCATCTACAGATAAGGCCGGCATGACCCACCGGCCCGCATCGACCTCCGACACGCTGACACGGCTCGCCTCCGTCGTCGCCGAACGGCGCGCGGGCGATCCCGCGAAGAGCTACGTCGCGCGCCTCGTCGCCAAGGGGCCGGACGCGGTGCTCAAGAAGATCGGCGAGGAAGCGACCGAGGTCGTCATGGCGTGCAAGGACGGCGACCGCGGGCGCATCGTCGGCGAGGTTGCCGACCTGTGGTTCCACACGCTGATCGCGCTCGGCGAGCACGGCCTGGCACCGGCCGACGTGATCGCAGAGCTGGAGCGCCGCGAGGGCCAGTCCGGTCTGGAGGAATTCGCGGCGCGCAAGATGACATCGAGAGAGATCTCGGAAAAGAAGGACGGCACATGAACGACGTGATCGACATCCCCGACTCGCAGCAGCAGCTGAAGACGATCGGCCACATCAGCTACTTCCTGCACGCGGTCGTCGCCGTCGGCGCCGTGCTGCCGGGCGTGCAGGCGAGCGTCCTGCTGCTGCTGATCGCCTTCTTCATCGACCTCTTCAAGCGCGATCAGGCGCGCGGCACCTGGCAGGAGTCGCACTTCAACTGGCGCATCCGCAGCGTTCTCTGGGCCGGCGGCCTCTACCTGCTGACGGCGCCGCTCTGGCTGCTGCTCCTCGTTCCAGGCTGGATCGCCTGGGGGCTCATCTCGATCTGGTTCCTCTACCGCATCATCCGCGGCTGGCTGAACCTGTCGTCGAACACGCCGATGCCGGTCTGAGAGCAGCGATGCAGCGCGACCCGAACTGCGTCTTCTGCAAGATCGTCGCCGGCGAGATCCGGGCGAAGAAGGCCTACGAGGACGACGAGATGCTCGCCTTCCACGACATCGCGCCCTGGGCGCCAGTGCACGTGCTCGTGATCCCGAAAGTGCACATCGCGAGCTTCTACGACGTCGCCGACAGCTACACGGCCACGCTCGGCCGGATGTTCGCTCTCGCGCCGCGGCTGATGCGAGAGCTCGGCGTCACGAACGGCTTTCGCACCCTCGTCAACACCGGCGCCGACGGGCGGCAGGAGGTGGCGCACCTCCACGTTCACGTCATGGGCGGTCCTCGTCCCTGGGCGAAGGGCTGACCTAGAATCTGCGCCAAGTCTGCATTCGGAGAACCATCATGGGTTCATTCAGCGTCTGGCACTGGTTGATCGTCCTGCTCATCGTCGTCCTGATCTTCGGCACGAAGAAGCTGAAGAACATGGGCAGCGACCTCGGCAGCGCGGTCAAGGGCTTCAAGGATGGCGTCCGCGACGGCACGGCATCTCCCGCCGACCCGGCGTCGCCGCCCCAGCAGGTCGGCGCGGCCCGCACGCTCGACCCGGGCACGGTCGACGTCGACGCCAAGACGAGGAGCTGACGCGGTCGTCGGCGCGAGCGCGCGATGATCGACTTCGGCTTCGACAAGATCGCGCTCATCAGCGCGGTCGCGCTGGTCGTCATCGGCCCCGAGAAGCTGCCGCGCGTCGCGCGCACGGTCGGCACGCTGATCGGCAAGGCGCAGCGCTATGTCGCCGACGTCAAGGCCGAGGTGAACCGGTCGATCGAGCTCGAGGAGCTCAAGAAGATGAAGACCGAGTTCGAGGACGCGGCGAGGAACGTCGAGCGCACGGTCTCCAGCGAGATCCAGCAGACGACCAGCGACATCCACGCCGCCTGGGAACCGCCGGTCGGCAGCGGCACGTCGACCGACACGTCGTACATGACCGCCTCGCTGCCGCAGTACCGGCATCCGAAGAAGAACTGGCGCCTGAAGCGCGGCGCGATGCCGCAGTGGTACAAGCAGAAGAACGGCGTTCGCGCCAAGGCGCAGTCTGGCGCGGCACGGGTCGCGCGCTTCCGCCCCCCGAGAGCCTCGGCCTGACCCGGATGGCGCTTCCCGCAGGCCGCTGTCGAACAGCGCCGCCGGGTTTCGCCGGCTCGGTGTGCCTTCGACGAGCGTTCGGCCCATGAGCGTTCCCGATCCCGACGAGCTCGCCGGCACCGAGCAGCCGTTCGTCTCGCATCTCGTCGAGCTGCGCGACCGGCTGATCCGCGCCGCGATCGCGGTCGGCGTCTGTGCCGCCGTGCTGCTCTTCTATCCCGGCCCGGGCGCGCTCTACGACCTGCTCGCTGCGCCGCTCGTCGCCCACCTGCCGGCCGGCGGGACGCTCATCGCCACCAACGTCATCTCGCCCTTCCTCGTGCCGATGAAGATCACCCTGATGACGGCGTTCCTCGCCGCCCTGCCGGTCGTCCTCTACCAGGCCTGGGCCTTCGTCGCGCCGGGCCTGTACATGCACGAGAAGAAGCTCGTGCTGCCGCTCGTGATCTCGAGCACCCTGCTCTTCTTCCTCGGCGTCGCCTTCTGCTACTTCTTCGTCTTCGGCAAGGTGTTCACCTTCATCCAGAGCTTCGCGCCGAAGAGCGTCTCGGCGATGCCGGACATCGAGGCCTACCTCAGCTTCGTCATGACGATGTTCATCGCCTTCGGCGCTGCCTTCGAAGTGCCGATCGCGGTCGTCGTGCTGGCGCGCCTGGGGGTCGTGAGCATCGACAAGCTGAAGGCGTTCCGCTCGTATTTCATCGTGCTCGCCTTCATCATCGCCGCGATCCTCACGCCGCCCGACGTGGTCTCGCAGCTTGCGCTGGCGATCCCGATGGTGCTGCTCTACGAGGTCGGCATCTGGGCAGCGCAGATCTTCATCCGCCACACCCAGCCGCCGGCGACGGAGGAGACGTCGTCATCGTCGTGACCGGCCGCGTGGGCTAGCGGTCGATCGACTGCGGACGGGACGGCGGCCGCTGCCCGACGGTGACGGAAATGTCGAGCGCGCTGGCGCCGCGCTGCACCGTGATCGTCGCCGCCTCCTTCGGCCTCAGCGCCGCGACCGCGTTGAGCAGCTGCGGCGTGTTGGCCACCGGCGCGCCGGCGATCTTCAGCACCACGTCGCCCGGGCGCATGCCGCCCTCGCTCGCCGGGCCGCTCTGGACGACGCCGGTGATCAGCACGCCCTGCTTGACCGAGAGGTCGAGCGTCTTGGCGATGTCGGGCGTGAGATCGCGCGGCTCGACGCCGATCCAGCCGCGCACGACGCGGCCGTCCTTGATCAGGCTTTCCATCACCTGTCGCGCCGTGCTTACCGGAATCGCGAAGCCGATGCCCAGGCTGCCGCCGCTGCGCGAATAGATCGCGGTGTTGATGCCGAGCAGGTTGCCGGCGACGTCGACCAGCGCGCCGCCCGAGTTGCCGGGGTTGATCGCGGCGTCGGTCTGGATGAAGTTCTCGAAGAGGTTGATGCCGAGCGAGTTGCGGCCGAGCGCGCTGACGATGCCCGAGGTCACCGTCTGGCCGACGCCGAAGGGGTTGCCGATCGCCAGCACGACGTCGCCGACCTCGACGTGGTCGACGTCGCCGAAGGCGATCACGGGCAGCTTGTCGAGATCGATCTTCAGCACCGCGATGTCCGACTCGGGGTCGGTGCCGACAGTCTTCGCCTTGGCGCTGCGGCCATCGCCGAGCATCACCTCGACGTCGTCGGCGCCGTCGATGACGTGGTTGTTGGTGAGCAGGTAGCCGTCGGCCGAGACGATCACGCCCGAGCCGAGGCCCACCTGACGCTCCTGCGGCATCTGGCGCGCGCGGTCGCCGAAGAAGAAGCGGAACATCGGATCGTCCGCGTTCGGCCGCTGCGTGCCGCCGCGGCTCGCGGTGATGCTGACGACGGCCGGCGAGGCGCGCTTGGCGGCGGCGCTGTAGGTCGTCATCGCCGTGCCCGAGCCGATCAGCGAGATGCTCTGCACCGGTGGCGGCAACGTGGCGACGGCAGGCGCGCTCGCGACGGCAGGCGTCGCGTCGTGCTTCAGCCAGCCGGGCTTGAGGGTCGCGACGACGAAGAGGAGGGCGACCGCGACGGTGACCGTCTGCGAGAAGAGGAGCCAGGCCTTGCGCATGAGAGGACGATGAGTGCCGGCCATTATCGCGGCGCGCTCGCGCCGACAATGGCGCCATGACTTCGTCGCCCGCGTCCGCACCGATCGCCCTGACCATGGGCGACGCCTGCGGCATCGGCCCGGAGATCGTCGCCGCGTTCTGCCGAACGCCGGACGCGGCCGGCTGCTTCGTCGTCGGCGACGTCGGCGTCATGCGGCGCGCGGCGGCGATCGCCGGCGGGTTCCTGCCGGTGGCGCGGATCGAATCGCCGGCCGACGTCGCGTCGCTGCCGCCCGGCTGCCTGCCGGTGCTCCAGGCCGGGGGGCTCCCGGGCGATCTCCTCGAAGCGCCGATCGGCCGCGTCGATGCCCGCGCCGGCGCCGCGGCGGCCCGATCGATCGAGACGGCGGTCGCGCTCGTCCGCCGCGGCGAGGCGTCGGCCATCGTCACGGCGCCGATCCACAAGGCCGCGTTCGCCGCCGCCGGCATCGCCTATCCCGGCCACACCGAGATGCTGCAGGCGCTCGCCGCCGACGGCGCGGCACCGCCACCGGTGCGCATGATGCTGGCCAACGACGAACTGCGCGTCGTGCTCGTCACGATCCACCAGTCGCTCAGGAGCGCCATCGACGCGGTCACCTTCGACGCCGTCCTCCAGACGATCCGCATGGCCGGCGCGGCCGCGGCGCGCTTCGCGTCTGGATCGCCGCGGATCGCGGTCGCCGGCCTCAATCCGCACGCCGGCGAGGACGGCCTCTTCGGCGACGAGGAACAACGTGTCATCGCACCGGCCGTCGCCGCAGCGCGCGCCGAGGGCCTGGACGCGAGCGGGCCGTTCGCGCCCGACACCGTCTTCATGCGCGCTCGCCACGCGCCGGGTCATCCGGGCGAGTTCGACGTCGTCGTCGCCATGACCCACGACCACGGCCTCATCCCGGTGAAGTACCTCGGCGTCGAGCACGGCGTCAACGTCACGCTCGGCCTGCCCTTCGTGCGCACCAGCCCCGACCACGGCACCGCCTTCGACATCGCCGGCACCGGCCGCGCCGACCCGGCGAGCTTCGCCGCGGCGGTGCGCATGGCGCGCACGCTTCGCGGCGCCTGACGGCTCAGTGCTTGGTCGGCGCGCCGAGCTCGGCGAGCTGCTTTCTGGCCCGGCGCGTCGCGCGCTCCATCAGGTAGGCGCTCTCGACGGCGCGGAAGCGCCCGGTCTCGCACATCCGCGCGAGCATGCGCGACGTCATCGAGATCGTCTCCTGGTGCTTGCCGCCCCGGGTGAAGACGAAGAAGCTGCGGCCCGAGCTCACGTGCGCGAGCTGGACCTTCTGCCACTCGTCCTTCAGATGCATCTGGTAGGCGAAGCCGAGCTTGATGTGATCCATCAGCTGCGGGCCGCGGGTCGGCTCGCCGGGCTCGTCGGTGCCGGTCGTGGGCGGGCCGAGTGTGGCGGCGACGGCGGCCGGATCGAGATGGGCCACGTCAGACGGCGTCGCCGGCAGGGGTGGCTGCACGTCGGCGCTCAAGTCGAGGTCGACAACGTCGATGCTCTCGACCTTCTCCGACCAGTTCACCGCCGTCTCGGCCACCAGGCCAACCTGCTTCGCCTCCTCGGGCGTGAAGCGGCGCTCGATCACCTCTGCAGGAACGTCGGGCACCGAGTCGCTGCGCATGTAGCTCTCGGCGTTCGGTACCGGCAGCGCGAACACGGCCTCGAGCTGCTTGACCATCAGGTTGTGGTCGAGCTCCGTGAGCGCCTGCCCCTTGAGCGACTCGGCGTGCGCGGGCAGCAGCTTGCCGAAGAATTCCTTCTGCGCCGCTTCCGGCCAGCCGATCAGGCGCATGCCTTCGTTCAGATCCTTCATCAGCGGCGGCAGCTGCATCAGGAACTTCTTGCGAAACATCGGCGAGCCCTTGGGCTGGATGCTCATCACGATGTCGGTGCCGACGCGGCGGTAGCGCCTGGAGCGGTCGGAGTCGGGGCCGTCGCGCCGTGCCGCGAGCACCAGCGCCTGGCTCCACACCTGGGCCAGGAACGTGAGCAGGTACTCGGGAAGGTGGAGCGCGTTCAGCGAGCCCTGCAACTGCAGCATGTAGCGCTGCTGGACGCGCAGCTCCGACTCCTTGGCGTCGAGCACCGTGGCGGCGCCGGTCTGCTCGACGACGCCCTCGTTCTGCTCGGCGATGAAGCGCTCGAGCTCGGCGACCTTGGTCGCGTAGAGCTCGATCTGGTCGAAGTCGCCCTCGACGATCTCGTCGACGAGCTTCCTTACCCGGGTCAGGAATTTCGCGCCCGGACCGGTGTCGAATTCGTCGAAGGCGTTGGCGAGCGACGCGATCCGGTTGATGAACCGGCGCACCGGATGGCGCCGGGGGCGGCACGCGCGAGTCGGAGAGGATCTGGTCGAAGAGGCTGCCGACGACGTCGATCACCATGTGATCGAGCTTGCCGGTCGAGGCCTGGACGAGCTCCTCGCGGTGGGCGCGGATGAGGTTGACGGCCATCAGGCCGGTGAGCTCCTCGCCGTACTGGCCGCCGCCGCTGCCGCCGGCGCCGCCGATCAGCGACGAGCCGCCGCGCGACGTGTCGGCGCCGATGCCGCCGCGCGAGCTGAGCGTGCTCTTCTCGATGCCGCTGACGCTGCCGGAATAGCGCGACGCCGCTCCGGCAAGCGGACGCTGGCCTCCGGCCGCGATCAGCCGGCCGGGCAACGCCGACGCTCCGAGATGCATGCGCGGAGGGTCGAGCTCGCCAGGCTGGCTGGCGATGGCCGTGAGGCGGCGCAGCAGGGTCATGAGCTGCTGGTCGGCGGCGGCGTTCACGCGCGCCCGCGACGCGGCGCTGCGCGGCGCCGGCTCGCTGTCGCGGATGCTGTCGATGGCCGGCGCGCGACCGGGCGGGAATGCGGTCGCGAGGGCACGCCGGTGCGCGGCGAGCAGGTCCATCTCGCTGTTGCCGCCGGAGACCGAATCGATCTCGCCATAGGCGCCGCCGCGCGACGAGATGCGCCCGTCGCGCAGGCTCTGGTAGCCGGAATCGGCGCCGCCCACCTGGTTGCCCGGACCTTCGACCGTGCGCACCGTCAGGGTCACCGGCCGAACGCCACGCTCCTGGAACATCTTCAGGACGTCCTCGTAGCACTTCGGCATCGCATGGGCCATCGCGGGGCCGAGCTCGCGCGTGAGCAGGCGTCGGCTCTCGCGCTCGCCCGAGATCGCTTCGATGCCGCGGTGCAGCGACGCGCCGATGATCTCGGCCCGGATCGGGTTGCGCTCGTCGTCGGCCCGGCCGATGCTGAGGAGCGAGCCGGTGTACGCCGAGAGCTCGCGCAACTGCCACTCGCACTCGTGCGAGATCAGCTGGCCGAGGCGCACGAAGTTCATCTGCTCCTCGACCTCCTTCTCGCCGACGAGGCTGAGGGACTGCCAGTCGGCCGACTCGAGCTTTCGCTTGTTGTCGACGCGAGGCTGGAGCTCCTTGGTGACCTTCTCTCGCAGCGCTTCGAAGAACGCGTTCTGGAACGAGCCGAGGTTCCTGCGCAGTTCCTGCTGCGTGACGATGATCTGGTCGCGCTCCGAGATCTTGGCCGCGTTCTGGGCCAGGACCGTGAGGTTCTCGGCCACGTGCGTCGCCGCCGCCGTCGCCGCCGTGCGGATCAGACTCATGGCCGCGTCGAGCGTGGCTTGGGCGCGCGGGTCGATCGGATTCATCAGGGCGTCGGGCCGACGTCGGCGGCGAATTCCTCGAAGACGGGCGAAGACGTTCCTAGTATGAGCCCAAAGGTCGCGCCTCCACCCGGCACTGCGTCACGGTCGGGCAGGGCCCGCGGGCCCTGCCCTCGCCGCGTCAGCGGCGCAGCGAATCGCGGATCTCGCGCAGCAGGACGACCTCTTCCGGGGTCGGCGGAGTGACCTTGGGAGTCGTCTCACGCAGGCGGTTGACCTGCTTGACCATGATGAAGATGATGAACGCGAGGATGATGAAGTTGAGCGCCACGGTGATGAAGTTTCCGTAGGCGAAGAGCGGCACGCCGGCCTTGGTGAGCGCTTCGTAGGTCATCGGCCCGTTGTAGCTCGGCGGCGGCGACGAGAGCATCAGGAAGTAGTTCGAGAAGTCCAGGCCGCCGAAGATGCGGCCGACCACCGGCATGATCAGATCCTTGACCAGGGAGTCGACGATCTTGCCGAAGGCGGCGCCGATGATCACGCCGACGGCGAGGTCGACGACGTTGCCCTTGGACGCGAACTCCTTGAACTCGCTGAAAAAACTCATCTTCTGGCTCCTTGTCGTGATGGAGGAAGCGGAACCCCGTGAACGAGGCGCAGGGCCGATTCCAGCGCGGACGAGTATTGCCAGCCCGCCCCGCATGTCAAGGCAGGCGGCGACAGCGGCCCGTGCTTGGCGCGTCCGCTAGAATTCCGGGTTGACTTCCCGCTGTCTCGTTCGAGATGTGTCCAGCGACCCATGAGTGACATACAAGCATGAGTGACCAGAAGATCGACGGTGGCAAGCGCACCTGGATCATCGCCTCCAGCTGCGCAGGCGCCGTCGGAGCAGGCTTCCTGGCCGTTCCCTTCGTCAGCGGCTTCGAGCCGTCCGAACGCGCCCGCGCTGCCGGAGCCCCTGTCGAGGCCGATATCAGTCTCCTCAAGCCGGGCGAGAAGATGACGGTCGAGTGGCGCGGCCAGCCGGTGTGGATCGTCAAGCGCACGCCCGAGCAGCTCGCCGAGCTGCCCAAGCTCGACAGCAGGCTCGCCGATCCGAAGTCGCTGCGCAATCCCGACGAATTCACGCCGCCCTACGCGCGCAACGAAGACCGGTCGATCAAGCCCGAGATCCTCGTCGTCGTCGGCATCTGTACCCATCTCGGCTGCTCGCCGATCGACAAGTTCACGCCGGGTCCGCAACCGTCGCTGCCCGACGATTGGGAGGGTGGCTTCCTGTGCCCCTGCCACGGCTCGACGTTCGACCTCGCCGGGCGCGTCTTCAAGGACAAGCCGGCGCCGGACAACCTGCGCGTGCCCCCGTACATGTACCTGTCGGACAGCCGGATCCTCATCGGAGAGGACAAGCGTGCCTGAGCATCGTCGCGTGATCTCCTGGAGCCTGATCCATGGCTGAAATGCAAACCGCGCCCGCCGGCGCCGGCGCCGGACGGCGGCTGCTGACGTGGGTCGACAACCGGTTCCCGCTCTCGAAGCTCTACAACGAGCACCTGGCCGAGTACTACGCGCCGAAGAACTTCAACATCTGGTACGTCTTCGGATCGCTTTCGCTGCTCGTGCTGGTGATGCAGATCCTCACCGGCATCTTCCTGACGATGAACTACAAGCCGGATGCGGCGAAGGCGTTCGAGTCGGTCGAATACATCATGCGCGACGTGCCGTGGGGCTGGCTCGTGCGCTACATGCATTCCACGGGCGCGTCGGCGTTCTTCATCGTCGTCTACCTGCACATGTTCCGCGGCCTGATCTACGGCTCGTACAGGAAGCCGCGCGAGCTGATCTGGCTGTTCGGCTGCGGCATCTTCCTGTGCCTGATGGCCGAGGCCTTCATGGGCTATCTGCTGCCCTGGGGCCAGATGAGCTACTGGGGTGCGCAGGTGATCGTCAACCTCTTCTCCGCCATCCCCTTCGTCGGCCCGGACCTGGCGCTGCTCATCCGCGGCGACTACGTCGTCGGCGACGCGACGCTCAACCGCTTCTTCAGCTTCCACGTCATCGCCGTGCCGCTGGTCCTGCTCGGCCTGGTCGCCGCTCACATCATCGCGCTGCACGAGGTCGGCTCGAACAATCCCGACGGCGTCGAGATCAAGGCGACCAAGGGCGCCGACGGCCATCCGGTCGACGGCATCCCGTTCCATCCGTACTACTCGGTCCACGACATCTATGCGGTGAGCGTGTTCCTGTTCATCTTCAGCGCGGTGCTCTTCTTCGCCCCCGAAGGCGGCGGCTACTTCCTGGAGTTCAACAACTTCATCGAGGCCAATCCGCTCAAGACGCCGGCCCACATCGCCCCGGTCTGGTATTTCACGCCGTACTACTCGATGCTCCGGGCGACGACCGACATCATGGTCTTCGCGTTCATGGGCATCGTCGCGATCGCTGCGGTTCTCGCCATCCTGCGCGGCGGCTTCCGATCGTCGGGCAAGATCGCGGTGGCAGTGGCGGCAATCGCCGTCGTCGCCCTGCTCAAGTTCTTCGACGCCAAGTTCTGGGGCGTGGTCGTCATGGGCGGCTCGGTGATGATCCTGTTCGTGCTGCCCTGGCTCGATCGCAGCCCCGTGAAATCGATTCGCTACCGGCCCGATTGGCACAAGTACGTGTACGGTCTGTTCGTCGCGTTCTTCCTCGTCCTCGGCTATATCGGCTCGCAGCCGCCGTCCGCCGCCGCCAACTGGATCTCTCAGGCCGGCACGCTCGTCTACTTCGGGTTCTTCCTGCTGATGCCGTGGTGGAGCCGCATGGGCACGTTCAAGCCGGTGCCGAGCCGCGTCACCTTCCACGGTCACTGATCGTTCGCGAGATGCGCCTCACGATGAAAAAAATCCTGCTCCGCCTGCTCGTCGCCATCGGCCTGGCGTCGACCTTCATGGCGGCCCATGCCAACGAGGGTTACCCGTGGGACAGCTTCCCACGCGAGAAGATGACCGACCGTGCGGCGTTGCAGAACGGCGCGCGGATCTTCGTCAACTACTGCCTCAACTGCCATTCGGCCTCGTACATGCGCTACAACCGCCTGCACGACATCGGCCTCACCGACGACGAGATCAAGAAGAACCTGCTGTTCGCGACCGACAAGGTCGGCGACACGATGAAGACGACGCTCGACCCGAAGCAGGCGAAGGCCTGGTTCGGCGCGGCGCCGCCGGATCTCTCGGTCATCGCCCGCTCGCGCGCCGAAATCGGCAAGGGCAGCGGGGCCGACTACCTCTACACGCTCTGGCGCACCTACTATCGCGACGACACCACGCCAACCGGCTGGAACAATCTCGCGTTCCCCGACATCGCCATGCCGCACGCGCTCTGGACGCTGCAGGGCGAGCGCCGCGCCAAGTTCATCGAGGCCAAGGATCCGCACGAGGAAGGCAGGATGGAGCGCCGCTTCGCCGGCTTCGAGCAGATCACGCCGGGCACGCTCACCGACATCCAGTACGACGAGGCGGTCGCCGACCTCGTCGCCTACCTGCAGTGGATCGGCGAGCCGGCCCAGGGGTCGCGCGTGCGTATCGGCGTGGGCGTCCTGATCTTCCTCGGCCTGCTCATCCTCTTGACCTGGCGACTGAACGCGGCCTACTGGAGAAACGTTCACTAGCCCGCTGCCGCCCGGAGCGGGCGGCACGTCCGAGGCGAAGCCGGCCACGAGCCCGCTTCGCCTTCTGCATTTTTCGAACCCTGGGAGTTCTCGATCATGATGGTGCTCTATTCCGGAACCACCGACCCGTACTCGCACCGCTGCCGCTTCGTGCTCTTCGAGAAGGGCATGGACTTCGAGATCCGCGACGTCGACCTGTTCGCCAAGCCCGAAGACATCGCGCTGATGAACCCGTACAACGAGGTGCCGATCCTCGTCGAGCGCGACCTCATCCTGTACGAGTCGCACATCATCAACGAGTACATCGACGAGCGCTTTCCGCATCCTCAGCTGATGCCCGGCGATCCGGTGGCTCGCGCCCGCGTGCGGCTGTTCCTGTTCAACTTCGAGAAGGAGCTCTTCGCGCACGTCAACGTGCTCGAAGGCCGCGGCGTCAAAGGCACCGACAAGCAGCTCGAGAAGGCGCGTTCCCAGATTCGCGACCGGCTGACCCAGCTCGCGCCGATCTTCCTGAAGAACAAGTACATGCTGGGCGACGACTTCTCGATGCTCGACGTCGCGATCGCGCCCCTGCTCTGGCGCCTCGACTACTACGGCATCGACATGTCGAAGAACGCCGTGCCGCTGCTGAAGTACGCCGAGCGCATCTTCTCGAGGCCGGCCTACATCGAGGCCCTGACGCCGTCCGAGAAGGTGATGCGCAAGTAGGCCGGCCGGGCACGAGAACACGCCATGACGTCGCCGATCGCCCCTGCCACGGCCGGCACGTCGACACGGCCGTATCTCATCCGCGCGCTCCACGACTGGTGCACCGACAACGGCTTCACGCCGTACATCGCCGTCTTCGTCGACGACCACGTGCAGGTGCCGAAGGAGTACGTGAAGAACAACGAGATCGTGCTCAACGTCGGCTTCGAGGCGACCAGCGCCCTGAAGCTCGGCAACGAGCGGATCGAGTTCAAGGCCCGCTTCGGCGGCACGTCGCGCGAGATCGCCGTGCCGATCGACCACGTGATCGCGATCTACGCGCGCGAGAACGGACAGGGCATGGCATTCCCGATGCCGAGCGATGCCGCCGAGATCGGCGACGCCGGCAAGCCCGAGGCTTCGAGCACGCCAGTGGCCGGGCGCGGACCGCGCCTGGCGGGTCCGGCCCGCAAGTCGACGGCGTTGACCCTCAGCACGTCCTCGCCGTTGCCGGCACCATCCGGCGGCGCGGGCATGGAGCCGCCATTGCCGCCCGAGCCGCCGAGCCCGAAGCGGCCGTCGCTGAAGCGGGTGAAGTAGCTCCCCTGCGTCGGGGCCGAACCTATACTGCCGCGGCTCGCACCTGCCGCGCCGCGGCGAGGCGCACGCCGGCTTAGCTCAGTTGGTAGAGCACCCGCCTTGTAAGCGGAAGGTCGTCCGTTCGATTCGGACAGCCGGCACCAGCACATACGGCTGGTGGAGAAGCGGCGCTCGTCCACCCTCCGCTGCCGCTCCATCGCCATCTTCGATTGACCACCCAGTGCCACAACTGCAAGAGGCGCGCAAGGCTCGACTTGCAGACGCTTCCTTCGGAAGTGGGTGAGCTTCCAAGATGCTGACCCGACACGCCGACGGTTACGGATCCTGGGTGCCCGTTGGATGACGATGCGGGTGGCGCTCGCGATCACTCGCAGAGTCGGTTCCAGGCGAGCGCGGCGACGGCGATGTCCTGAAGACCGACACCGACCGACTTGAAGATTGCAATGTCGTCGCGGTGCTGCCGCCCTGTTGCAGCCCCCGTGATGAGATCGGAGAGCTCGACCACCTTTGCCGCCGGCAACGAAGAGCGATCGGCCAGCCTGAGGTCGCCGGCCTCCTTGCATGTCTGCTGCGCCCAGTCGACCGCGACGACCGAGGCACGCGCCAGGGCGCGATCATCCAGCTCACGCGTTCCGGGAAGGCTGGAGCCGATCGCGGCGACGAACGTTCCGGGCTCCAGCCAGTCGCCATCGAACAACGGTGTCGTCGCCCGAGATGCGGTGACGACCAGATCGGCACCCTCGAGAGCCTCGGTTGCATTGCACCACCTGACGGGCACGCCGCATTCACGCTCGAGCTCTTCGGCAACGGCTGGCTTGGCAAAGGGATCGCAGACGCGGATCTCTGCGAGGGCATAGGCTTCAGCCATCTGCACCGCATGGGATCGGCCCTGAACACCGACGCCGAACAAGGCCATCCGTGTGGCCTCGGGGCGTGCCAGGTATCGGCTTGCGATCACCGATGTGGCCGCGGTGCGCAGCCGGGTGATGGCTGCAGCGTCGAACGAGGCGACAGGCCTGCCGTCGACGGCATCGAACAGCAGGATCACAAATTGGAACTGACCGGCGATCGTCGTGTAGACCTTCGCGCCGGCGTAACCGAGCTCGGGCAGAACGGCTCCGAGTGTCGACAGCTTGACGTTGCCCGACTCCGTCCGCACACGCTCCTGCATCGCTGCGCGACCTTCGCCGAAGCTGCGAAACGCCTGCACAAGCACCTCCTGGGCCTGCACCGGCGTGACCAGCGACTCGACCATCGCGTCGCTGACATGGCGCATGGCGATGCAGCCTGACTGCCCCTAGTCGATCGTGATCGACGCCTTCTGGACCACCTCGCCCCAGTGCTGTCGCATGTCGACCAGCCATGCGGCCGATTGCGCCGGGTTGAGGTTGGTCGGCGCGTAGTCGGCGATGCGGTCGTGCTCGCGGACCTCGGGTGAGTTCATCGCCAGGGCGACCTCGCGCGCCAGCAGCTGCAGGATGTCGCGCGGCGTGCCAGCGGGTGCCGCGAGCACATACGCGAAACTGGCGTTGAAATCGGGATAGCCGCTTTCCGCCACCGTCGGCAGATCCGGCGCGGCGCTCGAGCGATGCTGGCCGGACAGGGCAAGCGCGCGGAGCTTGCCGGCCTTGGCCTGAGGCAGGATGCCGCTGCCGACCGCGAAGAGCGAATCGACCTGGCCAGCCATCACATCGATCACCGAAGCGCCGGTTCCCTTGTAGGGGACGTGCGTCATGTCGATGCCTGCCGTCGCCATGAAAGCGGCCATCGTCAGATGACTGGGCGAGCCGTTGCCGCCTGAGGCGTATGTCAGATGTCGGCTCTTCGCGAGCTTGACGAAGTCGGCGAGGTTGTTGGCTTTGATGCTCGGGTTGACTGCGAGCGCCTGACTGTAGGTAACCGGCACCGAGATGATCGCGAAGTCCTTGGCGGCGTCGAACGGCATCTTCTTGTAAAGCGAGGGGTTGACGGTGAACGTCGTATCGAGCGCGAACAGCAGGGTATAGCCATCGGCTGGTGCCTTGGCGACGATATCGGCGCCGAGATTGCCCCCCGCGCCGGCGCGGTTGTCGATGATGAACGACTGATTCAGGCGCTTTCCCACCTGCTGCATGACGACGCGCGCGAAAGCGTCGAGCGGACCGGGCACGGTTGTGACGATGACCCGCACCGGCTTGTCCGGATAGCTCTGCGCCGACGCAGCGAGCGCCGAGAATGCCGCGGCGGCACCAATGGCCCATTGGCTCCAGAACCTCATTTCATTCTCCTTGGGGAAAAACGGGACGGCGTGCGATGGCCCGCCGAGGATGGCTCGAACGTCGTGCATTCACGCTTGGATGCAGGCATCGCTAGCTCACGCTCTGTGCCGGCGCGCTGGCCGCGTGCTGGTAAGTGAAGGCGTCCGTATAGACATGGTCTGGCCTTGCACCTGCGGCGAGGAACTTGTTCTTCGCATCGGCGATCATGGCCGGCGCACCGCAGAGATAGATGCTGTGCTCGGACAGGTCCGCGACGTCGGCCAGCACAACCTCTTGCACGTGGCCGCGGCGGCCGCACCAGTCGGACGCCGGACGCGTCAAGACCGGCACGTATCGGAACTCGTACAGGCGCCCGGACCAGCTCGCGAAAACGTCGTCCAGATAGAGGTCATCTTCGCTTCGCATGCCCCAGTACAGCGAGACAGGCGGGCAATCGTCGTCGTCCAGGAGCGACTCGAGCATGCATCTGACGGGTGCGATGCCGGTGCCGGTCGCGACCATCAGCAGCGGCCTCTCGTCGTCCTTGTGCAAGCCGAACGGCCCGAGGGGCAGCTCGATGTCGAGCTCGTCGCCGGGACAGAGTGCCAGCAAGCGACCGGTGGTGAAGCGGCCGCCGTCAACGTGGCGAATATGCAGGTCGATCCTTGAGCTTCCCGGTACCGAAGCCATCGAAAAGCTGCGGTGCGTGCTGTCGTCGAAATGGATGTTGAGGTGCTGGCCGGGTCGGTACCTCAGCTCGTCGGTGCCGGGCACTTCGAGGCTGAGTTGCGTGATGCCGCGCGTCGGCCGACGGATCTCGCGCACGACCGCTGCATGCCGTGCCGCCGGTGCGACCTCGGCGAGCGCACGCTCGCAGCTGATGACGAGCGGGCTCGTCGCGCGCGCTTGGCAGGGCAACGCGTAGCCCTGGTCGGCCTCCTCGTCGCTCAATGCTGCCGGCGCCTCGTCGTAGCGGACCGTGCCTTCGACCAGGCGGACGCGACAGGTTCCGCAGACGCCGAAGGTGCATTCGTGATGAAGCGAAATGCCGTGTCGCGCGGCGGCGTCCAGCACCGACTCGTCGGCATCGGCATCGAACGCCACTCCGGTTTCCAGCACCGCGACTCGAAAGGCCATGGCTGTGCGGCTACTTCTTGATGTCGGCCTGCGCCAGGACCTCGAAGCCCTCGGGCCGGAGCAGGTCGGCCAGAGCCTGCAGCGCCGCCACGCCGCAGGCGGTGTCCTGCTCACCGTTGCCGCCGCTCAACCCGACGCCGCCGACCACTTCGCCGTTGACGACGACCGGATAGCCGCCGACGAAGACGGCGAAGCGTCCGTCGAAGCTCCACTGGATCCCGAACGCTTCGTTGCCGGGCAGGGCCGGCCCGTTGGGCGGCGTGTTGAAGAGGTGTGTCGAGCGCTTGTGTCCGCTCGCGGTGAACGCCTTGTTCCAGGCGATCTGGGGACCGGTGATGCGCGCGCCGTCCATCCGCTCGAGGACGATCGGGTGGCCGCCGTCGTCGACGACGCACACCGATTCGAGGACGCCGATCGCCTGCGCCTTGGCCAAAGCCGCCGCAGCCATGGTGCGCGCCTCCCTCAGCTCGAGCTTGATGACCTGCTTCAAGGTGCTGTTCCTCGCGATGTGAAGGCGTCGCCGCGGTCGGGCTAGCAGCCCCGGTAGACGGTCTTGATCTGCGTGTAGAACTCGAGGCCGGCTCGGCCCGATTCGCGGAAGGTGTTGCTGCTCGAGTGCTTGAGACCGCCGAACGGCGCGTTGATCAGGTTGCCGGTCGTCGTCCGATTGATCTTGACCGTGCCGGCCTCGATGTCGTGCGCAAAGCGGTGCATGTAGCGCGGATCGCGGGTCGCGATGGCGGCCGACAGGCCGAAGCGGCTGTCGTTCGCCTTGGCCATGGCGTCGGCGTAGCTCTCGACCTCGATGATCGCGAGCACCGGGCCGAAGATCTCTTCCTGGGCGATCCGCATCTTCTGCGTCACGTCGGTAAACACCGCGGGCGTCACGAAATAGCCGAACCGGAAGTCGCCGTCGACGATACGGTCGCCGCCGATCAGGTGGGTCGCCTCGCTCTTGCCGACCGCCACGTAAGAGAGCACGGTGTCGAGCTGCGCGGCAGTCGCCAGCGGGCCAACCTCGACGCCCTTGTCGGCGCCGCGGCCGATCTTCAGCGCACGGATCCGGGCCAGCAGCTTTTGCGTGAACGCGTCGCGCACAGGTTTCATGACCAGCAGCCGGCTCGTTCCCGTGCACGCCTGCCCGCTCAGCGACAAGCCGCCCTTGATCGCCAGGTCGACGGCCTGGTCGAGATCGGCATCTTCCATGACGATCAGCGGGTTCTTGCCGCCGAGTTCCATCTGCGTGCGCGTCGTCAGCGGCACCGCACGGTGGATCTGCTCGCCGGCACGCGTCGAGCCGGTGAACGAAATCGCGCGCACGATCGGCGATTCGGTGATCGTCGGTCCGATGTCGCCGGCACGGCCGGTGATGAAATTGAGCACCCCCTTGGGCAGCCCGGCGTTCACGAGCGCCTCGGCCAGCCGGTAGCCGCTCAGCGGCGCATCGGACGAAGGCTTGAAGACGACGGTGTTGCCGCAGATGAGGGCCGGCGCGATCTTGCGCGCCGGGATCGACACCGGGAAGTTCCACGGTGAGATCACGGTGACGACGCCAAGCGGCTCGCGCTGGCTGTACACGACCATGTCGGGATCGTCGTTCGGATAGGTCTCGCCGCCGAACGATTGGCCCTCGATCGCGTAGAAGCGCAGCGTCTGCGCCGAGCGCAGGAATTCGTCCTTGGCCAGCGCGAGCTGCTTGCCTTCCTCACGCGTCAGCTCGAGCGCGAAGGCGTCGGCGTTCGCCTCGATGTGGTCGGCGGCCGCCAGCATCACTCTGGCGCGCCGCGTGATCGGCGTTGCCTTCCAGCTGGCGAAGGCCGTGGCTGCGGCGTCGATGGCGGTTTGCGCGTCGACCGCCGTCGACGCCTGGAAGCGGCCGACGACGTCGCGCGTGTCGGCCGGATTGGTGTCGTCGAAGGTCTTGCCGGCGGCGGCGACGACCCATTCGCCGTCGATGCAGTTCCTGAACTCGGGGATGGACACGTGGCGCGAGGCGATGTGTTGAAGGAAGACGGCAGGACGGGATCAGGCTTGGAGCAGTTCGCGGTCCGCGCGATCGACCTGCTGCTCGGCCATCAACTCGGCGAACGGGATCTCGCCGGCCACGTAGTCGTGGTACAGCGCCGTCGTGTACAGCAGGCGCATTTCCGCGCCGATCTCGCAGATGCGCAGGCACCGTTGCTGAAGCTCCGGGGTGTCGGCATGCTGCAGCACGATCTGAAAGCCCCGCTCGCCGTGGATCTCGTCGGACACGATGTGCAGGTCGAAGAATTCCAGCTCCTCGTCGCTGAAGCCGTACTTCTCGCGCAGCGTCGGCGTCTGCCGGCGGTAGATCGACGGCACCTGCGATTCCAGGCCGACGACGAGGCCCGCGACCGCGACCACGGGATCCTCGCGCATCGCCACCGCGTAGCACCAGCTCTGCAGGCCACGCGTCGTCGGCGACATGTTGTCGGGATCGACGACGCGCTCGCGCGTCGTCCCGCACGCCTCCGCGAAGCGGATCAGGAGGTCGGTGTGGCGATCGCCGCCGATTTCCTCCTCGTACATGTTGGCGAGGAGGAAATCCTTCGCCTCGGTGAACTTGCCGTTGTCGATGGTGCGGGCGTACACATAGGCGAGGTAGTCGGCGAACGGACCGACGTAGTGGTAGTGGTTCTCGGCCCAGCGCGCCAGGTGCGCGCGCGACAGGCGCCCGCTCGCCCAGGCGATGCTGAACGGCGCCTTGTTCGCGCTCTTGCCCTTGATCGCGTTCTCGAGGGCGGCGCGGAAGATGTCTTGGCTCATCAGGGCGGGCATGGCGGATCCTTCGGAAGCGACAGGAATGAATTTCCGTGTCGAGAAAGAGCATACTGTATACCGGAGTGGGGGCCTGTCAACCGGATCCGCTACGGTGCGCACGAGCTCTACACTGACGAGGCTCGACCCCGAACACCGCCGTATCGGCTGCTGCGCCGACGACCGAGCCCTATGGACGCCGAATCGACCGAACAGAAAATTGGGGCCGCGCACGCACCCCTGACGACGTTGATCGCCAGGGCGATCCGCGAGCGCATCCTGACCGGTGAACTGGCTCCCGGAGATCGCCTCGTCGAGGCCCGGCTGTCCGAAGAGCTCGGTGTCTCGCGCGTACCTGTGCGCGAGGCCTTGCGCACGCTCGCCGCCGATGGCGTGGTGACGATCGAGCCGCGCCGCGGCGCCTCCGTAACGACCTACTCTGACGAGCACATTCAGGAGCTGGTCGAGGTACGCGCGACGCTGGAGTCGCTCAACGCCAAGTTGGCGGCCCGCCGCAACAATCCGGGGCGGATCGTGCGGCTGCAGCAGATCGTCGACGCCGGTGCCCTGGTGGCGTACTCCGACGACCTCGGCAAGCTGCAGGAAGACAACGTCAATTTCCACGAAGCCCTGGCCGGCGTTGCCGCCAATTCGGTGCTGCGCGACCTAGTGCGCTCGCTGCGTGAACGGACAGCGCCGATCTTCGCTCCGCATAGCCGCAAGCGGGCCAAGGAGAACTGGGAAGAACACGCGGCGATCGTTCGCGCGGTGATCGCCGGCGACGCCGAGTTGGCCGGGCTGCTGGCCGCGCGTCATGTCTACAACGCGGCGAAGGCCGTACCGCATGGAACTCGACCCGACGAAGCGGTCGCGGCCGGCGGGTCCGCCAGCGCGCCTTCGTCGCTCAAGCGACCTAAGGCGAAGGCGGCGTCTCCCCGGGCTCCGGCGCCGCTGCGGCGGCCGGCGCAGGCGCAGCGGATGGCGAAGGCCGCGGTGCCCAGGACACGCTGACATCGCCATTGACGAAGGTCTGACAGGCCATCCGGAAGCCCTGGGCGAGGTCGTCGTCGCTCAGGTGTTTGCGCTCCTTGGTCTTGACGGCGTCGGTGTGCTCGAGGCCCGTTTCGATGCGGCAGCGGCAGGTACCACACAGGCCGGCGCCGCACTTGAACGGAATACCGCCGCGCTCACGCAGCGAGACGCGCAGCAGGTTGCTCTGCGGCGCCGCCTCGACGACCTTGCCGTCGTTGCTGATGAACGTGATCTTCAATTTGCGACCAGGACCAGCGCTACGTCCGGGTTGTCGGCCCGAACCAGATGCTGCAGCTCGCGCCGAGCCGCGACGAGCGACGCGTATTTCGGCAGCAGCTTCGAAGGCACGCTGTTGACCATCGCAGGCTCGCCTTCGTCGACGATCACGATCCGCGTCGGGCGGCGCAGCGAAGCGATCGTGAAATGCGCCTTGCGGGTGCCATGAAAAAAGTATTCGTAGGTCTCGAGGACCTCCAGAGCGGGCCCAGGCTCGGTGCGAAAGACGCCGGCCTTGCTCGTCAGGATGACGAACACGGCCTCGCCGTCGGCGGTATCGGGTTCGCTCATTCCACGCTCCCGCGCCCGAGCGTTCGATCGTCTTGCTCGAGCTCGATGTCACGATCGATCCAGAGCTGGCACATCAGTCGATAGCCCTCATCGAGCAGCTCGCCCAGCTGTTTCTTCTCCTTCCAGTTTGGCGGCGGCAGGTGCTCCGCTCCGGCCAGTACGCGGCAGGCGCATTTCGCGCACTTGCCCATGCCGCAACCGTAGCGCAGGAACGGATAGGGAAACTGTTTGATGCCGGTGCGGACGACGAGGTTGGATTTCTCCTTGACCTCGCCCTCGTGCACTGCGCCGTCGCGGTGAAGAACGACCTTGGGCATTAGGGGGATCACTGGAATACCGGTATATTGTATACTGAATGTACACGCGAGGCCGCTTCCGCCAGCGCTTTTCCGCGGGAGATCTCTTGTTGAGCGAACTGACGGCCGCGCTGTCGCCATTCCTGACCTGGGACTACTTGTCGATCGCGCTCGTCGTCGCCATCGGCGCCGGCTTGCAGGGAGTCGGCGGCATCGGCTTCGGCATGTTCGTCGGACCCGTGCTCGCCATTTGGCGCCCCGAGCTCGTGCCGGGTCCGGTGCTGGTGCTTGCGGGGCTGCTCTCGCTGATGTCGATGGTGCGCGAGTACCGCGAGATCGACCTGCGCGTTCTGGGTTATTCCCTTGCCGGCCGGATTCCGGCGTCGGTCGCCGGCGGCGCGCTGCTCGCGCTCCTGCCGCTGCGGGCGATCTCGATCATCTTCGCGCTGTTGATCCTGGCCGCGGTGGCGATGAGCATTCTTGGCGGGCGGGTCGTCGCACGGCCGCAGAACTTCGTCATCGCCGGCGCCGTCTCCGGCTTCATGGGCACCATCACCTCCGTCGGGGCGCCGCCGATGGCGCTGGTTTACCAGGACTTCGCGCCGGCCCGCCTGCGCGCCACGATCGCCGCGTTCTTCGTCGCCGGCGCCATCGGCTCGTTGACTGTGCTTGCGGTCTTCGGCCGCTTCGGCGTCGGTGAGCTGCGGCTCGGCATGGCGCTGGTGGTGCCGATGGTGCTGGGCTTCGCCGCTTCCAACCTCGTCGTCGATCGGATCGATCGTCGGCAGATGCGCTGGACCATTCTCGCGCTGTCGGCCATTGCCGCCGCGGGATTGCTTGTGCTGCAGCTCAGGTAGGTACTGGCCTCAGCGGTGGTCGCTTTCGTCCCGCTTCGCCGCGGCGGCGCCGTCGAAGCGCGGTCCGCCGTGTCGTCGAGGTGGCCCGAGATCTCGGCGAAGCGCCAGGATTTTCGACCCTGCGCACGCTGATTGCCGCGTCGGCGGTTTCATCGAACGAACAGGGCGACCTCGACCGCTACAACACCGCCAAGGTGCTGACGGAAGTCGGCGTGCGCACGCCGCTCTTCACGCGCTTTTCGACCGTGGCCGGCGGCGCCGGCTCGATCGACACCCCGCGCGACGCCCGCGGCTTC